>LFFM01000193.1_pt1 | contig 40340 bp, 32 predicted proteins | sample 643131 | NCBI WGS metagenome assembly LFFM01 (sample SAMN03777445, study PRJNA286221) | soda lake metagenome | biome: soda lake; feature: Kulunda steppe; material: water; isolation source: sample Tc-Br brine of Tanatar trona crystallizer | place: Russia: Kulunda steppe | collected 2011-07 | reverse complement strand
GCAGGCTGCGCCGAAAACCGCTCGGCGCAGCCTGCCGACTCCCTCGCGCGGTCGCTCGCGGACCTCCGTCCCGCTCGCGGCGCGCGCCGACCGCGAGAGGATCCTGTGCGTGTCGGATTCGTTTTATAAGAGTCGCATCCGACTGTTTGAACGAGCGTCCTGAGTGTGTCGCTTCCGGTTTATAAGGGGATTATCCGACCGTTCACGCGGGTTTATAAGCGGAGTGTGGGACGTCGACTGGGCGATTCGCTCCCGGGATCAGTCACACAGCGCGGGGCCGTCGCGATCGGGGGTGTCGTCGGAGCGCGGCACCGCTGAGGCCGCGACGCCCGTCGAACGGTCGACTCGGTCACGGCGCCGTCGCTGTCGCCCATCGCAACGACTAATCCCCTCCCGGTCGCTTTCCGAGACATGACCGGAAAGGCGACCGCGCGGGCCCACCCGATCGAGGGGCTCGTCAAGTATCACGGGATCCGCGACGAGGAGCTTCGCGTCCCGTTCCACGACAGTATCAGCGTCTGCACGGCCCCCACGGCGACGACGACGACCGTCGAGTGGCTGCCCGACGCGGCCGACGACGAGTACCGGATCAACGGCGACCGTGTCGAGGGGCGCGGCGCGGAACGGATCGCGCACGTCGTCGATCACGTCAGGGAGCTCGCGGGGTTCGACCATGCGGTCCGGCTGGAAAGCGAGAACTCCTTCCCCTCGAACATCGGGTTCGGTTCCTCCGCGTCCGGGTTCGCGGCCGCCGCGCTCGCGCTCGTCGAGGCGGCCGGGCTCGACATGACGCTGCCCGACGTCTCCGCGGTCGCTCGACGGGGATCGTGTTCGGCCGCGCGGTCCGTGACTGGCGCCTACTCGCTGCTGGAGGCCGGGCTCAACGACGGCGACTCGCGGTCCCGCCGGCTTCCGGTCGGCGAGGGCGACGACGGCTTCCACCCCGAGGCGGACCTGCGGATCGTCGCCGCGCACGTGCCCTCCTACAAGGAGACCGAGGCGGCCCACCGCGAGGCCGCCGCCAGCCACATGATGGACGCCCGGATGGCCCACGTCCACGAGCAGCTGGTCGAGATGCGGGACGCGCTCCGCGAGGGCTCGTTTGAGCGGATCTGTGAGACCGCCGAGCACGACTCGCTGTCACTGACGGCGACGACGATGACCGGCCCCGCCGGCTGGGTGTACTGGCAGCCCGAGACCATCGCCGTGTTCAACGCCGTCCGCGAGCTTCGCGACGAGGGCGTTCCGGTGTACTTCTCGACGGATACGGGCGCGTCCGTCTACGTCAACACCCGCGCCGACTACGCCGACACCGTCGAGTCGCGCATCGCCGATGTCGGCGTCGAGACCGACGTCTGGGAGGTCGGCGGCCCTGCACACGTGCTCGACGCGAGCGACGCGCTGTTCTGAGCGCGGCGGCGATCGCCTCGCGATCGGTTCCGGAACGCGCGCTTCGTGCTCGCCGGCATCGGGCTCGACAAGCAGGGAGTCGAACTCCCGCCACTCGGCCAGCTCGGTCGCCTCGGTCAGCCGATCGTCCTGAAGCCGGCAGCGGATACAGCCGTTCGGCAGGTCGATCACCCCCTCCTCGTCGTTCTCGCGGGCGATCAGCTCCGCGTCGACGTTCACCTCTCCCATGTCGTTTAAGATCACGGCGATCCGCCTGTCGCCCGGGTTCGCGAGCAGATGGTTCACCATCGTCGTCTTGCCCGCCCCGAGATAGCCACCGAGCACCGTCACCGGTGTCGAGTCGTCGGTCATGGGCTCGATCCACGACTGCTCGCAGTACCAAACGGTCGGAGAGGTTCGGCCCGGATGTCGACTCCGGGAGCGCGACGAGCGGGCGGCCCGGAGCCGAGCCGGGCCCCTCGTCAGTCCAGCGCCGCCGCGAGCTTCTCGACCGGGTGTGGCGGCTCCGGCGCCGCGTCGTCGCGGGACTCTAGCTGGCTCCGGCAGGACGCGCCCGGCGCAACGACGACGTCGCCGTCGCTGTCGGCAACCTGATCGTACAGTAGCCGTCCGATGGCCTTGCTCATCGCGTAGTGCTCCGCCTCGTAACCGAACGACCCGGCCATACCACAGCAGGTGGAATCAAGCGGGTCGACGCCGTATCCGGCGCGGCGCAACACGCCGACAGCGTGGTGGTCCTTCTTCGTCGCCTTCTGGTGACAGTGGCCGTGGTAGGTGAGTCGTTCGCTCGGCGGGTCGAAGGAGAGCGCGTCGTCCAGCCGACGAGCGTCGACGTACTCCATGACGCCGTACGTGTTCGCCGACACCGCGGCGACGACGTCGTCGGCCACGTCGCTGGCCGATCCGCAGAGCACATCGTGATAATCCGATTGCAACATCACGGCGTCCGACGGCTCGACGACGACGACGTCCCAGCCGGTGTCGACGTCGGGCGCGAGCGTCTCGACGGTGTCGCGGGCGATCGCCCGCGTCTCGTCGACGAGCCCCTTTGAGTACGCCGGGCGACCGCTCCCCTCGACATCCGCGATCCGGACGTGGCAGTCCGCGGCCTCAAGCACGCGCACCGCCGCCTTTCCCGCACCGGGGTTCGTGTACGTCGTGTACACGTCGGGGAACAACAGCACGTCGTGGTCCGCCTCCGTCCGCGGCACGCCGGGGCCGCCCCGGGCCTCGAACCAGTCGGTCAGGCTCTTCGAGCGGAACGTCGGGAGCGTCCGCTCGCTCGCGATGCCGAGCGTCGCCTCCATGAGCCGTCGCGCGCCGGGGATCTTCGGTGCGGCGTTCGACAGCGGCGCGAACGTTGAGCCGAGCGGCGCGAGCGACTCGAACTTGCCGAACAGCTTCGTCCGGAGGCTCGCGCCGTGCTCCTCGTGGTAGGCGTGTTCCACCTCCGTCTTCAGCTTCGCCATGTCGACCTCGCTGGGGCAATCCTTTGCACAGCCCTTACAGCCGATACACAGGTCCATCACCTCGGTGACGAACTCCTCGTCGGTCGGGTCCGCAGGCAGCTCGCCGCTCATCGCCCCGCGGAGCATGTTCGCACGCCCTCGCGTCGCCTGGATCTCCTCCTCGGCCGCGCGGTACGTCGGGCACATCACGCTTCCGGTCGTCTCCTGCGGGCCACGGCAGCCGCCACAGCCGTGACAGAGCTCCACCATTCCGTCCATGCCGTTCTCGTTGTCCCACTCGAGGGCAGGATCGAACCCCCGGTCGAACTCGTAGTCGGGATCGAACCGGAGGTGTTCGCTCATGTTGAACTCCCCGCAGACGTTGCCGGGGTTGAGCAGCCAGTCGGGATCGAACGCAGTCTTGAGATCCCGGAACGTCTCCCAGAGCTCGTCCCCGTACAGTTTTCGGTTCCACTGGGTTCGTGCGCGGCCGTCGCCGTGCTCGCCCGACACCGAGCCGCCGAACCGAACGACCGCGTCCGTCACCCGGTCGGCGATGTCGACCATCGCGTCGACGTCCTCGACCTGCTTCGTGTTTATCAGGGGGCGGATATGGAGCACGCCCGGCCCGGCGTGTGCGTAGAACGTGGCGAACGTGTCGTTGTCCTCGAGGATCGACTGAAACTCACGGGTGTACTCGGGAAGATGCTCCGGCGGGATGGCACAGTCCTCGATGAACGAGATGTGCTTCTCGTCCGAGGTGCGCGACAGCAGGATCGGGAGCCCGGCCTTCCGCATCTTCCAGAACCGGTCGCGCTCGGCGGGCTCGTGTGCCTCCATCGCGGCGAACGCGCGACGCGGCTGGTCGGTCGTGGACGCCGCACCCTCGCTCGGCTCCGCGGCGGGGTCGGAGCCGTCGGCCAGCGTCCCGCCGACGCGATCGGCGATCAGGTCCGCGACCTTCCGCTGTCCGTCGGCATCATCGTCGGCGTAGAACTCGACGAGCAGCACGGAGTCGGTCCCCCCGGGTAGCGTGCCGACCAGCTCGCCGAACTCGGCGGTGTCGGCCGCGAGTCCGAGGAGGACGTCGTCCATCACCTCGACGGCGGCGGGGTCGTGTGCCAGGATCGGCGCGACGTCCTCCATCGCGTCGAGCAGGTCCTCGTACGCCAGCAGCGCGACCGCCTTCGTCTCCGGAATCTCGACGAGCGAGACGGTCGCCTCGGTGACCGTCGCGAGCGTGCCCTCGCTGCCGGCGAGCAGCCGGCCGAGATTGACGACGCCCGCCTCGCCGTACTCGCCGCGGTGCTCCGCGACGAGCCGATCGAGGTTGTACCCGGAGACGTTGCGTTTCATCCCGGGGAACCGCTCGTCGACGGCGTCTGCCCGCTCGTCGATGATCCGGACGACCTCGGCGTGGATCCGCGGCAGGAGGTCGTCGCTTTCGGGATCGGCCGACTCGCGGAGCTCCTCGACGGCGACCTCCCCGAGCGTTGCCACCGTCCCGTCCGCGAGCACGGCCTCAACCTCCTCGACGTAGTGGTCCGTCTTGCCGTACTTCAGCGAGTGTGAGCCGGTGGAGTTGTTGCCGATCGCGCCGCCGACCGCGGACTTGTCGCGCCACGCCGGGTCGGGCGCGAACTTCAACCCGTGCGGCTCGACGGCCTGGTTGAGATCCTCGACGTAGGCGCCGGCCTGCACCCGTGCGGTCCGTTCGTCGGGGTCAGTGTCGAGCACCGCGTCCATCGCGTGGGTCGTGTCGAGGACGACCGCCTCGTTGACCGTCTGTCCCGCGAGTGACGTGCCGCCGCCGCGGGGCAGCACCGGTATCCCCTCCTCGAAGCAGTACTCCTGTACCGCGGCCACGTCCGCGGTCGACTCCGGAAGCACCACGCCGATCGGGGTGACCTCGTACGCCGAGGCGTCCGTCGCGTACAGCCGTCGCGAGTAGTCGTCGAACCTGACGTCACCGTCGACGCGCCGGTCGAGCGCGTCGACCAGATCCGGTCGCTCGACTGACCCGCCCGTGTAGTCGAAATCGCTCCCCTCGAGCGGGTCGGGTTCGGGCGTGTTGGTCGCCATGCGTGTCTCTCACGAGCGAGCGACCAAAAACTCCCGGACTGCGCCGAATCTGCCGGGACGGTGATCACGAAGTCGCGTGTCGACGATCGGTGACTCGGTCGACAGCGCCCGGGGACTCGATCGGCAGCGCCCGGGGACTCGATCGGTAGCGCCCGGGGACCCGACCGGCGACGATCGTTCACTCGACGGTCAATGGATCGTTCGACTGCGGGGCGATGTCGGCGGACGCGGGGCGGAAGAGTCATGTGCCGCCCGTCGAACACCGAACCATGTCCGGGACTCTCACGTCCACGTTCACCGAACGGCTCGCCGGCCTCGACGTCGAGGTCACGGCGGGGCCGCCGGAGGACTGTCGCGACCTGATCGACGACGTCGCCGGCGAACCGGCGGTCGGCGTTCCGCTCGGTGACGCCGACCTCTCGCTGCCGGCCCGGGTCGACACCGACCCGACCGCCGCGGCGCTCCGAGCGGCACACACCGGCGTCACGGCGGCCGAACTCGGCGTCGCCGACTACGGCAGCGTCGCGATCCGGTCCGATCCGAACGGGACCGAACCCGTGAGCCTGTTCGTCGATCACCACGTCGTCGTGCTCCACGAGCGCGATCTCGTGTCCGGCATGCGGGAGGCGTTCGAGTGGCTCGGACCGAACGCCCGGGACGAGGACGCCGACGTCGTGTTCGCGACCGGACCGAGCGCCACCGCCGACATGGGCGATCTGGTGACGGGCGCACACGGGCCGAAGACGGTCCACGTCGTGCTGGTGACCGACGACGGGGCCGACAAGAGAACGGAGGTCAGTGGCCGATGAGCACGGACTCGGAGAAGGCGGTGAGGATCCGCGAGCTGATGGACACCGGGGGCGACGCGGTCGCCGAGAACACCCGCGGGTTCAACGCCGGGCGGTACGAGTCGACCGCCCGGCTCGACGACTACGAGGAGCTGAAGACGACGGCACGCTCGATCAAGGAGGACGCGATCGGCCGGCTTCCCGAGCTGATCGACGAGGTGACCGAGGCGGTCGAGGCGAACGGCGGCACCGTGTATCTCGCGGACGACGCCGCGGACGCGAACCGGTACGTCGAGGAGGTCGTCGCCGAGCGTGACGCCGAACGACTCGTGAAATCGAAGTCGATGACCTCGGAGGAGATCGAGGTGAACGAGGCGCTGGAGTCGATCGGCGTCGAGGTCGTGGAGACGGACCTCGGCGAGTGGGTCCTCCAGATCGCCGACGAGGAGCCGTCACACATCGTCGCGCCCGCGGTTCACAAGTCCCGGGAGGGGATCGCGGAGCTGTTCAACGAGCGGTTCGATCCGGACGACCCGCTGGAGACCGCCGAGGAGCTCACCATGTTCGCTCGGGAACGGCTCGGCGAACTGATCGAGGGCGCAGACGTGGGCATGACGGGCGCGAACTTCGTCGCCGCGGACTCCGGAACGATGCTGCTCGTCACGAGCGAGGGCAACGCCCGCAAGACGGTGGCCGCGACCGACACGCACGTCGCCGTCGCCGGCGTCGAGAAGCTGGTTCCCTCGGTGGAGTCGTTCGCCCCGTTCGTCGAGCTGATCGGACGGTCCGGGACGGGACAGGACGTCACCTCGTACATCTCGACGCTGACGCCCCCGGTCGACTCGCCGGTCCCCGACTTCGAGGCGGACGGGACGCCGATCGCCGACCACGCGGATCGCGATTTCCATCTCGTGTTGATCGACAACGGGCGCATGGCGATGCGGGAGGACCCGGAGCTGAAGGAGACGCTGTACTGCATCCGGTGTTCGGCCTGCTCGAACTCCTGTGGCAACTTCCAGAGCGTCGGCGGCCACGCGTTCGGCGGCGAGACGTACTCCGGCGGCATCGGCACCGGCTGGGAGGCAGGCATCGAGGGACTCGACGTCGCCGCCGAGTTCAACGACCTCTGTACGGGCTGCTCGCGGTGCGTCCCGGCCTGCCCGGTCGGCATCGACATCCCGTGGATCAACACGGTCGTCCGCGATCGGATCAACCGCGGCGAGGCGACCGAGCGGCAGGTCGACTGGATGTTCGAGGAGCTGGTCCCCGACGAGGAGCCCGCGGGTCTGGATCTCGGCTCGCGGCTCGTCGGCAACTACGAGACGCTCGCGAAGCTGGGGAGTCTGACCGCACCGATCGCCAACCGCACCGCGAACGCGGCACCGGTTCGGGCGGTGCTCGAACGCGTCGCCGGCATCGACCGCCGACGGGAACTGCCGACGTTCGCCCGGCAGTCGTTCGTCGACTGGTTCGCGGCACGCGACGGCGCTGCGGTCCCGCCGGAGGCCGCGACGCGCGAGGCGGTCGTGTACCCGGACACGGCGACGAACTACGCCGCCGTCGAGCGCGGAAAGGCGACCGTGCGCGCGCTGGAGGCGCTCGACGTCCACGTGCGGGTCCCAGACCTGCCCGGCAGCGGCCGGCCGCCGCTCTCACAGGGGATGATCGCCACCGCCGAGGCCGCGGCCCACGACGTGTACGCCGGACTCGCCGAGCACCTCGACGCCGGACGCGACGTCGTCGTGATCGAGCCGAGCGACCTGGCGCTGTTCCATCGGGAGTACGGGAAGTTCCTCGCGGACGCCTCCCACGAGCGGCTCGCGGACGCCAGCTACGACGTCATGGAGTACGTGTACGGCCTCGTGGAGAACGGCGCGGATGTCGACCGCCTCTCGTCGCCGGCCGGGATCGAGGCGGCACACGGCGTCGCCTACCACCCCCACTGTCAGGGGCGGACGATCGGCGTCGGCGAGTACGCAACCGCGATGCTGGAACGGCTCGGGTACGACGTCGTCGTCTCCGAGACCGAGTGTTGCGGCATGGCCGGCTCGTTCGGCTACAAGGCTGACTACTACGAGCTGAGCATGGACGTCGGCGAACCGCTCGTCGAACAGTTCGGCGACACCGATCGCACCGTCGTCGCCGCGGGCACCTCCTGTAGCGAGCAGCTCGACTCGCTGTTGGGATCGCCCGCGATCCACCCCGTCGAGCTCGTCGCACCGCGGTCGTGATCCGGTCGCGGCGTGGTCCGCGTCGCACCGCGGTCGTGATCCGATCCCGATGGATGCCGACGCGCCCCACGGACCCACGTTTTTCATGCCTCCCGTTGACGGGGCGTACATGCGAGCCGTTCGACTTCACGAACACGGCGGCACGGACGTCCTGCAGGTGGACGAGATCGAACGACCCGACCCCGGCGGTCACGAACTCCTCGTCGAGGTGGCCGCGGCGGGGGTAAATCCCGTCGACACGTACTTTCGGGACGGGTCCTACGAGCCGGTGGGACGACCGTTCACGCCCGGCGTCGACGTCGCGGGCACGGTCGCCGCCGTCGGCGACCACGTCGAGGGGTTCGCCGCCGGCGACCGCGTCCTCGGTACCGGGATCGGGAACGGGGCTCATCAGGGTGCGTACGCCGAGTACGCGACGATCCCGGAGGACCGCGTCGTTCATCTCCCGGCCGATGCGGACCTCGTCGAGGCCGGGGCGGCGGGCGTCGTCGCCGGCACGGCCTGGCGGTCCCTCGTCGACCACGCCGACCTCGATCCGGCCGAGGACTGCCTGATACACGGCGGCGCCGGTGGCGTCGGTCACGCGGCGGTTCAGATCGCGGCCGCCGTCCACGCCCGCGTGATCACGACCGCCGCGCCGGCGTACCACGACACGCTTCGCGACCTCGGCGCCGACACGGTGCTCGACTATGGACGGGACGACCTCCGGGAGGCCGTCCGCGAGGCGTCCGACGGCGGCGTCGACGTCGTCCTCGATCACCGGCTCGACGACTACCTCCAGTTCGACGCCGACGTGGCGGCACAGGACGGTCGCATCGTCGGCATCGGCGAGAACAGCCCCGACCCCGGGTTCACGAACGACGGCGTCGCCCGGTCGAAGGACCTCACCTACCGGTTCATGAGCATGTTCAACACGCCCGACCTCAGGGTTCCGCTGCGCGGCATCGCTCACCTGATGGAGACCGGCGCGCTGTCCGTGCACCTCGCGGAGACGTACGACCTCGACGCGGCGGCCGACGCACAGCGGGCGGTGATGGAGGACAGCTTCCCCGGCAAGCTCGTCATCGTTCCCTGAGCCACGGCACGCCGGCGGTCGATCCCGTCGGGGCAGCCGCGCGGTGTCGGGGAATACGGGATCCGCGGACTACTCGTTTCGCGGACTGCTCGGGTGGTAGTCGGTGTCGTACTGCCCGGGGGCGTCGTCGATCCGGTCGGGGTTGATCCGGCCGGCGAGCAGCATGAAGTCGAGCACGGTCAGGTACAGCATCGCCTCGACGACGGGAACCGCCCGCGGCGGCAACACGGGATCGTGGCGCCCGACGACCTGGACCTCCTTCTCCTCGCCGGTCTCCCAGTCGGCGGACCGCTGCTCTTTCGGGATCGAGGTGGGTGCGTGCCACGTCGCCTCGCCGTATATCGGCTCGCCGGTGGTGATCCCGCCCTGGAGACCGCCGTGGTCGTTGCCGACCGGGACGGGGTCGCCCTCGTCGCTTTCGACGTGGTCGAACGACTCGCCGTCGTCGAACGTCCAGTCCTCGTTGCGTTCCTTGCCCGCGACGTCGCTTGCGCCCCTCCCTAGCCCGTACTCGACTGCGGTCGTGGCGGGGATCGAGAACATCGCGCGACCGAGCCGCGCGGGGAAGCTGTCGAACCGCGGCGCGCCGAGCCCGCGGGGGACGCCGCGGCACTCGAAGTAGATGGAGCCGCCGATCGAGTCGCCTCGCTTCTGATACTCCTCGATCAGCTCCTGCATCTCGGCGGCCGCCGCCGGGTCCGCACAGCGGACGTCGTTCGACTCGGACGCGTCGAGGATCTGTTCGAAGCTCACGTCGTCGGCCTCGACGTCACCGATCCGGTTGACGTGGGCCTTGATCTCGACGTCGTACGCGGAGGCGTCGAGCACCTGCTCCGCGACGGCGCCGGCGGCGACCCAGTTCACCGTCTCGCGTGCCGATGAGCGCCCGCCGCCGCCCCAGTTACGCGTGCCGAACTTGGCCGAGTAGGTGTAATCGCCGTGTGACGGCCGCGGCGCGGTGACGTACGGTTCGTACTTGCCCGAGCGGGCGTCCTTGTTCTGGATCACCATGCCGATCGGCGTGCCGGTCGTGTACCCGTCCTGTAGCCCGGAGTTGATCGTCACCTCGTCGGGCTCGCCCCGCGAGGTGGTGATCATCGACTGACCCGGCTTGCGCCGGTCGAGCTGCGTCTGGATCGCCGCCTCGTCGAGCTCGACGCCAGCGGGGACGCCGGAAACCGTCACGCCCATCGCCTCACCGTGGCTCTCGCCGTACGTGGTCACCTGGAAGAGTCGACCGAAACCGTTCCCGTTCATACGCATACCTGTGACCGGGGACATTTATGCGTTGCAATCCGCACGGCGGGAACGCACCGATCGTCGGGTGTCGCCGCTGGCCCACACCCACTCTGCCGACGGTCCTGGTCGACGCGCTACTCCGGATCCGGGTCCGGCCGCGGGTCGAGTTCGACGGTCACCGTCTCCTCGCTCCCGTCGCGGTACACGGTAACGTCGACGTCGTCACCGGGCTGCGTCTCCAGCGCGAGAAACCGTGAGAGGTCGCCGTTCGTGGGGGTCGCCGTGTCGTCGAGCGCGACGATGACGTCCCCGCCGACCGGAACCGTCGCTCCCTCGACGGTCGTCTCCGAGGTCGCACCGCGAAGAACGCCGTCCGAGGGGCCGTCCTCGGCGACCGCGGCGACGTACACGCCGCTGGCCTCGGGGAGGTCGTTGGCCGTCGCGATCAGCGGTTCGACGGGCGTCACGTTGATGCCCACGTACGAGTGATCGTAGCTTCCCGTCTCGACGAGCGACGGAACGATCTCCCGGATCAGCCGTGCCGAAACGCCGAACCCGACGTTTTCGCCGCGAGTCGCGGTCGCAACGCCGATCACGTTGCCGTCAAGCGTGACGATCGGGCCGCCGCTGTTACCGGGATTGAGCGCGGCGTCGGTCTGGACCGCGTCCGCGATGGTGAACCCGCCGGCCGCCTGCGTGGCGGGGAGGGTTCGGTTGCGGCCGCTGACGATCCCGCGGGTCGCCGTACCGGAGAGCCCGAGCGGCGATCCGACGACGAGCACCTCGGAGCCGATCGCCGGGATCGACTCGGCGATCGGAAGGGCGCCGCCCGGAAGGCTTCGGTCCGTTTCGATCACGGCGAGATCGGAGTACGGGTCGCGACCGACGATCCGGGCGTCGATCCATTGCCCGTCGGCGTCCTGCACGCGAATCGTGTCCGCCTCGTCGAGCACGTGGTCGTTCGTGACGAGATGATCCTCGCCGATCCGAAATCCGGTTCCCTGGCTGGCCTCGCCGCCGCCGCCCTCCTCATCGAAGAGGCCGGCGGGCTGGTCCTCGGCGTACGTCTGGATGCGGGCGACGGACGGTGAGACGGTCTCGTACACTTCCTCGTATCCGGCGCCGTCGTCGACGCGGACCGGTTCGGATCCCTCCGCCGGCTCGAAGGGCTCGTCGACGCCAACGCGACCGCCGTCGCCGGTCGGAGCGAGACAGCCGGCCGTTGCGGCGAGCGCCGCACCGACACCGAGCAGCTCGCGTCGCGTGCGTTCCATGACGTTGCCACGGGATACGGCGTGTTAAACGCCGCGACCGTGACGGCAGCCCGGAGGAGCGGGCCGACGGACCGTCGGACGAAACGTCGAATCGCCGACTGAACGACGCAGCGAAAACTGACCGAATGGCGGAGCGGAGTCGGACGAAACGACCGATCGGGGCGAACGGTCAAATGCGATGACGCCCCATGGACGAACATGACCCGACGGTCCGCGAACTGTCCGGCCCCCGACTGCGGGTTCACCGACGTTCCCTCGCTTGTCGCTGCACACGTCAACGGGACGGAGGGGCCCGAACACGACTGGCAACGACTTCCGTACGACGGTCCCGGTGCCTTCCTCTCGGCGGCCCGGGCCGGTGAGGTCGACGACGGGGAGGGGGTACACGACGCCCCTGACCCTGACGATGCCGCTGGCGACCAAAATACGCCGGAGTCAGACGATGCCGCTGGCGATGGGGACGCCACGGAGGCCGGATCCGTCAGCGGCGGTGACCCCGCGGAGGACGACGAGACTGCACGCGCGATCGATCCGGATCCGCTGCTCCGGGCGGTCGAGGTCGCTCGCGACCGAGCCGCCGACGTCGACGACCTCGGCGAGCTCGACGACGCCGAGCTGGCCGACCTGTTCGTCGCCTTCTCGGTGGTCGCCAGTCGGGCGCGAGCCGTCCGCAGCGACGTTCGCTCGGCGATCATCGACCGGGTCGACGACGAGCGGGAGATCGGCGGAACGCTCGGCTCGGTGGACCGATCGAGATCGGCGCGGCGGTCGCTGCGCGACGCGGAGACGGTGCGGAGCGCGCTGTTCCGCGCCGGCATCGACCCGCGCGAGGCGAGGTCGTTCGACCCGGACCGCGTCGCGTCGGTCATCGAGGCGGCCGATGACGGCGCCGGGATCACGGAGGCGGACGTGTTCGAGACGAGCGAGTCCGACCACGTCAGGCGTGCGAGCGTATATGAGCCGGCGTTCGACGAGCGGGGAGACCAGCGGGACACGCATACGTCGGGAGAGCAGCCTCGGGAGGCGGGTGACGGTCGATGACGGCGGAGTCACCCCCGACGTCGGGAGAACGGTCGACATCGGGAGAACGATCGACGACGACCGGTCGGACGACCCTCGAGGACCCCGTCGATATCGGCGGGTTGCAGCTGCACAACCGGCTGTATCGCGCGCCGCTGCTCGAGTGTGCGGGCACCGGTCCGGACGCGGTGGAGAAGCTGATCGCCGACCTCGAGCCCGCGGCCGCCGCGGGTGCCGGGTTCGTTCACCAGGGGGCGACGATCGTTCGCGGCGAGGGGGGGTGTGCGGCCCCCGGGATGACGCGAGTCCACGATCCGTCGTTCGTCGACGAACTCGCCGCCCTGACCGACGCGGTCAACGCGCACGGCGCCCGGATCGCGATCCAGCTCGAACACGGCGGACTTCGATCGATGGAGGTGTGGCACGCCGACTACCGGCGGGCGAATCCGGACCTCGATCAGCTGGCCGTCTCGCGACCCCCGCGGCTCCTCCGCGCGCTCGACCGGCTCGGATTCCTCGATCTCTCGCCACGGGTCCTCTCGACGGCCGAGGTCGAGGCGCTCGCGGCCGATTTCGGGCGGGCTGCGGCTCGCGCGGTCGATGCGGGCTACGACGCGATCCACGTCGCCGGCGCGAACATGGGGATCGCCCAGCAGTTCCTCTCGCCGTACTACAACCGTCGAGCGGACCGGTTCGGGATCGACCCGGAGGTCGGTGCCGGCGTCGCGTTCCTCGAACTGGTCGCCGAGGAGGTCCGCGAGCGCGCCGGCGACGTGCCGCTCCTGACGAAGGTCCCCTCCGAGCGTCCGACCCTGCCGGGGATCGGCCCGCATCTCAACGACGGCGACGCTGTCCGGGCCTGTGAGCGGCTGATCGACGCGGGATACGACGCGGTCGTCCCGGTCCGAACGAGCGTCTTCTGGGACATGAGCGTCGTCCGCGGCGAGTTTCCGGCCGCGGCGTGGCGGGACTCGCGGTTCCGACCCGGCTACCGGGCGGCGTTCGGCTCGCTGCCGCGGGCGGCGGCGGTCGCGGTCGGGAACTGGGTCGAATCGTTCGCCTACGACTTCGAGCCGGGATGGAACCGAACGCTGTGCCGTCGCGTCACCGAGCAGGTCGACGCGCCCGTGCTGTGTGAGGGTGGGCTTCGCGAGCGATCGCAGCTCGACGACACGCTGGCGACCGACGCCGATCTCGTCGGGATGGCTCGACCCTTCTACGCGGAGCCGGAGCTCCCCGCGCGCCTGCTCGGCCGCGACGTCGATCCCGGCGTGCGGGCCGTCTGTGAGAACTGCAACAACTGTGCGGTCGCGCAGGCCGCCGGCGAGTCGGGCGTCTGTCGAACGCCCGCCGTGCTCGAACGGGCCGGGACGCTCCGACGACACGGGGCGTACGAAGGGACGGACGAGGAGGAAGGATCCGAACCCTGAACCGACCACGAACGACCCGAGACGCCCCCGACCGTCGACGGGGACACTTATCAGCGGTCCCGCTATATCGGTCCTCGTGCGCGAACGATTCAGGACCGACATCGGCGTGTACGCGCTGTCAGGCCTGTTCTCGCTCGTCGTCTTCGCCGTCGCACTGGTGGCCCTCTCCGCGACACTCCCGGACGGTCTCGGCGACCGACAGTTGATTGGCTTGATCGCCGGCTATCTCCTGTTCGTCGGCGTGTACGTCGCCGCCTGGTTCATCTATACCGGGATCGACGCACGGGAGGACGTATAAGCGGAGACGCCGACTGCAGACCACCGCGTCGGATTCCTCCCACGGCTAAAGCCATGGGCTTCCTCCTTGTATTCGTGTGAGACCCACCGCCCGACTACCGCGTGAGACGCGGCCCCACGAGCCCGCACGATCGCCACGCTTTATTAATCCCCACGAGTACCCGCGACATGGACCAGTTGCGGCAGTCACTCCTCGACGCCCCGATCATCGAGAAGGGTGAGTATCAGTACTTCGTCCATCCGATAAGCGACGGCGTGCCGATGCTCGAACCCGAGCTTCTCCGGGAGATCGTCATCCGGATCATCCGGAAAGCGGAACTCGAGAACGTCGACAAGATCGTCACCCCCGCCGCGATGGGGATCCACATCTCCACCGCGCTCTCGTTGATGACGGACATCCCGCTGGTCGTCATCCGCAAGCGGCAGTACGGGCTCGACGGCGAGGTGCCGCTGTTCCAGGAGACGGGATACGCCGAGTCGGAGATGTACATCAACGACGTCGAGGCCGGTGACCGCGTGCTCGTGCTCGACGACGTGCTCTCGACGGGTGGAACGATGCGAGCGATCCTCGACGCGCTCACCGACGAGGTTGGCGCCGACGTCGTCGACGTCGTCGCGGTCATCAAGAAGGCCGGCGAGAACGAACTCGACGAAACCGATTACGACGTGAAAACGCTGATCAACGTCACCGTCGAGAACGGCGAAGTGGTCATCGTCGACGCGCAAGGCGACGACTGACGCAGGTAGCGTGGGTTCCCCGACCGACATTGGCCAGTTTCGACGGCCGACGAACAACACAAAGCGTTTACCGTCGGGGTCTCGTGGGGGCCGTATGGCCCTTACCGATCGCGTAGATGCTCGTGTCGGCGGCATCGCGGCGGCAAGCGGCGTCGTGGCGTACGTCCTCGGCTATCTCGTCGTGTACGTGACCCAGCGAAGCTGGGTCGACGAACAGCTACGGACGATCAACGTCGTTGCCGACTTGTTCGGCGGCGATCCGATCCCGTCGTGGCAGGGCATCGGCTGGCTGTTTTATAACGCACACTTCGTCGATACCGAAATCCCGGCGCTCGGCGGGACGCAGGTACGAAACTTCATCGCAACGGCCGACGACGGGTCGTTGACGCTTCTGTATCTCGTTCCGCCGCTCCTGTTGGTCGCGGCCGGCTTCGCGACCGCGTCGTTGGCGGGTGTCCGGGATCCGGGCGAGTCGGCCCCGCTCGGAGGACTCGTCGCCGTCGGGTATCTCCCGCTCACGATCCTCGGCGCGTTCGCCTTCCGCTACGCCGTTGGCGACGGCTCGGTCACGCCCGATCTCCTGACGGCCGTGGTGATCGCGGGCGTCGTCTATCCGGTCGCGTTCGGTGCCGCGGGTGGGGCGATCGCCGGCGTCGTCGGCGACGACCGCGGGTGAGTCGGTCGTCGTTTTTAACAGTGCCACCGGCGTAGCCGGTCGCATGCAGCTCTCGGAGCTCGTCCGTCGTCTCGACGACCGCCTCGACACCGACGCGTACGCCGACGTCGACGCCAGTGCCAACGGACTGCAGGTCGGTCCGAACGGCGTGACGGTGCGCTCGACGGATCCCGACGTCGACCGCGTCGCCTTCGCGGTCGACGCCGCCGTGGAGACGATCGACGCCGCCGCCGACGCCGGCGCGGACGTGCTCGTGACCCACCACGGGATCTCGTGGGGCGGGATCGATCACGTCACCGGGCGCACGTACGACCGGATCGCCGCGCTCGTCGAGGCCGATCTGTCGCTGTACGTCTCACACCTTCCGCTGGACGGCCACGGGGAACTCGGCAACGCCGCCGGAGTCGCCGACGAACTCGGACTGACCGACCGCGCGCCGTTCGGCGAACTCGGACCGGTTACGATCGGTACCGTCGGTGAACTTCCGGACTCGACGCCGGTCGACCGCCTTCGCGACCGACTGGACGAGTTCGAGGGGTCCGCGACCGACACGCGACTGCTTCCGTTCGGCCCCGACGGAGTCGAACGCGTCGCCGTCGTCACCGGGTCGGGCGTCGATTGGCTCGACGAGGCGGTTGAGGCCGGCACGGACGCGCTCGTCACCGGGGAGGGAAAACAGCAGGTGTATCACGACGCCCGCGAGGCGGGCATCTCCGTGTTGCTGGCGGGTCACTACGCGACCGAGACGTTCGGCGTTCGGTCGCTACAGTCGCTGGCCGAGGAGTGGGGACTCGAGACGACGTACGTGAGCCATCCAACTGGACTGTAGGCGCCCGCTATACCGGGACGGACCCGTCCCGGGCGACGGCAGCGGTGGCGCGTCCCGCCGAACCGGAACCATAAGGGCCCGCGACCGCGACCCGTCGCCCATGCAACTGGGCGTCATCGGACTCGGACGGATGGGGCGGATCGTCGTCGATCGAGCGCTTTCGGCCGGCCACGACGTGGTCGCGTTCGACCTGTCAGCGGAGGCAACCGCCGCCGCGGCGGAGGCGGGTGCGGAGCCGGCCGACTCCGTCGCCGACCTCTGCGAGCGCCTCGACGCGAGCGGGGCGGGTGAAGCGACGGGCGGTACGAACGATCGAACGGGCGATACGGACGATCGAACGGGCGGGCCGGACGATCGAACGGATGGGCCCGACGGCCGCGACGCGGGCAAACGCATCTGGCTCATGGTGCCCGCGGGCGACGCCGTCGACGCCACGCTCGGGGATCTGGAGCCGCATCTCGACGGCGATGACGTCGTCGTCGATGGCGGCAACTCCCACTTCGCGGCGTCGGTCCGGCGTGCGGAGTCCACGGAGGCGGCGTACCTCGACTGTGGCACCTCCGGCGGTCCGGCCAGCGCCGAGGCGGGATTCTCGCTGATGGTCGGCGGTCCCGAGTGGGCGTACGCCGCGCTGGTGCCCGTGTTCGACGCGGTCGCCACCGGTCCGGACGGGCACGACCGGATGGGCGAGTCGGGTGCGGGCCACTACGTGAAGATGGTGCACAACGGCGTCGAGTACGCGCTGATGCAGGCGTACGGCGAGGGGTTCGAGCTGCTCGCGGACGGCCGCTACGACCTCGATCTGGAGTCCGTCGCCCGCACGTGGAACAACGGCGCGGTGATCCGGTCGTGGCTCCTGGAGCTGTGCGAGGAGGCCTTCCACGAGGAGGGATCCGATCTGGGCGACGTCGCCGACCACGTCGCCGGCGGATCGACCGGCACCTGGACCGTCGAGGAGGCGCTCGACCAGGAGGTGTCCGTGCCGCTCATTTATCAGGCGCTCGCCGAGCGGTTCGACTCCCGAAACGACGGCCGGTTCTCCCGGCGGCTCGCGAACCGACTGCGATACGGGTTCGGTCGACACGACGTGAAACGGCAGTGAGCGCCCGGCCGAACGCCGGATGACGGATGCGCACGCGAGCACCCAGGGTTCCTTGCTACACACTGGCCTTATAACCCAATCCCGTACACCGGACTTATAACCCGGCGACGTGCGAACGCCCTGCCCCCGCAGTCGGCGCGCGCGAGAGACGCGCGCGAGGGAGCCGCCAGCCGGTCGCCGAGCGGTCCGGCGACCGGCTGGCTGCGAGGTTGGGGAGGGTGAGGTTCCGTGGGGCCCGGACGACGGGCTCGCGGTCGATCGGCGGGCGGCACCCGGCGTTGCCGTGACGTTCCGCCAGTGACGCCGTCGGCGTCCCGCCATCAAACAACACTTATGCCGCTCGTCCGGCTTTCCGGGAGTATGAGCGAGACGGACGCGCAGGCCGACGTGACGGTCGTCCTCCCGGACGGATCGGAGCTGTCTGTCCCCGAGGGATCGACCGTCGAGGAGGTCGCCTACGAGATCGGACCCGGGCTGGGAAGCGACACGGTCGCGGGGAAGATCGACGGCGAGCTGGTCGAGAAAGACGCCGCGGTTCACGACGGCGCGCGAGTCGAGATCGTCACCGATCAGTCGGACGAGTACCTGCAGGTGCTCCGCCACTCGGCGGCACACGTGTTCGCGCAGGCGCTCCAGCGACTCCATCCGGACGCGACGCTGACGATCGGACCGTACACCGACGAGGGGTTCTACTACGACGTGACCGACGTCGATCTCGACGAGGACGATCTCCGCGAGATAGAGACGGAGATGGACGCGATCATCGAGGCCGATTACGACATCGAGCGCGTCGTCCGCTCCCGGGCGGACGCCCGCGAGATCTACGCGAACAATGAGTTCAAACGCGAGATCCTCGACGAGGAGGCCTCCGGCGAGGAGGTCACGTTTTACAAACAGAACGGCTGGCAGGATCTGTGTCAGGGACCGCACGTCGAGTCGACCGGCGAGATCGGGGCGGCGACGCTGCTGGAGGTGTCCGCGGCCTACTGGCGGGGCGAGGAGGACAACGAGACGCTGACCCGCGTGTATGGCACGGCGTTCGCCTCCGAGTCCGAACTGGAGGAGTACCTCGAGCTCCGCGAGGAGGCGAAGGAGCGCGACCACCGGAAGATCGGCCAGGAAATGAACCTCTTCTCGATCCCGACCGTGACGGGGCCGGGACTACCGCTGTATCACCCGCCTGGTAAGACGGTGTTGCGGGAGCTGTCTGACTTCGCGAACGCGCTCAACCGCGAGCACGGCTACGAGGAGGTCGAGACGCCGCATGTGTTCCGGACGGAGCTGTGGCGCAAGTCGGGCCACTACGACAACTACAGCGACGACATGTTCCTCTTCGACGTCAACGACGAGGAGTACGCGCTCAAACCGATGAACTGTCCGGGTCACGCGACGATCTTCGACCAGCAGTCGTGGTCGTACCGCGATCTGCCGAAGCGCTACTTCGAGAACGGGAAAGTCTACCGGAAGGAGCAGCGCGGCGAGCTCTCGGGGCTCTCGCGGGTGTGGTCGTTCACCATCGACGACGGTCACCTGTTCGTCCGGGACGACCAGATCGAGGCGGAGGTTCGCCAGGTGATAGACATGATCTTCGAGGTCGTCGAGACGCTGGATCTTGAGGTCGACGTCGCTCTGGCCACCCGCCCCGAGAAGTCGGTCGGCAGCGACGCGATCTGGGAGTCCGCGGAGGAACAGCTGCGTGCGGTGCTCGAGTCCGGCGGCTACAACTACGACGTCGAGCCCGGCGACGGCGCCTTCTACGGCCCGAAGATCGACTTCGGCTTCGAGGACGCGCTTGGCCGCGTCTGGGACGGCCCGACCGTCCAGCTCGATTTCAACATGCCCGAGCGCTTCGAGTTGACCTACACCGGCGAGGACAACGAGGAGCACCGTCCGGTGATGATCCACCGCGCGCTGTACGGGAGCTACGAGCGCTTCTTTATGGTGCTCATCGAGCATTTCGACGGGAACTTCCCGCTGTGGCTCGCGCCCGAACAGGTCCGGATTCTGCCGGTGTCCGACGGGACGCTCGGCTACGCCCACCGCGTGAAAAACGCGCTCGCCGACGAGGGGTTCCGCGTCGAAGTGGAGGACCGGGACTGGACGGTCGGCCGCAAGATCCGACAGGGGCATGACGACAGGCTGCCGTACATGCTCATCGTCGGCGACGACGAGGAGGCGGACGGCACCGTCTCCGTCCGCGACCGGTTCGAGAACCAGCGCGGCGACGTCGACCTCGAGACGTTTGTCGACCACCTGATCGGCGAGCGCGACGAGAAGCGCGTCGAGCCCGACTTTATCGACGACTGACCCCGGGGTGCGGTCGGTCGGCCGTGGCATCACGTAGCTCCGACGGACCCACCGTCGGGCATCACGTAGCTCCGACGACTCCCGCTGCTGGCGTCACGCCGTTCCGACGACCCCCGCTGCTGACGGTACGCCCTCCCCGATCGGTCCGAACGCGATTTTCCGCCGTGTTTTTATGATAGACTCGGTAGGCCATGCCATGAGCGACGCACCCGAGCTGTCGACGCGCACGGACACACCGGACGTAGGGGAGCTGACGCCGCCGGATCGCACGCTGATGGGACCGGGCCCGAGCGACGTCCACCCGCGGGTGTTGAAGGCGATGAGCACGCCGCTCGTCGGCCATCTTGACCCGTCGTTCGTGGAGATCATGAACGAGGTACAGGAGCTGCTCCGGTACACGTTCCGGACGGACAACCAGTGGACGATCCCGGTGTCGGGGACCGGATCGGCGTCGATGGAGGCTGCCATCGGCAACCTCGTCCAGCCGGGCGACGCGATGCTCGTCCCGACCAACGGCTACTTCGGCGGACGGATGGCATCGATGGCGCGCCGTGCGGGCGGCGACGTCGTCGAGGTCGACGCGCCGTGGGGCGAGCCGCTCGATCCAGCCGACGTGGAGACGGCTTTCGACGAGCATCAGCCGGACGTGTTCGGCTTCGTCCACGCGGAGACGTCGACCGGCGTCCTGCAGCCGGCAGTCCCCGAGCTCACCTCGATCGCTCACGACCACGACGCGTACGTGATCGCCGACTGCGTCACGTCGCTCGGCGGCGTGGAGATGCGCGTCGACGAGTGGAACGTCGACGTCGCCTACTCCGGCCCGCAGAAGTGTCTCTCCTGTCCGCCCGGAGCGAGCCCGCTCACTCTCAACGATCGCGCGATGGAGAAGGTGCTCTCCCGCGAGGAGCACCCCCGTTCGTGGTACCTCGACCTCTCCCTGCTAGAGGGGTACTGGGGCGAGGAGCGGGCCTACCACCACACCGCGCCGATCACGAACGTGTATGCACTCCGCGAGGCGCTCCGGCTCGTCGCAGAGGAGGGGATCGAGGAGCGCTGGGAGCGTCACCGCGAGGTTGCCGGCGGCCTAAAGGCGGGCCTCCAGGAGCTGGGCCTCGAGATGAACGCGCCGGACGACTACTGGCTCCCAAGTCTCAACGCGGTACGGGTGCCCGACGGGTTCGACGACGCCGCAGTCATCGACTACCTGCTCGCGGAGTACGATCTGGAGGTCGCCTCCGGACTCGGCGATCTGGCCGGCGACATCTGGCGGATCGGCTGTATGGGCTACTCGGCGCGCCCGAACAACGTCGAGTTCCTGCTGGCCGCCCTCGAGGAGGCGCTCGCCGAACAGGGATACGACGAATAACCCATCGGCGCCTTGCGACGACGACTCTCTGCGGTCGGACATGCGCCGTCCGGGAATTGAACCCGGGCTAGAGCCTTGGGAAGGCTCTGTCCTACCACTGGACCAACGGCGCGCACACGGTCGTACCCGACCGTTACACTTGAACGTAGCGCTTCCGGGCCCGAGTGGTCTCTGCCTCCGGCTCTTCAGATCACGGTTGGAGTGCGGAGAGTCGGCGGCAGCGGGACCGATCGCAGGGGTCCGCGACTCACCAGTCGCCGTTCGGGATCGGCGGCGGTGATCGCTTGTGCTCGGTCCGCTCGTGCCGGGCGAGCAGCCGCCGAACGAGCGCCTCGTCGGCGCCGACCCGGTCGGCAACGGCCGACGGGTCGATGCCCTCCTCAATCGCGAGCCGCAACACGGGGTCAACGAGGTCGTAGGTCGCGCCGAGGTCATCACGGTCGTAGCGGCCGGGCAGAAAGCCCGCAGTCGGCTGCTTCTCCAGCACGAACTCGGGGACGTCGAGCGACCGGGCGAGCGAGCGTACCTGCATCTTGTACAGATGGCCGATCGGGAGCAGATCGGCCGCTCCGTCGCCGTGTTTCGTGACGTAGCCGAGCAGCCGCTCGCTCCGGTTCGTCGTTCCGAGCACGAGTCCGCCGGTGGCGTTGGCCGCGAGGTAGGCGGTGGTCATGCGGAGACGGGCGACGAGGTTGCCGGTCGTCACCGGGTCGTCGTGGAGATCGAACCGTCCGGGCAGACAGTCGGAGAACTGCGAGAGCGGCGGCTGTAGGTGGATCGTGTCGTGTTCGATCCCGAGCGCCTCTGCTATCCCCTCGGCGTCCCGAGCGTTGACGGCACCCGTCTTGTTGGAGGGAAGCGTCAGTCCGTACACCCTGTCCGAACCCAGCGCCTCGACCGCGAGCGTCGCGACGACCGTCGAGTCGAGCCCCCCACTCATGTTGACCACGACGCCCTCCGCGTCGGCCTCCGTCGTCGAGGAGCGAAGGAACGTCGCGATCCGATCGACCGACCGGTCCGGATCCGCGAGCGAAACGTCGACCGGATCTCCGGACGAGGATCCGGCTGGCTCTCCGGATGTAACACCGGTCGAGTCGCCGGACGGAGTATCGGCCGGTTCGCCGGAGAAGGCGTCGACCGACTCCCCGTCACCGTCACTATTCGCGATCCGACACCACCACCCGTTCGTGCCGCACAGATCGATAATTCATCTACAAACAATTCTCGGCGTTTGCCGGACTAATGTCTTCTTATTGAGGGAGTTAGGTCGTATTAGATCTGTATAAGGTGCCTTCCACCAAACGTTTATGAAAAACAATCCTGTACGACGATATACGTATGCCGACGCCAGAACTGAGTTCGAGCCAGAAGCGAATACTTACCTCGCTCGTGAACCTCGCGAACGATGACGAGGACGTGGTACAGGGACGGGAGATAGCCGAGGCGATCGACCGTAATCCGGGAACGATACGCAACCAGATGCAGACGCTCCGGGCGCTCCAGCTCGTCGAGGGCGTTCCGGGCCCGAAGGGTGGCTACAGGCCGACGATGGAGGCGTACGAGGCGCTCGACGTCGAACGCATGGACGACCCCGTTCGGGTGCCCGTCGAACGTGAGGGGACGGCGATGACCGACGTGAACGTCGAGGAAATCGATCTCACCACCGTGCTCGATCCGGACACGTGCCGCGCTGAGGTCGTGTTGCAGGGATCGATCCGCGACTTCGAGCAGGGTGACGCGGTCCGTGTCGGTCCGACTCCCAACACGGACCTCCGTCTCGATGGCATCGTCGACGCGGTCAACGTCATCGAAAGCACGCTGATCGTCCGGATCCGGACGGTGGACGCATCGGCGGACGGCACCGCCGGGGTCTCCGCAGCCGACTGATCCGAAGCGGCGCGCGTCGAACACCGGGTTTCTGAGCCGTGGCCACGCGGGGTCCCCCCCTCGGAGTCGACCGCTACCCGGCGTCCGCCTCCGGATCGACCCCGCTCCGAAGTGCGTCGGTCACCGCGGCCGCGCGACGTGCCTCCCGGTGTCGTTCGGCGAACGAGTCACGGGCGCTCTCGGCGGCCGCCGTGTCGATATCGAACGACACCCCTTCGTACGCGACGGCCCACAGCACCAGCGGTTCCGGCGGCGCCGGTCCGACGCCTTTCTCGCCGGGGAGCGGCTCAGAGTCGAGAACGCGGTCGACGAACGCCGTATCGACGGTTCCGGTTCCGACCGCCTGAACCAGCGCGATCAGCCGGCGAACGAGCGAACGCGGAAAGCCGCCGGCGGTCACTTCCACGACCAGAAACGCCCCCTCGCGCGTCGCCGTCGTTGAGAGGGTTCGCTTCGTGCCGACGTCGTCGGTCGTCAGGTTCCGGAAGTCGTGTCGGCCGGACAGGCGGTCGAGCGCATCGCGGACGAGGGCGTCATCCACCGCCGCTGGCCCCTCGGCGGGCGCATACAGGTAGTAACGGTACGTCCGTTCGACCGCGTCATGTGTCGCGTGAAACGACGCCGGGACGTCGGCCGCGGCCCAGATGCGGACCGATCCCGGCAGCCGGCCGTTGAACGCCCGTGGCGTGAGCCACTCCGGAGCGTCGAACGCGACCGTCTGTGCGACCGCCGAGACGCCGGCGTCGGTGCGGCCGGCCGCGGCGTATCCGCTCGGAGTCGCGTGGGTTGGGCCGTCTCCTCGCTCGATCACGCCGTGGTCGGCGAGCGCCCGCAACAGCGTGTCCGAGACGGTTTTCGCGTGTGGCTGCCGCTGGAAGCCAGCGAACGCTCGGCCATCGTACGCGACGCGAAACGCTCGGGTCACGTACCACACCCCCCGATCGGTCGCCGAGTCGTCGGCATGCGTGCGCCTGCGCGCCGGGCGGACAAAACGGTGGCGTCGCGAAGCCGACGACCGCCGCGCGCGGCTCCGCGTCGTGGACGGTCGCCCCCCAGTCCGCCGGGTGGGGCGAGGGATTCCACCCGGATCGTCGGACGCCCAGTTTCACGCGGGTCGTCGGATGGGGGTAAACACCGGATCAATTCGGTGGGTGACTTAGGTGGATGGGACTCGTTGCGAGCGTATGGAACCGGATCTGGATCGGTTCGGATCGCGCCGATCGACGATGTACGGCCAGCGGGGAATTATCGCCACGAGTCAGTCCCTGGCGGGTGAGGCGGGACTCGAGGTGCTTCGCGCGGGAGGCAACGCGTTCGACGCCGCCGTCGCGACGGCGGCGGCGCTCAACGTCGTCGAGCCGACCTCGACCGGACTCGGCGGCGACGTCTTCGCTTTGTATCGGACGGCCGACGGCGACGTCGGAGCGATGCGAGCCTGCGGCGGCGCCCCGTCGAACGCGACCCGCGAAAACGTCCGTCGGGCGATCGTCGACGACGACGCGAGCGACGTCACCGACCCGGCGGACGCGACGATGCCGGAGACGGGCGTCCACACGGTTACCGTCCCCGGCACCGCACGCGGATGGGAGGCCACCGCCGAGCGGTTCGGCGAGTTCGGTCTCGACCGGCTGCTCCAACCGGCGATCCGGTACGCGATGGCGGGATATCCCGTCAGCGAGGTCGTCGCCGCCCAGTGGGAGCACGGCGAGGAGCTGTTCCAAACCGACAACGCCCGCGAGGCGTTCCTGTTCGATGGCGAAGCGCCGAGCGTCGGCCAGCACGTACGACTCCCGAAGCTCGGTCGCTCACTGGAGCAGATCGCCGACCGAGGTGCGGACATCGTCTACGAGGGCGAGATCGGCGAGGCGATCGCCGAGGCGGTGCAGGCCGGCGGCGGCTTCATGACCGTCGACGACCTCGCGGCGTTCGAGGTGGAGTGGCCCGAGCCGGTCTCTACCACGTACAACGGCGCCGAGGTGTACGAGCTTCCGCCGAACAATCAGGGACTCATCGCGCTGGAGGCGCTCAACATCGCGTCGGAACTCGGGGTTGGCGAGTACGACCACGACGACGTCGAACGCGTCCATTACCTGGCGGAGGCGACCAAGCTCGCGTTCCACGACGGCCACCGCTACATCACGGACCCGGCGTTCGAGGACCACCCGCCGCTGGGATCCGAGGACTGGGCCCGCAGGCGGGCGGCCGAGGTGGGCGAGGAGGCGGCCGACGACGTGGGGTTCGGGGTTCCGAACGCCGGCCCTGCCGAGGACGCGGACACCGTCCTGCTTACTGTCGCAGACGACGCGGGGAACGTCGTTTCGTACATCAACTCGCGGTTCGCCGGCTTCGGATCCGGCGTCGTCGCCGGTGAGACGGGGATCGCCCTCCAGAACCGCGGCTCGTCGTTCTCGCTGAACCCGGAACATCCGAACCGGCTCGAGCCCGAGAAACGGCCGTTCCACACCCTGATTCCGGGGCTCGTCGAGTTCGATGAGGACGACTGGGCGGCGTTCGGCGTGATGGGCGGGTACATGCAGCCGCAGGGACACGTACAGACGATCACGAACATCGTCGATCACGGCATGCCGCTCCAGCGCGCGCTCGACGAGCCGCGCTGGCGGTACCGGGAGGACGGCACGCTGGCGGTCGAGCCGGGGTTCGACGACGCGATCGCGGCGAAGCTCGTCCGGCGAGGACACGACGTTGGGATCCAGTCGCCCGGAGAGTTCGGCGGCGCACAGATCGCACGCAACGACGAGGGGACGCTGTCGGCGGCGACCGAACCCCGGAAGGACGGCAACGCACAGGGATACTGATCGTCGGACGGGGTCGAACGGGACGGAGTCCGAACACGCTCGCCCGGATCCGACGGGCGAAACGAAGTCGTTTTCGGGCGGCACGCGAAACGTTCGGTATGGACAGTGGCGGATCCACCGACATGACGCTGGCGTTCGAGCTCGAGGCGCTGCAGGCGCTGGCCGACCCGAACGACGTGTTCAACGGCGCCAGACAGTGGACGGAGTACGTCGGCGTCGTCAGCGAGAAGCCCACGTACGTCGTCACCAACTTCACCCGGAAACACCGCGTCCGGCAGGATTTCTTCTCGGGGCCCCGGGGCGTCGAGGAGAGCCTCGAGAACATCAAGGCCCAGTTCGACACGGATCGGCACGTGTTCGTCGGGGTCGACGGCGACGACGAGGCGGTCGCCGAAGCGACCGGCTGGGAGTTCCTCGCCGTCGACGACGCCGCCGAGGCCGCCGGCTGGACCCTCGCCGACGGCGACGACGCGGAACCGGTCGAGGAGACGACGCGGGACGACTGGCCCTGAGCGGAATCAGTAAGGGCCGTTCGGGCACTCCAGCGAGTCGGCGGAGTTTTTTGTTGCCGGGCCGATCCGCGTCCCATGAGCGACGGAGCCGACGACGCCAACGCGGGTCACGAGCATCACGACGACCACGATCACGACCACCACGATCACGACCATCATGACGACCACGATCACGACGACCACCACCACGACGACCACCACCACCACGACGTCGATTCGGTTTCGGTGGCCGTCGTGACCGTCTCATCGACCCGCAGCACCGACGAGGACCCGTCGGGGGACCGTCTCGTCGAGACGTTCGAGGATGCGGGCCACGAGGTCGTCGTCAGGGAACTGATCCGTGACGAGTTCGACGGGGTGCAGGGGGCCGTCGATCGACTCGCTCGACGGGCGGACACGGACGCGGTGGTCACGACCGGGGGCACGGGAGTGACGCCCGACGACGTCACCCCGGAGGCGGTCGCGGGCATCGCGGGCAAGGAGCTACCCGGATTCGGCGAGCTGTTTCGTCGCCTCTCGTACGAGGAAGTCGGAACGCGGACGATCGGTTCTCGAGCGACCGCAGCGATCGTCCGGGACACGCCGGTCTTCTGTCTCCCCGGGTCGGAGAACGCGGTGCGACTCGGCGTCGAGGAGGTGATCCTTCCGGAGGTCGGTCATCTCGCCGGACTCGCGTCTCGAGACGACGAGGAGGCCTGAACTCGCCGGGGAGTCGGCCCCGACGTCAGGAGCGGTTCGACGTCAGGAGCCGTTCGTCCCGTCGCTTCCGCCCTCGACGCCCATCGCGTCGAACAGCTTGCGACGGACGGCCTCCTCGGTGAGCTGGAGCAGCGTGTCCCGGTTCTCCTCGCTCGTCTCGATCCCCGTGAAGATGCCGAGCGGGATCTCGACGGTGCCCTGCGTGGAGTGGCCGGCGGCCTCGCCCATCTCCGCGAACGCCTCGCTCAACACGTTGCCGATGTTGAGCCGGATGTCCTTCGACCGGGCGGCCAGGTAGATGTGGTCGTCGGCGACGCCAAGGACGGCGGTGGTGGTGATCCCCTCGAGGTTGAGCAGATGCTGGGCCGCCTGCGCGAGCGCCTCGCGGTCGCGGATGAACCCGGCCGTCGAAAAGAGGTGGCTTCCCTGCACCTGGCGGTTCTGGATCGCCTGTGCGAGCACGTCGAGGGTGCCCGGCGACATCGAGGGCGACTCGACCTGCTCTAAGGTGTCGTGGTTCGCGAACGGGTGCAGGTAGGCGGCGGCGGTGAGGTCCGCCGGAGTGGTGTCACGCTTGAAATCCAGCGTCTCCGCGCGGATGCCGTACAGGAGGGCGGTTGCGACCGCTTCCGAGGGTGAGAGATCGAACTCCTGGAGGTACTTCGTGAGGATCGTCGACGTCGAGGAGACGTTCGTCCGCACGTCGACGAAGCGAGCGTCGAACGGGGAGTCGGCCTCGAAGTGGTCCACGTACACGTCGATATCGACGTCCAGTTCCACGTCGCTCTCGCCGGACTTCGCGAGGTCGACGGCGGCGACGGTCCCGTACTCCGACAGCGGCGGGGCGTCCGCGCGCGCCAGCAGATCGATCCCGAGCAGGTTGACGAACGCACGGTTCTCCTGATGGCCGACATCTCCCGCATAGAGAATATCCGCCTCGACGTCGAACTCGGCCGCTATCGCCTGCAACGCGGTCGCCGAGGCGATGGAGTCGGGTTCGGGATTGTCGTGGGTGAGGATCGCCATCCGCCCCTCGGTCTCGCGGATGATCTCCGCGAGCTGTCGCGCCATGTACTCCAGTTCGCCCGTCTCCAGCGACTGGAGCGCGCTGTCGGCGATCACCGTCGAGGGGTTGATCACGACGTCGGCACCTCGGTCGCGGAGTTCGTCCTCGCTCACTGGGTCCGAGGCCCGGACGACGACGTAGTAGTCGCCGCCCGTGCCACGGATCGCGGAGACGGCGGCCTTGTTCGCCTCGACGTCGGATGCAAGGACGAGAATGATGTCGCGGTCGTCGACCGCGTCGACGACGCTGGGATCCGAGACGTCCTGCACCTGCGCGTTGAGATCCTGGTCGCGCAGGGCCTCGACGCGGCTCTCGTCGCGATCGAGGATGAGCACGTCCTTCCCGCGGTCGACCAGCTCCTCGGCGACCGCGTGCCCGACACTCCCGCATCCAAGTATCGCGTATCGCGTCCGCGACGAACCGCGAGCCCCACTACTCATTGATGTGATCTCCGAGCCACGCCACTTAACGAGTGTGTTCTCCGCAGGTCGACCACCGGCGTCCCGCGCTCCCGTCGTCGCCCCATCGGTCAGACCGACGTCTCCGCGGTGGCCGCACCCCCGTCGTCGTCGGCCTCGTTGCCGCCGGTCTCGCCGTCGACGGCTCCATCACGGCCCGTCCCGCCGTCGTCGTCCGCCCGTCGACGGTTGCGAACGAGGCCGACGACGAGCGTCGCCGCGCCAACGCCCCGCAGGAGGAGATCGTTGCGCAGCGTGTACGGCGCCACGTCAAGGCCGGCGATCCCGAGCGCGGTGCCGGCGGGCAGAAGCACCATGCCTGGCACCGAAAGGAAGATCGCCGCACAGATCAGCGACGTCCGCGAAAGTCGGGAGACGTCGGTGTGGTAGTAGCCGATGATCGCGACCCCGAGGGCGTACACGCCGGCGAACGTCGCGACCACCGGGACGACGACCTCCGGCAGGAAGAACTGGAGGTCGGCCACGTCGCTCGACGTGAGTATGGACCCCTGCCCCTCGCGCGTCCGCAACAGGAGGATCCCGGGCGAGAACACGAACGCGAACGGCACCAGGATCTTGTTGAGCGACAGCAGGAACGCCTTCTTGCCGGTCTCGAACGGATCGGATTTCGCCACTCCCGCCGCGGCGTACGCGGCGACCATCACCGGGGGCGTTACGTCGGCCATCAGCCCCAGATAGAGGACGAACAGGTGGACCGCGAGGATCGCGATCCCGAACTCGGGGAGGACGGGACCGAGCAGCACGACGATGATGATGTACATCACCGTCGTCGGCATCCCCATGCCGACGATCACGGAGGCGATCCCCGCGAGAATGAGCAGAAGAACGAGCGATCCGCCGCTCACGTCGAGAATGAGCGCTCTGAGGCTACCGCCGAGTCCGGTGATGCCGATGACGCCCGGAATGATCCCGGCGGCGGCGACCGCGATGACGACGATCGTCGCCGTGCGCGCGCCGTTGTCCATCGACTTGAGCACGAACGAGATGAACATCCCCGCCCGCGTGGTCGCCGCCTCTCGGCCGATCCGGTCGTCGACTGCCTTCGCGGCCGCGTCGACGCCGTCGTCCAGATCGAGCAGCGGGGCTGCCCCGCGCGGGTCCACGATCAGCGCGAGCACGCTGACCGCGGTGACGACGCTCGGCAGCGACGCGCCCGCCTCGCGGATCGCGGCGAGCGCCGCGATCGGTTCGCCGTCCACCCCGTACAGCAGGCCGCCCGGGGTCGTCCCCGTGTAGTACAGCGACACGGCGTATAGTGTAAAGCCGGCGGCGACGCCGCCGATCAGGTACGGACCGGTACGCTCGTTGTACGCGGCAACCATCGCGATGAGCGCGACCGTCGCGGCGATGGTGAGCCATCCCGCGCGCCCGACGGAGAGCCGGGCGATCACGAGATAGTAGAGCAGCAGTCCGAGCGGAACGAGATAGAACCACCCGCGCCGCATGTGCGGGCCCAGGTCAAGCAACTCGCCGCGTTTGAGCCCCCCGATCCCCTCCTTTGCGGCCTCGAAGTGAACCATCACCCACATGCCGAAAAAGAAGGCGATCGCGGGCAGCGTCGCGGCGATGACGACCTCGCGGAACGGCGTCGCGGTGTACTCGACGATGAGGAACGCCGCCGCGCCCATCACCGGCGGGAGGATCTGGCCGCCGGAGGAGACTGACGACTCGACCGCGCCGGAGAACTCCGGCGAGTATCCGGACCGCTTCATCAGCGGGATCGTGAGCGCCCCGGTCGTGACGGTGTTTGCGACCGATGAACCCGAGAGCATGCCCATGAATCCCGAGGAGACGACGCTGGCTTTCGCCGGACCGCCCTTTCGGGTCCCGGTGACCGAGTACGCCAGGTCGATGAACCACTTGCCGGCCCCGGACATCTCCAGGAATGCGCCGAACAGAATGAAGATGTAGATGAATCGGACCGAGACGCCCACCGGAACGCCGAGGATCCCCTCGACGGTGTACCAGAGGTTCTGGACGATCTGGTCCCACCGGAGCTGGGAGGTGGCAAACGTCCCGAGCCCGGGAGCGTCGCGCGGGATCAGGTAGCCGTACTTCGCGTACAGCAGGAACACGCTCACGAGCAGCGTGAGGAGCAGTCCCAGCGCTCGTCGGGTCGCCTCCAGGACGAGCAGGATCGCGAGCACGCCCATCAGGTACGCGAGCGGGTACTCGGCGAACGGACCGAACTCGATCGGAGCGAGCCAGGGATAAACGTCGCCGACCGTCCCGGCGCCGCGAAGCCCGCGGATCCGAACGACGTTCACCACCTCGTTATACCGGGTGAGGTAGTACGCGGTCGGGAGAAGCGACAGCAGAATCACGAGGAGATCCGACGGCGTGATCCGGTTCGAGTCGGCATCGACGAACGCCCATCGGAGGGCGGCGTGGACGCGCCCGACCGCGGCCGCGGCCGGTCCGCCGACGCGCTCGTCGACGAGCGATCGAACGGTCGTCAGCCTCCCGGTTATCGCGCCGTTTCCGGTCGAGCCGGGAAACAGCAGGAACGCCAGGATCAGCGCGAAGTTGACGTGGATGGCCCGGATCTGAAGCTGTGCGAGCGCACCGATCCGCACCGTGTCGAACCCGGGAACGGTGAACTCGAAGACGAATCCTCGGGCCGCGATCCACAGCTGAAACGCCGAGAAGGCGATGCCGATGAACGCGACGGCGACCACCGCAACGCCGCGAAGGTCGCGTCGCTTGTCTATCTCCTCGAACACGTCCTCGGCCGCGGACTGTGCGTCGGGGTCCGGTACCGACGCGCTCTGTTGGCTCGGTGTCGTCACGGGTGGGTGCTCCTGGTCTCGATCGTCAACTCGACGGCTCCACCGTTGGACAGCGCGGCGATGTCGTATCGATCGTCGCCGACGATCAGGTCGTGGTCGGCGATCGATCCGGTCATGACACGAAGTGTCTCGTACTCAGTCCGTGGGGGATGATATACGTATCGTCCGTCGCGGACGACGACGTCGGCCTCCGACGGAAGCCCGGCGCCGAAGGAGCTGAACTCCATGCGAACCATCACCAGCCGGCCGTCCTCGTGGACGTACACGTCCCTGACGAGGGTGCGCTCGACGCTGTGAGTGTACTCGAGAACGACCTCCTCGTCCCCACCAACCGGCGCGGCGACGAGCTCCTCGCCGTTCGAGTCGGTCACCACAACGGTCGGCTCGGTCCCGGGATCGGTGCCGCCGCCGAATAACAGAACGATGCCGATGCTGGCGGTCGCAAACAGGACGGCGACGACGGCGGCCGCCGACGTCCGCGACCCGGGGGTCACGCTACTCGAAGTAGCGGGCCGCGCCCTCGTGCAGCTCGATCGACATGCCGTCCTGTGCCGTGTCGAAGCTGATGAAGTCCGTCTTGATCGACAGTCGGTCGACGTTCTCGAAGATGCCCTCGCTGACCGCCTCGACGATGTCGGCGTCGTACTCCTCGCGAGTCGCGATCATCGCCTGCACGGAGACGGTGTCGACGTCCGCGTCGATCCCCTCGTAGGTGCCGGCCGGGATGGTGTCGTCCGCGAACCAGGAGGCGTCGGCGCGCGCCGCCTCGCGCTCCTCGTCGGAGAGGCTCAGGATGTCGATGTCGGCGGTGGTCGCGAGTTCCTCGACCGCACCGACGGGCCAGCCGCCGACGACGAACGCTGCGTCGACGTCGCCGTCGCGGATCTGGTCGGCAGCCTGCGTGAAGTCGGTGTTCTGTTCGTCGAAGTCGTCGGGGGTCAGCCCGGCGACGGACTCGAGGATCTGGAGCGCGTTCACCTGCGTCCCACTCCCGAGGTCGCCGGTGTTGACGGCTGCGCCCTCGAGGTCGGCGAGCGACTCGACGTTCGAGTCGGGGTCGGTAATGATGTGAATCGTCTCCGGGTACAGCGTCGCGACGCCCCGAAGGTTCTCGATCGGTGCGCCCTCGAACGCCTCAAGACCGGTCCCGTTGCGTGCGAAGTACGCGATGTCGTTCTGGATCAGCGCGAAGTCGGCATCCCCATTGCCGAGGCTGCCGACGTTCTCGACGGACGCGCCGGTCGAGGACACCTCCACTGAATGGGGCGTGACGTCCTCAAGGATGCCCTCGAGTTCGCCCGACAGCGGGAAGTACGTACCGCCCGTGCCGCCGGCGTGCCAGCGGATGACGGTCCCCTCATCGCCGTCATCGTCGTCCATTCCGTCGTCGCCGTCCATTCCGTCGTCGCCGTTCGTTCCGTTATCGTCGGCGTCGTCGTCCGCACAGCCGGCGAGCCCGATGACGCCTGCCGCCGCAGCGCCCTTGAGGAGCATGCGCCGGTCGATTCGGTTGTCTACTTGTTTGTCTGACATGCAATATATAAGTGGATGTCTGTATTTATAACCGTTTCCACTCAAATGCTGTCGGTTATGTGTGTAATATATAAACAAACGTCCATAATATTCTCGGCGCATTTATAACCAACCGTTCGATCGTAGGAGTTTATATAAATGTGCAGTTATTTTTACTTATTTCCGTCCGTGATCGCGAGACCCACCGATGGGGGCCGTCGTCACGCGACGAAACGGGGCGGGGTGCCGGCGTGTCGCGCGTCGGCACGAACGCCCTCGAATGAAAGCACGAACACCCTCGAATGAAAGCACGAACACCCTCGAATGAAAGCACGAACACCCTCGAATGAAAGCACGAACACCCTCGAATGAAAAGGCCTTTTACCGTGACTGCGGAACAAATCGGTAAGGGCCGGTAGCTCAGTCAGGGAGAGCGACGGACTCTTAATCCGTCGGTCGGGGGTTCAACTCCCTCCCGGCCCGTACACCGATCCGCTGAGTGACGACCACGTGGTGAACCGGGCGGACGGATTCGTTCGACGACACCCCGAACCACTCGGCCATTTATTACTCCCGACCGTCTGTTCGCGGTATGAGCGTACCCCTCGCCGACGAGTATCGTACGTTACGCCGTGATCTCCATCGACGTCCCGAGCCCGCCTGGCGTGAGTTCTACACCACGGCGCGAATCGTGGAGGCGCTTCGCGAACGCGACCTGACGACGCTCCACGTCGGCCCCGAGGCGCTCGCAGGTGGTGAACGGCTGAACGTTCCCGACGACGACGACCTCACGGCGTGGCTGACGCGCGCCCGGAACGCGGGAGCCGACCCCGACGTGCTCGACCGACTCGACGGCGGGTACACCGGCTGCGTCGCCGTCGCCGAACGGGGGCCGGGTCCGACCGTCGCTCTCCGGGTGGACATCGACGCGCTGCCGGTTAGTGAGGCCGACGACGACGCGCACACGCCGGCCGCCGAGGGGTTCCGATCGGAAACCGAGGGGTACATGCACGCCTGCGGCCACGACGCACACGCGACGATCGGCGTCGGCGTTCTCGACGCCGTGCTCGCGTCCGACTTCTCCGGAACGATCAAGCTCCTCTTTCAGCCGAGCGAGGAACAAGTCTCGGGCGGACGGCCGATGGCCGAGTCGGGCCATCTCGACGACGTCGACTATCTGTACGCGGTCCACGTCGGCCTCGATCACCCGTCCGGGGAGGTCGTGTGCGGGATCGACGGCTTCCTTGCCGTGCGCCACTTTCACGCGGCGTTCGAGGGCGAGCCCGCTCACGCGGGCGCTCGTCCCGAGGAAGGGAGCAACGCGGTCCGTGCGATGGCGACGGCGGTCGAGAACCTCCACGCGATCCCCCGCCACGGCGACGGCCCGACCCGCGTGAACGCCGGGCGCGTCGGCGGCGGGACCGCCACGAACGTCGTCCCCGAGACGGCGTTCATCGAGGGCGAGGTCCGCGGTGGCACCACCGACCTCGCCGCGTATATGGACGAGCGGGCCCGTCGCGTGTTGCGGTCGGCCGCGGAGATGCACGGCTGTACCGTCGACGTCGACCGCCTCGGGGAGGCACCGAGCGCGACGAGCGACGCCGAACTCGCGGCCGTGATCGAGGCGGTCGCGACGGACGCCGACGGCGTGCGGAACGTCGTCGACCGGGACGAACTCGGCGGCTCGGAGGACGCGACGTTCCTGATGCAGGCGGTTCAGGACCGGGGCGGGCTCGCCTGTTACGTCGGCGTCGGCACCGATCATCCCGGCGGCCATCACACGAGTACGTTCGACGTCGACGAGGACGACATCGGCGTGGCGATCGACGTGCTCTCCGGAGCGATCCGGCGAGTCGCCGAGTCCCGACCCTGACCGGCCGGCAGCGCCACCTGACGTCCGCGTAAGTGTGTGAGCGTCCGGTGGACGGACGGGTAAGCCGTCGGACGAGCGACTGGAGCCTTTAACAATCGGGGAGACCACTGCACGCGTAATGGGAAACGCCGATCTGCGAGCGCTCGCGACGATCCGTGAGGTGTCGTTCACGGAGATCGAGGGGAGCGTCATCGCGGTGGACGCACACAACTGGCTGTATCGATATCTCACGACGACCGTGAAGTGGACGAACGACGAGGCGTACACGACCGCGGACGGAACGGAGGTCGCGAACCTGATCGGGATCGTGCAGGGGTTGCCGAAGTTTTTCGAACACGATCTGGTCCCGGTCATGGTGTTCGACGGGGCGGTGACGGAGCTGAAGGCCGACGAGGTGGCGGAGCGTCGCGAGCGACGCGAACGGGCGGCGGAACGACGGGACGCCGCCAGGGACCGCGGCGACGCGATCGAGGCCGCGCGGCTCGAAGCCCGGACCCAGCGGCTCACCGACACGATCCAGCGGACCACCCGGGAGCTGCTCGAACTGCTCGACGTGCCGATCGTGGAGGCGCCCGCGGAAGGGGAAGCGCAGTGTGCTCACATGGCGGCGACCGGCGCGGTCGATCACGCCGGCAGCGAGGATTACGACACGCTGCTTTTCGGCGCGCCATCCACGCTTCGCGGCCTGACCAGCAAGGGCGATCCGGAGCGAATGGATCTCGAGGCGACCCTGACGGATCTGGGACTCACCAGACGGCAGCTCGTCGACGTCGCGATACTGTGTGGCACCGACTTCAACGAGGGTATCCACGGCGTGGGCCCGAAGACCGCGGTCGCGGCGATCCGCGAGCACGGCGACCTGTGGGGCGTCCTCGACGCGCGGGACGCATCGATCCCGAACGCGGACGCGATCCGCGACCTGTACGCCGATCCGCCCGCGACCGACGCGGCGTTCGACGCCGACATCGCCCCGGACGTGGACGCAGCCCGGGCGTACGTGGTCGACGAGTGGGGGATCGATGCCGACGAGGTCGCCCGCGGATTCGAACGGATCGCGGAGTCACAGGTGCAGACCGGACTCGACCGGTGGGCGTGAACTCGGCGGGCGACCGGGGCACGGTTCGGGCCGGAGCCGACCGGGGCACGGTTCGGGCCGGAGCCGACCGGGGCACAGTTCGGGCCGGAGCCGACCGGCACACAGTTCGGTCGAACGCCGGAGCGTACCTTTTATCTCCCCGTCCTCGAAAGCAGCATGTGGTCGTGTCGCTAGCCGATCGACGGCGAGACATAAGCGTCCCCACGTTCGTCGTGGGGGATTCACGGAGAGACATCCGTACCACACCACATCCGTAGCATATGAGCTTCGAAGTACCAGCTGAACTCCGATATCTTGAATCGCACGAGTGGACGACCGTCGACGACGAAACCGTTCGGATCGGCGTCTCCGATTTCGCGCAGGACGAACTCGGCGACGTCGTCTTCGTGGAGCTACCGGACGTCGGCGACGACATCGCGGCGGGCGGCACCTTCGGCGTGGTCGAGTCGATCAAGGCGGTGTCGGATCTGTACGCCCCCGTCTCCGGTGAGGTCGTCGCGATAAACGAGGAACTGTTCGACCGCCCCGAACTCGTCAACGAGGACCCGTACGGGGACGGCTGGATGCTCGAAGTCGCGCCGTCCGACCCGGACGAGTTCGACGAGGCGCTCGACGCCGACGCCTACGAGTCGCAGATCGCCTGAGTCACGAAACGGCCGAAACGGAACGTATCCACGATGAAATGGATCGCCCGTGACACGAGAGCGTGTCATCTAAACCAACGGGCCACTAAGACAGCCCGATCGAATCGTAATCGATCACGAGGGGGCGGCCCCGCTCGCGACGTATCCGGTCCGTCAGACGAGGCGCCCCGAGCACGACACGCCCCAAACGGGTCGTTCGACCGGTGCGTTCGATCACATCCTAACGGATGGCGGTGTATCGAGCGAACCGACGACGATCCACCGCGGACACACAGCACATGTACACGACACCCAACGGTCGACACGGATTCGGAATCGCTCAACGCGCGCACGATGGCCGACGGCGGGGAACCGCCGACGACGGAGGCGGGGCGGGAGCATGAGCGGTAGCCCGTACGCGCCACACACGGCCGAGGAAACCGACGCGATGCTCGACGCCATCGGGGCCGACGCGGAGGCGGACCTGTTCGACGTCCCCGGCGAGGTGGCCTTCGACGGCGAGTTCGGCATCGACGCGCGGAGCGAACGAGCGATTCGCGAGGAGTGCAGTCGACTGCTCGGACGGAACGACGATCTCACCGAGTTTCTCGGACGCGGCCACTACAGCCACTACGTGCCGAGCGTCGTCGACCACCTCTCGGACAGGGCGGAGTTCATCACGAGCTACACACAGTACCAGCCGGAGATCACGCAGGGGTTCCTGCAGGTGTTGTTCGAGTATCAGTCGATACTCGTCGAACTCACCGGTCTCCCGGTCGCCAACTGCTCGATGTACGACGCCGCGACGGCGCTTGCCGAGGCCGCGACGCTGGCCGATCGAGTTCGCTCGACGACCGGCGAGACGGTCCTCATCCCCGAGCACCTCCGCGAGGGGAAACGGGAGGTACTCGAGAACTACTGTGCCGGCGCCGACCTTCGCGTCGAGGCGTACCCGATGGACGACGGCACCGCGGACGTCGCGGCGCTCGCGGAGCGAACCGACGAGGACGTCGTCATGGTGTACGTGGAGACGCCGACGGTTCGTGGCTGCATCGAGCCGTCGCTCGCCGCGATCGGCGACATTGCCGACGAAGGCGACGCGCTGTTCACCGTCGGCTCGGACGTGATCGCGCTGTCCGCGCTGGAGGAGCCGGCCGCCGTCGGCGCCGACGTCGTCGTCGGCGAGGCCGGAGCGCTTGGACTACCGGCCGCCTACGGGATGGGGCTCGGCATCTTCGCCTGCAGGGACGAGTTCCTTCGGCAGGTTCCGGGCCGGCTCGTCGGCGCGAGCGAGGACGCCGACGGCGACCGCACGTACACGCTGACGCTCCAGACCAGGGAACAACACATCCGTAAGGAACGGGCCACCTCGAACATCTGTACGAATCAGGCGTGGGTGGCGCTCCGGGCAGCGATCCACGCGGCGACGCTCGGGCCGGACGGGCTGGTGGAGCTCGCGAACGACTGTGTCCGCGAGGCCGAGTCGCTCGCGGCCGACATCGACGCGCTGTCCGGCGCGATCGCCCCGGTGCACGACCGGCATCACTTCAGGGAGTTCACGGTCCGGACCGATCAGCCGGCGCCGGCCATCGCCGGCGACCTGGAAGCGGAGGGGTTCGCGGTTCACGTGGTTGACGACCATCTGATCGGCGTGTGTGTCACCGATCTCAATGCGGATCGGACCGACGACCTCGTCGACGCCTTCGCGGAGGTGATCTGAGCTATGCAGTACGACCAGGCTAAATTCTCGCGCGACGACCGGAACGTCCACGAACCACTGCTCTCCGAAAAGAGTCGCTCGACGGTCGACGTCGGCGAGTCGTCACCCCTCCCGGACGACCTGACTCGCGACGAGCTAACCCTACCGAACCCGTCCGAACCGGAGGTCGCCCGCCACTACACGCGACTCTCACAGATGAACTGGGCGATCGATTCGGGGCCGTATCCGCTGGGGAGCTGTACGATGAAGTACAACCCCAAGTTCATCGAGGACGTCGCGGCGAACCCCGACGGCGCCATCCATCCGGACCGGTCGACGCGCACGAGTCAGGGAACGCTCGAGCTGCAGTACCGACTACAGGAGTATCTCGCCGAGATCGGTGGCATGGACGAGGTGACGCTGCAGCCGCCCGCCGGTGCCGCCGGGGAGTTTACGGGGATCCTGGTCGCACGGGCGTATCACGACCACAACGGCGAGGATCGCTCGGAGGTCGTCATCCCCGCGTCGGCACACGGGACGAACTTCGCGACCGCGGCGATGGCGGGATACGACGTCGTCGAACTCCCCTCCGGCGAGGACGGTCGCGTTGACCTCGAGGCGCTTGAGGCCGCCGTCGGCGACGACACCGCGGCGCTGATGTTGACGAATCCGAACACGCTCGGCCTGTTCGAGCGCGACATCTCCGAGATCGCCGACATGGTCCACGATGCCGGCGGACTGCTCTACTACGACGGCGCGAACCTCAACGCGCTGCTCGGTCGTGCTCGCCCCGGCGACATGGGGTTCGACGTGATGCACTACAACGTCCACAAGACGTTCGCGACGCCTCACGGCGGCGGGGGCCCCGGAGCCGGTCCCGTCGGCGTCGTCTCGAAGCTCGCCGACTTTCTCCCCTCGCCCCACGTTCGGCGGGTGGACGACGGCGACGTCGGCTACGAGCCGTACGAGCCGCCCCGGTCGATCGGCAAGGTCCACGGGTTCGCGGGCAACTGGCTCGTCCAGCTCAAGACGTTCGCCTACATCGCCCGCCTCGGCGACGAGGGGCTCTCGGACGCCGCGGCGAAGGCCGTGCTCAACGCGAACTATCTCGCCGAGCAGCTGGATCTCGACGTGCCGTACGGACCGTTCCATCACGAGTTCGCGGCGACGTCGGGCGACCGGGACGCCGCGGACGTCGCGAAGCGGATGCTCGATTTCGGCGTTCATCCGCCGACGACGAAGTGGCCGGAGCTGGTGCCGGAGGCGATGTTGACCGAGCCGACCGAGATCGAGAACAGGGCGTCACTCGACGACCTCGCGGAGGCGTTCAACCTCGCGTACGCGGACACTGACGAGGCGCTGGAGACGGCACCGAACCGGACGACGGCGAAGCGGATCGATCAGACGAGCGCGGCCCGAACTCCGCGGCTCTCCTGGCAGGCGCTCGACGGCGAGTAGCCGACAGGTCGGCGAGGAGCCGGCGGTGACGGAACGCGTCATCCGACGGAACACGCGGAATCCCGCTTTCTCTCGTCGTATCGAACGAGATCGGGAGCGAATCGCCCAGTCGACGTCCCGCACTCTGTTTATAAACCCGCGTGAACGGTCGGATGCGACCTTTATAAACCGGACGCGACACGCCCAGGATCTTCTGCGGTCGGCGCGCGCCGCGAGCGGGCCGGAGGCCCGCGAGCGACCGCGCGAGGGAGTCAGGGGCGGCCGCCGAGCGGTTCCGGCGGCCGCCTCTGACGAGGCTGGGGAGGCGTGAGGCTGCAGTTGCGGTGCGGTCGGGGTGGGACTTAAAGGGGCAGCCGCGAGGGCGACGCCCGGCGACGCAAGCACTGAAAAGGGACCGGGCGGTGTCTCCGGCGCGCTACTGCACGCCGGAGGCCAGCGAGACGCGGTTTGTCTCGCCAGGCGGAGAGGTCCCTTTTCAGCGCACAGCGAGCCGCGCGAGCCGTCGCGGCTGGGGCTTTG
>LFFM01000191.1_pt1 | contig 40425 bp, 40 predicted proteins | sample 643131 | NCBI WGS metagenome assembly LFFM01 (sample SAMN03777445, study PRJNA286221) | soda lake metagenome | biome: soda lake; feature: Kulunda steppe; material: water; isolation source: sample Tc-Br brine of Tanatar trona crystallizer | place: Russia: Kulunda steppe | collected 2011-07 | reverse complement strand
CGTGTCCTCGACCTCGCCGGTGAAGACGTTGAGGCCGGCGTTCTCGTCGCCCGCGTCGTGAGCCGCACGGAGGTCGACGAGCAGGTCGATGGAGTCGAGCCCGGCGTTCTCGGCGAGCACGCGCGGGATCAGCTCCAGAGAGTCGGCGAACGCCTCGACGGCGAGCTGCTCGCGGCCGGAGACGGAGTCCGCGTAGTCACGGAGCCGGCTCGCCAGCTCGACCTCGATGGCGCCGCCGCCGGGGAGCGTACGGCCGTCGGAAACGGTCGTCGCGACGACGTCGATCGCGTCGTTGACGCCGCGCTCGAGCTCGTCGACGACGTGCTCCGTGGAGCCGTACAAAAGCAGCGTGACGCCGTGGGCGTCCTCGCCCTCGACGTAAAAGAGGCCCTCGGCCTCGTCACGCTCGATCGAGCCGACCGCGAGGTCCTCGGCCGTCAGCGAGTCGAGGTCGGTGACGATCTTCGCGTCGAGGATGTTCTTGAGGAACTTGAGGTCGGACTTCTTCGTCCGGCGGATCGCCAGGATGCCCTCCTTCGCGAGGTAGTGCTGGGCGAGGTCGTCGATGCCCTTCTGACAGAAGACGACGTCGGCGCCGCTTTCGACGATCCGGTCGACCTTCTCGCGGAGCTGCTCCTCCTCCTTGTCGAGGAACTGCTGGAGCTGCTCGGGCGACTCGACGTTGACGGCGGTGTCGACGTCGGCCTCCTCGACCTCGATCGGGTCGTTGAGAAGCAGGACGTTCGCCGACTCGAAGTCGGTCGGCATGTCGTCGTGGACGGGGTCCTTGTCGATGACGGCGCCCGAGAGCAGCTTGGACTCGCCGGCCGAGCGGCCGGTACGCGTCTCGATGTTGAGGTTCTGGAGGTCGACGACGTGAGAGCCGTCGTCGGCCTCGACGGTGACGCCCTGGATCGCGCGGACGACCAGGTCGGCGAGCGCCTCCTTCTCGAGCTCCGCGCCCTTGCCCGTCATGGAGGTCTCGGCGACGCTTTTGAGCGTCTCCGTGTCCTCGGGGTCGACCTCATGGGCGACCTCGTCGACCTGCTCGCGGGCGTACTCGCTCGCGAGGTGGAAGCCCTTGATGACCGCCGTCGGGTGGATGTCCTGTTCGAGGAGGTCCTCGGCGTTCTTTAAGAGCTCACCCGCGATGGCGACCGCGCTCGTCGTGCCGTCGCCGGCCTCGTCCTCCTGCGTCTCGGCAACCTCGACGATCATCTCGGCCGTCGGGTTGTCGATGTCCATCTCCTGCAGGATGGTCACGCCGTCGTTCGTGATGGTGACGTCGCCCATCGAGTCGACGAGCATCTTGTCCATCCCTTTCGGCCCGAGCGTCGACCGTACCGCCTCGGCCACGCCGCGGGCCGCGGAGATGTTGTACTCCTGCGCGTCCTTGTCCTTTACGCGCTGGGCGTCCTCGCCCATGATGATCATCGGCTGACCTTGCTGCATTCGCTGGCTCATACACCGTCCGATTGTTTGTGATTCTATATAAATGCTTCGTTGACGGTCGGATCGAGCCGAGCGCGTCGAGCGATCGTTGCAACCGACCGATCGGGGGATGGCACCGGCAGATCTGCCATTTCATGCGAGAAGTTAACATTCATCTTGACCGGGATGAGAACGCGCTTTCGAGGTCATTTATATACTGTCACGGAACGAGACCGGATCGATCAGCAAAAGATCGATCAGCAAAGCGTTGATCACGCGGGTGGAGTCACGGAGCCGCCGCTACGCGGCTGAAAGTCCAGAAAACGGTGCAGCGAGCGTCGCTCGCGGTCGGTCACTCGTCGAACTCGGATGGATCGACGAGATACTCCGAATCGACCTCGTCCATCGTCGGCTCCGGCGGTTCGTCGGCGGCTTGAAGTTCCCGCTCGTTGAGGCGGCTCTCCAGCTGGCGGCGCTTGTTCCTCCCCTTCCGCTCGCGACCTGCTTTCGTGTCTGGCATCGTCACCCATGACAAAGAATCGCATGCATAAGAAGATTGTGTCCGTACCCCGAAACGAGCGTGCGTCGCGTCGGGACGACGGTTCGACGTCGATCGGAGATGTGTACCGAAGACGGACCCGTCGGTGACGAATTCGGGTTCGGAAGAAGCGCCAGGAGAGGGATTTGAACCCCCGATCCCGGAAGGGAACACGCTTTCCAGGCGTGCGCCTTACCACTCGGCCATCCTGGCTCAACTGGGGGTAATCCGCTGGGACTGTTAAGTCCTTCTCTTCGCCACCCGGTGTTCGGCGAGGTAGGTGAGGCCGCCGGATCCGAGGGCGACGACGCCGGCGACGCCGAAGAGCCACGCGTACGGGAACGGAAGCTCCCCACCCAAAAGGAGGTACCCCTGTGCGAGCACGAGGAACGCGAAGCCGCCGACGAGCCCCCACAGCGCCGCGGATTTCGCGCGGTTTCGCGGCGTGGCCGGCACCCCGGGCGGATCGGACGGCGGGAGATCCTCACCGTCGTCGTCGGGGCCGGATGACGGAGGTTCCGCTCCGGGGTCGCCCACGTGATCGGGGGGCGGAGGTTCCGCTCCGGGGTCGCCCACGTGATCGGGGGGTGGAGGTTCCGCTCCGGGGTCGCCCACGTGATCGGGGGGTGGAGGTTCCGCTCCGGGGTCGTCGGCCGAGCCGGAATCGTGCTCCCCCCTCGGCATGCCGGCTACTCCAGCGTCGCGACGGCCTCGATCTCGATCCCGATGTCGGCGGGCAGCGCCCCCGCCTGGATCGCGGACCGTGCCGGCGGGTCCGCCTCGAAGTAGGTGGCGTACGTCTCGTTCATCTCGTCGAAGTCGTCGATGTCGGCGAGAAAGACCGTCGTCTTGAGCACGTCCTCGGGACCCGCGCCGGCCTCCTCGAGCACCGCGAGGACGTTGTCGAGCGCCCGCTCGGTCTGTTCGGCGATCGACGCGTCGCTCAACAGTTCGCCGTCGGGCGTAAGCGGGATCTGGCCCGCGGTGAACACGAGGTCGCCGGTCGTCGTCGCCTGGCTGTACGCGCCGACCGCGTCGGGTGCGTCGTCGGTGTGGACGGTCTCCTTCATGGCTCGACCTGGTCCGTGGGAGTACTTAATTGTGTGCGGAACCGGCCACCGACATGGGAATCCTGGGACGATTCGTCCGCAAGTGGATCGTGGGGCGGCTGCTGTTGCGCAACCCGATCGTCTTCGCGGTCGTCTGGATCGTCTCGCGGCTCCACCGCGGTCGCCGACTCGCCCGCAAGGTTCCGCTCGCCACCCTTTACGGCGGCGACCGGATCGGCGCGGACTTCCTCGACCGACGCGGGGTGAGGGACCCGACCGCGCCCGTGCCGGACGGCGTCGTCACGACGCTCGACGGCTTCGCCCGCGGAACGACCGCCGCCGTCGGCGACGGAAGCGGTGCCGGCGGAAGCGGCGACGGAAACGGTGCTGCCGTCAGCGACGAGGGAAGCGGCGACGGAGGTCCGGCGCCGGAACCGTTCGATCCCGAGGCCGTCCACCCCTCGGTCCGCGGCTGCTGTGAGCGAACGTCGACGTACCGAACCGTTCGGCGCGTCAGGTGGCGTCTCGGGCTCCGACTGGTCGGCCGACTCGTCAGCCGCATCGGCCGCCGGGCGGGACAGCTGACGATGCCGTCACACGGCGCGGGCTGGCGACGGATCCACGGTCGGCTCGTCGCGGTCGGGACGAACGAACGGGAGACGGATCCGCGTGAGGACGTCCGCGGCTGGATCCGGACCGACGACGCCGGCGACGTCGCGTCGCTGGGACTCTACGGCACCCACGTTGCGGAGGGTGACGACGGACCAGGCACGTCGGACCGCGGGACGAACGTCGCCGGCGGCGAGCGACTCCTGAACGCGGCGTTTCCGCTTCCCGGCTGCACGCTCTCGGTCGTGGCGCGTCCTCGCCACGCCGACGATCGACCGAGCGGACGGTTCAAACGTGTTCGCGGCGCGCTCGGCCGGGTCGGCATCTGTCGCGGGAGCGACGACGCGGAGAACGGAACCGGCATCGAGTGGACGACCGGCGGGGACGGACACCCGGGTGTCTACCTTCGGCTTCCCGCGATCGCGCTGAAGCTTCCCGTCTCGGCACGACTCCGACTCCTTCCGTCCGGCGCCGGCGACGAGGTCGCCGGCGCAGCCGAGGTTCGTCTCTACGGCCTCCGGCTGGTGCGGATCGACCATCGCGCCGTGCCGGAATGAACCCGGAGGGGAACGGGTCGAAGTCGTCGACGACGTGGCGACGCCGACCCGGATCCCACGTTTATAAAAGCCCGACGGCCGTGGCCGAGGTATGGTCGGTTCGCTCATCGCGACGGCGTTCTGGGCGATGTTGCCCGCGTACGTGCCGAACAACTTCGCCGTGCTCGCCGGGGGCGGCCGTCCCATCGACGGCGGCCGGGAGTGGAACGGAAGCCGGGTGCTCGGCGACGGCAAGACGTGGCGCGGCACCGCGGCCGGAACCGCCGCGGGCTTCATGCTCGCGCTCGCGCTCAACGCGCTTCACGATCCCGTGAGCGGCGCTCTCGGCGTCGACCTCCCCATCTTCGAGCTGCACGCGGCGTTCGCCCTCGCGCTCGGCGCGATGCTCGGCGACATCGGCGCCTCCTTCATCAAGCGGCGCTCCGGTCGGGAGCGCGGCGCGGCCTTTCCCGGACTGGATCAGCTCGATTTCGTCGTCGGCGCGCTCCTGTTCGCGCTCGTCGTCGCCCCCGGCTGGACGCTCGCCACCTTCACGCTCCCCGTGCTGCTCGTCGTGCTCGTGATGACGCCGGTGCTCCACGTGGTGACGAACGTCGTCGCGTACACGCTCGGGCTGAAAAACGAGCCGTGGTAAGTCGTCCCGATCGCGCTCCGAAGCGCGCGCGTCTGACGTAAGAACTAATGTCCGATCCCCGTTGATCGGGGTATGGGCATCATGAGCAAGATCCTCGGCGGGGGCGGCAACCGGTCGGTCGACGACTACGTCGAACTCGACATGGACGACTTCGCGGAGGCAACCGCCGAGACCGGAATGACGGTACACATCGCGGAGATCGGCGACCAGAGCGACGTCATCCCGATCAAGGACGCCGTCTACGACGGCGACTTCGTCATCGCGGACATCACTCGGCACTCGACGTCGGACCGAACGGTCGAACACATCATCGACGAGCTGCGCCAGGTCGCCCGGGAGGTCGACGGCGACATCGTCCAGAAGGGCGACGACCAGATCGTGATGGCCCCGACGGGCGTCCGCATCTCCAGACAGAAGCTCTCATAACGCGGCGTACGGGGGTCCAACGGTCGGATCCGCATCCGGGTCCGTGAGTCGACCCCGGAACCGCACAATATATGCCGCTCTCGCGCCCACGTTCACCCGAATGGACGAGCCGGTCCTGCTCACGGGCGCGGGCGGACGGGTGGGTCAGGCCATCCTCCGCGGCATCGGCGACGAGTACGAGTGGCGACTCCTCGATCGTGAGCCGCTGCCGGCGGCGAAGGTTCCTGCGGGCGTCACCGACGCCGACCGGTTCGTCGCGGACATCACCGACCCGAACGGGGTGCGTGAGGCGATGCGCGACGTCGGCGCCGTCATCCACCTCGCGGGCGACCCCCGGAAGACGGCCCCGTGGGACTCCGTCATCCGAAACAACATCGACGGCACGCAGGTGGTGATGCGTGCGGCCGCCGAGGCCGGCGTGAGCAAGCTCGCGTTCGCCTCCTCGAACCACGCGGTCGGCGGCTACGAGACCGACGACCGGCTCCCCGATCTGTACCGCACCGACGACGACTATCGACTGGATGGAAACGAACTGCCCCGGCCGGGCAACCTCTACGGCGTCTCGAAGGCGACCGGCGAGTTTCTCGGGCGCTACTACCACGACGAGTACGGCATGGGCGTCGTCTGCGTCCGGATCGGCAACCTCACCAAGGGCCACCCGCCGCGGGAGTACGAGCGCGGCCAGGCGATGTGGCTCTCCCATCGCGACTGTGCACACCTCTTCGACCGCTGTCTCCAGGCCGACTACGGCTTCGAGATCGTCTATGGCATCTCCGATAACGACCGGAAGTACTACTCGATCGACCGCGCCCGCGAGGTGCTCGGCTACGACCCGCGGGACAACTCCGCGAACTACACCTTCGGGGGCAAGCCGAAGCCGGGGACCGACGCCGACCTCCCGACCGACGGCGCCTGAGCAGTACCGGAGGATCCGACGGGGCATGGGCGGGCCCGCCGGATCCGCCGGATCCACGATCGGCCCGCGTCAGGGGACGTACCAGATCCCGCGGTCGACGTCGAGCCACTCGCCGACGACGACGTGAGGAAGCGCGACGACGCAGACGAAGATCGTGTAGAAGGCGACGAGCCCGGGCAGCAGCGCGCCGCCCGCGAGCGGGTTCGGCGCGACGATCCAGAGGCCGGCCGCCACGAGCGCCGTCGCGAGCGCGCCGACCACGAGCACGCCCCAGGCGACGACCACGGAGAGCCCGTCGCCGCGGGCGGGCATCGACCGTTCGACGAGGACGCTCCGTCCGGACTGCCGAAGCGAGTACCACAGCGGGAAGTAGAGCCCGATGGCGATCACGACGGGGACGAACGCGAAGAACGCGACGAGCAGCAGCGTCTCGCCCGCGTCACGCAGCCACGACGCCGAGGGGCCGCCGGTCGCCAACCCGCCGCCGAGGTGGGTGACGAGCGCGACGGCGTACGCGCCGCCGAGGACGGTCGCGACCACCCCCGGATCCGTCGCCGCAGGTCCGACCAGTCGACCGTCGAAGACGGTCAGCATGTAGCCGGTAAAGGAGTAGAAGGTCTCCGTCCAGAAGACGAGCGGGACGACCATCACGGCGCCGCCGCGGACGAGCGCCGCGAGCGCACGTTGAGGCCGCGAGACGAGGTGGTCGCTGCCGACGAGCGCGTCCATGACGCGGAGGTCGCCGTGCCCGCCCTTCGCGACGGCCGTCCCGAACGCGAGCACGAGCGCCGGCAGCGGCGCGACGACGAAGAGCCCGACGAACGCGGCGACGAGCGCGACGTACAGCGCGACGTAGCGCGCGCCGAACGGCACCCCGCGACGCCGGAGGTTCGTGAAGTGCTCGTACCCCCCGTGCGGGAGGTTCAACGCGACCATCCCGACGAGGTAGACGAGCATCTGCGTCCGAAGGGTCGGCTCCGTGCCGGTGGCAAGGAGCGCGGCGAACGCGACCGTCAACGCGAGCAGCGCGCCTCGCGAGACGTCGATCGCGAGGCGCTCCGGTTCGCTGGCGATCCGGCGTCCGACGGCACCCACGGTCGGCGTCGACGAGGACATGGTCGCGTATACGGGCGAGCGTCGGGTAGCCCCTCGCCGTCATTCGACGGGGTTTCATAAGGGGTCGGCGTGCGGCGGCGACGCGCCGCCGCGGTTCGTGCCCGTTAAGCGTCCGTGGACCGGCGGTACGGACGTGAGCGATCACGCACGCAGCCGGTCCATGGACGACGTCTTCGACGTCGCCGACGTCGACGCGGTCGCCGCCCGACGGGACGACCTCGTCGCCGAGGTCCGCGACCACGCCGGACGGATGGCCTACGAGCTCGCGAAGCTGCAGGGGGGCGACTACGGCCGCCGGGAGTTCGAGACCTCGGGCGGCACGTGGACCGTCAAACACGAGGCTGGGGAGCTGGAGTTTCTGCTGTTCTCCCCGACGAGCGGGTCGGACGTCTACGTCGTCTCGACGAAACAGCCGCCGGAGCCGGACGCGCTCGCGAGGGGGCTCGCCGACTACCCCAACCTCGTCGCGGCGTGGAACGACTACGTCGCGTCGCTGTCGGGTGTCCTCGACGAGGTGACGACCGACTTCCCGGAGCTCGCCTCGACCGCCGACGCCGTCGCCGAGCGCGACCGCGTCCTCGATGCGATCCGCGACGCGTGTTCGGTCATCGCCGGCGAGGTGTACCGATACGAAAACGACGACTACGGCACCTTCACCGCCCGCGTCGACGGCGACCGCTGGGAGCTTAAATGGGACGAGGGAGCCGTCTCGTACCTCCGCGTCGGCGGATCGAGCGGGTTCTACCTGCTCTCACAGTACGAGGCGCCGTCGGCCGCCGACGTTCGCGAGCACGCCGAGCGGTTTCCCGGATTCGTCCGGGCGTACAACGAGTTCGTCGACGGGTTGGAGAGCGACTTACAACGCGTCGACCTCGACTGAGCGCCGACCGCGGAGCCGTCCGGGTGCGCGTTCTCAGGTGAGCCGGTTCAGGTGGGCTTTTGTACCCCGCACACGCAGGGGTGAACATGGCAGACCACTCGCACGAACCGGACCCGGACGCCCGCGTGACCGCCCCGATGCAGGAGTTCGGCGGCCGCGAGGTCGGCATCGGCGCCGCCGTCCTCCTCGTCGGCCTGCTGATCGCGTACGTCATCCCGACGCTCCTGACTTTATAATTGATCTGCGTCCGTGACCCGCGTGGATCGCTCGCGTCGCAGCGTTACTCGCGTCGCAGCATCACTCGAACCCGGCGTCACTCGTGCCGAAGCGTCACCCTCATTTCCTCGACATCGGCCGCATAGTACCGCCGGAACAGCGTCTCCTCGTCCGGAAACGACGTCCCCTCGACCGTCCGTACCGGGACGGTCGCACTCACCGGCGACGTCGTGAACGGATACGGGTCGAGCCGATACGCGTTCCCGGCGAGCGGCGTCGCCGTCAACATCGCGTCCGGCCGTCCGGGCTCCGTCGGGACGTGGGGGACCTCGATCGGGTCGCCCCCGACCGACTCGTCTCCATCCGAGTCGTCGACGTCAGAGTCGTCGATCCCCGGCTCGCCGACGCCAGAATCGCCGACGTCCGGGTCGTGCGTCGGCGTCGCACAGATCCGCAACGAGAGCGCATCGAGCGCCCCCAGCAGCCGGTAGTTCCGCCAGATCCTCGGGTCGCGGTCGGTTCCCGCCCCGAATCCCGACGGAGGCCGGCCGGCGTCGCGGAGCTCGGTTAAGAGGGCGACGTCGTCCACGGAGAGGCGATCATCGTCGTCGTCCTCGCGGAGTGCGGTCGCGAGCGACCGCTGGCGGCGCCCCTCGCGCTCGACGAACCCGCGGAAGGCACGAGGCGTGTCGGGCCAGGACGGCGAGAGTCCGTAGCGTTGCCGGCGGAGCCCCGCACCGTGTAACGAGACGAGCAGCCCCGCGTACGGGTCCGCACGGGCGACCTCGTCGATCCCGCGACGGTAGAGCCGCGTCCAGCGGGCGGGCGACAGCTCGTGGAAGTCACGCGGGGTGCCGTCCGGGCCGAGTTGCGGGCGGCGGTCCCGGGGCCACCAGCCGTCGTCGTGGGCGTGGACCGCGAGCCGCATCGCCGCTCGCGGCGTCGGCGGGTCGAATCCGTCGCCGCCCCACGCCTCCGCGAACCGCCCGGACAACGCGGCGTGATCGGGCTGCGTCACGAACCGCGTTCGCACGTCCGTAGTCGCGAGTATCATGACCCTCTCTCGGACGATGACCGACAAAAAGGTGGGTGGCGGGAGCGGGGTCGTGACCGACGGGGACGATCGGGTGTGCCGTTATCGGGGATACCAGGCGAGCGGGTGGTCGGCGACGAGGTCGACGCCGACCGGCTGATCGAGCTGGAACTCCTCGACGTGGTTGTGCAGACAGTGGACCGCCTCTCCCGACTCCAGTTCGACCCGGTAGATGAACGAGGGGCCGACGTACTGTCTGGAGACGACGGTGCCGTCGGCGACCTCGGCGTCGGCGGGCGTCGCCCGAAGGTCGTCCGGCCGGATGAGCACGTCGACGGGTGCGCCGTCGTAGACCGTGTCGTACCCCTCCAGCGTCGCCGCGTTGAACCGGCCGACGCCCGTCTCGACTTTCCCCTCGCGGAGGTGGCCCTTGAGGAACGACGCCCGGCCGAGAAACGAGGCGACGAACTTGGATTCGGGCCGCTCGAAGACCTCCTCGGGGCGGCCGACCTGCTCGATCCGGCCGTCGTTCATGACGGCGACGCGGTCGGAGATGGAGAGCGCCTCCTCCTGGTCGTGGGTGACCGACACCGCCGTGACTCCCGCTTCCTTGAGGATCCGGCGGACCTCCTCGCGCATCTCCACGCGGAGCCGCACGTCGAGGTTCGAGAACGGCTCGTCGAGCAACAGCACCTCGGGCTCCGGCGCGAGCGACCGTGCAAGCGCCACGCGCTGTTTCTGCCCGCCCGAGAGCTGATCCGGTTTCTTGTCGCCGTGTTCGGGCATGTCGACCAGCTCGAGCAGCTCGTCGACGCGATCCTCGATCGCCGCCGCGTCGTCGTCGAGCCCGAAGGCGATGTTCTCCCTGACGTCCAGATGAGGGAACAGCGCGAAGTTCTGGAAAACGATGCCGGCGTCGCGGCGCTCGGGGGGAACGAAGACGTCGGTGCCGGCGACGCGCTCGCCGCCGAGAACGATCGTGCCCTCGCTCGGCTCCTCCAATCCGGCAATCATCCGCAACATGGTGGTCTTCCCGCAGCCGGACGGGCCGAGGAAGGTCAACAGTTCGCCGCGTTCGACCTCGAGGGAGAGCCGTTCGACGGCCGTCTCCGCGCCGAACCGCTTGCTGACGGCATCCAGCGTGAGAACCGACCCTTCCGGGGCGGACGCCGAGGTCCGACGCGTGCGATCCCGCGGCCGAGTCGTTCCGGAGGTGTCCGTCTGAGCCATCGGTAGGATCGGGCGCCGGTCGAGCCGGCGTCCCGTGATCACCCCGATATATTTTAGGAACGCCTAAAAGGATGTCGCTCGCGCGCTCCGGGATCCGTGACGATGGCGCTCGGCTACACGTCCCGCGTGAACGCAGCGACCCGGCGGATCAGGCGAGCTCACGCTCGATGACGCCACGAAGCTCGCGAATCGCGTCGGCGTCGACCGACGTCGACTCGTCCCCGACGGTCAACGAGAGGGTCCCGTCCGCGGTGACGTCGCCGAGGCGGGAGACGGGCAGGTCGCCCGCGAGGTCCGCGACCGCCTCGGGATCCGTCGTTTGAACGACGAGGCGGCCCGGCGTCTCCTCGAAGGCGGCGACGTGGTCGGGAAGCGTGACGGCCGCACCGACGTCGTCGTCGATCAGTTCCGCGAGCGCGACGGCGAGCCCGCCGTCGCTCACGTCGTGGGTCGCGAGCGTCGCGTCGTGGCGGGCGATCCGCGCGAGCGTCGCGACGACGGCGCCCGGATCCCCGGGCAGTTCCGGGAACCGGTCGCTCCCGCCCGCCGAGGCGAGATACGCGGAGCCACCGAGCGCCCCACCGGAGTCGCCCACGAGCAGGAGCTCGGAGTCGGCGGCGCGATCGGCGTCGAGCGCGGCCGGCGGGGCGTCGTACCCCCGCGTGGTGCCCAGCAGCGCGAGCGTCGGCGTCGGCGGGATGGGTCCCACGACGCTGTCGTTGTACAGCGAGACGTTGCCGCCGACGACCGGCGTATCGAGCGCGCCACAGGCGTCGGCGAGCCCATCGACGATCCCCGTGAAGCCGCCGTAGACGTCCGGCTTCTCGGGGTTGCCGCCGTTGAGACAGTCGACGGCGGCGAGTGGAACCGCACCCTTCGCCGCGAGGTTCGTCGCGTTCTCGATCGCGACCGCGCGGGCGCCGTCGTAGGGCGCGACGCTCGTCCAGTTCGGGTTCGCCCCCGACGAGAGCGCCAGTCCGACGCCGACGTCCCCGGGGTCGTCGCCCTCGTCGATCGGCGCGTCATCGAACGTCGCGTCCGCATCGCTGGCATCGGAGTCCGCGCCGGCATCGGCGGCGAGGCCGGCTGCCTCCCGAATCGCGATGATCGCCGCGTCGTCCCCGGGCTTCAGCGCCGTGCGCGTGCCGACCTCGTGGTCGTACTGTCGGTAGACCCATCGTTTACTCGCCGTCGACGGGTCGGCGACGACCGCCTCGAACGCCTCCTCGAGGGTTGGATCGGGGAGATCCCGGTCGGGGATCGACGGCTCCGTCGCGTCGAGGTCGTTCATCGGCGCGCCCTCCGCGAGGAAGTCCGCGTCGACGTCGACGACGACCTCGCCGTCGAACGTACAGACGTAGTTGCCCTCGGCCACCTCGCCGATGACCGAACAGCCGAGGTCGAACCGGTCGGCCAGCGCCCGCACGCGGTCGACGTCCGCCGGATCGACCTCGTAACACATCCGCTCCTGGCTCTCGGCGAGCAGGATCTCCAGCGCGTTCATGTTCGGCTCGCGCTGATGGACCGCGTTCAGGTCGATCTCGGCGCCGAGCCCGCCCTTCGCGACCAGCTCGGAGGAGGCGCCGCCGAGCCCGGCCGCGCCGAGGTCGCGTGCGGACGACACGAGGTTCTCGTCGATCAGCGCCTCGTTGCACTCGATCAGCCGCTTTTCGGCGTAGGGGTCGCCAACCTGCACCGCGGGTCGGTCCTCCGTCTCGGCGTCCTCCGCGAGGTCCTCGCTCGCGAAGGAGGCGCCGCCGAGCCCGTCCCGGCCGGTCGCGTTGCCGACTAAAACGAGCGCGTTGCCCGCGGCCTGCGCCTCCGCGGTGACGAGCCGGTCCTCGTTCGTCAGCCCGACGCAGGCCACGTTGACGAGCGGGTTCCCCTCGTAGCCGTCGTGGAAGGCGACGCTGCCGCCGACGGTCGGGACGCCGATGCAGTTGCCGTAGTGGGAGATCCCCTCCACGACGCCCTCGAAGAGGTATCGGGAGTGCTCGCGGTCGAACGCCCCGAAGTACAGCGAGTCGAGCAGGGCGATGGGGTACGCGCCCATCGACATCGTGTCGCGGACGATGCCGCCGACGCCCGTGGCCGCCCCGTCGAAGGGGTCGACGTAGGAGGGATGGTTGTGGCTCTCGATCCCGAAGGTGACGTAGACGTCGCCGTAGTCGTCGGCGTCGCGCTCGGCGGCGGGACGGGTGGCCGCGTCGGGCTCGGGCAGCGCCAGCACGGCCGCGTCGTCGCCCGGGCCGACGACGACCTGGTCCCCGTCGCTCTCGAACGCCGACAGCAGCGGCCGCGAGGAGCGATACGCACAGTGCTCGCTCCAGAGGTTCTCGAACAGCTCCGCCTCCGCGGGCGTCGGCTCCCGGCCGAGCTCCGCGACGACGAGTTCGTGGTCCGTCTCGGACAGGCTCATTCACTTACGTGGTCACCTCGGCCACTCTAATGCTTTTCCATACGCACGTTCGTGAACATTGCCGTGCGGACGTCGGGACGGTTGGGTGGGTGTCGAGACGGCGAAACGCGCGTCGCAGGGCGACGGACCGGACGCGACGGACCGGACGCGACGAGCCGAAAGTGACGGGCCGGTCGGAAGGACACACACGACGATCACCGGGGCATCATGGAACGATCGACGCGTCTGATTCACGGATACCGTCGATCGATCGGTACAGGTGACGCGCCGAGCGATCTCGAGAGCGGCCGTTCACTTATAAACACCTCCGACCGGGTTACGAGATCGGTTATAACTGACCGTTCACGGCCGGCGCGCGCGAGAAACGCGCGCGAGGGAGTTCGAGCGGAGGCGCCGGAAGCCTCTCGGCGCCTCCGCTCGAACGAGGCTGGGGAGGTATGAGGCTGCGGTGCTGGCGCGGTGACAGAAGTTCGATCCCCGTTGTCGCTCCGCCGAATGCTCCGGATCGCCGCCGCTATTTATAAACAGCCACACGACCCCTCGCGACGGTTTAAACGACCACGAGCGCACCGCCGTAGATCGCGAGCGCACCGACCGCGCCGACGGCGAGGGACTTCGTGTTCAGCCGCACGGCTCGCTTGCGGTCGGCATCGAGCGCGGCCTGGTTCGTGATCTCGTGGGTCCCGTCGCCGACGTCGAAGACGCCGATGCCGGCGAAGCCGACGCAGAAGCGTTCGCGGTACTGATAAAAGCCCATCGCCGCCCCGTAGAGGGGGAACATGGTGAAAAGGAGCGTCCAGAGCGGCCAGCCGACGGCGAGGATCGCGGCGACGAGCACGATCGCTCCCAGTAGGGACGCGATCCCGAGGAGGAGCCGCTTCCGCTGCTCGGCGGGACCGATGTTGCAGACGCCGGGTTGATACTCCATGGACGGGCCTTGTGCGCTATCCCCCAAAAACGGTTCGAGCCGAGCCGAACGTCGGGCGGGCGCATCCGGGGCCGACCCGGACGCTCGCTCCGATCGGCCCCGCCGGCGGCAGGTGACGAGCGGAAACCGAAGGGAACGGAACCGCCGGTTGGACAACTTAAAAAGGGACGCCCGCCGACCCTCCGGTGTGAAACGGATCCAGCTCGGCAACACCGTCTTCGAGGGCGAAAACGACGTCTACCTGCTCGACGGCGAGACGACCGCGCTCGTCGACACCGCCGTGGCGACCCCGCCGGTCCGTGCGGAGCTCGACGCCGGACTCGCCGACCACGGCGTCGAGGTGGCGGACGTGGACGCGATCGTTCTCACGCACTGGCACCCGGACCACGCCGGGCTCGCCGGCGACCTCCAGGCCGAAAGCGGCGCCGACGTCTACGTCCACGAGGCCGACGCCGCGATCGTCGACGGCTCCGAGCCGCCGTTCATGGCGGACGTGGATGCCCAGCGCGAGACGTTCGAGCGCTGGGGGATCCCGGCGGGGCCACGCGAGGAGCTGATGACCTTCTTCGAGGAGGTGTCCGCCGACCTGAGCGGGCGACCAGCCGAGGTGACGACCATCAGTGACGGCGACCGAATCCGCGTCGGCGGCGTCGAGCTGGAGGCGCTCCACCTGCCCGGCCACACCGCCGGGCTGACCGCGTTCGCGTTCGATCCGCGGGAGGTTCCGGGACACGAGCCGGCCGCGGGACCGGAGGCGACCGATCCCGAGGAGGTGTTCACCGGGGACGCAGTCTTACCGCGATACACGCCGAACGTGGGCGGTGCGGACGTCCGCGTCGAGGACCCCCTCGCGGCGTACGCAGCGAGCCTCGCGCGGTTCGTCGACCGCGACTTCGACGTCGCCCATCCCGGTCACCGTGAACGGATCGACGAGCCCAGCCGCCGAGCCGCCGAGATACTCGACCACCACCGCCACCGTACCCGGCGGGTCGTCGACGTGCTCGCCGCGACCGGCGACGGGGGCGCGGACGGCGGTCCTTCCAGCGACGGGCCCGCCTCGAGCGACCGAGCCACGGACGCGCTCACCCCGTGGGAGGTCTCGGCCGAGCTATTCGGCGAGCTACGTGCGATCCACATCCTCCACGGTCCGGGTGAGGCGTTTGCCCACCTCGATCACCTCGAATCGGCGGACGTCGTCGAGCGCGACGGCACCCGCTACCGCCTCGTCGATCCCGGCCGCGACCTCGACGAGCTGTTTCCGACCACGCCGCTCGACGACGTCGTCGACGGCGCGGAGGCCTGAGCCGCGAGCACGGCTCAGCGGCCCGATTTCGCAAAAACGGCCGAACCGTGACGAAGCTTTTTGTCTCGCTCGACGTATATGGCCATGAATCATGAAGAAACTCATCAACGAGCCGGATGACGTCGTCGACGAGATGCTCGATGGAATGGTGGCGGCCCATCCGGACTACGTACGACGCCTGGACGGATTGGAGGTGCTCGTCCGCGCGGACGCGCCCGTCGACGGGAAGGTCGGGATCGTTTCGGGCGGCGGAAGCGGTCACGAGCCGACACACGCAGGCTACCTCGGCGAGGGATTGCTCGACGGGGCGGCCGCCGGCGAGATGTTCACGTCGCCGACGGCGGACCAGCTCGGCGAGATGATCGGCGCGTGTGACGGCGGCGCGGGCGTCCTCTGCGTGGTGAAGAACTACGAGGGCGACGTGATGAACTTCGACACCGGCGCGGAGATGGCCGCGATGGAGGACGCCGAGGTCGAGCAGGTCGTCGTCGACGACGACGTCGCCGTCGAGGACTCGCTGTACACGAGCGGTCGGCGCGGCGTCTGCGGGACGATCCTCGTCCACAAGGTCGCTGGCGCGAAGGCTGCGGCGGGCGGCGACCTGAGCGAGGTGAAACGCGTCGCCGAGAAGGTCGTCGACAACGTCGGCACCATGGGCACCGCGCTCACCTCGTGTGTCACCCCCGAGAAGGGCGAGCCGACCTTCGATCTGGGCGACGACGAGATCGAACTCGGCATCGGGATCCACGGCGAGCCCGGCACCGAGCGCGTCGAACACATGCCCGCCGACGAGATCACCGACCACCTGACCGAGAAGGTCCTCGGGGACCTCGGGACGGAGTCCGGCACGGAGGTCGTGACCATCGTCAACGGGATGGGCGGCACGCCCCTCTCGGAGCTGTACGTCGTCAACCGCCGCCTCCAGGAGGTGCTCGAGGAGCGCGGGATCGAGACGTGGGACGCGTGGGTCGGCGATTACATGACTTCGCTTGACATGATGGGCTGTTCGATCACCGTGCTGGAGGTCGACGACGAGCTGAAGGAGCTGCTGTCGGCACCCGCCGACTCGCCCGCGCTCAAGGTGTGAAGTTCGACGCGGGACGACCGCCGTCGGAATGAGCTCCGACTCCCAATCGTTCTTATTTGAACCGATCGCGTAGCTCCGCGCGAAGATCGTCGACGTCGAGGTTCTTCATCGAGAGCAACACCAGCAGGTGGTAAACGAGGTCGGCGCTCTCGTAGAGCAGCTCCTCGTCGTCGTCGTCCTTGGCCGCAAGGATCGCCTCCGTGGTCTCCTCGCCGATCTTCTCCAGCACCGCGTTCTCACCCTTCTCGTGGGTGAACAGCGACGTCGTGTACGATCCCTCCGGCAGCTCCACCTTCCGCGACTCGATGGTGGCGAACAGCTCGTCGAGGACCGCCTCGTCGACCGTCGTCGTCTCGTCAACGGCGCCCTCCGCGTCACCGTCGGTCACGCGAGCACCTCCGCATCGGGGAAGAAGGCGAGGTCGTGGATCCGCGGATCGTCGGTGAGTTCGGGGTGGAACGAGGTGGCGACGACGGGACCGTCGCGGACGAGCACGGGGCGCCCCTCGACGGATGCAAGAACCTCCACCGCGTCGCCGACGCCGTCGATGAGCGGTGCACGAATGAAGACGGCGTGGAACGGCTCCGCGAGCCCGTCGACGGGGACCCTCGCCTCGAAGGAGTCCTTCTGTCGGCCGAAGGCGTTGCGGTCGACGGAGACGTCGAGAACGCCGAGCGCGTCGACACGGTCGTCCTTCGCGTCCCGCGAACAGACGATGAGCCCGGCACACGTCGCGAGGACGGGCTTGCCGGCGGCGACGTGGTCACGGATCTCCTCGTCGATACCCTCCCGGCGGATCAGCCGGGAGATGGTCGTCGACTCCCCGCCGGGCATGAGGAGCACGTCACAGTCGGGAACGAGGCCCGCATGACGGATCTCGACGACCTCGGCGGACTCGTCGTGGGCGGCTGCGGCACGGCTGACGGCCGCTGCGTGTTCGGCCACGTCGCCCTGGACGGCGATGACGCCTGCTTTCATGGCTACCGGTCGGGCAGGGACGGGCAAAAAGGACGCGTTATCGGGCGTTCGTGGGCCACCGGCAGTCCGAGACGAACCGGGGGCGGTCGCCGTCAGTGACTGCCTACGCGACCGTCAGCGCGAGGATTTGCACGAAGATCCCGAAGAGGACACAGAAGGCGACGACCGTCTTTGGGTCCATCGTGATCGCGTTCCGGTCCTGGGCGTCGAAGTATCGGACGAGCCCCGCACTGGACATCAGCCCGCCGGAGTTCTGGCCGCTGCTCATGTACGTTCCTGCGGCGCGCGGCGTCCTAAACGTTTCGTCTCGCGGGGTTCCACCCTCGCTTTCCAGCCAGACGCCGTCGCCGGCTCGTGACGCGTCACACGGGCGTGAAGGCGGCGGATGCTCACGAGTGGGAAACCCTTATGCGCGGTCCCCTGCTAGCATCGCCGAACAATGACCGTTCGACTCCTGGATTTTTACGCCGACTGGTGTGGCCCGTGTAAGACGCAGGACCCCATTCTCGAGGAGTTAAAGGACGACTGGGGCGACCGGTTCGACGTCAAAAAGGTCGACGTCGACGAAAAACAGGACGTCGCGAACCAGTACCAGGTACGGTCGCTTCCGACGCTCATCATCGAGAACGACGACGGAGTCGTCGATCGATTCGTCGGCGTGACGCAGCGTGAGGACCTCGAGGACGCCCTTAAGAAAGCCGGCGCGTAGCTTCGACGTCACTCGGATCACCTCATTCTCTCGTGTGAGCAGCCGGACGTTCGGGTCGGGAACTGCCGGTTCGTCGCCGGTTCGTCGCCGGTTCGGTGGCGACGCCCGCCGCAAGCCGGTGATGAACGCCCTCGGGAACGGTTCCGCATTCACCGAGCGGACGATTCGACGCCGAAACACGCCGGTATTTCACGGCCGGCGGTCGACGCGTCCGCCGGCGCGTCTCGCAACCTTTTACAGCGCGCGCCCGTTTCGTAGCCGTATGGCCAGCTTCGACGCCGCGGAACGCCGCAACCTCGACAAGCAGATCTGCATGCGCTGTAACGCCCGCAACTCCCCCGACGCCTCCCGCTGTCGCAAGTGCGGCTACGGAAAGCTCCGCCCGAAGGCGAAGGAACGCCGCGCGGCCTGATCGGCGTCGCGCGACACCGTCGGCCGTTTCTCACCACCAACCATCCCTCCGCAACCGACGGTTCCTTCATCAGCGGCGCTCCCGACCCCGTCGGACGCCCGTCGGACGCGCCCGTACCGTTTATACTCGCGGGGTGACTTCCCCCGGTGTGTCATTGAGGGGAGCGGATCCGATCGACGAACTCTCGGTTCCGTCGGGGACGACGGTCGCGGAGCGCGACCTCGTCACCGACGGCGACGTGCTCGTCGGGAGCCGATCGACCGTCGAGTTCGGTCTTCGCGGGCGCAACGTCGCGCTCGGAGAGCGGACGACCGTCGGGGACGACATCGAGGCCGAGGGCGATTGCCGGATCGATACGTGGTGTGCCGTCGACGGCAACGTGCTCGTCGGGGAGGACGCCTACCTCGGCGAGCGGGCGACGATCACGGGACGGCTGATGGTCTCGGGCGACCTAGACATCGGCGACGACGTGACCGTCGAGGAAGGGTTCGAGGCCAACGGCTGGATCGTGGTCCGCAATCCGATCCCGACCATCGTCTTCTACTTCATCGTCCTCTCCCAGCTGCTCAGAAGCGGCGAGACCGACGCGGCCGACGAGCTGGCCGCGGCGCTCGCCGACGGTGACGAGGCCAGGGACCCGCTCGTGATCCCGCGGAGCGCGGAAGTCTCCGACGACGCGTGGCGGGTCTCGACGCCCGCGACGGTCGGCGACGACTGCCGACTCCACGGGAACCTGCGGGCGGAGTCGGTGACGGTCGGCGAGCGAAACACGGTCTTCGGCTCGCTGCGCGCCCGCGAGGGGATCACCGTCGGAAGCGACACCGTCATACACGGCGACGTGACGAGCCGCGGGGGGACGGTTCGGATCGAGGCGGGCGCACACGTCCTCGGCGACGTCGCCTCCGGCGACCTCGTCGTCCACGAGGACGCAACGATCGACGGCGTCCTCCGAGCCCGCGGCGACATGAAGCTCGTCCAGCGGGCCGCCGAAGCGGCAGCATCGGAATCGGAGCCGTCGGAGTCGTCGGACGATGACGAGAACGGTGATGTCCCGACCGAAGACGAGGAAGCGACGGATCGCGACGAGGTGAACGATGAAGCCGTGGAACCGGGCGAGGCCGACACCGCCGAGGGGGTGGAGACGGACGATGTCGGTGACGGCGATGACGTCGAGGACGTGGAGGCGGACGCCGAAGATCCGAAAACGGAGGAGGACGTCGAGAACGTCGAGAACGTCGAGAGCGTCGATGGCGACGGAGGCGGCGAGAATGCTTACGGCGGCGAGGATCCAGAAATTGAAGACGTGGACGCTGAAGACACGGACTCCGAAGACCCGGACGCTGCGGAGGTCGACGATGGGACCGCCGACGTGGAGACGGACGAGGAGGCCGGAGACGAAGGCATCGGGGACGCAGAACGGGCAGCGCCGGGCGAGGCGGGTGGAAGTGGCGATTCGACGTAGCGGTCCGACGTGAAAATACGACGCCCGAAGACGTCACTCGGTTCGTGGCGGAGGTGCTCCGGCGACCGGGGTGAAGACGTTCTCGTGGAGGGACGCACAGACGACGTCGGCGAGGGCACGGAGGTTGACCGCGTCCTCGCGGTTGTACGAGACGAGCGTCTCAAGTGACGTCTCGTCGCCGCGCTCGTACTCGTGCCACAGCCGGACCGCGTCCCGGCCCGAGATGTCCGGTCGGTCGCGCTCGATCCCCAGTCGACGCTCGATCGGTTTGAGTCCGCCGGAGAGTCCGAGGCGCTTACACGGGTACATGAGATCGAGGTGGGGCGTGTCGACGTCGAGCCCGAAGGACGTCTCCAGGAAGGGAACGTCGAAGCGAGCGCCGTTGAACGTCGCGAGGAGGCTCGCGTTCGCGAACTCCTCGTGGAGGCGGTCCGCCGTGAGGTCGCGTCCCGCGACGAGGGTGCGCGTCTCGCCCGCACGGTGGAAGCTCACCGTGGTCACGCGGTCGCGGCGCTCGTCGAGCCCCGTCGTCTCGATGTCGAAAAAGCAGGTCTCCTCGCGAAAGTCCTCGTAGATCCGCCAGCGCTCGCGGCTGGGGAAGGTCCGGTCGAAGTAGGCCGCGTCGCCGTCGTCGAGGTGCGCCCGGGCATCCGTGATGAACGTCTCGATCCGGTCGGCGGTCGTCGATCCGATCCCGCGGACGTCGACGGTCGGATCGAACGCGTCCCACGTGGTGACCCCCCGCTCCCAGAGACGGCGCTCGGTCGCCTCGCCCACCCCCTCGACGGGAATGAAGCTGTTCTCGATGCGCATATCCGTCACGGAGCGATGCGCGGGTAAAAAGCCGACGGGAACGGCGACCGGACGGGATGGCGATGAACGGCGATGAACGGCGATGGATCCCGGCCGTCCCGCGTTCGGCGCGCGCATCCGCGGCGACCCGTTCGACGGGTCGTCGCGAGCGCGCGAGGGAGGTCGGCGGCCGTCGCGGTGCGGTGCGGTCCCGCGACGGCCGCCGACCGAGGCTGGGGAGGCCTGAGGTCGACGACCCGACCGCCGCCCGCGACGATCACTTATGTCCATCACCGCCGCCCGCGACGATCGGCGGGATCGATTCCGCCCGCCCGTGGTCGTCCGCCCCTCCGCTCGTTCGTCCCCTTAAGTACCTCCCGCGCCAACGATCGCCGACGATGTGTGGGCGCTACACGCTGTTCACCCCCGCGGCCGAACTCGAACGCCGATTCGACGCGAGCTTCACCGACTCCGAGGCTCGACGCGACGACGGCACGATCGAGGGCACCGATGACGACGACGCTCCCTTTAAATCGCGCTACAACTGCGCGCCCGGCCAGGAACTGCCCGTGATCACCGCCGAGGAGCCGTCGGCCGCGGCACGGATGGAGTGGGGGCTGACGCCGTCGTTCGCCGAGGAGGCACGCGGACTGATCAACGCCCGCGCGGAGACCGTTCGGGAGAAGCGAAGCTTCGCGGACGCCTTCGAGCGCCGGCGCTGTCTCGTTCCCGCCGACGGCTTCTACGAGTGGGTCGACGGTGGCGGGGACGGTAAGACCCCCTACCGCGTCGCCTTCGAGGACGATCGCCCCTTCGCGATGGCCGGACTGTACGACCGCTGGGAGCCGCCGACGCCCGAGACGACCCAGACCGGGCTCGGTGCCTTCGGCGGGGGTGCGGATGACGGCGGCGACGACGCAGCCAACCCCGACGGCCGCCCCGAGGTGCTCGAGAGCTTCACCGTCGTCACGACCGAGCCGAACGACCTGATCGCCGACCTCCACCACCGGATGGCGGTCGTGCTCGATCCCGAGGAGGAGACGACGTGGCTCCACGGCGACCCCGAGGCGGCCGCGGCGCTCATGGACCCGTATCCCGCCGACGAGCTGACGGCGTTTCCGGTGTCGACGCGGGTGAACTCGCCGGCCAACGACGGCCCGGAGCTGATCGAACCCGTCGGGTGAGTTCGGCCGCCCGGGTCAGCCCTCGAGCCCGCGTTCGGCCGCGTCCTTCCACTCGCCGAGCCCGGAGGGATCGAGGTGGACGTGGACGTCACCGACGTCCTCCAGCGCTCGGAGCCCGTCGACGAGCGCCGTCTCGACGTCGTGAGCCTCCCGAAGCGTCATCTCGCCGTCGACCTCGACGTGGACCTCGACTTCGATCTCCGTGCCGTCATAAAAGACGGTGAGATCGTGGACGCCCTCGACCGACGGATGCTCCCGAAGCCTCGCGACGATCCGGTCGCGGTCGCCCTCGGGCGGTGCAGCGCCGACGAGATAGGTGACGTTCTCGCGGGCGATCTTGACGCCCTGATAGATGATCAGCACGCTCACGAACGCGCCGGCGACGGGGTCGAGCACCGGAAAGTCGAAGAGGACGCCGATCACGCCGACGAGCGCGGCGAGGGAGGTGTAGATATCGTTGAGACAATCCGTGGCGAGCGCGGCGAGCGCCGTCGACCCGAGCGACTCGTTGACCCGTGTGGTGTACCAGTAGAGCACGTACATGTCCGCCATCGCGAACAGCAACGCGCCGACGAGCACCGGACTCGCCGCGACCGCGGGAACGCCGAGCAGCCCCTCGATCGACTCGCGCAACAACAGCAGTCCGAGCAGGAAGATGACGGCACCGACGAAGAGCGCGGTCAGCGGCTCGATCCGCTGGTGGCCGTGCGGGTGGTCCGTGTCGGGGTCGTCGTAGCGCGATCCGCCCCAGATGAGGACGACGGCGCTCGCAATCAGGTCGGCGACGGAGTGGGCCGCGTCGGCCAACAGCGCGACGCTGCCGAACGCCAGCCCCGCTGCACCCTCGACGATGATCTTGACCGCGTTACCGAGAACGTTCACCCCGGCGGCTCGCCGAAACCGCCCCTTCTCATTAACGCCGGCGGGCCCGCTCATACGACATCTTGGCGCGCGCCGGTTTATAAAGCGTCCCGTCCCGAGGTCGAGTGATGATGCACCCGGCGGTCGAAAGGTTCAGGCACCGCAGCGGCGTCCACACGGACATGAGCGCCGACGAGCAGGCCGACACGCAGGCCGACGGACGCGATGGGACCCCCGTTCGTCTGGCCCTGTTGAACGGCTCGCCGAACCCCGACCGGACCGCGGAGAACTTCAGACGGGTCTTCACGGACGTGGTCGATGGCGACGTCTCGATCGACGACTACCGCGTACAGGAGCTCGCCTTCCCCGACCCCGACGAGTACGACGCCGCCGTCGTCTCCGGGTCGGCCGATAGCGTCTACGACGACGCCGAGCACGTCGACGCGCTCCGCGAGTGGATCCGCGACGCCGACCTTCCGATCCTCGGCGTCTGTTACGGCCACCAGGCGATCGTCGACGCCTACGGCGGCACCGTCGAGGAGCTGTCCGCGGGCGAGCTGGGCTACGTCGAGGTCGAACACGACGGCGACGCGTTCTTCGACGGGGTGCCCGAGCGATTCGTCTGTTTTCAGTCCCACGGCGATGCCGTGACCGAACTGCCGCCGGGCGCCGAGCCGCTCGCGCGCAACGACGTCTGTCTGCAGGCCATGCGGCTCGACGACCACGTCTCCGTGCAGTTTCACCCGGAGATCGGCCTCGAATACGGCCGTGACCTCGTCGACGGGATCGAGTCGGCGATCGAAGACGAGGCCGACGACGGTTCGGGCGATGAGAACGGGGTGAGCGACGACAACCGTGATTTCGAGGCGGTCAGGGCGACGCTCACGGCGAAAAACGAGCGACGGTCGGAGGCGGTTCACGCGATCTTCGGGAACTTCCTTCGTCGGGTTGAGTGAGTCTGGGAGCGTCGCGGTCAGTCGTTGATGTTCGGATCGAGCGCGTCCTGCAGCCCGTCGCCGAAGAGGTTGAACCCCATCACGGTGATCAGAATGGCGATCCCCGGCCAGATGCTGAACCACGGCTGCGGCAGCATGTAGCCGCGGGCCTGTGAGAGCATCTGTCCCCAGTCGGGCGTCGGCGGCTGTGCGCCGTAGCCCAAAAAGGAGAGCCCCGCGACGATGAGGATGCTGATCCCGATCTGCAGCGTCGCCTGGACCAACACTGGCGTGAAGCTGTTCGGGACGACGTGGCGCCTGATGATGTCGCGATCCTTCACGCCGGCCGCGCGCGCGGCCTCAACGTAGTTAGCCTCCCGGACGCTCAGCACCCGCGACCGAATGAGCCGGGCGAACACGGGAATGAAGGCGATGCCGACGCCGACGAGTGCGTACGTCAGATCCCGCCCGAACGCCGCCATGAACGCGATGACGAGCACGAGGAAGGGAATCGAGTAGACCGTCTCGACGATCCGCATGAGGACGTCGTCGACGAGGCCGCCGTAGTAGCCCGCGAGCGCACCGATGACGACCCCGCCGGTCAGCCCGATGACCGTCGAGAGGAACCCGACGGAGATGGAGATCCGGGTGCCGTAGATCAAACGAACGAGCAGGTCACGACCGCGATGGTCAGTCCCGAGCGGATGCGCCCAGGTGCCGCCGTCGATGAACGCCGGCGGGAGGACGGGTTCGACGACCTGGGGGTCACGCTCCGGGTGATACCAGATCGTCTCCGCGATGGCGTAGTCGAAAACGAGGTAGTCGACCCACGTGAACGACGCGACGACGGTGACGGCCGCGATCAGGTAGAGGCCGAACCGCGCGGTCGTGTCGCGTTTGATCTGGTCGATGGTGCTCCGGAGCCGCGTCGTACCCGTGCCGGCATCGGGCGTCGTGCCCGCGTCGGGATCGCTCTCGCCGATCGCCATCTCACTCACCTCCCTCGCCGTAGCTCACGCGCGGATCGATGTACGCGTACGAGATGTCCGTGATGATGACGCCGACGAGGAAGATGACGCCGAAAAAGAGCGTCGTCCCCATGATCATCGGGTAATCGAGCGTCTGGATGGCGGTGATCACGAGTCGACCCATGCCGTTGATGTTGAAGACCGTCTCGATGAGCACCGCGCCCCCGAGGGCCGTCGAGAGGTTCAACCCGACGATCGTTACGACCGGCAGCTGTGCCGGGCGGAACGCGTGCTTGCGGAGGATCGTACCCTCGGAGACGCCGTATGCCCGCGCAAGCTTGACGTAGTCGTGTTGCAGCGTCTCCACCATCGAGGAGCGTTCGATCCGCATCGCCGCCGCCATCTGGAGCGTCCCGAGCGCGATGGTCGGCAACAGCAGATGTCTGGCGGTGAGATACCAGACGCCCGGCCAGCTTTCGGCACCCGACACCGTTGAGGGGTGATGCCACGGGTAGACCAGATCGGAGGAGGGGAGCCAGCCGAGGTGGAACGCGAAGATGATGATGAGCACGAGCCCGATCCAGAACGAGGGGGTCGAAACGCCAAAGAGGGCGATGACTCGCGAGACGTGGTCGACCCAGCTGTTCCGGCGAGCCGCCGAGATCACGCCGAGCGGGATGGCCAGCCCGAGCCCGAAGGTGTACGCCGAAGCCACGAGTAGCATCGTCACCGGCAGCCGTTCGAGCATCACGTCGCTCACCGGCCGGTCGAAGTGGATGCTGATCCCCATGTCGCCGACCGCGAGGTTGCTCAGGTAGATCAGATACCGCTCGTGTGTGGGGCGGTCGAGCCCGTAGCGTTCGCGTAGCGCCTCCTCTAAGGCGGGCTCGACGTTGGGTCCGATCATGATGTCGACCGGGTCCCCCGGCATCGCGTTCGTGAGGAAGAAGGTGATCGTGGCGATGCCGATCAACACCGGAACCATCTGGGCGATCCGCCGGATCGTGTAGCGAAGAACGGTCATACGTGTCTCAGGGAGGTGCGCCGGACCGCCGGACCATGCGATCGTGGCCGGGACGACGGAAATCGACGGACCGAACGGATCCGAGGCGGTTCGAACGCGTCACTCGTCGAGCCAGACGTTGTTGAACGGACTGACCATTCGCGGATTGATGCGGGGTCGCGAGTGGACCGCCATGTCGCGGACGTGGTCCTTCGAGGCGACCGTCGTCGTCGGGCTGTATCCGGCGAAGTGAACGCGATCCTCCAACAGCGTGGTGATGACGTCGATGTAGAGCTCGCGGCGCTCGTCGAAGTCGGGCGACTCCCGTGCCTGCGTCAGCTTGCTCATCACGTCGTCGTTCTCGTAGAAGACGCCGTTCGGCGAGTCCCCGGCCGTGTCCTCGTGGATCATGTCGTAGAGGAACAGGTCCGGATCGGGGCCGGGGAGGTAGCCGAGGGCGTACAGGTTGTAGTCGTCGTCGTCACCAGATTCGATCTGGTCAAGGAACGCCCCCCAGTCGAGCCGCTCGACCTGGGTGTCCCAGCCGGCCTCCTGGATCCCGTTCGCGACGGAGACGAGGATGTTCTCACGGATGTCGTCGGGCGGCGAGAGCAGGCGGAACTCGTAGTCCTCCGGAACGCCGGCCTCCTCGAAGAGCCGGCGTGCCTCGTCGATGTCCACGTCGTGCGGGATGTCCGCCCACTGGTCGACCGGCATGTCCCACGACTCCGCGACGGGCAACGGCACCATGCTCGGGTTTCGGAGGCCCGCGGGCTCGACGAAGTTCTCCACGGCCTGATCCATCGAGAAGCAGTAGTCGATGGCCTCCCGGACGCGAGGGTCGGCGGTCGGTCCCTGATTGCAGTTCAACGCCACGAAGAAGTAGTTGATGCCGGGCTGTTCGTGGACCTCGACGTCGTCCATCTCCTGGACGGTGTCCCAAATCTGCGGCGGGATCCCGTCGATCGCGTCGCTCTCGCCCGTCTGGAGCCGGGTAACCCGGGTCGTCGGCTCCTCGACGGGAACGAACTCGATCTCCTCGACGTGCGGCAGTGGGTCGTCCCAGTAGTCGTCCCAGCGTTCGAGGTGGACGAACTCGTCCTGCGTCCAGTCGACGAACCGGTACGGGCCAGAGCCGATCGGCATCTCCGTGTTGTACGCCTCGCGGTCGGCCTCGCGTGCCTCCTTCGAGACGACGCTGTTCGTCAACGCCTCGATCTGGAAGGGAGCGTAGGGGATCTCGAGGTCGATCTGCAGCGTGTGGTCGTCGATGATGTCCGTGCTCTCGATGAACTCCATCGTGTCGTCGCCGATCTCGTCCTGTTCGACGGGCGCCATGAGCGTGTACTCGACGTCCTCGGCGGTCAGCGGCTCGCCGTCGTGGAACATCGCGTCCTCGACCAGCTCGATGATAAACCGCTCCCCGTCACGCTCGATGATGGGATCGGATGCGGCCACCTTCGGGATCATGTTCGTCTCCTCGTCGAGCTCGTAGAGCTGGTCGAAGACGCGGTAGGCGATCTGATACGAGTAGATGTCGCCGATGTCGAGCGGGTCCAGCGCGATCGGCGCGACCTGCTGGCTGTAGACGAGCCGGCCGCCGGATCGGTCGTCACCGTCGTCAGTCCCCGAGTCGTCCGTTCCGCCCGGCGCGGAGTCGTCGCCCTCCTCGTCGACGAGCTCCCCCTCGTCGCTGCAACCGGCGAGCGCGACGACCGACCCGGCGCCGGTCAGCTTCAACAGTTCACGTCTCGTGGATCGTCTGCTAGTCATGCACTGGTCGAAGGGGTGCGTCGTAAAATACGTTTCTGTACCTACGATACCTACCCACGGCACGGACGTCCGTCTTCCCGCCGATCAAACGAAACGTTCGATCAGAGGAGGCCCGCTCGTTGGACGATTTGGACGGGAGCGCCCGTCGAAGCGACGGATTTATCCGGTACTACTGACCCATTCTTGGTGTTATGCACGGAGACATCGAGCGGCGACGGTTCATCGCGGCGGCGGGTGCGACCGGCGTCGTCGGGCTCGCGGGATGTACTGGCGGTCCCGACGACGGCGGCGACGGGGATGACGGCGACGACGCCGAGACGGACCCCACGGCGGACGATGACTCGACGGGCGACGACGACGATGCCGCCTACAACGTCGGCATGGTCTACGCGCTCGGCGGACTCGGCGACGAGTCGTTCAACGATGCCGCACAGCGGGGTATCATCGAAGCGTCCGAGGACTTCGACCTCTCGTTCGACGAATCACAACCCGCCGACGCGGGCGAGTTCGAACAGTTCCAGCGGCGATACGCCGAGTCGGCCGAGCCCGACTACGACCTGGTTTCGTGTATCGGCTTCGCTCAACTCGACGCGCTCTCGGAGACGGCATCCGAATTTCCCGAGCAGAACTTCCTGCTCGTCGACGACCAGCTCGATGAGCCCAACGTCGCGAGCTACGAGTTCAAAGACGAGGAGGGTTCGTTCCTCGTCGGCACGCTCGCGGCGCTGTTAACGGGTCAGGAGTTCGCTGCCGGCGGCGGTGAGACCGATCCCGAGGAGTCGACAGTGGGCTTCGTCGGCGGCGTCGATTCCCCGCTCATTCGACGGTTCGAGGCCGGGTTTACCGGCGGCGTGAAACACGTCGATGAGTCGATCGACGTCACCACGAGCTACGTCGGCGACTTCGCGGACCCGTCGGGTGGACAGGAGGCTGCCCTGTCGATGTACGAAAGCGGCGCGGACGTGATCTTCCACGCGTCGGGTGGCACGGGAGTCGGCGTCTTCCAAGCCGCACAAAGCGAGGAGCGGTTCGCCATCGGCGTCGACTCCGATCAGTCGCTCACCGAGCCGGACTTCGCCGACGTTATCATCGCCTCGATGGTCAAACGCGTCGACAGTGCAGTGTACGAATCCGTCGAGAACGTCGTCAACGGTGAGTTCCAGGGCGGATCGCAGGTCGAGCTGGGGCTGGAGGACGACGGCGTCTCCGCGGTCTACGGCGACGAGATCGGCGACGATCTGCCCGCGGACGTCGTCGACGAGGTCGACGAGATCCGCGACGGGATCATCGCCGGCGACATCAGCGTGCCGACTGACCCCGACGACGTGTAACCGGACGACGTCCGAACTATCGGCAATGACTTCCGATCGGCGACGGCGGAGGTACGAGGGTGAACGTGCGGTGGTCGCGGTTACCTTCGAGCGGCCCGGCGCTCGAGAACGTCGATCCACCGACAGGAAATCGTCGTCTCACGGCGTCAGTCGTCCGATGGCGGGTTACTCCAGACGCAAAGCCAACGCGCTTTTTACCCCGCATCAGAGAGAAGGTGTAGATGAATCCCGCGGTCCACCTGGACGGAATCACGAAGCGGTTTCCGGGTGTCGTCGCCAACGACGACGTGGACCTGGTGGTCGAACGCGGCACCGTCCACGCCCTCCTCGGCGAGAACGGTGCGGGGAAGACCACGCTGATGAACGTCCTGTACGGCCTCTACCGCCCGACGGAGGGACGGGTCGTGATCGACGGCGACCCCCGCGAGTTCGACTCGCCACGGGACGCGATCGACGCCGGCATCGGCATGATCCACCAGCACTTCATGCTGGTCGAACCGATGCGAGTGTGGGAGAACGTCGTCCTCGGCAACGAGCCCACCGAATGGCGCGGGCTCCGCGTCGACCGAGCGGCCGCACGGGACTCGGTTCGTGAACTCAGCGGACGGTACGGTTTCGACGTCGACCCCGACGACCGCGTCGCCGACGTGTCCGTCGGCGTGCAACAACGCGTCGAGATCCTGAAGGCGCTCTACCGCGGCGCCGACGTGTTGATCCTGGACGAGCCGACGGCGGTGCTCACGCCACAGGAGGTCGAGGATCTCTACGGCGTCCTCGAGGAGCTCACGGAGCAAGGAAAGACGATCATCTTCATCACCCACAAGCTCGGCGAGGCACTCCACGCCGCCGACGACGTGACCGTGCTGCGGGACGGGATCAACGTCGGGACGGTCCCGACCGAGGACGTGACCCGCGAGGACCTCGCGGAGATGATGGTCGGCCGGGAGGTGTTGATGCAACGACCCTCGTCGACGGCGACGCCCGGCGACGTCACGCTCGAGGTTCGTGATCTCCACGTCGAGGACGATCGCGGCATCGAGGTCGTCTCCGGCGTCTCCGCGACGGTTAGAGAGGGCGAGATATTCGGAATCGCCGGCGTCGACGGAAACGGCCAGTCACAGCTCGTCGAGGCGATCACGGGCATCCGTGAGCCGAGGTCCGGAGCGATCGGCTTCAAAGGTGCGTCGCTCGACGGCGTCAGTCGCCGTGAACGGATCGACCGCGGGATGGCGTACGTCCCGGAGGATCGCCACGCCCGTGGGCTGGTGATGTCGTACGACCTCACACAGAACGGCATCCTCGGGAGCCAACACGATCCGTCGTTCACGGACGGGCCCCGCATCAACTGGGCGGACGCGAAGGATCATGCCGGGGCGATCATCGAAAGTTACGACGTCCGACCGCCGAACCGGGAGGCGACCGCGGAGTCGTTTTCGGGCGGCAACCAACAGAAGTTCATCGTCGGCCGGGAGTTCGAGCGGGACCCCGATCTGGTCGTCGCGACCCACCCCACCCGCGGAGTCGACATCGGATCGACGGAGTTCATCCACGATCGGCTCGACGAGCTTCGCTCGGAGGGGACGGCGATCCTGCTCGTCTCCTCGAAGCTGGACGAGGTGCAGGCCCTCTCCGACCGGCTCGCCGTGATGCACGAAGGTGAGTTCACGGGTGTGGTCGATCCCGCGACGGTGACGGAGGAACAGATCGGGCTGTTGATGGCGGGAGAGGCCGTCGACGACGGGTCGATCGACCACGTCGCCGTCGAGCGACGCGACGACGGCGGGGGGGACGCCGTCGAAGGGGACGCCGCCGGGGGTGACGCCGCCGGGGGTGACGCCGCCGGTCCCGAAGCGGCGGCGGACGACGAGGAGGTGTCCCCGTGAGCAGCTCCCGACTCGACGGCCTCAGAAACCGCATCTTCGGCGTGCTCCGGCGGCTGGTCGGGCTCTCGGTCGTCGAGCGCGTGCTGATAAGCCTCGCGGCACTCGTACTTTCCATCGTCGTCGGGTTCGGTATCGTTCTGGTGTCCGGACGGATCACCGACTGTTCGACCGCCGCGTGGACGATGCCCGTCACCGGGCTCGGCTTCTGTTATAACCCGTTCGAGGTCTACTTCGTGCTGTTTAATGGCGCGCTCGGCGAGCCCTTCTACACCTGGCAGCCCGGCCCGTTGAATCCCGAGTGGCTCCCGTTCACCGTCACGTGGTTCGGGCTGATGCCCGGCTGGAGCCCGTTCAACAGCTCGCTCGCGCTCACGCTGAGCGAGACGACGCTGCTCGTTTTCACCGGCCTCTCCGTGGCGGTCGCGTTCCGTGCCGGGCTGTTCAACATCGGCACGCAGGGCCAGCTCGTCGTCGGCGCGCTGTTGACCGCGCTCGTCGTCGTCGCGGCCGCACCCCTGTTCCCCGCGAACCGCCTCGGCGGGATCGCCCTCATCGTACTGGGGGTGACCGCGGGCGCGATCGGCGGCGGGTTCTGGGGGGCGATCCCCGGCGCGTTGAAGGCGTACGCCGACGCCAACGAGGTGATAACGACGATCATGTTGAACTTCATCGCCGCGAACGTCGCGTACGTGCTCGTTCTCGAGGTGTTCCGCGAGGAGGGAAGCTCGGTCGTCGCAACCGAGCGCGTCCCCGAGTACGCGCGGATCGACCCGTGGTTCTTCCCCGGGACCGGCGACTTCGCCGAGATCGCGCTGATCTTCGGCGTGTTCGTGATCGTCGGCCTCTACGTCCTCCTGGAGCACACCTCCTTCGGCTACGACCTTCGCGTGAGCGGCATCCAACCCCTCGCCGCGACCTACGGCGGGGTAAACGCCAAGCTCACCACTGTCCGAGCGATGACGATCTCGGGGGCGCTCGGGGGCATCGGCGGCAGCATGTGGGTGCTCATGGCCGAGGGGCGCTGGCTGGAGTCGGTTCCGGATCTCGGCTTTGACGGCATCGCCGTCTCGATCCTCGCCGGGAACAACCCGCTCGGCGTGTTGCCCGCGGCGGCGCTTTTCGGCGTCCTGAAAGGCGGCGCCTTGGAGGTCGGCTTTCAGACCGACGTCCCGACCGAGCTGGTCGGCGTGTTGCGCGGGCTGATCATTCTGTTCGTCGCCATGCCGGAGTTCTTCCGGCTGATCGGCACACGGTTGGACCTCGGGGAGGACGAGCAGCCGCCCGGCCAGCGGCCCGAGGGGACCGCCGACAGCGGAGGTGGGGCCGATGCGTAACCCGCTCCGTGAGGCCGGCATTCCCGTCCTCGATGACCTGATCGACTCCGGGTACGTGCGCGGAATCATCCTCGCGACGGTGGGCGGGCTTGCGTTGTTGGGCGTACTCGGGCTCGTCTTTCCCGAGACCGTCGTCGGCGACCTCGCACGGATCGTCTTTTCGGGCGGCACCGCGGCGGCGACGATCCGCATCGCGGCGCCGATCGTGCTGGCCGCGCTCGGCGGGATCTTCGCGGAGAAGTCCGGCGTGATCAACATCGGGCTGGAAGGGCTGCTCATCATCTCGGCGTTCACCTCGATCTACGTCGCGTTCGTGCTCGGCGACGCGGGGATTCTCGTCGGAACGAACGCGCTCGTGGTGGGGTTCCTGGCGGGCGTCCTGGCGAGCACCCTGCTCGCGTTCGTCTTCGGCGTCGTCTGCATCGAGTTCAAGGCCGACCAGATCATCGCGGGGCTCGCGATCTGGCTCATCGCGCTCGGGCTCGCGCCGTTCCTCTCGACGGTCTTTTTCGGAAGCGTCAACACGCCCGGCGTCGGCGGTCGCGTGTCGTGGCACTATTCGGCGGCGCTCATCGCGGTCGGCACGGCCGTCTCGTGGTGGGCGCTGAACCACACCGCCTTCGGAAACCACCTGAAGGCCGCCGGCGAGAACCCGCGCGCGCTCGACACCGTGGGGGTCTCGGTCTCGAAGATCCGTCACATGGGCGTCGTCCTCTCCGGAATCTTCGCCGGTGCGGGGGGGAGCCTGCTCGCGCTCGGCGTCGGTCGCTTCGTCGGCTCCGGCGAGACGATGGTGCAAGGGAAGGGGTTCATCGCCATCGTCGTCTATCTCTTCGGAAACTACAATCCGCTCGGTGCGCTCGGCGCCGGCGCCCTGTTTGCGGCACTGGAGGCGATCCAGACCCGGCTCCAGCAGGTCGGCTACGCCATCCCCGACACGCTGGTGCAGACGATCCCGTACGTCGTCGTCATCCTCGTGCTCGCGCTGGTCGGCCGGACGCGTCTGCCGGCCGCCGCGGGCGAGCACTACGAGACCGAGGAGTGACTCCGCGACGGAAAAGTGCCTCCGCGACGCACGAGCGACCCCGAAACGGGGACCCGAACCGGCCGGTCCAGTCGAATCCGTCGGCTCGGTCGGGACGAAAACGGGAGTAAAGAGTTTTGCCGCCGGCGTGACGACCGACGTGGTATGAGCAGCCACGAGTACGACGTCGTCGTCGCCGGCGCGGGGACCGCCGGGTGTTACGCCGCCGCGACGATCGCCCGGGAGGGGCTCGACGTCGTCGTCGTCGAACGGAAGGACGCCGAGGAGGCCGGCCACATCGCCTGCGGTGACGCCCTGAAGGGCGCGGACGCCTTCCCGGAGGCGATCCCGAAGGCACGACTCGAACCCGCGTTCACCAACACGGGCGTCGACCACGGCCGCTTCGAGATCCCGCAAGAAGACACGGTCCTCGAGATCCCGGTCCCGGGCGAACTCGCCGTCATCGACCGGTGGGAGTACGGCCGTCGGATCATCGCGGGCGCCGAGGACGCCGGCGTCGAGTTCCACTACGACACCGTCATCAATGACGTGCGCCAGGACGACTCGGGGCGGGTGACGGGGTTGAAGGCCGTCCGACGCGGCGATCATCGAACCTACGAGGCCGACGTCGTGATCGACGGCGCCGGGTCACTCTCGTTGTTACAGGACAAAGCCGACTTCGAGGGGACGACCTTCGACACCAACGTCCGGTACTCGCAGTTCTGTTCGGCCTACCGCGAGATCGTCGACGTGCCCGAACCCGTCGAATGGGACGACGCGCTCGTGTTCAAGCCGACGGAGCGGGCCGCGGGGTACCTCTGGTACTTCCCGCGCACGAGCACGGAGATCAACGCCGGACTCGGCTTCCAGATGAACGAGGAGCCGATGAAGCTCGTCGAGTCGCTCAAGCGGGACCTGCGGGATCGGCCGGAGTTCGCGGGCGCGGAGGTGCGCGACAAGCTGGGCGCCGCGCTCCCCACCCGCCGGCCGTACGACTCCGCGGTCGCGCCCGGCTACATGGCCGTCGGCGACGCCGCGGGTCACGTCAACCCGACCACCGGCGGCGGCATCGCGGGCGCGGCATACGCCGGAAAGTACGCCGGCGAGCAGGCGGTAAAGGCAGTGAGCGACGGCGACGTCACCGAGGAGAACCTCTGGCGGTACAACGAGCGCGTGATGGACCACTTCGGCGGCCGATACGCCGGACTCGACGTCTACAACGTGCTCTCGACGGCGGTCGACGTCGACGACCTGATGGGGCTGCTCGCGGCGTTGCCCGGCGAGAAGCTCGCCGAGGCACTGTATGAGGGGTCGACGTCGATGTCCTTCGGGCTCAAGCTGAAGTGTGCGGTCAAGAGCTTCGGCTACTGGGGCACCATCCGCGACTTCTACCGCACGAAGACGCTCGCCGACGAGCTGCTCGCCCACTACGAGTCGTACCCGACGAGCCCCGCCGCGATGGCGAACTGGACGGGCGAGCGCGACGCGATCATGGACCGGATCTACGAGACGACGGGCGCCGACCCGAAGTACTGAGTTCGGAAGCCGGACCGTCTCACCGCCACACAGCCGCCCCGAGCGGTTCTCACTCCCGCGCCTTGCGTTGGCCTACCTCCCTCTCGCGCCGTCACGGTGCCCCTCCTCACTGTCGCGCCGTCACGTCGAACGGCGGCTCCGCCTCCGGCGGCAGCGGCGTCTCGTAGGGCCGGTCGGCCGTCGCGGCCTCGAACTCCTCGCGGGCGGCCGCCAGCGTCTCCGGATCGCCCATCAGGTCGACCGCGGTTCGCCCGAGAATGCGCGTCGCACGGATCATGCCCTTGCGCGCGAAGTCGCCGTTCGCGGCGACGACCTGCCAGGAGTGTCCCGGCGCCCCGACCGGCCACGTCGCCGCCCTGAACTGGCCGGTCGGCGTGATGTAGCTCACGTCGCCGACCTCCGTCGAGCCGCCCGAGACCTCGTCCTCGCCGAACGGCGCGACGGGCTCCCCGTGCAGCGCCCGTCCCTCGACGGCCTCCCTGACGTCCTCTGGGAGGTCGCCCAGCTGTGCCTCGCGGTTCGAATCCGCGACCGTGTCGAGGAGGTTGCGGGCGAACTCGCGATCGGCCTCGTCGTACTCGATCGCACCCAGATCGCGCATGTGTTTCCAGATCACGTCGGTGACCGTCCGGTTCGCGAGGTAGGGGTAGCAGCCGGAGAGGACGCGCTCCTCGACGGTCGTCCGGGTCATTGTCGCCGCGCCGTCGGCGATCTCCCGGAGCCAGGCGGTGTTCGCCTCGACCTCCTCGCGGGTCGGCGCGCGGACGAAATACCAGACGGACGCCTCCGCGGGGACGACGTTGGGCGCGTCGCCGCCGTTCGTGATCGCGTAGTGGATCCGCGAGGCGTCCGTGACGTGTTCGCGCATGAACTCCGCGCCGACGTTCATGAGCTCGACGCCGTCGAGCGCGCTCCGGCCGGACTCCGGCGAGCCGCCGGCGTGAGCCGACTCGCCGTGGAAGGTGAACTCGATCGAGTCGAGCGCGTTCGAGGAGCCGACACGCGGCGTGGTGAGGTCGCCGGGGTGCCAGGTGAGCGCCGCATCGAGGTCGTCGAAGACGCCCGCCCGCGCCATGTAGGTCTTGCCGACCAGCGTCTCCTCGGCCGGACAGCCGTAGTAGCGGACGGTCCCCTCGATCTCGCCGGCGTCGATCGCCCGTGCGACGCCGAGCGCTGCGCCGAGGACCGCGACGCCGAAGAGGTTGTGTCCGCAGCCGTGGCCGGGGCCGCCCGCCTCGATCGGGTCGCGCTCGGCGCTCACCGACTGTGAGAGCCCCGGAAGCGCGTCGTACTCGCCGAGCAGCCCGATCGTCGGGTCGCCCTCGCCGTAGCTCGCGACGAACGCGGTGGGCATGCCGCCGACGCCCGTCTCGATCGAGAAGCCCTCGCTTTCCAGCACCTCGATCAGGAGCGCCGCCGACTCCTCCTCGTGAAGCCCGAGTTCGGGCGTCTCCCAGAGCCGCTCGGAGAGGTCGTACAGTCGTTCACGGTTCGCCTCGATCGTCTCGTCGACCGTGGATGTCGCCGTCATTGATGGTGGACTCCGATGGGACGCACCACCACGAGCGGCATCAAAGCCGTTGTGAAAGGAGACGGACGTGCGGGAGTTACCAGAGCGGGTGAATCGTGGGAGTTTTTCATCAACGTGTGTTCACGTATTGCAGTACGTCGTATACTCCGTATCGAACTCTCGTGGCGGTGGTTGCTGGAATCGTGGCCCCGTATCCTTCGAGGAATAGGGATCTTCCAACACGGTCAATAGCTCCGTGAATTTGGATGTATCCCCGGTTTCGAGATACGCATCCAGTGCCTCCTCGACCAGGTAGTTACGCGGGATATACCGTGGATTGGCTTCCTGCATCAGCTCCTCGTCCAGACCGACCGCAGCCAGGTCACTCCTGAGCTGTTCAAATGCTGGAGTTGCAAACGCCGGGTCATCGAACGTGCCGGGCGACGCTAATTCCAGGAACGTGTTGGTATAGTCTGCGTTCGAGTTGCGAAGCCATTCCAGAAACTCGTCGACGAGTTCCGTCTCACCATCCGAGTTGATCCCCAGTTTCTTCCGCAGCATCGCGTAGTACCGTGCGTCAAATCGGTCCTCGAACTCGTCCAGTTTGGCCGCAAGTTCCCCAGACGTGAGCGCTGATCGCGTACATAGCGGTTGGAGTGCCTCCGCGAACCGTTCAAGATTCCACCGCAGGATGGGTCGCTGGTTGCCGAAGGCATATCGCCCGTGCGTGTCGATCGAACTGAAGACCGCCCCCTCGTCGTAGTAATTCATGAAGGCGCAGGGGCCGTAATCAAACGTTTCTCCGTCGATGCTCATGTTGTCCGTATTCATCACGCCGTGAACGAATCCGACGCGCAGCCAGTCAACGACCATCTCGATCGACGACTGCATGACTGCATCGAAGAACGCCAAGTATGGACGATCCGTCTCGGTTACCCGTGGGTAGTGCCTGTCGATAACGTAGTCAGTGAATCGTTGTAGCTCGTCGGGTGCGTGGCCTGCAACGTACTGGAAAGTCCCGTATCGAACGTGGCTGTTCATCACTCGGACGAGGACGGCTCCGGGTTCCGTCCGTCGCCGTTTGACCGTTGCGTCGGTTTCGACGACTGCCAGACTCCTCGATGTGTTGATGTTCAGATTCCACATTGCATGCGAATAGAGGAACTCCCTGAGCATCGAGCTGACAGTTGCATTACCATCGCCTCGTCCGGAGTACGGCGTTCGACCGGCCCCTTTCAACTGAATGTCGTATCTATCAGCGTCGTGCACGTGTTCGCCGAGCATCATCGCTCTCCCGTCACCGAGAACGGTGAAGCTCCCGTACTGATGGCCCGCATATGCTTGGGCGAACGGCTCTTCGAGGAGGTCTTGGCCCGCGAGAAGCGGGGCATCGAGCTCCGCCGGATCCAATCCAAGTTCAGCACAGAGAGCGTCATTAAGCACCAGGATTTCCGGGTTAGCGATGCTATCGGGTGCCACTCTCGAATAGAGCTTCGAGTCCAAACTCTTGTACGTCGTATCGAATGAAAAGGCCATGTAGTCACGGATACTGTTGTCCGGCTCGTCTTAATAACCTTGGTGCCGAGAATAGTAACACCTGATCGGCTCACGTACGGTACGCGGTCCGCCACGCCGCGCACGGTGCACGAAAACCCGTCTGCACGCCAACTGCCTCGGGGTCAAGCCCCGAGGCTTGCCAGTGGACTCCCGTTCTAGCCGAGTAACTCGGCAGGCGTGTAGTCGCCATTCACGTTCAACGTCCCTGACTTGAGGGCCAGTTGACTGGTGGCCCATCCACCGCGAGACTTCTGCCCGCGATGAATATACCCGCAGTATCGGTTGGCAATGTTCTTCGCCGCGTTGTAATCGGCATTTGCCTCGTATTCACAGTCCTGACACGCGAACTGTTTGTCGTCACGGTTGTCCTCGTGGGTAAACCCACAGTGTGAGCACCGCTGGCTTGTGTAGGCTGGGTTCACGAAATCCACGAACAACGCTGTGGATTCAACCTTGTACTCTACAAGTTCCACGAATTTCGCGTAGGCCCACTGCTGGAACTTCGACCCGTTCGCAATGTTCTCACGGATATGGTCGAGCCCGTCGGCGCGAGCGTCCACGGTCACACATTCACCGTCGCAATGTTCTCACGGATATGGTCGAGCTTTTCGAAAATGATGCCGTCCACATCTGCGTCTTTGGCTTCTGTAATGAGGTCGTTGGCCCGGTTGTGCAACCAGTCCAGTGACCACTCACTGAACGCACTCCCAAAAGTGACGCACGGACGACGGAACGGGATCGGACAAGAGGCGACGGGACGGGGATCGCCTCAATCCCACGTCACCCAGAGGAGGAACGCGAGCGCGACCGTCTGGAAGACGTGGACGGCGATGTTCGCGCGCCACGCCAGCGGCGGCATGTCGGTGGCGAACCAGCCCGCCAGGACTGGATGATAGAGGTAGTAGTACAGCGAGAGCGCGTTCTGAGCCAAAAGCAGGCTGCCGAACGCCGCCAACCCGAGCGAGTGTTTCGAGCGGAACGCCAGGTAGTTGCGCGCCCAGATCCACGTGAGCGCGAGCAGCATCGCGAGGTTCAACGCGATGCTTACCCGGGCGATATCTATCAGGTCGACCATGCTTCTCCCCCCTCCGTATGCCTCGTATCGATCTTCATGTGAGGTCCTCCGCGATCTCCTCGACGAGATCCCAGTTTCGTTGTGTCCGCTCCGTCGGGTAGTAAACCGTCCCGTAGCCGTCGCCGGTTCGCTCGACGACGTCGTGCTCCCGAAGCACGTCCAAGTGGTGTCGGATCGTCGTGTAATCGAGACCCAGGTGGTCGGCCAGCTGGTTCGCGTTCCGTGGACGGTCGTCGATGGCCCGGAGGATCCGGACCCGATTGGGGCCGCCTCGCGTCCCGGTGAGCACGTACCAGAGGACGGCCTCCATGTCGACCACGTAGGACGGTCGGCGCCTAAAGCTACCGTTCGAACGGCAGGCGACCGGACCAAAATTCGGGGACGGGGCGAGCGGTTCCGGGGACGCGTCGAACACGTGGAACGCCGTTCTCAGTCGCCGTGAGCGGCGTCGACGACTAGTTCGAGATCGAACGGCTCGTCGGCCGGGGCGGCGTCGGGATCGAGGTAGCCGACCGCGAAGGCCGTGTAGACCGTTCCGGCCTCCGGCGAGACGTCGAACGTCGCCACCACGTCGCCGTCGACGTCCTCCGTCGCGGGGCGTACCTCCAGCTCGTAATCGTCAGCGGGGACCTCCACCGCACCGGCCGCACCGAAGGGTACGTCGGTGAACAGCGGCTCGCCGTCCACCGTCACGTCCACGTTCGGCGCGTCCGGCGACGCATGGATCAGGCGGATCCGTGCCTCGTCCCCCGGATCGGAGACGTCGTCCTCGTAGATCTCGACGGCAAAGGGCTGATTCTCCTCGGCCAGCTCGCCGATCGCCGCCGCGGTGAATTCGTCGTCCGAGAGCGCGATCGTCTCGTCGAAGACGACGGCGTCGGCGTCGCCCGCAGCGGTAATCATCACGTCGTACTCCCCGGCCGAGAGCTCGAGATAGTCGCTCGCTGCACGGAAGGGTACGTCCTCGAGCACCGCGTCGCCGTCGACGTAGACGTCCACGTTCGGCGCGTCCGGCGAGAGGTGTGCCACTCGAAGGTTCGCGTCCGATTCCGGTTCCTCGACCTCGTAGCTCGCGTCGACGACTACTTCGAGGTCGAACGGCTCGTCGGCCGGGGCGGCGTCGGGATCGAGGTAGCCGACCGCGAAGGCCGTGTAGACCGTTCCGGCCGCCGGCGAGACGTCGAACGTCGCCACCACGTCACCGTCGACGTCCTCCGTCGCGGGGCGTACCTCCAGCTCGTAGTCGTCAGCGGGGACCTCCACCGCACCGGCCGCGCCGAAGGGCACGTCGGTAAACAGCGGCTCGCCGTCCACCGTCACGTCCACGTTCGGCGCGTCCGGCGACGCGTGAACCAAACGCACGCGAGCCGTCTCGCCGGGATCGGAGACGTCGTCCTCGTAGACCTCGACGGCAAAGGGCTGGTTCTCCTCGGCCAGCTCGCCGATCGCCGCTGCGGTAAACGCCCCTTCGGGAACCGTCAGCGTCTCGTCGAAGACGACGGCGTCGGCATCACTCGCGGCCGTGATCATCACGTCGTACTCCCCGGCCGGGAGCTCGAGATAGTCGCTCGCGGCACGGAAGGGCACGTCCTCGAGCACCGCGTCGCCGTCGACGTAGACGTCCACGTTCGGCGCGTCCGGCGAGAGGTGTGCCACCCGAAGGTTCGCGTCCGGCTCCGGCTCGGTCTCCTCCGATTCATCGGTCTCCTCCGGCTCCTCGGTGGGT
>LFFM01000190.1_pt1 | contig 40531 bp, 30 predicted proteins | sample 643131 | NCBI WGS metagenome assembly LFFM01 (sample SAMN03777445, study PRJNA286221) | soda lake metagenome | biome: soda lake; feature: Kulunda steppe; material: water; isolation source: sample Tc-Br brine of Tanatar trona crystallizer | place: Russia: Kulunda steppe | collected 2011-07 | reverse complement strand
CCGCTGTATTTTTATCCGCTGCTGGTGGGCGTCTTATTGCCCTTTGTGGCGATTCCGACCACGCTGGCGACGATCTTTGCCCTTCTGGTGACCAATATTATCGCCGCCAATCGCACCCGCGATGCGGCGCTATTTTTCGGATTGGTGGCCTTTACAGTGCTCTTTGTCATCATTCGCTCCTTTGAACCGGAGCGGCTCTTAAATCCGGAGTCCTTCGACTCCATCGGCGAAATTCTCCAGCTTTTGACGGTGCCCAGTTTTACGTTGCTGCCCAGCGACTGGGTGGTCAATATTCTGACGCCGACGCTCTTCGAGCTCGAGGCGCCGGTGGCCTGGTCGGTGCTGCTTTTGGTGACCACCCCTCTGGCGCTGTATGTGATTGCCGTGTGGCTTCATCGTCCGCTGTATTTTCGCGGCTACTCCAATGCCCAGGAGGGTCGACACGGCGGCGGCATTATGGTCCAGGTCAGAAACTGGATGATGGAGCAGTCGCGCACGACGGCGACCGAACTCAAAGAGCGGATCGACGAACTCCGCAACTCGCCGGGGCGGGGCTCGGCACTTCGGCAACTGATCAACAAAGACCAGGCCATCTTTACCCGCGATGCCAGCCAGTGGTCACAGCTTTTGATTGTGGTCGCCATCATCGTCATCTACCTGGTCAACTTTAAGTACTTCGAGGTCGCCGCCGACCAGGCGCTCGTCGGCGATGTGGGACTGGTCTTTTTCAATCTGGCGGCCTGTGCCTTTGTCGTCGTCGCCCTCTGCGGCCGGTTTTTATTTCCGGCGGTCAGTGTCGAAGGCGACTCGTTCTGGCTGATTTTGCAGGCCCCGATATCACTGGAGCGATTTCTGGTCGGCAAGTGGCTCGGCACAATCTTGCCCGTTGTTCTGGTCGGTCAATTTCTGATCTGGTCGTCCAATCTACTGGTCGGCATCAGCTTCGTGATGACCGCCATTGCCGCCACCCAGACACTGGTCATATCGCTGGTGGCGTCGGCGATGGCGGTTGGAATGGGCGCGATGTATCCGCAGTTCCACAAGCCGAACGCCGCCAAGATCGCATCCAGTTTTGGCGCCGTGGTCTTTATGATCGTCACCATCTTGCTGACCCTGGGACTGATCGGGCTGTGGTTTAGTCTTTCGCTAAACCTCGCCGAACTCGACATCACCTCAGCCGGCCCACTCTCCTGGATATTGGCCGCTCTCGGATGCATCATCGCCGCTGCCGTCATTCCGGCAGTCCTCAAACTGGGCGCATGGATGCTCAAGCGCCAATTCTGAGTGGCGCGCCCCTCGCCGGTCGGCCCGGCCGGCCGATGCCCCCTGCAACATCCTTCTCTCGTCCCCCTTTTTATGATGACCGAGCCCACCTCGAAGACTGTTCGCTCCGTATCACAGGCCCTGGTCGCCGGCCTTTTATCGGCGCTCGTCGCGGCCCTGATTTTGGGGTTGCAGCCGCTACATTCGCCACTGTACTGGTGGCACGCCGCCGTCGGCGACCTGATCAACACCTGGCAGGCCGTTCCCGACGAGCAGCTCTTTTTATTTACCGTCGACACCGACCAGCCCTGGGTCTACGACAGCTGGCTGTCCTCGGCGATTCTGGCCTGGCTCGACGGGGCCGGCGGCGCCGAATTGTCGCTGCTTGCGCGCAACGTACTGTGCGCCCTGGCCCTGGGCATTGCCGCCTATATTCTGGCCCGACGCCACCGCCTTATGCGCACCATAATCGGCGGATTACTGGCGGCCATTGCCGTTATTGCCATCTTCGCCGACACCGGTCCGGCGGCGCTGGCGGCCGTGCCGGCCGCCGTCGGCGTCGCCGCAGCAGTGACCATCATCGAACAACGGCGCCGCCTCATCGTCGCCGCGCTCATCCCCGCCGCCGCGTTTGCGGCGGTCAATCTCGATTTCGCCACAGCCATGGCCATCGCCATGATCGGCGCTGTGGCCGCCATCAGCGTGTTGCGACAGCGAGGCGACGACGACGGCATCTCGTCGCTCCTCTGCGCCGCAATCGCCGCCTCCGCCCTGTTGGCCCCATTCGGCTTTGCCTACGGCCCCGGTGCCCTGGCGGCGACGATCACCGCCGCCTACGGCGCGCCGGCCGGGTTGTGGACGGCGCCAGTCGTCGTGCCCGTCGTGGCAGTCGCCATCTCCGTATTCGCCATCACTCGCTACACCGCCGATGACGAGGCGTGGTCCACACCAGCTCGGATTGCCATGATTGTACTTTCGGCGGCGTCGACACTTCTGGCTCCGTCGACGGCCGCGGTCTTTGGCTTCGTCGTTGCATTCGCGATCGCCGGGCCTCTGGACGTGGCGCTCGACGCCAATGGCGACGAGCCTTCGACGGCGTCACCCGGCCCATTGGCCATCATTGTCGCTGTTATCGTCGCCGGCGGACTGGCGGTCATCGTCCAGCCCGGTGTCGACACCCGGGCGCCGATTCTCAACACCGTCCACGGTGATCTTCGCACCGAAGCCCCCCATCCGGGCACCATGCCCGCCGACCTTCCGCTTCGCTGCCTGGAAGACCTTCGCGAAGTCTCGAGCCAATTGCGCATCTACCACGAGCCAGACCACGCCGGCTTCGTGCTCTATCACCTGCTCGACGCCGAACAGCCCCGGCCGCTGAACTTCGACGATCACCGCCATCTCGTCGACGACCAATTGCGAGACCAGGCCACCGTTCTTCGCCAGCAACCGGCGGCCCGCGGCCTCTTCACAGACCGGGAGATCAACGCCGCCGTCATCGACCGCCGACAATACCGCCAGGTCGCCGACGAACTCCACGAAGCCCCCGGCTGGCACGACCTTCGCAAAGATCGCGACGAGGCCTTCGCCTGCTTTGTCAGCGTCGACTGATGGCGTCTCGACGACGGCACCACCGCCTGCCAACACCGTGCCACCGGTCGCCGATAACTCATTTCTTCGACCTGCGACTTGCCATCTCACGGGCCTGCTTATCTTTACGATAGCGGAGCGAATACTCCTCCGCTCGGATTATGAAGCGAGGTTTGTGATGTGGCGACTGACTGCCCTGGCCTGTTTTATTCTCATCATGATGCCGTCGATGGCCGCCGCCGACTCCGGCGCTGTCGACGACTTTTGTCCGGACTCCAACCTGACGTGCCGACCGGTGGGCCCCGATATTGGCCCCGGATTCGACGTGAACTACGGCGTGGCCGGAATCTACGGTCTGCCCCCTCTTAAGGCGCCCGACGACGCCGGCGATCGCCCGTCGACGATCTACTTTCACTCCACAGGCGCCGACGACGACCGGCCCGTCGACGCCGCCGGTGATAATGCCATCAAATCCCACGCCCCCACAGACGACACGCCCATCGTCGTCAGCCGCGACGAGACCACCGGCGGATTTGTCGACGAGGGCGGCGAGCGGGTGCTGCGCATTCACGAAGACAACGGCGACGCCGACGCACCACCGCAGGTTGACGACGGACAAGCACAGCTTGAATTGAGCGACGACGAAGGCGCCAACGACATCAACGGTGAGGCCGGCGATATTCGCTCCTTTCAGACCGCCTATATGGACTGGATGTTCATTCCCGTCATCCAGGTCACCGATGTCGACGGCGCCGTCAGCGACGTCGATGCCCAGCGCGCACTGGAGACCGACGAAGAGCATATCGCTGCCTGCTTCGAACCCACCGGCTACCGGGCCGACGGCGCTGTCGTCGTCGACCTTCACCTGTCGTACAACGGCATCGTTCAGGCCGTAAACGGCCACACTGACGCTCTTCAGCCCCGCCAGGCCCGCTGCATTCTGGAGCGCGCCTGGAGCTACGAATTTCCGCGCCTGGCCAGTGTCGCCGACGAACCCTCCCACCTCCAGTACCGCGTCGACTTCGTCGGCCAGCCCACCGAGACTCCCACCGTCGATGCCGACGAGCCGGTGTTGATGCTCGAGCGACTTCGGACTTCGGAGCCCGAACTCGACGACCGGATCGCGGAAGCGATGGTCGACAATCTAAGCGAGACCCAATTTTGTGCCGCCGCCGGCCTCGATGAGCTCCCGGAAGAATTGGTCGTCACCGAGGTCCATGGCCAGTGGCAACGCTCCGAAGGCAACCGCTACAGCCCGTCCCAGCTCGATATCACTGTCCATAACAAGACCTCGTCACAGATGCCGTCGTCGGAGGTCGTCTCCTGTTACGAGACGGCGCTTCGGCAGTGGGATTTTGAGCTCGAGGCCGACGAAATGCCCGACGACCTGTCGGCATCGATGTTTGTGACGACCCGCCCCGCCGGATGGGAGGGGATGTAACCCCGATTATTGATGACCCGTCTACTGAATAATGCGGGGCAAGTGAACTTCTTGTGGCACTGAGACTTCCGTGCTTCCGCGCTTCCGAGCCTCCATGCTTCCGCGCTTCCGAGCCTCCATGCTTCCGCGCCTCCGCGCCGAGCCTGCTCCGCGCATCAGCGGTACTCAGCGCGCTCTTCCGCGCCTCTGCGCTTCAGCGCCTCAACGGCTCCGCGCTTCCACGCTTCCACGCTTCCACGCTTCCGCGCTTCCGCGCCTCCGTGCTTCCGCGCTTCCGAGCGCTCTTTCACGTCACAGCAGCGATTTGGTATACCTGTGACCTCTATGAGGATGCTGTTGCACGCACCACATCTTAAGCGCCCTTTTGCCGCCCTGGCGGCACTTACCGTGGGGCTCTTTGTCGTACTGTCGACACCCGACGCCCAGGCCATCGACGACCCGTCGCTGGACTATCACACTATTGAGACCTCTCACTTCTACGTCCACTACTACGATGGGCTGGAGGCATTGGCGCAGCGCACCGCAGTAGCTGCCGAGGAATCTCACCAGATCTTATCGCCCCTGCTGGACTGGGAGCCGGCGGCGAAGACTCATATTCTGGTCTCCGATCAGGCCGACCGCGCCAACGGATTCGCCCGGGTCTACGGACGCAATTTTATCACCATCTACGGCAAGCCGCCGACACCGGAGAATAATCTGGGGTACTACGACGACTGGCTCCGAATCTTGGTGTACCACGAATATGTACACATCCTTCATCTCGATACCAATCACGGCCTGTCGCAATGGGGAAACCGGATCGTCGGCAAGCAATTTCACCCCAATGCCGTCTCACCGCGCTGGCTTATCGAGGGTATCGCCGTCTATCTGGAGAGCGTGCGCACCGGGCGGGGACGCGTCGACAGTCCGATTTTTAAGATGTGGCTTCGAACGGCGGCCCTCGACGATGAGCTCTTCTCGCTGGGCCGGGCCAGCGGTCTGCCCTTTGAGTGGCCCTCGGGAACCGGCCCCTATTTGTACGGTACCTTTTTTGTCGACTACCTGGTGCGCAACCACGGCGAAAACTTTATTCGCGATTTCAGTCACCACTACGGCCGGCGGATCATTCCCTTTGGATTCAATCGCATTACCAACGATCTGACCGGAAGCACGCTCGATGAGCACTGGGATGATTTCATCGAGGAGACCATCGACGACGCCCGGGCCACAAAGGAGGCCGTCGAAGAGGCTGGCCGCACATCACTGGAAGTATTGACCGATACTGGAGGCCGCAACCGCTATCCCGTCATCCGCCCCAACTCCGGCGGCGACGTCACCTTTATGCGGGCCAACCTGAGCGATCATCCCTATGTTGCGGCGATATCGCGCTCCGGTGATACGACTGCAGAGATTCTGGACGCCGACCGCGCCGCCGGTCCGTCGGCCTGGGACCCGGCGGGCGAGACGCTGTATTTTTCGCGCACCGAAACCGAGCAAAACGTCTACAACTACCAGGATCTCTTCGCCTACAACACGGAATCCGAGCAGTTGCAGCGGCTGACCACCGGTGACCGGGCTCGCGAACCGGACGTCCACCCCGACGGCACTCACCTGGTCCACGTGCGAAACCGACAGGGCTCGATGGAATTGGTGGAGCGCTCTGTCGACGACCCCGACGACAAGCGAATATTGGCCGGACGCCACGACTGGCCGGCCGATACCGACGGCCACTGGCAGCAAATCTCCCAGCCGGTGTACACCCCCGATGGCGACGGCGTCGTCTTTAGCTGGTGGCGCCTCGATCGCCGCCAGCGCGACCTGTATCGCGTCGATCGGCACACCGGCGACATCGAGGCATTGACCGACAGCCCGGCCCACGACATCGATCCGTCATTTGGTCCCGACGGCATGTTGTACTTTGCGAGTAATGTCGACGGCGTGTTCAATATTCACGCCATGGACGTCGACAGCGGCCAGATCTGGCAGATTTCCAATGTCCTGCGCGGCGTCTTTCATCCCCGGGTCAGCGACGACGGCCGCTGGGTCTACGTCTACACCTACACCCACCGCGGCTTTGAAATTGCACGCTTTCGCCACCCCGGCCACTTCCAGCATCCGGACCGGCGCGCCGACGAGCGCTCCCGACCCGCCATCGACTTTCCGGAGATCGACGACGGCGACATCGGCGACCCCGAAGCCTACAATCCACTGCCCTGGATGAGACCGATGTTCTTTACGCCGGAGGCCGGCGTCCTGACCGGTGGCGCCGGGCTGGGGGCGACACTATCGGGCTACGACCCCGTCGAACACCACGAGTACTCGGTGAGCGGTTCGTTGACGACAGGCCCCGATTTTTCGGACGGCGGCGCCGGAATCGGCGCCCGCTACGACTACACCGGCGGCGCCGTCGATATCCGGACTGAAGCGCAATTGCGCGACATCCCGCGCTCGCAGAATCTGATCGCCGGCGGACGCTACGTCCCCTACGTCGAGCGCCAGTACCTCGGGGCCCTTCGCCTGGCCTATCCGATCCGCTCCGGCGACCACCAGGTCTCGTTGTCGACGCGCTACCGCGTCGACTACACCACGGAGCGCGAGCGCGGCGATGTGGAACTCGAGCCCGGCGACCAACCTCCCGTTGAACCGCGACTGGGCTTTCACAACGACCTGTCATTTAGCATCAACTACTCCAATACCGATCGCTACCCCCATTCCATTTCGACAGAGCGCGGCATCCGCGCCGGCACCGGCATCAACCTCCATCACCCGGCACTGGGCCACCCCGAAAGTGCGGTGGTCGTGAATTACAACTTCGACTTCTACCAACCGAACCCCTGGATCGACCGCCACGTATTGGCACTTCGCACCCGCGGCGCCCTGAGCCGCAACGCCAGCGGTCGACTTCGCCGCTTTGGCATCGGCGGCCCCAGTCCCCAGGACGTGCTGATGAGCACCGTTTTTCAGGACTCGTCGGCCGGATTTCCGCTGCGCGGCTACCCCCCCGGTGCATTTCGCGGCAGCCAGTACCAATTGACGAAATTGGAGTATCGATTCCCAGTCGCCGAATTCGACCGCGGTTTTGGCACGGCACCGGTATTTATCCGAAATCTCAAGGGCATGGCATTTGCCGACACCGGCACGGCCTACGACGGCGTATTGATCGATGCCGACTTTGCCACCGGTCTCGGCGCCGAACTGCAGTTGGATGTGGTCTTCGGCTACAGCACCCGCAATCAATTTCGGCTCGGCTACGCCCGCGGCCTGGACGACGAACTGGGCATCTCGGAGTGGTATCTCTTATTCGGCGGCGGGTTTTGAGCAACTGCGTGTCCCGCCACTGGACACCGTCGCTCGACCTCACTACACGTTACAGGCCACATCTGCCCACTATCATGACCGACCTGCTGTATGGTGATTTCTACGATGTATCGATTTCGACGCTGTGCTCTATTCGCCACGTTCCTCGCGTCTTCCCTATTGCTATTGGTCTCACCGGCAACGGCCGACGACACCAACAACCTCGAATTTATCGAGGGCGAAGACGATTTCGGTGATGAAGAGCGGCCGGAAGGGCTTCACGGTAATCTGGGCATGGAAGCCAGTTTCAACCTGGTCTCCAATCGAAACCGCGTCGGTCAGGCCGACGGCCTTTCACTGCACCTGGGTGGCGGCCTCGATGGAGAACTCGATTATTTTCAGGGCGATCACGCACTGCGCAACACCCTCAATTACAACACCAGCTGGGCGAGGACTCCCTCCCTCGAAAAATTCGTCAAGAACAACGACCTCGCCGAAATCGAGAGTCTCTACAACTACTACATCACCGACTGGATCGGTCCCTTTGCCAGGACCAGTGTTGAGACCTCGGCATTTCGCACCAATTTTGTGACTCCCGCAGAACGCGACTACGAGATCACGCGTATCGACGGCACCACCGACGAAGAAACCACCGATCAGTTGCGCCTGGCCGACCCCTTTCGGCCCATCGAGCTCTTTGAATCGGTCGGTGTGTCGATGGAACCGGTCCGCGACGAACGCCTCTCTGCCAGAATGCGTCTGGGCGCCGGCGGCCGCCAGTCCTTCGCCCGCGGCGTCCTGTCGGTGACCGACGAACCGACTGCCGAAGAAGCGGGCGCCGTTCGGGAACTCGACAATGTCATCCAGGCCGGCGCCGAGGCCTTTGTGGGATTGGAGGGCCGCTTTCCGGAACAGCGCATCCAGTACCGCGTCGGCGCCACGTCGCTGGTGCCACTGATCAACAACGACGAAACGGAGCGAACGGCACTGGAATTGACCCGCATCGGGCTGACTGCCAACGCCCGGGTTGCGATCTTCGACTGGATGGGCCTCAACTACAATCTCCGGGTCCTCAATGACCCCCAGCTTGTGGAGGGTGTCCAGGTTCAAAATAGCCTGCTATTGACGTTCAACTACACGTTGATCGATACCGACGGCGGCGAGGAGTAAACGACGTGAATACGCTCCTCCCCCAGAGCACGACTCGCTTCTGCGAGTTTGCGGCTCGACTGGCACTCATACGAGCATAAAGAAGCAACACTGTTTCGGAACATCACAACGCTCCTCCCCGAAGCCGACTCGCCATCGGCGAGTGGGCGTCTCGATCGGGGAGGTGGCCGTCGGCGCTGTTCAGCCGACGGTCGGAGGGGCGTCTACAGCGATTAAACCAGTTCCGGTAGACTGGTGCTTCGCGTCGACACGACCGAAGCCGGGGACGGCTCCGTCTCCAGCTATTCCACATCCATCCGCCAGAGCCGGTGGTCGTCGACTTCGATGGACTCCGGAAGGTCCTCGATGTCGACCCGTTGATCGAATTCCGGGCTCTCGTAGGCCTCGATGGAGCGGATCCCGTCACAGTCGTACTGCACGACCGCCGCATTCCGCGGTCGGGCTTCGTCTTCGCCGACCAGCGGCCGGGTCCCGGCACCGAGGGCCTGGGTATGCAATAGATAGGTGCCGTCGCGGATCGCCGGGAAATAGGCGTGGTGGTGACCGCTGATCATCAGGTCGACGCCGTATTGCTCTTTGAGCCGTGCCAGGCGTCGGTCGTCGAAGATCTCGTGCTCCCGCCCCTGAGCGACCGGATACTGGGGGACGTGGCTCATCATGATGACCACGTCCAGATCGGAGTGCTCAGCCAGCGTCTGATCAATCCAGTCGATTTGCCCGTCGTCCAGTTCACCGACCCCGGTTCCATCGAGCGAGACAAATAGCGCCGGACCCATCTGGAAGGCGTAGTACAGCGGATACATTCGTTGGTCGCGAAATTGGAGCCGGGGCCGGCGCATCTCCCACTGTCGGACGAACTCGATGCGCTCTCGCCAAAACCGCGGCTGTTCGGAGGCATCGTGATTGCCCGGTGTGACGGCCATCGGAATGCCGGCATCACTGAGTTCGTCGCTGACTGTCTCGTGGAAGGCACTCCACATCGCCGGATAATTTAAGCCCTCCATCTGTCCGGCCACCATATCGCCGGCGACCACGACCAGATCGGGCTGAAGATCACCGGTGATCCAATCCACGGCCTCCGTGACGTCTTCGCTGTAATGTGTGGAACCGAACTCCTCGTTCAAGTCGGCGAGCACGGCGACCGTCCAGACCTCATCATCGCCGCACTGCCCGGCGGCATCGGCGCCCGGCAGTGGCGCCGACCACATTAGCCCCATAACTGCCGCAAAGACCATCCATTTGCGCATACCAACTCCCAAACGCTATATCATCGGTGTCCAATCACCCAGGACGTCGACCTCGGTGTCGGCGCCGCTTCTCCAGTCCACAGCTTACTTATGGCCCAATTTACAACATCCGACGACCTGACACTTCACTATCAAACCGCTGGCGCCAAACACTCCGGCCCGGCCGTCGTCTTTCTCAACGGCATGACGCAGACCACGCGCCACTGGGCGACCCACACCCGGGATTTGCGCGATGAGCGAAGGGTCATCACCTACGATGCCCGCGGCCAGGGCCAATCCGACAATCCACGCCAGGTCCCGACGCTCGACGACCACATCGACGACCTGCTGGGTCTGCTCGACGAAACCGACGCAACTGACGTCGACCTCGTCGGCTTTAGCCACGGCGCCCGCATCGCACTGGGCGCCGCTGCTCGCGGTGACGAACGACTGCGGCGTCTCGTGGTGTGCAGCGCTACCGCGGCGCCGACGGCCCGGGCCCGGACCATCGTCCGCGCCTGGCGCGAGGTCCTGGAGCGCGGCGGACTGGAGGCCATGGCCTGGGCGTCGCTTCCCGATATTGTCGGTGAAACGTTTCTCGACGGACACGAGGCGCTGCTGGACAATATCATCCAGGCCTCGGTGGACCGAAATACAGAGGAAGGGACCGCGCTGTTGCTCAAGGGCCTCGAGCAATTTCCGCCGCTCGACGACCTGGCCGGGCGCATCGATATCCCCACACTGGTGATCTCCGGCGCCGAGGACCCACTTGTCAGTGAAGACGGCGCCCGACAACTGGCCGAACTCTGTGGTGGAACACACCGCCGCGTCGACGACTGCGGGCACACCGTCCCCATCGAAAAACACGACGAATTCCAGGACATTATCGGTGAATTCTTGCTGTGATCGATCTTGCCGCAGGTTGTGCCGTTACTGCGCTGGTTGCTTCGACCTGACGGAGGTCCAGAATTGCTCCAGAAATCGCTCCTGGGCCTTCGACTGCACGTAGCGCGAGCAAATCGAGCGCAGGTACTCGATCACCGGCACCGGCTCTGCGTCGACGGTAGCCATGATCTGGCAGGCGAGCATCGTCCCCGTCCTTCCGATACCAGCTCGACAGTGATAGACGACGGGTCGCCCCCGCCGCAGTTGATCGTCGACCCACCGGCAGGTGTCGAGCGCCTCTTCAACAGTCGGGCCCTCCATGTCGACAATCGGTAGATGCCGATAGGCGAGCCCCTGATCGGCGACGGCCTCTCGATTGAGTTCCTCTTCGGTCAGTGTCACCACGGCACCGATATCGACGCGACAAAGCGCCTCCAGATCGCGCTCCAACTCGCGCAACAACCCCGGTTTCGCGACACCGCCCAGCAGTCCGGGCCACACCCAGTGAAATTCCGCCGGCCCCCGATGTGCGGACTCTGCATTTCGGCGTCGAAACACCTTGGACTCCACGGCCTGTACATCGTCGGCGTCGATCCAGCCGTCACCGAAGTCCCCGGTTTGCCGATGGTCCCCGTTGCCCCGGTCTTCGCCATCAACGTCAACATCCCGGGACTCCACATCCGACTCCGACTCGCCGCTATCGCCGTCGGTTTCGCTGCTGCGGTAGGCCGGCGCCAGGTCTTCCTCGTCGGTATCGGGAGCCGGAACCGCACAGGAGCCACTGCGCACAAAGTCCTGTGCCGGCCCGGTCTTCGGCTCCTCGAAAAACTGGTCGACCGGGGCCGTCTCGATAATTCGCCCCCCGGCGAGCAGACTGACCTGGTCTGCCGTCTGACGGGCGCGCCGATGATGATGCGTACACCACAGTACGGTGCGATCGCCGCGCTGGGCTTCGACGACATCCAAAATAGCTCGAGCTTCTCGATCGTCGAGTCCGGCACAGGGTTCATCGAGACACAGCAAATCGGGATCGGTCAACAACGCCGTGGCCACTCGCAACTGCTTGCGCTCAAAGGCCGACCACTCGATTGGTGCCTCATCGATTCGGGCCGCCAGACCGACCAGTCCCAGCTCCTCGAGGTACTCCTCAATCGACGAACGCAGACCGGCCGGGCCGAGTTCGCCTCGCTCCGGATGATGGCGGCGTAGGCCGTCGATGGCGGGACGAACCAGGTTGCGCGCCGTCTGACGCATTAACGCCACTCGCCCTCGACTCGGCGGTCGCCGGGACTGAATGATGATGCGACCTCGCTGGGTCTTCTCCATATCGTCGACCAACCCCGCCACCAATAGCAGCAATGTCGACTTGCCGGCCCCTCCGGGCCCCATCAGCGCCGAGACCGAACCCTGGGGAATTCGAAGATTCAGACCATCGAATAAGGTCGTCGTTCCCCGCTTCAAATAGAGCTCTTCGATTTGTAATGCCACCGATGTCGCCATTGTTGCCCACCGATCAAAATATACTGCTCATTCCATCGAACACAGACCTATCGAAATCCCGTTTTGGAGAATGTTTCGATATTCCACAGACTTGAAACATTGGGAACTACGAGGGATCGAGATATTGCTCGCAGCTCTCTCGGCCATTGCTCAAGACGTAGCCCAGCATCTTATTGCGAATCACGGCGATGGTGGCCCGCCGATTATCATGGACCATCACCAATGAATCCTCCCCGGCGACCAGTGCCGCCGTCGACGGGCCCCTGGAATCCGGAATCTGCGCTAACATGGCCTGACAATCGTCGATCAATCCCTTCCACATCGACTCGCCGAACTCGCGCTGTATATCCCGCGATTTCGACGATCCCGCAGGTCTCCATTCCCCCTGTTCTCGCCGCCACAAGCCGGCATGAAAGTCCTGCTGTTTGCTCCAATCGAAAAACGCATCGGCGGCACCTGTCGCTGAATGTTTAGCGCCTTCGTCGGTGTCATCGACGTCGGGCAACTCCTCGAGTGGTTCTTCGAGGACCTCGATAACATCGTCCTCTACGCCCTCCCAGTCATCGGGAGAGATATCGAGAGTGTCACTGGGGTCGGCGTCCTGTAACGGGTTTTCATCGCCATCGCCGCATTGATGGGACACCGACGGCTCATCGCCCAGTCTCGGAAATGCGGAGTCCCGCGGGCCACCGGTAATATCGGGAATGACGTCCGACACCTCTCCGGTCAACACATCGCCGCTCTCACTGTTCTGACGCGGCACGTCGTAGTGACCATTTTCAATCCGGTGCTTGACGTATCGATGAGAGGCCTCGGCGAGCTCCCGAAGTTCGGTCTCCCGCTCCACGTCCTCGACCCCGTCGAGACGAGCCGACGCATCGATCCTGTGGGTATCGATGCAGGCATCGTCGACATCGACTGTTGTGACCACCTCGTTGGTCGACATATCGATATCGGTATAAACTCGATACTGACTGGAGTGATGGCGAATGATTTCCTTATTATCTAACTTCATAACCATCCCTGTTGACTCCGAAAATACGTGCAAATTTTGCGCGCTGGCGGTCAATTTTGCAAATACTGCGTTTACTGCTCATATCGAGAACGCTGCGGGATGAATCCAACCCGGCGATGCTATCCGGCAACTCACTTCTCCCCCCGGAGAAATGAGTGCTCTGCTCGTTAGAGTGCTTCCTCCAAATCGGAGATCATCATCCGCGATTTCGTCAGAACCATGCCCACATTCGCCGACTTTCGCGTCACAAAACAGATGACGTGATCCGGATACTTTTTGGTTCGCAAAAAGACGTGGAGGAGGTTATCGCTAAAGATGAGCATCTCTTGAAAATAGTGATGATCATCCTCTTCCATGCCCCGCGACTTCTTGAACATATTTTCGATGGCGACCACATTCGGGCCCTGAAATAGGTCGGCTGTGGCGGCGGCCAACATATCGATGACCTCCTTGGGGTGACTGTCGACGGTATCGATTCCCAGAAGCATTCCCGTCGTCAAATCGACGTAGCCGCCGGCGACACATTCCGGGATCTGATCCACACTCTTTTCAATCGTTTTTTGCAAAGACATCTCGATACTCCGTAGGTTCAAAAGAGGGAAGTTACAGGTCATTGCTGCGTCCCCCGTCACAGCACGGTTAATCCCTCCTGCAAACCTCGGGCCAGCAGCTCTCCCCCGTCCAATGCCTATTCGACGACCTCCAACACAGGTCAACCCCACCGGATACGGGTGGCCCGATGGGGTTGAATGGTACTGCCCGTCCGTTCCGCCGTTGTTGAGCGGCCACTCAGTTACTCAAACTTACCGGTAATACCGAGGGTGGGACCGGTAATCATGGTATCGAAGTCCAGGTCGTCGCCCCCGTAGTTGGTATGGAGATGTCGATAGCCCACCTCGAGTCCAATGAAGTCGTGAAACTCCAATCCCAGCGCTACTTTGCCCTGCCAGCTCAGGTCGGAACCAAATAGCACCCCGCCGACATCGGCGTAAAACGGGACGTAGAGCATGCCCTCCGGATCGATACGACCGGCGAGTCCAATGATTGGATCGACCCAGCCTTCAGCAACCTGGAAGCTCTCCTGCTGATCGTCGGCGTCGACGGTCTCCAACTCGGAGTCGACTCGGTTGTAGCGAATGCCCAGATGCGGTCCAAACTCTCCGAATCCGTCAAGTGCGGTGAGCCAACCGACCGATGCGTTGAGTGCCTGGTGACTGAATTCGGAATCGGCTTGCTCAAAATCGGTATCGGTGGTCACGTCCTCCTGATCGACCCCCAACCAGTGATAGTCGAGTAGCAGTGCCGCCGGCTGAACGCCGATTTGAGCAGACCCCGTCCATCCAAACTCCATTTCGTCGAAGGTGTCGCCAATATTCCGGTCCACATCCGCCGTTTCACCATCGGTGGTCACATCACCGACGAGCCCCGGTGCCCACACGCCGGGGGTGACGCGGGCAAAGAATCGCTCGCGGACATCAAATTCTTCGTCATTCATCATCTCGTAGCGCGCCTGGGGTGACATCCCGTCCATAGGGTCCTCTTCGTCGGCCGCGTCATCGTCTTCCGGAGCCGTCTCGTCCTCGTCTTCGGGGTCGACGGGTTCGCCAGGGACCCCGGGGGCGTCGGGATCATCGGGATCGACGGGTTCTCCGGGAGGCTGCTGGGCGACGGCCGCCGTCGACGCCAGAAGCGTCATCATCCCGACGATGACCGATGCCACCAGTGCATTGAACCAAGAGTGTCGTCGTATCATATGCGTCCCCTTTCGTTGACCCGTTTCGTTGACAATGTACCTCGCCTCGGCACGACCAACGAACCTGCCCCCCACGTTGCAAGTCCGGTATAAGGTCGGCCGGCAACAAAGTTACACACTGAACTGGCCATCGACGAATAATCGCCCCGAGGTCCAATCACGCCCCGGCGAGTCGATCCGCGAGTACACTTGCTGGATGACGAGCCCGGGTATCCACACCGTCGGCGATCTGGTCTCGACAGGACGTGCCGGGAGCCACCACGACCTCGTGGCCCTCCAATTCTCGAAGCGCTGGAAACAACACCAATTCACCGATGTCCATCGATACCTCGTAGTGCTCGGACTCATAACCAAAGGACCCGGCCATGCCGCAACAGCCGGTCTGTAGTGTGTCGACATCAAAACCGACGGCCTCCAACACGGCGCGCGTCGGCGCTGTGCCGACCATCGCCTTTTGGTGACAGTGGCCGTGCAAAACGGCCCGCCCGGTGTGGTCGTCGAACACCGCGGTATCGATCTCGCCGGCATCCAGTTGTTGCGCCAAAAACTCCTCGAATAGCACCGCCCGTTCTCCGAGGCGAGTCGCTTCCTCCCGGTACGATTCATCGACCAGATCGGTCATTTCATCTCGAAATGTCAGCAATGCACTGGGCTCTAGACCAATCACGGGTCGGCCGCGGTGATTCTCCAGCTCATCGGCGACGTCCTCCAAACCTCGCTCCAGGACTCGCCGCCCCTTTTTGACCAGTCCCTTCGACAGATAGGTCCGACCATCATCACGGATTCCGAAGCGCTCAACGCGATAGCCCAGCGCCTCCAGGACGCGAACAGCATCGATGCCGACCTCGGGCTCCGTAAAATCCGTAAAAGGGTCGACGTACAGCCACACCACCTCCGCATCGGCGTCCGGTTCGCCCTGTTCCCGGCGATATTGCTTGAACCTGGCATCGAATGTCGACGTCGCCATTTGCGGAAGGTCGCGCTGGCTGCTGACGCCGAACCAGGCCTCCAGAATCCACTTCACCATCCCCAGTGACAGCATCCAGTTGGCCAGCCGGGGCGTTATCGAGCCCAGCCGGGCCATGGTCCCGAAATAGGCGAAAAAGCGGGCCGCCATCGGCGTGCCCTGCCGGTCGTAGCGCTGCTGGAGATACTCCGCCTTCATCTTCGCCATATCGACGCTGGCCGGACACTCGCTTTTACAGCCCTTGCACGACAGACACAGGTCCAGCGCCTCGCCGAGTTCGTCGCTCTCAAAGGCATCTTCCGGCGGGCCGTCGGTCAACAGCGTGCGAAATATATTGGCCCGACCTCGCGTCGAATCCTTCTCGTCGAGCGTCGCCATATAGCTTGGACACATCGTGCCGCCCGACTCCGCGCGTTTTCTGCACACCCCGGCCCCGTTGCACAACTCGGTGGCTCGCACCAATCCCTGCTCTTTATTCCAGTGGAAGTAGGTCTCGACCTCCGGCGTTTCGCGCCCGGTCTCAAAGCGGAAATCCGCGTCAATCGGCCTTGGGTCGACGATATTTCCGGGGTTGAAGATGCCGTCGGGATCGAAGGCCGTTTTGACGTCGCGGTGAAGTTCCATGACCTCCGGGCCGTAAAAGCGCTCCAACAGCGGCGATCGGACCCGTCCGTCGCCGTGCTCTCCGCTCAGCGATCCCTCGTAGCGCTTGACCAGATCGGCGACGTCTTCGGCGATGCCCTTAAACCGCTCCACATCCTCCGGATCCTTGAGATTGAGTTCCGGGCGAAGGTGCAATTCGCCGACCGAGGCGTGAGCGTAGTAGACGCAGGCTGTATCGTAGGCGTCCATGATCTTCGAGAAGTCGCGCACATAATCCGGCAACACATCGACGGCCACCGCCGTATCCTCCACGACAGTCACCGGCTTGACATCGCCCTCAATCCCCATCAAAAGGCCCAGCCCCGCCTTTCGAAGATCCCAGACCCGTTTGTCCTTCGGCGGGCGCACCACCGGGTAGGCATAGCCCGCATTGTCGGCTTTGAGTTCCTCCACCAGTCCATCGACGGCCGCTTCCAACTCCTCGTCGCTCTGGCGATAAAACTCGACGACCAGTACCGCCCCCGGATCGCCTTCGACCCAGAAGCGATTGCGGGATTGTTCGATATTATTTTTCGTCGCCTCCAGAACCCGGCGATCCATCAATTCCACGGCTGCCGGATCGTGGTTGACCGCCCGCACCGTCGCCTTGAGCGCCTCCTCCAGAGTGTGGAAATGAGCGCAGACCACCAGCCGCTTTTTGGGCCGCTCCACAAGATTGAGCTTCGCCTCGGTCACCAATCCCAGCGTCCCCTCACTTCCACACAGCAACTTCTGGAGAGCAAATGGCCCCTCGTCGCCGTGCGGTGCCCGCCGGACGACCTCGTCGAGGGCATACCCGGTATTTCGTCGCAGAACGTCGCGCCGTGGATATCGCTCCTCGATCAATTCGCCGTGGTGCTCGCCGATGTCGTACAATTTGCGCAAGCCTTCGGCGAGACGACCATCGCCCTCCATTCTCGCCTCGAGCTCTCCCCGGTCCCAGTCTCCGACCTCCGCGTACTCACCATCGGCGAATACGACGCCGACCTCCAGGAGATGAGAGCGGGTATTTCCGAATAGAATGGAGTGACTTCCGCAGGAATTATTGCCGATCATGCCGCCGATCATACACCGATTCGATGTCGACGTATCGGGGCCAAAATACAGGTCGTAGGGTTCGAGATAACGATTGAGATCATCGAGAATGACACCGGGTTCGACGCGAACCCAGCCCTCCTGTTCGTTGACCTCCAGAATCCGATTCATATGCCGGCCGGTATCGACGACGATGCCATCGCCGACACATTGCCCGGCCAGACTGGTGCCCCCGGCCCTCGGAATCAGCCCCACCCCCAGCGTATTCGCCGTCTTCACCAGGGCCTGGACGTCCTCTCGATTCCGCGGAAACGCCACCCCCTGCGGCTCCTCCTGATAAACCGATGCATCCTGCGCATACAACAGGCGATGGAGGCGATCGTCGCGAAGCTCTCCATCCAGTTGCTCGCGAATCGACGACCACTTCTCGCCGGTGATCTCTACGTCCTTCATCGAACCGTCCCTTGCAAAACAACAAAACCCGCACTGGAAACCAGCGCGGGCCTTGAACTCTTCCGTTGTAGTCGCACTACGCTGTGATCACACCGTCACAACCCAGACGATCACGTGGGCGTAGACCCCGCTGGCCAACTTGACGGGGACCCGGTAGATGCCGAGTTCGTCAAAGCCCTGACCGACTTCAATGAATCGGTGTTCGAGCTCGAAGCCCTCCTGTTCGAGAACTTCGGCGATCTCTCGCGCCGTCACCGAGCCGTACAGCTTGTCTTCGTCGGCGACGCGCTTGGGAATGGTGATCTGGACGCCGTCCAGATCTTCCTGCACGGAGCGCGCGGCGGCTCGCTCCTGCTCTTTTTTCTCCTCGATCTGGCGCTTGCGATGCGCCACTTCTTTCTTCTTGGCCGAACTGGCCGGAAGTGCAAGCCCCTGCGGGATCAGGTAGTTGCGCCCGTAGCCGGGAGCGACCTCTACGATCTCGCCCATCTCTCCGAGCTTCGGAACATCTTCTTTGAGTATCACGTCCATTATCGACTCCTCGTTGAACTCGACGCCTCCGGCAGATGCCGGCGACCATTTTCCAAATCAGTTGACCGGACCGTAGCGGTTATTGCGTCCGCTGTCACCGGCCGTCGCCATCTCAATCCGGGGCTACAACTTCTTCTTCGTCTCGGCGGTTGAGTCGCTCTTCGGGAATCAAGTCGTCGTCCAATTTGACGGTCAGATACTTCAGAATCGGATCGATGAGCGACAGATTGCGCTCCAATTCGCCGACGGTTCCCGGAGGAGCCAAAAAGCGATAGTAGTGGTAGACTCCTCGCTCGAAGTCGCGCCCTTCGGTTTTGTCCTGGATCTCGTAGGCCAGCTCGCGGCGTCCCCAGTCATCATTGTCCAGAAGGGTTCCACCTTCGGAGTCAATGACGTTTTCGACGCGCTCGCGGACGGTGGCGAAATCGTCTTCTGCGGCATCGGGCCGAATAATGACGATCGTTTCGTATTCTCGTTGTCGTTCTACAGGCATTTCACACCTCTCGGATAAAGCCCCATCTCCAATGGACGGAGCGAGGTCGGGCCGCAGCTATTCGGCGGCCGTTGTCATTCGATTGATTCTTGTCGATTCAACTTCGCATCGCCGCCATGCGCAAATTGCAACCGGGTCCACCCATGCGCAGTGGCGACGGAACCACATCTGGTCGTCAGTGAAACAAATTTTGGGCCCGGGCGACACCATCGGACAGCACGGTCTCGACGGCATCGCAGCCGATTTCGACGAGTTCGTCGACATCGGCCTGCTGGCCGCTATCGAAGCTGCTGAGCACGTAATTTCGGACATTTCCGTGCTCCGGGCGCCCGACGCCGAGTCGGATGCGCACAAAGTCGCGATCACCGGTCTTTTGGACGATGTCGCGAAGTCCATTGTGACCGCCGTGGCCACCGCCGGATTTGACCTTGAGTTGGCCGACTTCTAGATCGATGTCGTCGTGCAACACGATCGTATCGCCCGCCGAAATCCCGTAGTAATCGCGGGCGGCCTGGACGGACTTGCCGGACTTGTTCATGAAGGTCTGGGGCTTGAGCAACAGGACGTCTGCCCCGGCGATCCGACCCGTCGTATACAGCCCGTCGAATTTGGACTGCGTTACGTCGAGCCGATACCGCCCGGCCAACTGATCCAGGGTGCGAAACCCGATATTGTGTCGGGTTCCCTGGTATTTCCGTCCCGGATTGCCGAGCCCTGCTATCAGTGTGCGACTCACGACTGATTATGCTCCCGGGGCTCGCGCCGAAGCGCCCGGCCCTTCGTCTTCTTCGGCCTCTTCGCCTTCGACCGGCTCTTCGCCCTCTTCGAGTTCTTCTTCGGTCGTCGGGGTCGTGGCCGCCGTGGTGGCTTCCGCTTCGCCGATAACCTGCTCTTCTCTGGGCATCTGGATGCGCAGCACCGCGTAGTCGACCTTGTGAGCCGGCTCCACACCGTCCGGAAATTCCAGATCGTCGGCCATGATCGCGTCGTCCGGTGTCAGATCGGTGACATCGACGGTAATGGACTCCGGGATCTCGACGGGCGAGACGAAGACCTCGACTTCGCGATGAATAAATTGAAGCCGGCCGCCCTCTTTGACGCCCTCGGCTTCACCTTCCGGTTTCAGTGGCACGCGAACCCGGATCGTGTCTTCCGGATCCATCGCCACGAAATCGGCGTGCTGGAGCACGCGTTTGATGGGCTCGACCTGGTAGTCGCGCAACATCAGATTGTCGATGGTCTCGCCGTCGTCGAGTTCGATCTGGACGACCGAGTTGAGGCCGTGCGGCGTTTCGACAATCTTGTCGAATTCCGTCGGCTCAATGGCGATGCTGATATTATCGATACCGTGTCCGTAGCAGACAGCCGGGACCAGACCGCGATCGCGGACCTGTTTGGCCCCCGAACTTCCGCTGGGATCTCGAACCGTAGCATGCAGAGTCGGCGTTGCTTCAGAAGCCATGACATTCCTCCAATCAGCCGCGGGCCGCGTCGAATATATCGTCTCCGCCGGGCCGGCTGTCGTATTCGGGACCGACGTCGGCGGCCCACTGCATTTCGAATCAAAACAAATGCGCAGACCTCTTCTCGATTGCCGAGAGGACCTGCGCGGTCACTTCACGTTTCCTGGGTCAGTTGTCTCGCAGTCTGTAACGTTCAGACCGGTCACTCCGGCCGGGTATGGCGGAGTGAAAAAAGAAGCTGGGGTGCCAGGATTCGAACCTGGGAGTCCCTGGACCAAAACCAGGTGCCTTGCCGCTTGGCTACACCCCAGAACGCCCGCACTCGGCGGGTGGTGAGCGGATGGTTTTCCGCCCAACCGGCCAGTGTATGTAGCAACGGGTTTCCCCCCTGTCAACCGCTGTGGCCAATTAATGTCGACAGCGATCTCAGCGGTGCTCACCGAAGGTGATCCGATCGCCGTTGCTGCCGTGGTGATCGACCCCTGCAAACCGCCGCCAGGTCTTGTTGTCAGCTTCCCAAAGCCGTCAATCACAGAGGCCGATATCGCTGATAAATGGTCGGCACTCCAGGCCCATCGGGCAACTGCTCTGGGCATAGCCGTCGGGGTCGGGGCCGATAAATTGGCAAAACCGCATACACTCGCTTCCCGAACCGTCCTCAATACAAATCGCGTCATCACCACAGGCCTGACCCGGTTCGGTGCACTCCTCTCCGATATCGACATCGTCGACGATATCGGCACAGTGACCGACGTTGGCGTTAAAAGGGTAGTTAAAGAGACAGGTCTGTCCGTCATCGCACTGATGGTCGGAGTAGTCGCCGGTAAATGGGTCGCAGTGGGCCCGACACTCCCGACCCGCCGTCCCCGTGCCCAGATAGGGCGATAATAATCCCTCGGCGAGCCCGATTCGATTCGAGCGCCGGTATAGACACTCGCTGCCCGGGGCGCACTCGCCGGGCACACAGTCGTCACCGACCGCGGCGGTTCCCGACGCCCAGCACACGGGCTGCTGTTTGTCGACATCGTAGGCCGTCGACTGCCCTTCTGCGCTGCGCACCAGGCGCGACTCCGGCACACAGCGCTGTTGTCCGGCAGGACATTGTTCGTCTCGGTAATTGCTACCCGGATCGCAGGCGCTTCGACACTGACCGACCGACGTGGCGGCGTCACCGTCAAAGGCTCGACAGATCTGGTCGGAGCCGCAGCGCTGTTCATCACCGCGCTCGCACAGCGGTGCGCAGCGACCTCCCGGCGGGCTTCGCTGATCAAACGCCTCCGCTCCATACTCCTCGCAGTACAATCCACCGGCGCACTCCCGGCCTCCTTCCGGGTCACAACTGTCTCCGACATCGGCTTCGCCGACGGGCATACAGGCCGAAAGCCACTGCTCTTGGCCCTCGTCGAAATGCCCGACGCACCCCATATCGGGGCCCGAGCAGCGATCGGTGACCAGTCCGTCGTCGCCTTCGCAGACCTCCAGACAGGCCCCGACGACTCCGTCGTTGACCTCGCGACAGGTCATCGCCAGCGTTTGTTCGGCCTCCAGATCCGGCAAATTCTGCGAGCTTCGGTAGGGTGGCACGATGGAATGGATATCGCCGTCGTCGGCAGTGCCGCGAAAGGCCACAAATTGCTCGTCGCCGTCGAGTTCGACGTCGGTCCATTGGACGATGGGCGCCGAATCGTCGGGCTGGCCTTCGGAAACGAGGCGCAATTCGTAGGTCCCTTCCTCGACATCGCCGGCCCTTACTTCGCCGGGTCCCAGGCCGGTGGCCCACCGTTCTGACTCTCCCTGTTCGGCGACGGCCCACAGGTCGACGCTTCCCACATCGGGAATGCCGAGCACCCACTGCGTCTGGCTCACATCGTCGATGCTCTGAGCCGATGACGTCAGCCCGCGCTGGCGACCGGGTTCCGGAAGCAGCGCCACAAGCCGGCTATGGCCTCCGGCCAACTCGAATTGTCCCTCGGCAATCGGCGCCTCCGTCGACGGTGCTCCGACGGCCCGCACCGACCACTCGATCCACCCTTCCTCCTGGCGCCGATAATACTCATCGCCCCACTGTACGCGGGAGCCGGGCTCGATTTGCGCAACCGGCGTATCGACACCGTCGACGTATAGATCGAGGGGCTGACCGGCCGGGGCCATATGCCAGACAACCAGCACACCATCATCGACGTCGGACTGTGGGCAACTGGCGTCGCGCGCCGACTGACTTTGGTCGCCGGCGCCCAGATGACAGACCGGAAGGCAGCGGCCCAGCGCCTCGCCCTGTTGCTCGGCGGCACAGATCAGTCCCGACGCACAGCGCTCACCGCCGACTTCACATGACTCGAAGGCCTCGACTTCTCCCGCCGCCTCACAGATCCCCTGGTGTTCACCGGTGGGCATGCAGGTCTCGTCGTCGTCACAGCCCGTGTCGTCGGCGCCAAAATCACAGGCCGCAGCGCACACATCGACCTCGCCGCGCTCATCGCCGGCGGCAATCGATACGCATTGTCCGGCGCCCTCCCCGCAGTCGCCCTCATCGCAATAAGCCCGACAGGTCCCGGCCAGACAGACCGCGTCGCTGGTACAGGTTTCGTCGACGCGTTGCTCGTCAAAGCCGCGGTCGGCCTCGAGGCACCGCTCTCCGGGAGCGCGCTCGCCCTCCGGAATGCATAATTCGAGCTCACCGGATACCTGCGTACAGCGCTCATCGGCGGCGCAATCGGCATCGGCGCCATCGTCGACATCGCACTCCGAGGATCGACAGACTGCCATCAGACACTGCCCCTCCATACACATCTCGCGCTCGCCGCAATCGCTGTCTCCGCGACAGGCCCCTGCATCGCCGAGTCCCAACGCCATGCACTCGCTTCCCTGGGGACAGCCCTCGTTTCGACAATCCCGGGAACACATCGCATTTTCCGGCGTAATCGACTGCGGATCCCAGTCCACACACAGGTAGTCGCCGTGCCAGTCCAGAAACGCCGATCCCGGACAGGCCTGGCCCTGGCGCTCACATCGGCCATCCTGCGAAAAACACCGCCCGTCGAGACACTGCTCGCCCTCGGCGCATTCCGGCTCACAGGTCATATCTGTGGCCCGACACTCTCCTTCAAAACAGGATTCATCCTCCGCACAGACCGCAAATCCGCATCGCTCCCCGGAACCGCCGCATCCGGCGGCAACGGTACCCATCAACAATCCAATGCCCATCGCTGCCAGAATCCAGATTGACGTTCGCCATGCCATACGCGCTCCTGCTCGCTGACCGTGTGATCGACCTGCGCGGTCGGGGCCGTCGCCGATCGTGGATCGCGATTGTGACGCAAATCACATCGAATTTCACGCCCGTAGCACCATCCATAAAAAAAAACCGCCGGAATCACCGGCGGGTCGGTATCAACGGCGCGTCGACATCCAGTCCACGCACCGCTGTGGATTCAGTCCGTCATCAACTGCATATTCCAATCCAGCCGAAGAGCGGTCCTCCTGAAAAGCCCTCACTACAGGTGTCGGCCCCCGAGCAGCCAGCACCGGTGGAGTAATCACAGAATTGCAGGCACTGGTACTGGTCGGGTCCACAGGCGCTCGGCGACTGACTGATGCACGCCGAGTTCTCATCGCACATCATCCCCAGCGATTCCTCGGGGCAAGCACTGCCGGAGGCAATCTGATTGTCGACGGCGGGCACACAGTGACCGGCGCGCTGGTTGGGTCCGTCGGGCGTGACCGGCGAGCAGGCATAGTCGTCGGGGCAGCCACTGTCACCGACATCTCCGACGAAGGGCTCACAGACCTGACGGCAGGTCGCCGTCTCGTCGACTTCGGTATCCGTAAACGGCCCCTGAAGCACACCACCCAGCGTTTCTTCGCTCTTGGCACAGACCATGCCGGGGGCGCAATTTTGGGTCTCCGGACTTCCACAGTCCTCGCCGTGGGCCACATCACCGGAGGCGATGCAGTGAGCCTGGTCGCCACTTCCCAGACAGGTCTGCTGGCCTTCCGGACAGCTCGGGTCCGTTCCATCGGTCCCCGGATCACAGGGGACTCGACATTCACCGATATTATCGAACCCGTCGCCGCTTATCTGAATGCAGGACTCGTCGCTTTCGCAACTGAGCCCGTCGGTGGTCTGTTCGTCGGGCTGGCAGTACGATCGGCAGGTGCCCTCGCCGTCTCCGCGCATGTCGCAGTGAAGACCGCTATCGCAATCACTGTCTCCCCCGCAGGTCTCGCCCTGCTGGGAATCTCCGGAGTCCGTGCACCAGCCGACACCGTCGCCTTCCGGTCGACAGGCCTGATTGTCTCCAGAACATCCGTCTTTGGCCCAATCTTCACTCTCCAGGCATCCCTCAAAGCAGATGCCGGTGCCGATCTCGGAGCGATCGGGAAGAAGCGGAGATGCAATTTGGGTCGTCAAGTCCAGGCAGTCTCCGCCCAGGACTCGATCTTCGCCATCGGGCCCCGGACACGTCGCGTTGCGCTCCTCTTGGGTCGAAAGTGTTGGATCACAAAGCGGCAAGCACCGATCGCCTTCGTCGGTAAAGATATCACCGAAGCAATGGGAGTTGTCCGGACATTCGTCGGTCGAACTGCAGGAGTCGTACAGATCCAATTCTTTGGAGGACTCTCGGAAGCACAATCCATCTTCGCTTGAGACGGGAACGCAGGCCGTATCGTCGTCGCACTGCGACTCATCGGTGCCGAAGGGCTCGCAGCGATCGCCGCAAAAGCCGACGCCGTCGCTGACACCGGCATCGTCGCCGATGCAGTGCTGACCGTCATCACACATGTCATCGCTGTCACAGGCCGGCGCACAGAAGCTGTCGGTGCCCAGCGAGTCTCGCGTCGGAATTTGCTCATCTTGTTGTGCGAGTTCGTTGATGCAGGTCAAGCCCTGTCCACAATCGGAGGTCTCGTCGCACTGTTCTCCCGCCTCGGCTTCACCGGCTCCCGCACAGATGTAGGCGCCATTTCCACGAAATACGCAGTGCTCGCCGTCTTTGAGCGATTCGGAATCCTGCTGCCGCAGGTCAGAGCAACCATCGGCGGTATCGAAGTACCCGTCGCATTCGCTGGGCTGACAGACCGGCGAATCGAGCTCCGGGTCGTCGATGCATGCTTCATTTCGATTGCAGAAATTGACGTGGTCGGCGCTGCCGTTCGAGCAGATTCGCTCCGTGCCGCATTTCTCGTAGCACCGAAAGCCACGGCCGATATCTTCACAGGCCGCCCCATCGACGGTCGGAGCCGCCGGGACGCACTCTTCACCGAGCGTTCCGCATTGCTGCTCCACGTATTCGCATTCTCCATTGACGCACTCTTGGCCCGACGTCAGGCAGTCGTCGTCGTCGACGCACGAAACATCATCGGGGATGTCGACGCACTCGCCATCATCGCAAAATTCGCCGTCATCGCAGTCCTCATTCTCCTCACAATCATCGCCGATGACCACGGCCCCACCGTCTTCACCGCAGGCTCCAAGCGACAACGCCAGCGCAACGGCTGCCGATATTAGTAAAATCTTTCGGACCAAACCTTGCATCGTTTTCCTCCAAACGTTGCCCCGGGTGGTGGGGCACAGATGACTTCCAAATCGGATGGCGCACGTTAGTTCAATTTTTGGCGGCGTGTCAACGCCCGGCAAGTGACGTTATTCAACTTCCGTGCCGAGCGCTGCCCGAGGGGTCGCAACAACCCCGAATCACTGTACTTTGACCGGACGACCCGGTTGGCCTACCCGATCGATTTCGGGCTCCCTGTGCATTTTTGATCACCGCCGTGGGTTCAATGCATCCCGACGTGGCGGTATCGCTTCAGCAACCGCCTCCCGGCTTCGCTTTCGCACAACTCGGCGATGCACTCCACGACGGCCCGCTCCATCCGAACCCCCGACTCCCCGAATAATCGGTCCCGCTCCGCATAGGTGTTGTCGACGCGCTCAAGCATCTCCTCCAGACGCCCCTGCAGATACGACGAGGCATCGAAATTGATGTGACTTCCATCCAACAGTGGAGCCGTGACCTCCCGCTGCCCGCTGCCCCGGGCCTTGACGCGGTAGTTGGCCACCAGAATGCGCCAGTAGGTTCCCATCAATTCCGCAAATAGAGGCTGGAATCGCGACAGATCCACCGTTTTTTTGCTGCGCCCGGGCCCGGTGACCACACCGACGCCGTCGATCATGGCGTCCAATCGATCGATATAGCGCTGGACGGCCGGGTAGTCTCGCAGTCGATCAGCACCGGTCGGATCGGAGCGATACTGAACCAGTGGGCCGTAAAACGCAAAATCGGTGACCGTCGGATACGTGCCAAATAGAAAGTTCGGCGCCTCCGAAAGCAACTCCTCGAGCACCTCCAGGCAGCGAATTGCCGAACTCTGGAGGGCGTCGTCATTTTCGGGGCGAATGCCCCAGCGCTCCATGCTGCGCCGAATCCACCGCGCGGCCTGCCGGCCGACGAGCCGCTCGCCGACGGGGACCATGCCGGTCAACTCGCGGCCGATGAGTTCACTGGACTGCTCGGCATCGCCGCGGTGGCGCCAGCGCGAATGGGCCATCCAGCGCACCATCCACTCATCGGCGAAGTCCTCGAGCATCCAGGCCAGCGTCTGGGCCACCGTCGGCGGCAGCGTCGGTCGCGGCGAGCGGGCCATCATATAGCGCGCAATCCGCGTCGAATCGTTGATCGCCCAATTGCCGCGGCGCAACACGGGGACCATCGTCTTTCCCGTCAACCGGCGGATGACGGCGTACCGGTTGACCGCATTCTGGACGCGAACCCGGTGCGAAAAATCGGCGTAGCCCGCCAGTGCCCGAACCTTACTGGAGTAGGGACTGGCACGACTGATAAATAACTCGTAGCTCATCGACGCTCCTCGCAATCATACCCGGCGCTCCGCCGGCTCCCGGTCTCCGGTTACCGAACGGTGTCGTCGGTAGCCACTGGACCTCACCGGTGACCATCGATACATTCCCGGGCTCCACCGCCGTCTTCCGGCGGCGAATTCGACGGCCGGATCGACTCCGGCGCTCCTCGTTGACTGTCAATAATAGATCGCCGTGACCCCTGACGATACCATCGATATTCCCGAGCTCTCTTCGGCACCGGCGCCCGCCGGCTCGGTGCGCATCCCCGAGCTTCGCAATGTGCCGGTCACCGCCCGCATCCGCGACATCATCGACCACCCCGCCTACCAGCGGCTGCGCCGGGTGCGCATGCTCGGCCCCATCTCCTTTGTGTACCCCGGGGCTGTCCACTCCCGCTTTGAACACTCTCTGGGCGTCTTCGGCTATGTGCGCCGCTTTCTTATCAGCCTACTCGACGATCCCAATTTTGCGGCCTCCGTCGACGAATCCGATATACTGACCGTCCTCGCCGCCGGACTGCTCCACGATATCGGCCACTATCCCTTCGCCCACAGCCTCGAAGCACTGCACTTAAAGGGCGAAGACACCCCGCGCCACGAAGACGTCGGCGGCGACATCATCCTCGGCAATTACCCGGCACTTCGAGGCCCGACGCCGATCGCCGAATTACTTCGCGATAACTGGAACATCGATCCCCGGCGAATGATTACACTGTGCACCGGCGACCTCGGCGACGACCCCGACGGCGTCGACTCCCTGCTCCACTCCATTATTTCCGGGGCCATCGACGCCGACAAAATGGACTACCTGGAGCGCGACAGCCACCACATCGGCGTGCCCTACGGCCGGACCTTCGACCGCGAGCGCCTGCTCTCCAGTCTGACGCTCAATGCCGACGGCGACGAAATCGCCATCGACGCCAAGGGCAAGGTCCCCGCCGAAATGTTTATCTTTGCCCGCTACACCATGTTCAGCGAGGTCTACTGGCACCACACCGTACGTGCCGCCAGCTCCATGGTCGAAAACGCCATCGCCGCCTTCCATAGCCGAACCCCTATCGAACCCCACGACTTTCTCGATGCTCTGTTGACCCACGACGACGACTCGCTGCTGGTCTGGCTCCGCGACCAGTCGCCGTCCAATAGCGCCACCCGCTACCTGCTGGCGGGACTCCAGCCCGGCAAACGCCAGTTGTACAAGCGAATCGCCACCTACAGTCGGGCCTACGTGGAGACTGAGAAAAAGGAGGCCTACAATCGCATCTACCACATGGACCGGGCCTCGCTCTCCGATCTGACGGCGCGACTGACCGCCCGGCTCGGCAATGCCATCCACCAGCCGCTGCACCCGGCGGCGCTGATCATCGACATTCCACCGCGCGACAAGGACAAACTCGAGACCATCGACGTCGTCTATCCCGGCGTCTCCGGCCAGCGCTTTTATCCCCTCCACGAGCTTTCGCACATCATCGCCGGAATCCAGGACGACTTTATCTCGGTGGTCAAAAAGATTCGGATCTTCGCCCACCCCAAAGCGGCGGCACGACTGCGCGAACTCGAGGATCTAGAATCGATTCTACTCGCCGAAATCCTGGCGACCTGAACCGCGGAGTTGTGAAGTGTTTTGAACCGCAAAGGGGCAAAGGGGCCAAAGGGAAACACATCGCGCGCTGACTTCGGGGGGGTCGAAGGCCATATACCCGGCGAGAGGCATCGTGTAGGCACCACGCGCCGACTTCGGCGAGTGTCGTCGGCTATCGGCTATTTGCCCAGCGAGTAGCATCGGCAACACACCGCGCGCGGATTTGCTCAGCGCCTCAGCGTCCAATCCGCGCGCTCTTCCACGGCTCTGTGCTTCCGCGCTTCAACGCTTCTGTGCTTCCGCGCCTCCACGTCTTCCGCGCCTCCGCGCCTCCGCGCTTCCGTGTCTCCGCGCTTCCGCGGCCAGCGTCTCCGTGCTTCCGCGACTCCGCGACTCCGCGAACGGGTTTGCTCAGCGCCTCAGCGTCCCATCCGCGCGCTCTTCCGCGGCTCTGTGCTTCCGCGCTTCAACGCTTCTGTGCTTCCGCGCTTCTGTGCTTCAACGCTTCTGTGCTTCCGCGCTTCTGTGCTTCCGCGCTGCCATGTTCAGCGTCTTCCGCGCTCCGCGACTCCGCGCTTCCGCGAACGGGTTTGCTCAGCGCCTCAGCATCCCATCAGCGCGCTCTTCCGCGGCTCTGTGCTTCCGCGCTTCAACGCTTCTGTGCTTCCACGCTTCCACGCTTCCGCGCTTCCACGCTTCCGCGCTTCCGTGCTTCCGCGCTCAGCGTCTCCTCGCTTCCGCGACTCCGCGAACGGGTTTGCTCAGCGCCTCAGCGTCCCATCCGCGCGCTCTTCCGCGGCTCTGCGCTTCAGCGCTTCAACGCTTCTGTGCTTCCACGTCTCCGTGCTTCCGCGCTCAGCGTCTCCGTGCTTCCACGCTTCCACGCCTCATCCTTCAGCCTTGTTTTCATCAGCCATCTCGTCGAGAGCCTCGTCGTCGAGTTCATCGAACATTTTATCCTGCTTTTTATACTGCATGTAGGCCACGATAGCGCCCACCCCCAGAAGCAGGGGAACGCCGACGAACATCATGATGAAAAATGCTTGCCCCAGGAAGTCTTCCATGCCCTACTCCTCGTGATCGATGGTCCGTTAAAATTTGACGTACCAATCAACGTTGTCGGCCCCGGCGCTCCGCGCCGAGTCGGCCCAGATCCATTGTACACCATAAGGACCGGGCGCCGCGAAACAACAAAATTGAGTGCACTATGCCGACCGGGCAGCGTTGAACTGCCGGCACCGATATCCCATCGCCGAAGCGTTCACCGCCCGATGGTCCACACATCAACATTGCTCAGTGACGCAATTATAGCATACAACGGGCTGCCGAGCCACCGCTCGGCCGCCGGGCACCGACAAGCTCCCGTCATGGTTCCGCTTTCGTCGCCTCATCGACGGACTCGGTCTCTCCATCGGTGGCCGGTAGACCAGCGTCGGAATCCGAAGTTGTGTCCGTCGACTCCGAGGACTCTTCTATTTCGTCGTCCTCGTCGTCCCCTTCCGCACGACCGTCGTTGTCGCGGCGTGTTGGGTCGTCGGTCGTCGGTTCTCCTTCGTTTTGGGCATCGCTTCGCAAAAACGCGACCAGTGCCATCGTCAAAATGATGGCCGGCACGACCACCGACAGTACCACCATGATCACATCGTCCATTGAAGCCCTCCTTCGCACAGGTTTTGCAACAATTCCTCGCCGGCTCCTCGCTTCCACAGCCGGCGCCCAACCCAGAAGCTGTCAAAATAATGTCGGACCGAGCACCCCAAGAGTACTTCCTCGCTACGCTCGGGGCGTGAGTCCGAGAAGATGTTGCCGCAGTTTTCGATCGAGAGACGAGGCCTAGCAGCGCTAAATCAAGGACTTTCGACGGAAACTGCGGTTTAAATCGGCCGGAAATCACGACGGGAGACTTTTTTGATAGCTTCTCATATTAAGAATTACTCTTCGAAGACGACCAACTCCCAGATGGCGCGCAACTCGTCGGCCTCGCCGGACTCCATCAACGTCGCCAGCCGGGCCGCCACCTCCGCGCGCACCGGACCCGGGAGCGCTCGATCTCGAAGTGACGCTTCCAGCGCCCGCCCCATCGGCGAGTGCCGCTCTCCCGTCGGCGATGACCCCGGCGTCGCCGGCGCATCTCCACCGGCGCCACCGGATACCGCCATTCCACCGCTGTCGGCCGGTGTCGCCATTCCACCGCCATCGACCGGCGCCGCTGTCGCCGCCGTCGGCTCCTCGCCGCGCGCCCGGGCCTCCAACACTTCCAGCGGATTGCCCTCCGGCCGCCGATAGGGCTCGGGCGCCGGGATCCAGTGCGCGCGCTCGATGCGGTCTCTGAGTTTTCGCAGCGCCTCGCCGCCGGCGCCCTCCTCCTGGTGCTTTGCACGATCGATGAGCGCCTCCAGCACCTCCAGCGGATCGTCGTAGGGCGGCACCTCGACGGTGGCCGCCTGCGGCGACTTCGCCTGCTCGACAAGTCGCGTCAGTGCCTCCATCGGTTCGTCGGCGTCGTCGACCATCTCTGCGATGTTCTCCCGACTCAGTTTCGTCATCATTGACCCTTCGATACGTCGCTATCTTGCACTGTCACCGACATCCGCCGTCGCAGTCTAACCCGCATTATTCATGAGGCATCGTGATGAGGCAAAATCAGCGGCGAGAGGCCGAAATCGAGCCCCACAGGCGATGCAGAGCATCGTCGAGGAGTGAGATGATGGGATCTCGTCGCTGATAAGCCGCAGTAGATGGCCCGTGAATAATCGGGTTTAGGATTCGTTTGGCAAGCGACAAGAATAGATCGTCTTGCAGCCCCCAGCCGCGATCTCGATTTTTTCGGATAAACCCATTGACAGCCCGCCCGATCCGTCGTACACACCCGGAATGTCGACGCGGCCTTTCGCGTTGCATACAACAACAGCACCACCTGCGGAAGTGGCGGAATTGGTAGACGCGCTAGCTTCAGGTGCTAGTGTCCGAAAGGACGTGGGAGTTCGAGTCTCCCCTTCCGCATTCAAGCTACATAGGGCTCATCGCCCTTTTGAAGGTCACCACCCACAAGGGTCGGTAGCCTTTGTTTTTGGTCGGTGTCCACATTTTGTCCACACCGGTAGCCCATATCAGCCTCATTTCATAAGAGAGATCACCTCTCCAATGACGTGCGCCTTGGCTTCCTTGGAGCCGTGGTAATAGTGGTCAGTCATCTCCTTACTGCTGTGCCCGGTGATGGAGCGCAGCACCGTCCCAGACACCCTCTCGGCTGCCCAAGTGTTGAAGGTCCTCCTCAAGTCGTGTGGGGTGATGCGGTCAATCCCGGTTGCCTCACAAACCTTTCGAAAAGCGTGTCGGAGATCACCGGCACACCGATAGCCTCCCGTGGCCGACTCCTCCGGCGGCGTCATTGTCGGAAAGATGAGGTCAGTGCTGAGGCCGGGGTATTGGCTGTTGACCATCTCGGCCCGGTGCCAATCTAAGACGGTAGCCATCTCCGGTGATAGCGGCAATCTGACCACCTTGCCGGTCTTGCTACCTTCTTTCACCGTCCCCCGATATTGAGATCGGGCGAACGTGATCCATTCGGCTCCGACATCGGCCCACGTCAGGGCTGTAACGCTGCCAAACCTCTGTCCCGTAGCCAGCAAGACAAAGCATAGGGCGTAGTGGTGGGGGAAGCTCATCTTCATCTCGGTGAGAAACGTCCGAGCCCCGGAAGGGGTAAGCGCACGTCCTCGGCGCTTGTCGCCCTTCCTCCGTCTGATGCACTCCACGGAATGGATAAAGGAGGGATCACGACCACACCGCTTCAGCACCCAGCGCAAGTAGTGCTTCAGGTACCGGAGGTGGTTGGCGATCGTGGTTCGAGAGTAAAGGGAGCCGTCCTTCTTCTTTGAACTCAGCCATTTGGCAACGAGTTCGTCGAGGTGGTGCAGTTCGACGGCTTCTGGGAGCCAATCGCCGACATCGGGCAAGATGCTACCTGTGAGGTAGTACCTCTCGGTCTGGAGGGTCGAGGCGGCGACCTGGTCTCTATGTTTTCGATGTTCTACGTAGTCATCGAACCAGTGCTTGAGGGGGCGACCTGATTTGAGCCGGTTGCGACCCAGCCTACCCTCTCGGGCAGCAACTTTAAGTCGGTCCCGTTCTGCGACGGCGTCTTGGAGGCTCCCTTCGACACGACGCCGCACATACTTTCGATTGCCTGTGAGGGTGTCCTGGTAGCTGAAGTAGATTTCGTATCGATTGGGGTCCAATCGCTTGATGTTCTTCATGGTGGTTCTCCTTGTATTCGTCCGGGAACCACGAACTTCAGCGTCTCGATCCTATTCGTTTTTCAAAGAGCAGTTGAGTGTAATCTGGCCCTTCGGGGACAACCGGACGGCGCTTTTGACCGGCTCGGCACCACTCGGACTCGATGCAGAATATGAGGCCGTTCAGCGCCCCATCCACCCACTAGATAGTCTCCTGCCTAGCGATCTTGAGTCAACTCACTCGTCCATCGTATTGCGGACAAAAAAAAAATAACGTCATGAGGACTCGTTCAGTTGCCACTTCGAAGCCTTCACTGCTGGGGAATGGCTTTCGTCGGCGAGGAGAGTGGTACGCTCCAGGCCCGCCACTTCTCTCCACGCTGGAAAGGAAGGATGAACGGCGCCGAACAGGCGCATGGAAAAGCGAGAGGCCCACCCCAGAGCCCGTTGATTGTGAGGTGCCAGCGGGGATCGAGGGTGGGCCAAGCCAGCGCCTTCGAACGGAGGCTCATGAGGTGTCGAAGACAAGGGGATTACCGGCCCACGGTGTTTTTTAGGCCGGTCGTACCGTCGCCGCCGGAGGTTAGACGAGCTTGGCCTCTCGTTCCGTGATGTCCTCGATAAGCCCGATCTTTTGAGCCATGAATGGAGAGATGATCAAGGTCACCTCTTGTTTGGGCGGGATCCGATTAAGAGCATCGGTAGTCGCAAGGTCATAGTTGTCATCTCCTTCAAAGAAGAAGACGGCGACTTGGGCACGGTAAATCCAGACTTCCTGTCCCTCGTATTCGAATAGTATGGCTTTGGGACCAGACCGAATGATTTGCCCCGTGAGAGGTATTGGCCGATACCATTTGGCGCTATACGGTACGATGGCGGTAGTCTCCTCTCCTTCCTCATGGTCGACGTCGACCCAGAGTTTCGGGCGAAGGCAACAGATTGCGGGCTTGCCCTCGCCATCAGAGGCATAGAGTACATACCCATGCTGAGGATCGGACTGCACGACCGTACATCGAGTTGGCCGTCCCTTCGGTTTCGAGTCGGCATCCTTCGTCGTATTGGCGGTCCCCTTTTGCGTCTCTGGCCTTGGTGCAGGAGCCTCGTAAGGACCAGGAGCCAAGCCCGACTCCCGATGGTTGCCGTTTTGCAACCCGGAGATCACCAGTCCTTGAATGTTCAAGACCATCTGTTTGAGGTTGGCTACCTCGTCACGGAGTTCATCTCGCTCCTCTTCAAGGGCCTCGACCCGTTCCTCAAGTTCTCTCCTGCCCTCTGCGTCTTCGAATCCAATCAATGTCTCGTGAGCCATTACAGCCTCCTTTTTTTCCGCCTTCGTCGGCGGCACTTTGGTTTTCAGCACATAAAAAACCCCTTGTGAGATCGTCAGGTGCTGACCGGAAGGCTGACCGGCTGACGTGCCCACAAGGGGTTACGGGTTCATGGAACCCAGTCTTCTATGTCTCACGATTGCATCTCTTAACGGTGCCCATCGTCTCCTATGGTTACGACTGCATCTCTTAACGGTGCCCGTCGTCCCGCAGCTCTTAACGGTACGGGATAGCCTTCGGCTCTTCAGAGTGGGTGGTTCAGCACACCAAATCCACTCCTGCTATGTTGCCGGGGAGTGATCCTGTCTGGAGATTGCCCGTTGCGTCTTCTCCATCGCATTCAACAGACGATCTCCAGACAGGGCCACCCTCCGGGCTTGGGGGGCAGGTACCACTGTGTGTGGATACCATGTACAGGTATGACAAATGGGATACCGGGGTTATTCCGATATTCCTAGAATTTTTTTGGCCATTGCCACCGAGGTGGAGGTTTCCCTTAACCCATAGGGTGTTGCCCGTAAGGGGCGTCCCCCGTAAATCCCCTCCCAGATGGGGTTACCCTCCGGGCTTGGGGGGCTCTCTACATCTCGTCGGTCCGCGAAGCGGACCTCTCCACGTCACAGCTCTGCTGGGATCTCCACTCAGACTGTCTCGACGGGTATTTGGGGCTCTTGAGATCTCGATATGGTCTCGAATATCTCAATAAGGTATTGAATATCTTGATATTTTATTGTCTATAGTGGTACCAAAGGTACCATATTTGAGGTCTATATTGATACGCGCGCAAAAAGGGGGCCGGGGAATGGACTTGAGGGGCTCCAGATTCGCCTGTAAGGCGTTTGTTCGTGATTCGGAGGGGGAACTCTGCGGCATGGACGGAAAACGCCTGACGGTTGAATCTGTAAACCTTGGGGTGCTCGGCGGTCGGTGACCGATGATGTGCCTGTTGCCCTGCCGCATCCTTCGGCGGCGGTCGGTGACCCCCTTCTCCCTCCCACGACGTATGTGGGATGCAGGTGGCGTCATCGGTCTGACCCGTCTCCGCAGTGCCAAGGTGAAACTGCTCGGCGATCGGCGGTCCATCTCGACTATCGATTATCTGATATTTTCTACCCAATTTCGGGTGTTTTTCGACTATTTTTGGCGGCGATGATCACTCTCTCAAGGAACCGCTTCCTTAAACTTCACGCCCGCCCAGGCGGGAGCAACAAAGCGCATCCCCAAGTGTCATGGGAGATGAGGCGTTTTTTCCAAGAATCCCCGGCGGTCAAATCGTGGTTCACTGACCCTAGTCGGCCTGCCTTTGCTGAAAAAACTTTCCAAGAAAATAAGATGGTTGGGAGGAGACGGTCAAAACCTACCACGCCAGATTTCATTGGGAGCCATTTCTGACGACGCAGCACCGCCGGGGTATAGGACGATGTAGGTTGCGATAACACTCGATTATCGCAACCAAAATATCTGCCCTCCTCGAAGGTGCCCAGATGAGTGATCACGATGTTACTGCCCGTCCGAACTCGACTGCGGTCTCGACAGATCTGAAGTCCATCGCCGACCGGGCCGCCGTCTTCGCCAAGGCCGGGAAGTCGGCGGCGACGAAGAAAGCATATCGGGCGGACTTCCAACATTTTTCCGAGTGGTGCGTGGGCCACGACCTGTCGCCCCTCCCGGCGGAGCCGGAGGCGGTTGCCTTCTACATCACCCACCTTGCTGACTCTGACTTCGCCTGTTCGACTATCGCCCGCCGGATGGTCGCTATCAGTCAGGCGCACAAACTCACAGGACACGACGTCCCTACGACGGAGTCCGTAGTCCGGGAGGTCTGGAAAGGCATCCGGAGGGCGCAAGGGACGGCGCAGAGGAGCAAACGCCCTCTCCTTACGGTCGAGATTCGTCGGATCGTGCAGCAGCTCGGGGACCGCCTCATCGACCTCCGGGATAAGGCACTGCTCCTGGTCGGATTTGCTGGCGGTCTTCGCCGCTCCGAGCTGGTGGGCCTCCACGTCGAGGACATCGAGGATCGAGAACGGGGCCTCGTACTCCACATTCGAAGGTCGAAAACCGACCAGGAGAAACACGGCCAAAAAGTGGGTGTCCCACGTGGGACGAATCCCGAGACCTGCCCTGTTCGGGCTCTGATGGTGTGGCTCCAAAAGGCCGGGATAGACGAGGGGCCGCTTTTTCGCTCGGTATCGAAGGGAGAGGAACTGGCCGATACTGCCTTGTCCGGATATGCCGTGTCCCTCGTAATAAAGGAGCATGTCGAGGCGATCGGCCTGAATCCCGATCGGTATTCGGCCCATTCCCTGCGCTCCGGATTTGCCACGGAGGCCGCTCGGGGAGGAGCCTTGGAACGGGAGATCATGCGCCAGACCCGGCACCGTTCCCGAGAAGTGGTGCGCCGGTACATCAAGGCCGGCAGCATCTTCCGAGGGAACGCCGCCGAAAAGCTGGGGCTCTAAACGAGTCTCGATGATAGAAATGGAGCAAACATGCCAATGAGCCGGGAAGACATGATCATACAGGAGATCCAGCTTTACCTCTCCAGCTTCAAAGTGGCCCATGGCCGTATCGGTATGACAGCCACGGAAAAAATGGAGGCACTGGAGACGGGCATCCGGTCCTACTTCGACAAGCATCCAGACGAATGGAAGTCCTTGGCCACATACATCGAGGCCGGTTGGGACGAGGACGGAGCGGGGATTGAGCTGGAGCGCCTACTCGTTCCCGACCTCGTACTCCGTGTCCATCAGTACCTGCGGGGGGACATGGGCTACGAGTGGCTTACATCGGAGCGGATCTTCGCCTACGACTATTCCTTCTGAGAGCATGACCAACAGTAGGGCAACCAAGAGGGCCTAGGCGGCTCATAACATTAATCTCGAACGTCATGCACCAGAGTTCAAACTTCGTCAGCCGGGGTTCTGAATAAAGTACGGCAGTTCGGCGAGTAGTTTTTTGTACAAAAGAAAATTATCAGTGGCGGGCATGTGGGCCGACGTGTCGGCGACGATGGATAGCTTGCTCGTGAGTTCATGACTCTCTACTGAGGGTATATGATGAAAGCTCCGAGGAATGGCTTCAGCGTATTAAGACGAGGATAGCATTTATGGAAGAACCCACCGACTGTGAGCGAGTAAAGGAGCTGTTTCGCAAGTACCGCTCCCTTCTATCGTCCGACGCCGTGCAGTCTGTAAAACACTTTCTCGATCACGATGAATGGGAGATTGCCTTCGAGGGACTGTGCTTGGAGCTTATGGACGCAGATTTGTTGACGCTCAGCGGGGTAGTTGAATATATGGAAGTCGCTGAAATGCTTGGGCTACATGAAGAATCAGTTTTGAGGGGCAACTTTTGGGAGTTGTTGGAGGAGCACCGAGAGTTATTGGAGCTCCTGGGCCGTGAATAAGCAGTGAGTGGGTGGAGACGGGGACGAACGAATGCACAATACAGGAAACTGAGATGACCAGGCTGCGAGCGGCAGGCTACTATCTGATCAAGGTGACGCCCCGGCTGGATTGGCTGTCCGAGCTGCTGTTGGAGCGAGTGGTAAGCGCCAGTCGATGTATATGCCCTCAGTTCCCGGGGAGCTACGCCTACAGCGTGGGGCCGGGAATCAAGAAGGAGCGGGCAGCAAAATTCGACGAGTTGGGGATCCAACAGTCGGATCGCAGGACCGTCATTGAATGGGCGACTGTGAATTTTGGTGAGTCTTTCGGTTGGACCAATACCTTCTTCGAGGTAGGCACAACAGAGAAAACACGAGATCGGTTCTTCGAGCCCCATCAGGAGATGACCGTGGTGGGACTGGGCCTTCCGGAACAGTTCTTGGATTGCTTCCGGAGTGCTTGTCGTTCATCGAATGTCGGACAGCCGTTGGAGCCGACAGGTTTAATGCAGATGGTGGAGAGGGAACTGCCGCTGGAGTCCGGTGGTGAAGTCCTGGGCTATGAGCTGCTCAACATAAGCCATGGTCTGCTGAGTTGCTCCTGGAGTTGCTTCAACCTGGAGGAGGAGTTGACAAAGCGCCTTGACTTCCAGCTCAACCCCTTCGGGCTAGTATCGGACCTCGCCGATGCCGAGCGATGTTTCGAGTATCTGGAGGCACTGGAGCTGAGCGACGACAGCGGGCCATGGTCGGAACTGAAAGCCGACCCCGGGCCTTGGATTCCCTGGGCGTTGGTGAGGTATCGGTGAAGAGGGTGGTTTTTGGAGTTGTCTGTCGGGGGCACGATGAGGAAACATGAGAGAGAGTGACCTGGTGAAAAGTCTTTGTCCCTGCCCGGCCTGCGGGTTTCTTGTTCACGAGAAGCCTGCGTTGTGGATGATCTGTCCGCTTTGCAATTGGGAGGATGACGAGGTGCAGCTTCGTCATCCAACTATGGGTGGAGGAGCAAATTCACGTTCCCTCGTTGAGTGGCAACAAGACACTGTGGAGAGGTGGCCTCTCGACGTCCAGACGATCGCTGGTTTCGACAGAGATCCTCAGTGGCGTCCTTGGAATCCTGAACTAGATGTGGCTGAGAAAGGCCCGACGTCTGGGATGGAGTACTTCGAAGCAGCGACGTCGTATACCGAATTGCGCTATTATTGGCGAGATCGTTGATTTTATCGGTTGGGGTTGAGTGGACGTCTCTTGGCTTTTGGGGACAGGTCACGCCGTGGTCTTCATCGGCGGTGAGGTATCCGAAGTTCGGCGGTGGATATATGACTGTGACTAACCCAAGTGCCGACACCGACGTAAGAGGCTGCCAAGGCAAAAGCGCAGGAAGAGCCACATTTTGTCCACGGCGATGTGGACAGAAGTGTTGAAACAGGATCGAGAGGCTGAAGTTCGTGATTCCCAAAGGGGTTGATTTTCAACGGGTTGGTGGCGGGATTCCACGTAGTGGGCATGTAGGGCGCTAGCTTCAGGTGCTAGTGACCTTAAATGGTCGTGGGAGTTCGAGTCTCCCCTTCCGCATTTTTCAACAAATTCAATTGTGCAATTCGGGTGGGTTCGGCTTCGCCTCGGTGGGTTCGACGGCTCTCCTTCGATTCGAGATGTTGATTCCCACGGGTGGAAGCCCGTGTTGTCCTCCAACACGTATCGTGGGCTTCGGAACAGTCAGTCGGAGAGGCGTCCATGTCCCGTACGCCCCCCCTCCCCGGAGCATGATTCGCTTTGCGAATCTGCGGCTCGTCCGGCACCCATCCGGGCACAAAGGAGGTGGGCGTCGGCGCTTTCCAGCCGACGCTCGGAGGGGCGTCTCCAGCTACCTCATACCGCCAAAACCAAGCTCCTCCACCGCTCCGCGGGGAGGTGGCTGAGCGAGCTATGCGAGCGAAGTCGGAGGGGTCGACAGCCGCCTTATACCGCCGCCCATCGTCTCTCCAACACTGCTCACTTCAAGCGACGTCGTCCGTCAGCGATGACAGCGCCGGGAATCCTCCCGGCCCAACGATGTCATCGGCTCCAGCATTCACTCGGCGGGTTGTGGTCGCTGCGCTGCCTTATCCCGCCGCCCATCGCCTCTCGGACGCTACTCCCCCCAGGCTCCCGCGCTAACGCTTCGGGTCGCCTGGGGCTATCACAGAACATTTTGAGCGTTTCGGGTTCACTGCCGCCATTTCAATGGGGCCGTCTACAGCAAGCACATCGCCGCAACACCACGCCCTTCCCCAGAGCATGACTCGCCATCGGCGAGTCTGCGGCTCGACGGGCACTCATACGAGCATAAAGGAGGTGGGCGTCGGCGCTTTCCAGCCGACGCTCGGAGGGGCGTCTCCAGCTACCTCATACCGCCAAAACCAAGCTCCTCCACCGCTCCGCGGGGAGGTGGCTG
>LFFM01000189.1_pt1 | contig 40549 bp, 40 predicted proteins | sample 643131 | NCBI WGS metagenome assembly LFFM01 (sample SAMN03777445, study PRJNA286221) | soda lake metagenome | biome: soda lake; feature: Kulunda steppe; material: water; isolation source: sample Tc-Br brine of Tanatar trona crystallizer | place: Russia: Kulunda steppe | collected 2011-07 | reverse complement strand
GGCGCGCGAGCCGTCGCGGCTGGGGCTTTGCAGGCGGTCGAGTCGATCGGAGCAGCGGTACCTCACCATGCAACCATTTATAAACGGAGTGGCTGGGGCTTTGCAGGCGGTCGAGTCGATCGGAGCAGCGGTACCTCACCATGCAACCATTTATAAACGGAGCGGCTGGGGCTTTGAAAGCGGTGGTGTCGATCGAAGCAGGAGCGTCCCACTGAGCAATCGATTATAAACCCACGACGAAACCACCAATGCATCCCTTATAAATCACGCACACACCGTTTGCGCGATATGCTCCCGAGATCGCTCACCGAGCACGTCTACAGATCGACTCGTTCGGGAGCTTCGAACTGAACACGACTTCACGCGAGCAGTTCGCGGCGTGAAAAACGGAGCACGGACGGAAGCGTCGCGACGGCCTCAGAAGAGGTAAAACAGCGGGAAGAGGAACACCCAGACGATGTCGACGAAGTGCCAGTAGAGACCGAAGTACTCCACCGGTCGGCTATCCTCCATGTACGCGCCGCCGTACGCACGAACGAACAGGAAGATGGCGATGAGTAGCCCGCCGATGACGTGGACCGCGTGCAGCCCGGTGGTGATGAAGTACACCGACGCCTGGATCGCGGAGTATCCCTCCGGAACCACGGACAGGTAGACGCCGTCGACGTACAGCTTCTCCCACCACTCCCAGGCCTTCACGCCGAGGAAGGTGAGTCCGAGCAGCGTCGTCGCACCGATCGACGCGAGCAGCCCCTTCCGGCTCTTCCGGTGGGAGGCGACGAGCGCCAGGATGACCGTGAACGACGAGGTGAGCAGCACGAACGTGTTTATCAGTCCGGGCAGCGAGTCCGGGATCGGCGTCCACGTCCCCCAGCCGGCGTTCCATCGAATGAACACGGCCGCGCTGATGAACGCGCCGAACACGATGACGTCGGACGCGAGGAAGAACCACATTCCCAACTTCACCTTCTCGATGCCCTCGAACGGCCACCGTTCGGCGAACTCGCTCGGTGGCGCGTAAAATTCCTCCATACCCCACTTCCACCCCGTCCAGATGAGCCCGATCAGACCGATCACGGCCAGTGCCGGGTACACCGGGTTGAGTATCTCGACCGACGTCTGGGCGATGGAGTCTCCGAAGCCGAACTCGGTCGAGTCGTTGAATCCCGAGAGACCGAGCAGCATGATCCCGGTCGCCGCCGAAAGCAACAACGGCCAGACGCTTGCGTGGCTCGGGTGTTTGTCCCAGTACGGGTAGTCACGGATGTGATCGGAGTGGCTGTCGCCGCCATCGGTGACGGCGTCGCCGTTCTCGTCGGCCTTCATCGCGGGACCGCCGTCGGGCACGTAGTCCTTCACGAACTCGAGCTTGCCGGAGGCGTACGAGGGCCGATCCGGCCAGTTCTCAAGCGGCGGCGGCGAGGAGACCGCCCACTCCGCGGTGCGCGAGTAATCCCATGGGTTGTCGCCGGCATCGGGCCCGGCAACGTAGGACTTCGCGAGGTTGTAGAACATGATGAAAAAGGAGGCGCCGAGAATGAACGCACCGATCGTCCCCGCTTGGTGAATTCCCTGGAATGCGGGGTTGTACTCGAAGACGCGCCGTGGAGTCTCCCACGCGAGAAACATCGAGAAGTACACTGCGTTGAACCCGATGAAGAACACGACAAAGTGTACCTTTCCAAGGAACTCGTCGTACATCTTCCCCGTCATCTTCGGGAACCAGTAGTAAACGCCGCCTATCAGTGCCGTCGCACCACCGAACATGACGTAGTGGAAGTGGGCAACGACCCAGTACGTGCCGCGGAACTCGTAGTCGAGGACGATGGCGCCGAGGAAGACCCCGGTGATCCCACCAAGGATGAACAGTAAGAGCGCGCCGAACGCGAAGAGGAACGGGGTCGTGAACTGGATCCGACCCTTGATCAGCGTGTAGATGAGCGCGAAGACGAGCAGATCGAAGGGGAGCGAGATGCCGATGGTGGTCGCCATCATCAGCGTCTTGATCTCCAGATTGATCGTCGTCAGGAACATGTGATGCATCCACACGAGGAACGACTGCACGGAGATCAGACAGAGCGAGATGATCACCCACTTGCGGCCGACGAGCCGTCGGCCGGAGAACGTCTGAAACAGCTCGAGCATCACTCCGAGCGCGGGGAAGAAGACGATGTACACCTCCGGATGGCCGAAGAACCACCAGAGGTGTCCCCAGAGTAGCGACCCACCCTCCGTCGCCGAGAAATAAACGCTGCCGAGCACTCGGTCTGCCGCGAGTATCATCATCGCTGCGAGCAGCGCCGCGAACGCGAACAGCATCATCCAGACGGTCGTGAGGATCGCCCAGGTGAACATCGGCATGTCCATCAACCCCATCCCCTCAGCCCGGGAGTGATGTATTGACGTGAGGAAGTTCACCGTCGACGCGGTGACGCCGACGGTGAACATGGCCAATGCGAGGATGGCCCCGGTCGATCCGATACTCGGCGTATACATTGGCACGTTCAACGGCGCGTACATCGTCCACCCTGCATCGAGCGTGCCACCTTGGAAGAAGCTGATGCCGAGTAAAACCCCGGAGAAGAGGTACATCCAGTACGACAGCGCGTTTAAACGCGGGAACGCGAGATCATCGGCCCCGATCTGGAGCGGGATGAAGTAGTTCGCGAACGCGAAGGCGAACGGTGAGAGGAACCAAAACACCATGATCAGCCCGTGCGCAGTGACGGCCTCGTTGTACGCCAGTCCGGAGAGAATGTGGTTCGCCGGGTCCCACAACTGTAGGCGGATCAGCAGCGCCATTACGCCGCCAAACAGGAGGAAGAACAACGAAGTTATCAGGTACAGTATCCCGATATCCTTGTGGTTAGTCGTCACGAGCCACCGCTTGACTGACGTCGTCGGCGGAAGCTCAGCCATTACGCCTCACCCTCCTCGCTGTCGGTGTCGCTGTCATTATCTGTCTCCGTGTTCTCGTACCATTCCTCCCACTCGTTCTCCGGGAGAACCGTGATCTGTCCGTCCATCTGTGAATGGCCGGAGCCGCACAGCTCGAAACACTCGACCATGAACTCCGCCTGGCCACCCTGGGCTTCGACCTCCTCGGAGCTAACCGAAAACCACGTGTGTGAGGTCTCTCCCGGGATGGAGTCGGTCTTGAATCGCAACTCCGACGAGCCGAAGTTGTGCCAGACGTCACGTGACGTCACCGCCAGATCGATCCGCTGGTCGGCCGGGACGATCAGTTCGTTCGTCTCCGTGTGACCGTTGGGATACTCGTAGTCCCAGCCGAACTGGTACCCCTCAACGACGATCTCGATGTCGCCCTCCTCTTCGGCTTCGGGCCCCTCCTCAACGTAGAGCAGAAGGCCGTACGAGTAGACGACGAGGCTGATCACGACGATCGCGCTCAACCCGAACGAGAGAAACAGCTTCTTTGCCTTCGGGCCGCCCTGTCCGGTCGGCAGTTCGCCGACGACCGGCGCATCGAACTCCTCGTTCGACTCGCCGCCGTCGTCGCGGAACTTGTACGCGTTCCACAGCGTGTACGCGACCACGATGACGCCGACAAGCGTCCCCAGCGCGAGAAAGACGAAGAATATCTCGTCGAACACCTCCGCCTGCGCACGCCAGTCGGTTCCTTGCTGTAGAATAAGTGGGTCTATCATATCTGTCGCTCAGGTCTTATCTCACCGTTGGTCATAGCACACTTAGCTCTTTTGTAGCGCGACGCGAATGCGACTGTCGATCGCGGGATACACGAGGAAGCAGGCCACGAACGAAGGACGAACTGCGAACGCGCCCGGGTGGATCGACTCATACGAAGGCTATTTGTACGCCCGGACGGACCGACCAATAACGAACTCACCATGACTTCGCTCACTATCCTGAGTACGGCGCTAATGGGGCTGCTGGTCGCGGCCACGTTCATCGCAGTCGCCCGAATCGGCGGTCGTCGTAAACCGCCCCGCGACGAGGAGGGGGTCGATGGGTACGACGCCGCCGTGAACCGACTGAGCGAGTTCGTCCGCACGCCGGTGGTCTGGTCGATCGCGTTCGTCGTCGTCACCGTCGGCATCGGCGCGGCCGTCGTGCTGGCGGTCGGTGACTTCGGACTTCCGGAGGGAGCCGGAGATCTCTTCTTGACGCTCGTGTACGCCGCGGTTGGCCTGCTGTTTACCGGATTCGTCTTCCTCGGAGCCTATTTCGGTGCGCGCGGTCGCGGCCTCGGGAACGCTCACGGGGTCGCCGCCGGATCGCTTGCGGCAGGGCTCGTGTTTCTATTGTTGATCGTCGCACAACTGCTCATCGGCGTCATCGGGTGAGCTCACGGCGCGTTTCGCCCGCCACCGGGAATCGGTTCGTTCGCCACCGAAAACTCGATTACGTTCAGGGGCCGGCTCGTTGGGCCGGACTGGTCGCCGTCATCAGTCGACGCTGATCCCGTGTCGAGTCAGGTAGTCGCTCGCCGCCTTGATCTCCACCGGGCTACCGATGATGCGACACTGCTCGCCGGCCTCAAACACGGTCAGCGTGAACCGGTCATGGAGTCCCTCACGGAGCCCGTCGAGTGCGCGGCACGGCAACACTATCTGGGTACTATCACGAAGACTCGCCGGGTCGGGCATTCGACGTCCCATCGGTTGCGCCTGTGTGATATAACCGTATCGAAGTATCGGCGATTCAACACTCCGACCGGAGCGCCGGCCGGTCACGGATGTCAGCGGCTTCCGTCACGCCGGATGGGCCCTTGAGACATTACCGATCGCCACGGTACGTATATGTCGATGGCGGCGCCAAGGCGGTGAATGAATGTCCTCGCGTGAGGCTCTCCCTCCGATACTCATCGCCGTTGCGTTCGCGGTCGCGACGGCCGGCGCGGTGATCGCCGTCGGTGCGGACGCACCCGTGGCCGACGGTCCGGATCCGGAACCGGACGACGTCATCGAACGGATGGTCGACGGCGCGAACGAACACGGAGACGTTCACGGGACGTTCACCGTCCGCTACGTCGTCGACGGCGAGCGTCACGAGCGTCGAAGCGAGATGTGGGACCGCGCCGGAACGGACCATCACAGATACGCGATCCACGAGACGACCGACGACCAATTTCCGGCCGGGCGGTTCATCGTGAGCGACGGCGAGACGCTGTACACGTACGATCCGGATGACGAGGCAGCGACCAGGTACGACCTCGCGGAGGGGAACGTGACGTTCCCCCAGACGGAGTACACACACTACGGCGCCATGACGGAGTCGTTCGAGCTCGAGTACGTCGGCCGCGAGACCGTCGCCGGTCGCGAGGCGCACCACGTTCGGTTCACGCTCCCCGACGCTTCCCCCGACGGGATCAACGTCGTCCTCGGCGAGACCGAGTACGCGTTCCCGGTCGGCTCCGCCGTCGACGACGAGTACGTGTTCGAGGAACATTCGGTGTATGTAGATGTCGAACACGCGTATCCGCTGGCGGAACGCACGGTGCTCTCGACGGAGGAGGCCGAACGAACGACGTTCTCGCGAACCCTCGAAACGGTTCGGTTCGACGCCACGTTCGACGACGGCCGGTTCACGTTCGATCCCCCGGCCGGGACCGAGATAACGGACCACGAGTTCGGCGATCGCCGCTCGTTCGACTCGATACGCGCCGCGTCGGAAGCGGTTCCGTTCGACGTTCCGGCGGCGTCCGCACCGGACCACCTCGCCGTCGAGGAGGTCACCGTGAGACATCGGGACGACAACGCGACGGTACGGATCGAGTACGCTGCAGGGACCGCCGCAAGCGATTCGCGGCACGACACGAGCGACTCCGGAACCGATGTGAACTCCGATACGACACCCGGCGACGATCCGGGGACACCCGACGATGGCGGAACGACCAGCGACGATGTCGGGACGGACGACGACCCCGGAACGGCCGGCGGCGATTCGGAGACCGACGACGGCGACGCCGGGACGGACGACGGTTCGGTGCCGAACGACGATGACACGGTGACGGTGACCGTCTCCGAGGAGCGGGTGGAGCCGTCCGGGATCACGAGACGAGTCGGCGACCGGGAGGCGACGGTTTCGAACACGCTGTCCGGCATCGCGATCCACTGGGAGTGTGACGGCCTTCGGTACACGGTGTCCGGAACCGCCGGGCAAGGGGCCCTCTTCGAGGTGGCCGAGTCGGTCGAATCGACCGCGTGTGCCGATGGATCGTGAAGCCGCGTGTGTCGTCGCGACCGTCACGAAGGAACAACTTTAACGAGCCGAACGGTCGACCGTACACCAATGGGACTGGAGGAGGAGATCGAGGAACTCCGCGAGGAGATCGCCGAAACGCCGTACAACAAGTCCACGGAGGCACACATCGGACGGCTGAAGGCGAAGCTCGCGGAAAAAAAGGAGAAACTGGAGAACCAGTCCTCTGCGGGCGGCGGTCACGGGTACGCGGTCGAGAAGCACGGCGACGCCACGGTCGCGCTCGTCGGGTTTCCGAGCGTCGGGAAGTCGACGCTCATAAACGCCCTCACGAACGCGGATAGCGAGGTCGGCTCCTACGAGTTCACGACGCTCGACGTCAATCCCGGCATGCTGATGTACAACGGCGCGAACATCCAGATACTCGACGTTCCCGGACTGATCGAGGGGGCAGCCGGTGGACGCGGCGGCGGCAAGGAGGTCCTGTCGGTCGTCCGCACCGCGGACCTGGCCGTCTTCGTGCTCTCGGTCTTCGAGATCGAGCAGTACGATCGGCTGAGCGAGGAGCTGTACGACACCAACATCCGGATCGACACCGAACCGCCGAACATCAACGTTCGCAAGACTCACAAGGACGGAATCGGCGTAACGATGAGCGACGAGGTGAGCCTCGACGAGGAGACGGTCAAGCAGGTGCTCCGCGAGTATGGCTACGTCAACGCGAAGGTGACGATCCCCCACGATCTCACCATCGACGAGCTCGTCGACGCGGTGATGGACAACCGGGTGTACCTCCCGTCGATGGTGACGGTGAACAAAGCTGACCTCATCGACAGGGACTACCTCCCGACGGTGACGGAGGCGCTCCGCGAGCGTGACCTCGACCCCGAGGAGGTCGTGTTCATCTCCGCGGAGGAGGAGCGAGGTCTCGACGGGCTCAAAGAGCGGCTCTGGGAGGAGCTCGGGCTCATCCGGATCTACATGGACAAGCCGGGGCGCGGCGTCGACTACGAGGAGCCGCTGATCCTCTTCGAGGGTGCGACCGTCGGCGACGCCTGCCGGAAGATCGGCGGCGAGTTCGACGAGCGGTTCAAGTTCGCACGTGTCTCCGGACCGAGCGCGAAACACGACGACCAGCAGGTCGGCAAGAGTCACGAGCTCGCCGACGAGGACGTGCTCCGGATCGTCGCCCGAAAGTGACGCGGGCCCGGCTCGCCGCGTCGACGGCGCCGGTTTCCGTCCGGATCCGGCGGCGTTCCGTCTCGAAGCCGGCCTCCCACCATTGGGGCGAACGAAGACCGGGCGAACGACATAAATCGTCGGCTCCCCGACGGACGGCTATGACCGGTCCCGACGACCGTGCGGGCGGTGTCTCCCCGACCGTCAGTTCGCTTCCGGCGACGGCCGCCGTCGCCGCGCTGCTGGCGGTGCCGATGGCGGTCGTCCCGTCGGGCACCGGCGATCTCACGCTCGTGACGCTGTGGGGGTTCCTGAACACGGAAGCGGCCGACCCGAACGCGAGCTACCATCTCTACCCTGTGTGGTCGTACTTTCTCGAACAGCCGCGGTCGTTCGAGGCGCTCCCGGCGTCGATCCGCGTCTGGCCGGTCGCTATCGGCTTTCACCTCCTCGCGATCGCGAGCGCGGTCGCCGGGGTGACGTTCGGCCGTGAGGACCGTCGCGTAACGGGAGGGCTTCTCGTGTTGGCCGCACTCGCGACGCTCTGGGTGTCGTTCGGTCTCGCGGGACGGTTCGGCGTCGGGCGAACTGCCGGCCTCCTCACCGTGATTCCCACCGGTGCGGCGGGAACACTCGCGGTCGCGCTCGTCGTGTACGGTCGGGACCTCCGGCGACCGATCCGGCGCTGAGTTCGGACCGCGGCGGCCGCCAGGTAACGCGTCGCTGACCGACAGAGGAAAGCCGTTCGCCCGCCAGTCGACGATACGGGTCGATCCATGTCGGAGCACGCACGGACCGTTCTGGTCGCCGGGACCGCCTCCCACGTCGGCAAGTCGACGGTCGCGGCGGGCCTCTGTCGGCTGCTCGCCGACCGTGGCGTCGACGTCGCGCCGTTCAAAGCACAGAACATGTCAAACAACGCGCGGGCGGTGCCGATCAGCGACGAGGCCACCGAACCGCGGTTCGGGGAGATCGGCGTCTCTCAGTACGTGCAGGCACGCGCCGCCCGCACTCGACCGGAAACCGACCACAACCCGGTGCTGCTCAAGCCCCGCGGCGAGGGGGAAAGCCAGCTCGTCGTGCACGGCGAGGCGGTCGCCCACTACGCGGCCGGTGACTACTACGACGTTCACTGGCATGACGCCCGCTCGGCCGCCCGCGAGGCACACGGACGGCTGGCGGCCGACCACGATGTCGTCGTCGCGGAGGGCGCGGGATCGATCGCGGAGATTAATCTTCACGACCGCGATCTCGCGAACGTCGAGACCGCACGCTTCGCGGACGCCGACGTCCTGCTCGTCGCGGACGTCGATCGAGGGGGCGTGTTCGCGTCGCTGGTGGGGACGTTGGAGCTTCTGCCCGCGGACGTCCGCGACCGCGTCGTCGGGGCGGTGATCACCAAGTTCCGGGGCGACGCCTCGATCCTCGAGCCGGGCGTCGACGAGTTCGAGTCCCGAACGGGCGTGCCCGTGCTCGGTGTGCTTCCGTACGACGATCCGGGGCTGCCCGAGGAGGACAGCGTGTCGCTGCCGTCCGCCGGCGAGCGCGCGACGCACGGGACCGACGACGGCGTCCGGGACGAGCGGGCCGTTACGGTTGCCGTCCCGCGGCTGCCACGCATCTCGAACGCGACCGATCCGGAACCGCTCGCCGCCGAACCGGGCGTGCGGGTCGCGTACGTTCCCCTCGACGACGACCTCGAAGGGGCCGACGCGGTGCTGCTCCCGGGAACGAAAAACACCGTCGACGACCTGATCGCCTGCCGTGACGCCGGCTTCGACGAGACGATCCGACGGTTCGATGGCCCCGTCGTCGGGCTCTGTGGCGGATATCAGCTGCTCGGCGAGCGGATTCTCAACGCCGACGTCGAGAGCGCGGTCCGCACGGCGGACGGCGGCCCGAACGAGCCCAGCGCGGCGGTCGACGCGTTCGGCCTGCTGCCGGTCGAGACGACGTTCGACGCGGACAAGCGAGTGGTCGCGACGGATCTGCGACTGGACGTCGATCGGGCCGGTCCGCTCCGGGGGAGCCACGACGAGGAGCTGACGGTTGCCGGCTACGAGATCCACATGGGGGAAACGCGACCGGTCGACGGCGCGGACGGTCGGTCGCTCGACCGTCTCGCGACGCCGTTCACCGACCCCGACGAGGAGCGATCGGGCGTCGCGCTCGGCGCGGCGACCGGCCACATCGCGGGCACGTATCTCCACGGACTGTTCGAGAACGAATCCGTCCGTCGGGGATTCGTCGCTACCGTCCGGACGCACGCCGGAATCGATCCGGACGTTTCCGCCGGGACGACCGGGGACGACGGGCGTGACTCGCCGTACGACCGGGCTGCCGGCCTGCTCCGCGACCACGCCGAGCTCGACCCGCTGTCGCTCCCCCCGGGCGACGGTCACGGGTGATCGTCGGCGGACCCGGTACGTGACACGGAGGAAGCGGACGCCTACCTCAACGAGCGGGCGATTGCTCCCGAGCGAAGTGGGTAGGTGGTTTATCCGAACTTGCCGGTGATGTAGTCCTCGACCCGCTGGTTGTCCGGGTTCTCGAAGATCCGGTTCGTCTCCCCGAACTCGACCAGATCACCTCCGGTGAGGAAGACCGCCGTCTTATCGGAGATCCGGGCGGCCTGCTGCATGTTGTGCGTGACGATGACGACCGTGTACTGCTCGGCCAGCTCGTCGATCAGGTCCTCCACCTTCGCCGTGGCAACGGGATCCAACGCCGAGGCGGGCTCGTCCATCAGGACCACCTCCGGGTCCGGGGCGATCGCCCGGGCGATACAGAGGCGCTGTTGCTGGCCGCCCGACAGATCGAGCCCGGAGGAGTCGAGCTGATGTTTCACCTCGTCCCACAGCGCAGCGCCACGCAACGCCTCCTCGACGCGCGCGTCGACGTCCCCGTCGTACCCCTGGATCTTCAACCCGTAAGCGACGTTGTCGTAGATCGATTTCGGGAACGGGTTGGGTTTCTGAAACACCATCCCGATCTTCCGACGCAGCGCAACGGGGTCGACGTCGTCGTCGTAGACGTTCTTGCCCCGGAATCGGAGTTCGCCGCCGATGCGTGCCGCGTCGACCATGTCGTTCATCCGGTTGAGACACCGCAGGAACGTCGACTTCCCGCACCCCGACGGTCCGATGATGGCCGTCACCTCCCGTTCCGGAAGCTGTACGTTCACCGGCTTGAGCGCCTGCACGTCCCCGTAAGCTACCGTGAGATCCTTCGCCTCGATCACGGCGTCCCGATCGGGGAGGTCCAGGATCGACGGTCGGGTGTCCGCGGCGTCGGCCGCTTCGCCCGGGGCCGTCTCGGTCGCCACTTCGGTCGTCGTCGCGCCGCCGCCGGCGTCGGCGGCGGTCGCGTCGTTCGTGTCCGCTCGGTCGTTCGTGGTGTAACTGTCGCTCATGGGTTATCGGGTTTCGTGCCTGTTGCGGATGAGGATCGCGGTCGCGTTCATCAAAAGAAGGATCGACAGGAGCACCACAATGCCCGCGGCGGCGACGTGTTGAAAGTCGGCCTCGGGGAGCCGCGCCCAGTCGAAGATCTGCATCGGCATCGCGGCGAAGGGTCCGAACAGGTCGGGCACCGGCACGCCGCCGACCTCCCGGACGGGCGCGACGAACATCGACGTCGCGGCTCCGACCATGATCAGCGGCGCCGTCTCGCCGATCGCTCGCGAGAGCGAGAGGATCGTGCCGGTCATGATGCCCGGGAGTGCGGCGGGCAAGACGACGTCACGAACCACCTCCCAGTCGGTCGCACCGACGCCGTAGGCGGCCTCCCGCTGGGAGTCCGGCACCGCACGCAGCGCCTCCTGTGAGGAGACGATGACGATCGGCAGGATGAGCAGCGTCAGCGTCAGCGCGCCGGCCAGCAGGCTCTCGCCGAAGCCGGCGACGCGGACGAAGACGGCCAGCCCGAGCAGCCCGTACACGATCGACGGGACGCCGGCGAGGTTGGCGATGTTCGCCTCGATGAAGCTCTTAAGCCGGCTCTCGGCGGCGTACTCCTCGAGGTAGATGGCGGCGCCGACGCCGAGGAACATGGTGAAGATCGCTGTCAACGCGATCAGCAGGATGGAGCCGATCAGGGCGGGGTAGATCCCCGCCCCGCGACCACCCGGCCGGTAGTTCTCGATGAATCGGGAGGGCGGATACGTGAGGAAATCCAGCGTCACCCACCCCCACGCTCCGTGGATCACGTCGCCAAGCAGCGCGACGAGCGCGACGATCCCGACGAGCGTCGAGGTCGCACACACCGTCACGAACATCCGACCGATCCGCTGTTTTCGCTCGATGTCGTCCCCGACGTTCGCGAACGGGTTCGCCGACTCGCCGCCGTCCGTCCGAGCGACGGGGTCGGCGTCCGGTCCGCGATTCATCGGTACGCCTCCTGATACCGATCTTTGATCCACAGGCTCAACAGGTTCATCGCGAGCGTCATGACGAACAACAGCAGTCCGACCGCGAAGAGACTCTGGTAGCCGATCGAACCGACCGAGACGTCGCTGATCCCGATCTGGACCATGTACGCAGTCATCGTCTGTGCCGGTTCGAGCGGATTCAGCGTGATGTTCGGCTGCATCCCGACGGCCAGCGTCACGGCCATCGTCTCGCCGATCGCCCGCGAGATGGCGAGGATGTACGACGCCATCACGCCCGACAGCGACGCTGGCACGACGACGTCGGTCGACACCTCGAACTTCGTTGCGCCGAGCCCGTAAGCGGCGTTGCGGAGGTCGTCGGGGACGGCTGCCATCGCGTCCTCGGACAGCGACGACACCATCGGAATGATCATGATCCCGACCACGATCGCGCCGGCGGCGGCGTTGAACGTCCCCGTCTCCGGGAAGTACCGCTGAATGAGCGGGGTGATAAAGGAGAGTGCGAAGAACCCGTAGACGATCGTCGGGATACCGGCGAGCACCTCCAGCGTCGGCTTTATTACCTTCCGGACGCGCCGGTCGGCGTACTCCGAGAGGTAGATCGCCGTCGCCGTGCCGACCGGCAGCGCGATCAGCGCGGAGCCGACGACGATGATCATCGTTCCCCACAGGAGCGGGAGCACGCCGTACGACCGGGGACGGATGATCGGCGACCAGTCGGTCCCGAAGAGGAACTCACGCACGGTCACCTGCGGGGCGATCCCCGAACGAATAGCGGTGAACGCCTCGCCGGCGCCGCCGGAAAGCAGTCCGCCGATGGCGCTCGCCAACAGGCCGAACAGCGTCTCCTCGCGGAAGAAGCCCAGTGCCCCGTCGACGAGGACGAGGACGATGCCGAACGTGGTTAGCACCGTGATCAGCGCACACGCGAAGAAGATGCTCCGGACGGCGAGGTTCTTCCCGACCGGGATGTCGGACCCGGCGCGCGTCAGGTCGGCAACGTCGTCCGGAGCGCTCATTCGAGTCCCTCCAGAGCCGCCTCGATCCGGCTCCGGCTCTCAGCGACCGTCTCGTCGGGGATCGCGTAGTAGCCGACCTTGCGGGCCGCCCACTGGGTCCACGTCAGTGTCTCTCCGTCCTCAACGACGTCGCGGTCGGCGTCCTCGTCTATCTCCTCGAAGAAGAACTCGACGTACGCGCGGAACGCCTCGCGCGTCAGCTCCGACGCGTTCACGTACACGTACATCGGCCGGGACAGCGGCGTGTACTCGCCGCGTTCTATCGTTTCCCTCGTCGGCAGGACGCCGCCGTTGTCATCGTCGACCGCGACGAGCTTCAGGTCCGCCTCGTTCTCGTAGTAGTACCCCGCGCCGCCGAAGCCGATCGCGTGACGGTTGCCACGAACGCCGCGGACGATGACGTTCGTGTCGGCGCTCGCGGAGTAGTCCGACCTGATGTCGCCGTGTTCGCCGTTTATCGCTTGCGTGAAGTAGTCGAAGGTCCCGGACGCCGAATCGCGGCCGTACAGGTCGATCTCCTCGTCGCCCCACGGCTCGTCGGCCCACTCATCCCGGAGGTCACCCCACGTCTCCACGTCGGACCCTGAGCGCCACAGTCGGTTGAGTTCGGTCACGGTGAGCGTGTCACACCAGTCGTTGTCGGGGTGGACCCAGACGGCGATCCCGTCCAGTGCGGCCTCCAGTTCGAGGTATGCCACGCCGTTTGCCCCGCAGAGCGTCTTCTCGTCGTCAAGGATCGCTCGACTGGCGTTCTGAATATCGGTGTCGCCGTCACAGAACCGCCGAAAGCCGGCGCCCGTTCCGGAGCCGCGGATCGGGATCTGTACCCGATTGTTCCGCCACTGGAACTCCTCGGCGACGGCGGCGCCGTGCGGAAGCAGCGTGTTGCTACCGTCGACGACGATCCGTCCCTCGAGGCCGTTTCGGTCCTCGCCACGAACGAGACAGCCGGACAACCCGGCGACCCCCCCTCCGACGGCGGTCAGATACGCCCGCCGGCCGAACCCGCGACGAGTTCCGCCGGTGGAATCCCTTCCCATCGTTCGTGACGAGGAGTTCAGAGACCTAAATACGCTACTATAATTGATACATATTCCTATATAGATAAGCCGAGATGGATGTCTTCTTTTCACCGCGTGCTCTCAAAAGACCACAGAGCCCATCTAAAGAGGCTTCTGGACCAAATAACGGCTGCAATCAGTATATAGATTTGATCAGAACTAAGTTCATTCGAGTACGACGATGCAGTATGGAAACGCGGAAGGTGCAAGTCACCGGCGGTTCGACGTACACCGTCTCGATCCCGAAGTCGTGGGCGACCGACAACGACGTCGCGGCCGGCAGCGAGGTCGAGTTCTATCCCGACGGTGACTCGCTCTTTCTTACGCCGCGGACCGAAAAGGAGCGGACGCGCGGGACCCTGGACGTCACCGATCTGACCGGCCAGCAGCTTACCCGCGCCGTGACGACGATGTACGTCAGCGGGTTCGACGTGATCGAACTCGAGGGCGGGGACATCGACTCCGAACAACGTGCGGCGATCCGCGAGGCGGTCCAGAGTCTCGTCGGACTCGAGGTGCTGGAGGAAACCCGCGACCGCGTGGTGATCCGCGACCTGCTCGACTCCTCGGAGCTATCGATCCATAACGCGGTCACTCGGATGCGGCTCATCTCGCTGTCGATGCTCGAGGATGCGCTGACGGCGCTCGCGAACCTCGATCATGAACTCGCCCACGACGTGATCGAGCGGGACGACGATCTCGACCGGCTCTGGCTGGTCGTCTCCCGAATATTTCGCGCGACCCTTCGGACCCCACGGGCCGTCGAGGAACTCGGGATCCCCCGGGAGGTGTGTTTCGACTACCACTCCAGCGCCCGCCAGCTCGAGCGTGTCGGCGACCACGCGACGAAGATTGCTCACCTGACGCTGAACATCGAGGAACCGCTCCCCGAGCGCGTCATCGTCGCCATCAACGACCTTCACGAGGACGCCGTCGAGGTGATCGACACGGCGATGGACGCGCTGTTCGAGGAGGAGAGCGACGTCGCGACCCGGCAGGCGAACGACGCTCGCGCCGGCGTCCGGGAGATCGACGAGCGCGTTCGGGCGATCGACGAGCTGTTGCGCGACCTCGACCCGGCACGCGCACAGCTGCTCGGGCTGATCGTCGACTCGGTGTTGCGGTCGGCGGACTACGGCGGAAACATCGCCGAAACCGCGCTGCAGAAGGCCGCACCGACGCCGTAGTTGCGGGGGACAGGGGCGGGAGGAGCCTACTTGCCGCCGTCGGTGTACGCTCGATCGCGGAGCACGCGCTCGGCCGCGGCGTCGGCCTCCGCGGGCGTCGGTCGGTCGCCGCCGAACACGTCCGTCGTGAGGTCGCCCGCCAGCGCGTACACGGCGTCGCCGTCGGCACGCTCGGCGACCCGCTCGAAGATCGGTCGGTAGCCGGCGGCGCTTCGCTGGCCCTCCTCGTCGAGAGCAGCGTCGATGGCGTCCTCGAGCTGACGAACCGCTTCCTGGGGTTGCATTCTATATCCACATCTTTCCCACATCTACTTAAATGTACTCGGATTCAGAACTGAGTTAATCCGTTCGCGGCGAGGCGGCACGCCCCGGATCGACGTGTATACGCATCCGGGGGTCCGACCCAGTGTATGGCCGATCAAGGGGTGTCGGACGGCGCTCCAGACCGTGTGACGGTCGCCGAGCGTGCCGCCCGTGCCGGCGCCGACGTCGCCCACGGGACGTTCCGAACGAACATCGCTGTCGAACCAAAAGGGAAGAACGACGTCGTCACCGAGGTGGACAGGACCGCTCAGCGAGTCGTGATCGAGACGATCCACGAGTCGTTCCCTGACGACACGATCGTTGGGGAGGAGGCGGACGAACGCAAGACTGTTCCGGAGACCGGCCGGGCGTGGGTGATCGATCCCACCGACGGCACGCACAACTACGTCCGTGGGATCCGGGCGTGGGGCACCGCCGTCGCCGCGGTCGTCGACGGCGAACCCGTGGCCGCGGCGACGGCGTGTCCAGCCCTCGGGGACGTTTCCGCCGCCGACGGTGCGGGGACGTTTACGCCGCCGACGGTGCGGGGACGTACCGAAACGGGGAGCCGATGACGGTCACCGAGGTCTCGGATCCTCAACGGGCCGCCGTCGCTCCGACCATCTGGTGGGGGTTCGACGATCCGCGATCAGCACGCGCGCGCCTGCGAGGCGATCGTCACTCGGTTCGGAGATGTGCGTCGGTTCGGAGCCGCACAGGCCGTGCTGCCGATGGTCGCGTCCGGAGCCATCGAGGCGGCGATCACCAACCGCCGACCCCACCCGTGGGACACCGTCGCCGGCGTGTTCATGATCCGTCAGGCCGGCGGACGCGTCACCGACCTGGAAGGCAACCGCTGGCGGTGCGGTGCCGACGGTCTCGTCGCCTCGAACGGGTCGATCCACGAGGAGGCACTCGCCGCCGCCCGAGCCATCGAGGAGCGGGGGTGACGGCAGCCCGGAGTCGATCAAGGAACGGGACCGATCGCGAGTTCCGGCTTCGAATCGCCCGAGGGTTCAAATCCGATCCGAACGAAAGTCGGTCCATGTATGCCGTCGTCGGCTGCAGCGAGTGCGGGAACGTGTGGCTGCTTCGCGATCCGGGGACGAGCGACACCGCACAATGCTCCCGCTGCGGCAGGACCCACCGGACGGCGAAACTGAAACGCTTCGTCGAGTCCGACGATCGTGCGGAAGCACGCGAGGCTCGCGCCGCCATGCTCGCACGAAAGCGCGGCGAGGACGACGCGTTCGCGGACGTCGCACACGTCGCCGAACTGGAGCGCGCCGTCGAGGAGTCCGGGATCGACGACCGGGCGTATCTCGAGGCGTCGGGCGTCGACGCCGACGCTGCCTTCGAGGCCGGCAAACGAGCGGCCGAGCGCGACGCCGACACCAGAAGCCGAACCGAGATCGTTCGCGACGCGGTCCGGAAGGCCGACGAGCCGACCGAGGCGGCGATCGTCGGGTACGCTACCGACCACGGCGTTCCGGCCGACGCGGCCCGCGAGGCGCTGACGAAGCTGACTCGGCGCGGTGAGCTCTCGGAGTCGCGCGGGCGATACCGCGTCCTGTAGCCTCGGTCGTGGTCCCACCGATTCGCGGTGCCACCGGTTCGGGGTGCTACCGATTCGAGGTGCTACCCCGTCCCGGTCCACGACTGCGCTACGCCCCCGATACGTGCGCATCTCCGCGTTCTTCCGGGGGGCCCCCGTTTTCCGAACGGCACTCGATATCGGAGCGGATCGCGGAGGATGACGCCAACGGCCGTTTGTGCCTACCGAAAGCATTTATAAATAGAAGCGGATGACCCGGACATGGACGCGAGAACTGCCCTTCTCGCCGTCGCCGCGGCCCTCCTCCTCGTCGGCGTGCTCGGGGTCGTCGCGGTTCCGGGAGCTATCGACGATCCGCGCACCGACGACCGGCACGACTATCCGAGTCATCTGAACGTCGTCGACCTCGTCGTTGAACCCGGCGACGTCGGCGGTGCGACCGCCGAGCTCGACGTGGCCGTCGATCTGGAACATCGCGGGACGCCCGCGGAGAACGTCACCGTCCGATACCGCGCGATCGACGCCGACTCCGGACTTCTCGCGGACGAAACGACCGTTTCCGTCGGCGACGTGGAGACGGCGGGCACGGTGACGAGCCGTGCCGACCTCGAGCGGAGCAGCGAACGCACCGTCGAGGGAACGCTCGCCGTCGACCGCGCGGGCGACTACCGGCTCGAGACCGTCGTCTACGCCGACGGGGAGCGCCGGACGAGTCGGTCGACGCGGGTGTCCGGCGTCTCGGCGCTGACCCCGTCGTACGCCGATTCGCCCGTCGGATTCGCCGACGGGGACGTCTGGCCTACGGTGGCCGTGTCGGTGCGCGAGGTCGACGACGGGACCGCCGCCCTCGCGGTGTCGAGCGCGGTGACGAACCGGGGCGACGACGGCTCCGGGAACCTCGAGCTTCGCGTGCTGGTCCGGCAGGCCGAGTCGAACGTCGTCGCCGACGACGCGACGGTGCCCGTCGGATCGATCCGCCCGGGTCGCACCGACACCGTCGCCGCGACCGTCGAGGTACCCGACGGCTACAATTACTACGTCGACGTCGCGCTGTGGGACGACGACGTGCTGGTCGACGAGACGCGGAGCGTCGCGAATCTCGACCCCCAGGAGACGATCGAGGCGAACGAGACGGTCGAGGACGTGGCGTTCGCCGTCGAGGAGTTCGCCGAGGACGCCCCCGACGAGGGGCCGCGACAGACCCCGACGCCGGCACCCGAGGCCGACGATCCCGACACCGGCGAGGACGCGCCGGGCTTCGGCGCGCTCGTCGCGCTCGTCGCGCTCGTCGTCGCCGCGCTGTACGCACGGCGGAGCACCTGACGGACGGTACGCACACGCCGACGCCGAAACGAACCGACGGACACGGAGCACCCATGACCGATACGACCCAACGACCCGACCCCGACCGCCAGCAGCACAGCCACGCGAACCGATCCGACGACTCGCGGAACCGATCCGCCGACTCGCGGTTCGACCGCCTCTCGGCGTCGGACCTGCGCGGGATACTCGACCGCGTCGCGCTCGCCGCGCTCGTGCTGCTTGCGCTGATCGCCGGGTGGAGCTTCTACGGACACGTCGGAACCGCGATCCGGACGTGGCTCGATCCGGCCTACCAGCCGCTCGCGCTCGCGGCGTTCAACCTCGCCGTCCTGTTCGTCGCGGTTGCCGGCGTGATCCACCAGCTCGGTCGGTTACGCGCGGCCGACGACGCCGGGCAACCGGTGGAGTAGGGGCGCCGACTACTCCTCCGGGAGATCCTCGGCGCTCCCCGGGATCCGTTCCACCTGTCCGGCGAGCGTCGCGGCGTCGCCGGCGACCGTCGACGCCTCCACGCCCGCCTCCTCGGCGACGAGCCGGACGTGTGCCGCGAGCAGCGCGAGCGCACGGAGTCCGTCGCTCTCGGGGTCACCGCCCGACCGTTGCGCGAACGTGGTGTCGACCTCCCCGTCACGCACGACGCCGACGTGTACCGCCTCGATCCCGTCGCCGTCCAGCAGGCTCCTCGCGGCAGCGAGCTCCGTGGCAAACTCGTCGTCACCGTCGGACTCCTCGTCGGTACTCATGCGCGGTTCTCGGGAGGGCAGGCGTAAAAACACGGCGCACGGCCGGGGCGATGTGTCCTACCGGAACGGAACACGACGTGGCCGCGGACGAACTTCGTCGGTCGAAACGGCGGGCGTCGGTCGATCGAACGGGAACGGCGGGCGTCGGTCGATCGAACGGGATCAGTCCGGGCGGGGGCGCGCGACGAACAACGCCTCCTCGAGCGTGAACGGGTCGTAGCCGGACTGGTGACAGACGCAGTACGCGCCGTCGGCAACGTCGTACCGTGCGGACTCCTCGAGCTCCTTGTAGCCCGGGATACAGCAGAAGTGCGTACAGACGTTGAGATACGCCATGAACCCCTGATCGGTCGACGCGTCGATCCACTCGTCCTCCTGAGCGGCCTCCTCGATCCGGGGGGAGCGGATGACGACCGCGTTGAGATCGCTGTCGGCGTCCTCCGACCGCCACGTGGCGGTCGCCGGCTTCCCGACGCCGTCGTTGCCGATGCCGTTACCCCACGTGTCGTAGTCGTCGAAGTCGGCGGCGCGGATCCGGTCGCCGGCGTCGTACGTCTCGTCCTGCCAGTCGTACGTTCCGGGGCTCGCACGGAAGATGTTGTCCGACTCGAAGCCGGGTTCGATGTTCTCCTGGGACTCGACGCCGCAGTACTGGAACCACTCGCCCGCGTACGTCCGGCCGCCGAGCTCCTCGCGAGCGACCTCGAACTCGATCCCGGCCTCCTCGACGGTCTGGACTTCGGGCCAGATACCCTCGATGAACCCGTCGTCGTTCACCCGAACGGGGATCTGGGGCAGCCCGCGTGGTGCCGGCCCGGTAACGTGGGCGATCGTCATCGCGACGGTCTGTCCGCCGCCCACGCCACCGGCGGTCGTCAGGGAGTTTATCGTCGCCGATCCGGCCGCACCGACGCCGGCGAGGGCGGCGCCCCCGACGACCCCCTTCACGAAGCGTCGCCGACCGGACTCGGCGGGATACTTGTCGGACTCGCTCATACATCTCGCTCGGGACGGACCGGTAAAAAGGGTGACGAACCGGCCAGCCGACAGCCGACTCGATCAACCGCCTCGGAGCGGCTGGCGCTCGCCGTAGGTCAGCGTCCGCCAGAGCCACTCGACGGGACCGTACCGAAAGTATCGGAGCCAACCGACCGATAGCGGTACCTGTAGTGCCCAGATCGCGACGACGATTCCGAGGAGCTCGACGCGACTCACGTGCCCGAACAGTCCGAGTCCGTGCCCGTAGAAGATCGACGTCGAGACGACCGTCTGGAGCAGGTAGTTGGTGAAGGCGGTGCGACCGACCGCAGCGAACGCTCCGGTCAGAACCCCGTCCGGCCGTCGCCGGCACCACAGCGCGACCAGCCCGACGTAACACCCGGCAAGCGGGAGGCTCCCCCAGTAGTTGAACTGCCGCCAGAACAGCGCCGCGCTGGCGGCCCAGTCGTTCGCCTCGATGTATGCCACGCCGACGAGGATCGGGACGAGTCCGCCGACGGCACCGACCACAGCGAGTCGACGATAGAAGCGGGTCGAGCGCGTCGCGCTCACCACCCCCCCGTTGAACGCCGCCATCCCGATCAGCATCGTCCCGCCGACGCGCCACACGGTCGCGCCGATCAGGCCGCTCGTCTGTCGCTCGCGGGCCGCCGGTACCCGATGTTCGAGCTGTGCCGTCCACCCTCCGCGGTACGCGTCCACCTCGGCGCGAAGCGTCGCCTCCGCCGGACGCCACTGGTCGGCGATCAGATCCGGCGACGCCGCCAGCGCCGCGAGCAGCTCCAGCGCCGACGGCACCGCGATCAGGAGCACCCCCAAGACGAACTGTGTGGTCGGCGCGTGATTTCTGAGCGCCACCACCCACAGTGCACAAACTCCGTACGCGACGAGGATGTCGCCGTACCACAGGAGATACGCGTGCCCGAGTCCGATGAGGATCAGCCATATCGTCCGCCGGTAGTGGAGCCGCACCGACGTCTCCTCGTCCCGCTTGTCGCTGTCCGTGAACAGCACGATTCCAACCCCGAAGAGCAGGGAGAACAGCGTGATGAACTTCTCCTGAAAAAACACGTGACCGATCAGCCACGCCCAGTAGTTCGCGCCGGAGAGGTCGCCGTACACCGTCGGATTCAGTAGCGTCGCCTCGGGCATCGCGAACACCCAGACGTTCACCATCAGGATCCCGAGCACCGCAACGCCCCTGAGCACGTCCAGGCTCACGATCCGATCGGCGGGCGGCGTCGGCGCGGGAGAAGCACTCGAACTCACGGCTCGTCCCGTCGAAAGGCGTCCAGCGAGGTATAGATTCGGTCTTCGGGCAGTGGTCGACGGGCGCAGTCCGCTTGGGATCTCCCGACCGGGTCCGGGGGCGCCCCGGAAGCACGATCACTCGAGCCGTATCGCACGCCCCTCCTCGGAGGATCGATAGATCGCGTCGACGACGCGCTGGACGGAGAGCGCCTCCTCGACGGTGTTGATCGACGGCGGCTCATCGTCGGCGACCGCCTTGAGGAACACCGCCTGTTCGGCGGCGTGGCTGTCCCCATCGCGCGTCTCGACGACCGTATCAGTGAGGTGGTGTCCCCCGCCGATCGCCGCCTCGTGGAGCGTCAGTTCGTCGCTGCCGCGGTCGAACGTCGCGCCGGCCTCGGTACCGCGGACGACGAACTCGTCGGTCGGCGGGCGATTCGTCGCCCACGCCACCTCCAGCGAGATCGTGTTGCCGTCGACGTCACGCACGAACGCCGAGGCGGAGTCGTCGACGTCGAACCCCTCCGGTCCGGCGTCATCCCCCCACATGTGTACGAACGCGTAGTCGTCGCGGTCGCCGAACTCCGACCGCGTCGTGCCCGACACCTCGACGACCTCCGGATGGTCGAGGAAGTATAGCGCCAGGTCGATGGCGTGAACGCCGATGTCGATGAGTGCGCCGCCGCCGGCGACCTCGCCGGCTGTGAACCAGGAGCCGCGACCCGGAATTCCGCGTCGCCGGACGTAGTTCGCCTCGACATGGGTCGTCTCGCCGAACCGCCCCTCGTCCTGATACTGCTTGACCACCTGAACGGGCTCGGCAAATCGGTTGTTGAATCCGACCATGCAGAACCCCTCGGCGCTCGCGGCAGCGTCGGCGATCCGCTCGGCGCTCCGGAGGGTGTGTGCCAGCGGTTTCTCGAGGAGGACGTCGAGCCCGGCGTCGAGCGCCGACAGCGCGTACTCCTCGTGGAACCGGTTCGGCGTCGTGATCAGGACGGCGTCACACTCCTCGTAGAGGGCCGTCTCGTCCTCATAGGCGTGGACGCCGAACTCATCATGGAACCGGCTTCGCGCGTCCGCATCGACGTCCATCCCGCCAACGAGATTCTCACCCCGTTCGGCCAGCAGGGACGCGTGGTGACGTCCGATGCCGCCGAGACCGACGATCCCGACCGCGACGTCGTTCACATTCGTCATGTGTTGCCACTCATGACGGTGATCAGTAAAACCCTTATCCGAAGGGAGGACACGGTCGACAGTCGATCGAGCCCACGGGCCGAACGTGACGTAGCAACGCTACACGAGGCTGGCAACGACGTCGAGGATCTCGATCAGGTCCGCGATCGGCTCGATCGCTCCCGCGGCCGCATCCACGGCCACAGCGATCCGGTCCGACTCGGTAATGACGAACCGACCCACCGCAGCGACGAGCATGAGAAACACGATCGCCGCGAGCGTCCGAGAGAACGCGAGCAGCTTCAGGAGTAGCGGCAACGCGAACAGCGCCACCACTGCGCCGACCGCGTACGTCAGCCCTCGCCACAGCGAGTCGAGGCCGCCGACGTCGGTCGGCCCGTCACCGGTGAGCAACACGGTCGCCGCGACGACGGCGACGAGAGCCCCCCACAGTAATATCGCGAGCAGCTTCGCGCGACTCCGGTGGACCGACCCCGCCGACTCCGGAACGTCGTCGTGGACCCACGGGTTCCGCATACGGATCGTCGACACGCGGTTGACAAGTAACTTGTCGATAATTCGAATATCGCTTGCCGTAATCCATCCCAAAACGTGTTTGATATTTTTAATTCATGGGCCGTTCCGGGACGCCGAGACGACCCCGATGGCTATCGATCGCCGACCGCTGCGAGGGTTGCGCTACGGACGCTCGGGGTACCCAGCGCCCGGCGACGCCATCCGTTACCCGCGTCTACACAGAGGGTGCCACCCTCGGTGACGACGACCGCCCGTCTCGAGTCGACCGCGAGCGCCGCCGACCGGTCGTCGATCGGAAGCGGCGATTCGGTCCACACCTCGGGCCCCCATTCGCCGCCACCGTCTGGCGGCGCGGAGCGCACGAACGGCGTTCCCTCCGCGTCGATCGCCGCCGCATGACCGTCGCCGTCGGCGGCGACGGCGTCGAACGAACCGTCGAGCGCGATCATCCATCCGTTGCCGAGCCGGTACAGCCCGTCCGCCGTCGCCGCGATCGGGATCCCCCGCCCCGAGACGTCGCGCACCCGGTCGAGCCCGACTGACTCGAGCCGGCAGTTACCCGACGGACCGACGGCCCGGATGACGCCGTCGCCGCTCGCTACCAGCGGTCCATCCACCGCGACCGGGTCGTCCACGCGGCCGATCCGCTCGACGGTCGTCGCGCCCGGTGCGGGTGCCGCCCCGTCGGACCCACCCCCGGACGCTGCCCGGATCCGGAGCAGCTCCCCGTCCGCGAGCGCGACGAGGAACGAGTCGTCGTGGGCGCCGATCGCGACGGCCGGGGACATCGACGGGTTGTCGCTTGTGGGGCCGTTGCTCTCGGACCTCCCGCATGTTCGGGTAGCGATCTCCGTGAACCCGGGCTCGGACTCCCCCCCGGCGGCCGTGGCGACGTGGACTCCATTGTCGCCCGCGACCCCGAGCAACAGGGCCGGAGCCTCCCGGTCGGTCGCCCGTGTCGACGCCGTCGGATCGAGGACGGCGACGTCGTTTGCGGGTTCCCGTCGAACCAGTTCGAACGTACCGACACGGTCGCCGGAGATCGCGGCGCGCACGACCCCGACGCCGGTCGCGACGTACGCGTCGGTCCGACCCGCCTTGGCGGCGTACACACGCTTCTCCGTTATCGAGACGTCGTCGTCCGCGGGTGGCATCGGTCGTCCCTTCACACCCAAATATCAAGAGTCGGTCGGTGCGGCCAACACCGACGGCGATTTGAGCCCTCGTCCCGATCCGTCGATCGTGTACTCGGTCGGTCCCGAACTGGTCGATCTCCTCACCGAGGTCGGACCGCGGCTCGCCCGGATCGCGCTTTTCGTCTCGGTCGGCGTGTTCGCGGCCAACGTCGCGGTCGCGTTCGGCCTCGTGCGATACGTCGCCGGCGTCGCCGGATATCTCACGCGTCCGGCGAACCTCCCCGATGAGGCCGGCACGGCGATCCTGACGACGGCGGCGTCGACGACCGCCGGCTATGCCACGCTCGCTGAGTACCGCGAGTCCGGGCTGCTCGACGACCGGGCGACGATGGTCGCCGTGGTGATGAACACGTTCTTCGGCTTCGTCCAGCACGTGTTCACCTACTACGTCCCGGTGATGATCCCGATCCTTGGCTGGCAAACCGGAGCGCTGTACGTCTCGTTCCGCGCCGGGATCGCACTCGCGATCAGTCTCACCGGCATCGTCCTCGGAGCCGTGTTGCTGTCCGACCGCAACGTCGATCGGTCGGCGCTCTCGGATATCGACGCGACCGGTCCTGAGTCCGACGACCGGGGTCACCGCGAACGGGTGATCGCCGCGGCGCAAAGATCGTGGGGAACGCTTCGACGGATCGTACCGCGGCTGGCCGTCGTGTACACCCTGGTCGTCGCGCTCGTCACCTACTACGACGTCGATTCGCTCACGGGTGTCGCGGAGCCGCTCACGGCGCTGCTCGGCCTTCCCGGGGCCGCAGTCCCCGTTATCGCCGTCTACACGCTCGACACGACCGCCGGTGCGGCGACGATCGCACCGCTGCTCGATGGAACGTTCACGCCACGAACCGCGGTCGCGACGCTGCTACTGGGTGGGATCGTCTCCTTTGCAGTGTCGACGTTCAAACGGTCGATCCCGTTCCAGTACGGGATCTGGGGAGCGGAGTTCGGCACGAAGGTGATCGTCGTCAACACGCTGCTGAAGATCGTGTTCATCTCCGTGAGCGTCGCCATCCTCCTCATACTGTAGCCGGCGGTCGTTCCCCGGAACCCCTTTTACCCGCCCCCGCCGACCGTACGGACATGATCGACGAGACGGTCGCCGAGATCCGGGCGATGCAAACACACAGCACGTCAGTGGTGGCGATCAAGGCGACGCGGTCGCTCACGGAGCTACTCGACCGCGAATACGTGACCGTCGACGAGTTTGAGCGCGACCTCGAACACAACGCCGGCGTGTTGCGCCGCTCGAACCCCTCCCACGCCGCCCTCCATAACGCGATGCGTGAGGTCGAACGGTCCGTCGTCGGCGAAGCGACCTCCGTTCAGGGTGTCAAACAACTGCTCGCGGACACCATCGAGCGCGTCGTCGAAGAGGTCGAGACGTCGAAGGCGGCGGCGGCTTCGAACGCCGCCGAACTGATCGCCGACGGCGAAACCTTGCTGGTTCACGACTACTCCACGACCGTCCTCGAGTCGATAGAGACCGCGGCGATGAGCGGGAAACACCTCACCGTGTATGTGACCGAGGCACGCCCCCGGACCCTCGGCCGGAAGACGGCCCGAGCGCTCGCGGCGATGGACCGCGTCGACGCACGGATGGTCGTCGACTCGGCGATGGGATACGCGCTGCGTGACTGCGACCGGGTGATCCTCGGGATCACCTGCATGACCGGTGGTACGTACTACAACCGCGTCGGCACGTTCCCGCTCGTCGTCACCGCACGGGAGCTGGGTATCCCCGTCACCACGGTCGGGTCGGGCGCGAAGCGGATCGAGGACTTCCGCTTCGAGAACGAGTTTCGCGACGCCGTCGAAGTGATGCGTGAACCCGTCGAGGACGTCGCCATCGAGAATCCGAGCTACGACGCGACCCCGATCGGCATGATAGACACGATCATCACCGACGACGGCGTCGACGAGCCCTGAACGGAGCGAGCGCGGACGAGGGTGTGGGGCGCCGATCCGCACGTTTTTGTCCCCGGCCGTCCCACGTTCGGCCATGCAACGCGGGCGACGGAAACCGGACTGGTTGAAGTCACGGCCGCCGTCGGGCACCCGGTTCACGGAGATCACCGAAACGCTTCGGGATCGGGATCTGCATACGGTGTGTGAGGAGGCGAACTGCCCGAACATGGGCGAGTGCTGGTCCGGCCGTGACGGTCCCGGTACCGCGACGTTCATGTTGATGGGCGATCGCTGCTCGCGGGGGTGTAACTTCTGTGACGTCGAGACGGGCGGGATGGAGTCGCTCGATCCCGACGAGCCCGAAAACGTCGCGGACGCCGTCGCCGAGATCGGCCTCGACTACGTCGTGTTGACCTCCGTCGACCGCGACGACCTGCCCGACGGCGGCTCGGCGCACTTCGCCGAGACGATCCGCGAGATCAAGCGCCGCGATCCGGGGATTCTCGTCGAAACGTTGATTCCCGATTTTCAGGGTGATCCGGACGCTATCCGCCGGATCATCGAGGCGGGGCCGGACGTTATCGCCCACAACGTCGAGACGGTTGAGCGACTCCAGTGGCCGGTTCGTGACCGGCGCGCGACCTACGAGCAGTCGCTCACAGTGCTCGATCAGGTCGCCCACGAGTCGGACGTGTACGCGAAGACGAGCCTGATGCTCGGCGTCGGCGAGTACGACCACGAAGTGTACCGGACGCTCGGGGACCTCCGGGAGGTCGGCGTCGACGTGGTCACGTTCGGGCAGTACCTCCAGCCGTCCCGGTCGCACCTGGACGTGTTCGAGTACGTCCATCCGGACACGTTCGAGGTGTGGCGGGAGGTCGCCGAGACGGAGTTCGAGTTCCTCTACTGTGCGTCCGGGCCGATGGTCCGCTCGTCGTACAAGGCCGGCGAACTGTTCGTCGAGGCGCTGTTACGCGAGGGACGTTCCCCCGAGGATGCGCGTCGACGGGCGCGAGCTGCCGGTGGAGACTAACGACGTCGGACGGTCGGGGGAGACCGACGCCGCCGGACTACGGGCGCATCGACGCCGCCGGACTACGGGCGCATCGGCGACGCGGCCGCTGAAGGGGACCGACGGACGGCGCTGCCCGTCGCGGTCGACCGAGGAGAGCCGATCGTTTATACCCGATACCGGGACCAACCACGCCGTGGCCTGCTGATCGGTCCACGACGGTCGAGGCGGGAGTGCGGCGCACCGTCGTGGGAACACGCCGTCCGCGCGCCGCCTGTTAGCCCCACGAAATCCGTCGTTCGAACCGCGGGTCGAACGATCCATGTACCCCCGACGCAGCGACCGGTCGACCCGGAACCGACGCGCGGGTGTCGGCAACGGTCACCCCTCGGCGCCGGTCGCGTCGGCGAAGCGGCGCACCGCGAGGTACGTCACGAGCGCGAGGACGGCGTACACGGCCACGGTGAGCGTGGTGCCGGCGTCGGCGCTGTCGATCGCGAGCCGCGCGACGGCGTTGGTCGGCCCTCCGGCCATCGCGGTCGCGCCGCCGAATAGCGCGAGCACCGTCACGGAGTACAGTAGCTGTGCGGCCCGCCGTTCGCGCGCGACAAGTGCGATCGCGATCGCCACCCCGACGACGATCGCCGTTAGCGCGGTCATCAACAGCAGAATGCGGCCGACGTTCGCGACCGGCGTGCCGTTCGCCCGAAGCAACAGCAGCCACAGCAGGGCCTGTCCCGGTGCGATCGCGACCGCGGCAAGCGCCTTCCCGTCCACGACCTCCGGCAACGTCACCGGTGTCACCCGTAGCAGTTCGAGCGTTCCCCGGTCGATCTCCTCGCTGATCGAGTCGACCGCGATCGACCCGGAAATGAACACGGGCAAAAACACCAGGAGCGGTATCAGCACCGTGTAGGTGAACGTGAAGTATGGGCTCGATCCGGCCGCCTCCGGTAGCGGTAGCGGGTGGTGGCTCAGCGACGCCGTCCGATCGCTTCGCTCGGCTCGTTCGTACGCCCGGAGCAGTTCCCGGAGCTGTACCACGATCACCGTCGTCTCCACGTTCGCGTCCGGTACCGTCGAGACGACAGAGATCCGGTCCTCCTCGGCCCGGTTCGCGACGACGACCGCGTCCGCGCGGTTGCGGTCGAACGCCTCACGAGCGGCAGCGCCGTCCTCGTATCGCGTCACGGATGCACCCGGTACGTCGGCCGCGGCCCGCTCGAGGTCCGCCACCGCGTCGCCCGCGCCAGCCACCTCGATCTCCGCCCCGTCGAGTCCGGCGGGGTCGTACATCGAAACGAGCCCGACGACGAGGAACGAGGAGAACGCGGCGATGAACAGCTGTATCGCGATCGCGAGCAGGATCGTCTTCTCCGCGCGCAACCCCGACAGCTCGCGCTTCGCGACCGTCAGTCGGCTATCCATGGAGGCTCACCACCCCGACGTTGTACGCCGCGTGGATCAGCGTCGCCACCACGAGCGTGACGGCGTAGTAGCTCCGATGCCGGCTCGCACCGATCGCGGCGACGACGGTCGTGAACCCGTGGAGTGCGAGCGGTGCGAGGAACAGACCGACCGCGACGAGCGGCGAAAGCTCCGCGATGCCGGTGACGGAACCGAACGCGGCCCGTCCGACGTATAACTCCGTCAGCCCGACCGCCTGCACGACCGCGGTGGCCTTCTCGGCGAGAAAGAAGCCGGCACCGGATGCGAGGCCGACCGCGACCGCGACCCGGTCCGACCGTGCGAACACGTCGCGTTCGAACCCCGCGTACAGATGGACGCTTTTCGCGAACTCCTCGATGAACGCGATCGTCACGAGCAGTACGGGGATCGAGACGGTTACCGGCAGGGCGAACAGGATCGCGACCGCGAGCAGCTCCGCGAGAAACACGAACGGGATCGTACAGGCGGTGATCGCCACGATAACACCGAGTCCGCGAAGTCGATCACCCACCGATCCCGCTGTATCCGCGGGGAGTCCGTCGGACACCGGAGAGAGATGCACGGCGAGCGCGTCGAGGAACTTCCGTGGCACGGGCTTTTGAGTGAACATATCCTCCTCGCGATAGACGCCGATCCCGAGCACGAACAGCAGTGCGGCGCTCACGAAAACCGGCCCGGTCGAGAAGAGGAACGCTCCGGCCGAGACCGGTTCGCCCTGCAGATCCAGTACGACGAGCGTTAGCGGAGAGATCAGCGCGACCGGCGTCACGTTGGTAAACACCGCGGGCACGAACGCGTACGTCGTCAGGAGCACGCTCACGGCGACGGTGACGAAGGTGAGTTCCTTGAACGACCGTGCGAACATCGCGCCGAGGAAGGTCGCACCGAGGAAGCCCAGTGCGAGCGGCACGATCGCGAGCACGGAAACGAGCCCGCCGCCCACGCCGAGCGCGATCACCGCCGTGACGCCGATCGCGGCCGCAACGTACGGTAGCGTCTTTCCGACGACGATATCGAGCGGTGCGAGCGGTGACACGAGGAGCAGTTCCCCTCGTCTGTTGATCCGCTCGTTGAGGATCGACGACCCGTAGGCCTGGATGAGAAAGTTCATCGGGACGAGAAACGCGAACGCCAGCACGAGCGAGGCGAACGGGAACGGCGGGGTGATTCCTCCCGGTGAACCGGTCGTTTCGCCCCCGAACGTGCCGCCCCCGCCTCCGAGCGACGGGACGGCGAGACGCTCCTCGTCGTCCGTTCCATCGCTGGCATTCGAGTCGCCGAGGTCGACGCGGTCGCCGTCAGTCGTCGTGCCGTCGTCCGATTCGGGGTCGTTCCGGTCGTCGGCCGTCGAACCGTCATCCACGGCACCGTCACCGCCGAGCGTGACGTCACGGTCGATGTCGCCGGTGCGGTCGGCGTACCGAAGCGTAACGATCACGGGAAACGCGGCGGAGACGTTTTCCTCCGTGGTGAGCAGTCGTTCGTTGTGTGATTCGACGGCTGCCCGGAACTCCGCGGCCGCAGCCTCGCCCTTCGGCGTGTCGCTCGCTCGCACGCCCACCTCGTCATAGCTGCTGCTGACGACGAGCAGGTCGACGTCGGCGCCGAGCCGGGCGCCGGTGTCGGGGACGAGCGTCAGTGCGGGTTCGTCCGCGACCGCCTCGGCGTGTGGTGCGTTCGGGTCGACGCCGACGCGATAGACGTCACGGTCGACGTCGAGACCGGCCACCCCGAGTGCGGCCCCCGCGCCGACGACGCTCCCGACGACCGCGAGCAACGCTAGCGCCGCGAGCACCGTCCGCCTATCGAGTCCGCCCACGACACCCGACGCCTCCCAGCGTGCGACCCGTACCACCGATCGGAGACGGGTACGGTTCGGACGTCGGTCGGTACGGTCGCCACCGGATCCGCCGCTCACCTCCGGCCCTCCCCGACGTGGGGCGTCGGGCCGTCGTCGGACGTCGAGTCGGGAACCGCCGACGCTCCGTCGTCACTCGAACGCTGATTCCCCACGTCCCCGTCTCGCCCGGTACCGGATCGGCGGCCGGGCATCGGCCGCCCGACGATGTCGAGAAACACGTCCTCGAGGCTCGGCTCACGGGTCCGAATGTCGACGACGTCGCCGCCGGCGTCCGTCGCGGCCGTCCGAACGCGCTCGACCGCGTCCATCGTGGCGACGACCGTCCGGTGGCGACGAACGGCGGTGTGCCCCCTCCGTGCGTCGCCGGTATCCCGATCACCGGTCGTGTCGCCGGCGCCGTGATCGGTGGGTATCCCGCCGTCAGTTGGATCGTCGATCGGTTCGGAGTCCAGCGACGAGTCCGTCTCGTCGACGTCGATCGGTACGTCGGTAAACACGTGATACGTGGTCTCCCCGTGCCGCTCGCGGATCCCCTCGACGGTGCCGCGTGCCACCATCCGGCCCTCGTTCATCACGAGCACGCGGTCGCACACCGACTCGACGTGGTACAGGTTGTGTGCGGAGAACACGACCGTCTTTCCCGCCGCACGAAGTTCGCGGGTGAACGCCAGTACGGAGTCGGTCGTCACCGGGTCGAGCCCGGACGCTGGCTCGTCGTAGATCAACACGTCCGGGTCGTTCACTAGGGACCGCGCGATCGCCACCTTCCGTTTCATTCCCTTCGACATGTCGCCGAGCCGGCGGGTACGGTGGTCGAGTTCGAGTCTATCGAGCGTCGCATCGATCCGCTCGTCGGCTGTCTCACGCGGGACGTCGTACAGATCGGCGAAGAATCGAAGGTACGACAGCGGCGTCATCTCCTCGTATAAGGGCGATTCCTCCGGGAGAAATCCGAGCCGCCGACGCATCTCCGGGTCGGCCGAGTCGTAGCCGGCGACGCGAGCCTCGCCCGCCGTGGGCTCGATCAGGCCGGCGAGCATCTTCAGCGTCGTCGTCTTCCCGGCGCCGTTCGGTCCGACGATCCCGAAGACCTCACCGTCGTCGACGGCGAAGCTGCTGTCGACGACCGCCGCAAAGTCGCCGTACGTCTTCTCGAGTCCTCGGACCTCTATCATACGGCTCGATGGCGGTCGCGCCGGGTTAAATCCCTGGACGCGGCTATCAACAACGAGAAAAGAGTCCGAACACACCGCCCACGGGAGCGTTTCGGTATGGACGCTTTTTCGTTCGTCGAGGCCGTGGTTTGGACGTGCCACGACCTGCCGATCCGGACGAGTGTGCGGGTGGGAGTCTCCTCGACCGTTCCGAGAACGGGTGTGCTGCTGGTACCCACGTCGATCGTGTACGCGGCGGCCTGCAGTTCGACGTCTGGCGCGACGTCCCGGTCGCACCCGACGTGGCGGCATCACGTCTCAGGGATACGCGATGGTGGCCAACGTGGAGTCCGACGATATCCGGCGTCGAGAGCGACGATCGCTACGTTCGTGAGGGAACCCGTGGTCGAGTCCGTGTCGCCGGCGCGTGGATCCCGTTCCGCGTGACCGGATTCAACGGCCGGCGCTGGACGTGGCGGGTCGCTGGCCTCCCCGCGACCGGACATCGCGTCGAGGGGTACGCAGGTGACGACGATCGGTGCCGGGTGGTCATCGAGGTACCGCTTCCGGCGGCGGGGTACGTGCCGACGTGCCGACGTGCGCTTGACCGATTCGCACGACTGGTGACACCCTGCGGGAACGCTGAGAACGACGGGGTGGTCGGAGGCGACGGGGACGACGAGCACGTCGAGAGTGCCGAGGGGAGCCCGGACGGCACGGACGATCCGGACAACGGACGGTCGGAACGCTCCCACTCGTCGTAGCGGCGGATGGTCGGAACGGCCCTACCCATCGTAGCCACGCTCGAAGAGATCGATCGGTTCCTCCCCCGGAATTTCCTCGTCGACGGTGAACCCCGGCCCCCGAGTCGCGAACTCGAAGACGAGTTCGTCGGGGTCGGTGAAGTAAATGCTCTTGAAGTAGGTACGATCCGTGACGTCGGAGACGTTGACGCCGTGATCCCGGAGGTGTGACTGCCACTCGCGGAGGATCGATTCGTCTGCGACACCGAACGCGAAGTGATGGCCCGCCCCTGGCCCGGGCGTCCCCCGTGCGTCGGAGTATTCGAAATACGTCACGGTCGTTCCGGGCTCGCCCTTCGGTGTCGAGGAAAAGTAGTCGTGTGGAGTCCCGGGGTCGTCGTAGTTCTGCGTCCGCTTGACGGTGTGCCACCCGAGGACGTCCTCGTAGAAGGCGGCCGTCTCCGTGATGTCGGTGCAGACGTTGGTGACGTGGTGCAGTCCCGTCGTCGGCGGCGCGCCGGTCATGTTGAGCGATTGGACGGGACGACAGTGAGGCGTATGTGCCCCGCGACGCTGCTGGAGCGCTTCCCCGATGTCCGTCCAACGGTAGCGTCGTGCCGGAAGGTTCCGTGCGGTCGAACTGCCACCCTTTTAGTCGGACCGTCTCCGAGTGGGGCGTAATGAGCGAGGCCGAGACGACCGAGCACGACCCCGAGGAGCTGGGTCTCGTCGCCGGACTGGAGATCCACCAGCAGCTCGATACGCCGACGAAGCTGTTCTGTGATTCCCCGACGACCGAACGCGACCCCGAGGCGTCCGAACGGACGATCACTCGACACCTTCACCCGACGAAAAGCGAGCTGGGCGAGCTCGACGACGCCGCCGTCGAGGAGAGTCGCGTCGATCGCGAGTTTACCTACCTCGCGTACGACACGACCTGTCTCGTCGAGGAGGACGACGAACCTCCCCGGCGCGTCGACGAGGAGGCGCTGTCGGTCGCCCTCCAGATCGCCGACCTGCTGGACGTGAGCGTCGTCGATCAGGCTCACGTCATGCGCAAGCTCGTCATTGACGGCTCGAACACGTCCGGCTTCCAGCGATCGATCCTACTTGGCCAGGACGGCGTCATCGAGACGAGCGAGGGGACCGTGTCGATCGAGGACCTCATGCTCGAGGAGGAGTCCGCAAAGCGGGTCGAGGAGACCGACGACGGTGTCGTCTACTCGTTGGACCGGCTCGGCGTCCCGCTGGTCGAGATCGGTACCGGTCCGGACGTTCGAACGCCCGAACAGGCCCGAGAGGCCGCGGAACGGATCGGCATGCTCCTCCGGTCGACCGGCGCGGTGAAGCGCGGACTCGGGACGATCAGACAGGACGTGAACGTCTCCATCGCGGAGGGCGCGCGCGTGGAGGTGAAAGGCGTGCAGGACTTACAGGGGATCGAGGACATCGTTCGCGGAGAGGTCCATCGGCAGGCCGAACTGCTTGCCATCCGCGACGAACTCCGCGAGCGTGACGCGAGCGTCGGCGACCCAGTGGACGCAACGTCGGTGTTCGACGACACCGACTCCGACGTGATCCGGGGTGCGATCGACGACGGCGGGGCGGTCACCGCGGTGCCGCTCTTCGGCTTCGACGGCCTGGTCGGCCGCGAGATACAGTCAGACCGTCGCCTCGGTACGGAGCTGTCCGATCACGCCACGCGTCACGGCGCGGGCGGCATCTTCCACACCGACGAGCTGCCCGCTTACGGGGTCACGGCGGAAGAAGTGGCGGCCCTCCGCGATCACGTCGGAGCGAGCGCGGACGACGCGGTCGCCATCGTCGCCGCCGATCCCGAGACGGCGGACCTCGCTATCGAGGCGGCAGCCGAGCGTGCGGCCGACGCCATCGAGGGCGTCCCGGAGGAGACCCGTGGGGCGAACGACGACGGGACGACCCGCTATCTTCGGCCGTTGCCGGGCGCGGCACGGATGTATCCGGAGACGGACGTTCCCCCGGTCGAGCCCGATCCGTCGTCGGTCGACCAGCCCGAACTGCTCGACGAGAAGGCCGAGCGATACGAAACGGACCTCGGCCTCGACGCGGGACTCGCCGAGCAGGTCGCGTTCGGCCAGCGGTTCCCGCTGTTCGAGACGGCGGTCGATCGCGGCGTCGACCCGACGTTTGCGGCCACCACGCTGGAGTCGACGACGACGGAGATCCGCCGTGACGGCGCGCCGGTCGAGAGTCTCACGGACGACCACTTCCTCGACGTCTTCTCGCTCGTCGACGCGGGCGACCTCGCGAAGGAGGGCGTTCCCGAGGTGTTGACGACGCTGGCCGAGGATCCCGAGCTGTCGGCCGAGGAGGCAGTCGAGGCGGCCGGCCTCTCCGGCGTGAGCGAGGCCGCGGTGCGCGAGGCAGTCGTCGAGGTCGTCGAGCGCAACGCGGACCAAGTCGCCGAGGAAGGGATGGCCGCCTTCTCCGGGCTGATGGGCGAGGCCATGGGAGCGCTTCGCGGCAAGGCCGACGGCGAGGTCGTTTCCGACGTGCTTCGCGAGGAGATCGGCAAGCGATCGTCTTGATATCCTCCCCGCGCTGACGCGCGAGGATTTCAACGTGGGACTGGAGGCCGCTCCCGCGCCCTCGGTGGCAACTTCTCGCCCGCCGACCGGGCGCCGTCGAGGCGATACCGGGTCGGTGTCCCGTGTTCTCGCGTCGACGACTCACCCGGTGCTCTCCCGTGGCAGCACGGTGAGATCCGTACGTTCAACGCCGACCGTAACCCGTTCGTCGACGTCCGGTGGCGCCTCCCGTCGTTCGACGGTCACGTCCGCGCCGATCTCCAGCCGAACGGTGACGTCGTATCGGCTGCCCACGTCCGTGACCGATCCGACGACGCCGCTCAGACGCAGGTCGGTAGCGGGGGTTCCCGTCGGCGAGACGACGAGATCCTCCGGACGGACGTGAACCGAGACGTCGTCTCCGTTGTCGGACGGCATCGATCGCTCGGGCATTCCGACGGCCGTCTCCCCGACGCGGAGCGTCGGCGGATCCGTCCTCGCAACCGACGCCGGGATCACGTTCGATCGGCCGAGGAACGACGCCACGAACCGGTTAGGTGGCGACTCGTAGAGCCGACGTGGCTCGCCGATAGCGGCGACACGCCCGTTCCGAAGGATCACGAGACGATCCGCGAGCGACATCGCCTCCTCCTGATCGTGTGTCACGAACAGCGTCGTCACTCCAGTCTCCCGCTGGATGCGGGCGATCTCCTCACGCAGTTGGTTCCGGAGCGTCCGGTCGAGCGCCGAGAGCGGCTCGTCGAGCAGGAGTACCTCGGGTTCCGGCGCGAGCGCCCGTGCCAGCTCCACGCGACGCCGCTCCCCGCCGCTCAGCGCCCCCGGCGAGGAGTCTCCTCGCTCCTCGAGATCGACGAGCTCGAGATACTCGTCGACGATCGCCTGCCGCCGCGTACGGTCCATTCCGCGGGCATCGAGCCCGTACGCGACGTTCTCCCGAACGGTCAGGTGGGGAAACAGCGTCGATCGCTGGAAGACGATCCCGACGTCCCGTTCCTCCGGCGGAATCCCCGTGACGTCGGTCCCACGCAGCCGAACTCGCCCGTCAGTCGGGGTGACGTGACCCCCGATCGCCTGCACGATGGTCGTCTTTCCGCAGCCGCTCGGGCCGAGCAGCGCGACCAGCTCCCCCGACTCCAGCTCGAACGACACGTCGTCGACCGCCCGCTCGTCCCCGTACCGATGGGAGAGCCCGTCGACCGCAAGCGTCACTGCTCCACCACCGTCGGAACGTGGGCGAGTCGCTGAATGGCCGCGATCACCAGCAGGGTGATCCCCAGCAGCGCGAGCGCCAGCGGAACGGTGGCGTCGATGCCGCCGGAGATGAAGTCGACCCAGATACGGGTCGGCATCGTCCGCGGGTTGTACGCGACCATCATCGTCGCTCCGAACTCGCCGATGGCCCGCGCGAACGTGAGCACGACGCCGGCGAGGATCGCCCCGCGAGCGAGCGGTAGTGAAACGTTCCAGAACGTCGCGATCGGACCGTATCCCAGCGTGCGAGACGCCCGTTCCAGCCGTTCGTCGACCGCGCCGAACCCGGCCCGTGCGGTGATGACCACGAACGGGGCGGCGACGAACGTCTGTGCGAGGATCACCCCGACGAGACTGTCAGTGAGCGGGACGCCGAGGGCAGACGCGAACGCACCGATCGGCGTGAATCGACCGACGGCCGTCAGAAGCATCGCCCCCCCGACCACCGGCGGCACGATCAGCGGGAGCACGACGAGTGCCTCGATCACCCGCTTGCCGCGGAACGACTCGCGGGCGAGGACGTACGCGAGGGGCACGCCGAACACCGTCGCGACGAGCGTGGAGACCGGTGCGGTGAGCAGCGAGTTCCGGATCGCTGCCCTAACGGCGGGTCGCGCAAGCAGCTCGGCGAACGGCGCGGCCCTCGTTCGCCCGAGAAACGTCACGAACGGGAGGGCGAAATAGGCGACCAGCAGGCCACCGAGGAGGCCCGGAACCAGAAACTCGGGGAGGCGGCCGGACCCGAAATCCTCCGACGTTCGGCGGGCGAGACTCATCCCGACATCACCGTCTCGGGAGCGTCGCCGTGAGCCGCCGGGAACCCGTCCGTCGTGAGCCCGTTCTCCGCAAGGGTCCCGTGTGAGTCCGCGAGGAACCGAACGAATGCCCGTCCCGCCTCGGGGTTGTCGGCATCGTCGAGCACCGTCGCGTTGTACACGACCGGCGTCCCGGACACCGTGTACCCGTCATCGGTCGTGTACGAGACGGTCGCGTAGTGGCCCGCATACTCCCGATTCGAGAAGTCGTACGCGTTGGGGAACTCGTGAAAGGGAAGTCCGTGATCGACGGCCATGTTCCGGTAGGCGACCGCGGCCGCACGATTTCCGGCGTCGACGCCCGCCAGCAGCTGTGGCTCCTCCGGCTCGCGGTACACCGCCCCGGCGACGCTGTCGGCGAACCCGTCGAGGTCGTGTTCCGTCTCGGCCAGCTGGAACGCGTGCATCGCCCGGTAGCCGAGCGGATCGAGGTCCGGGTCGCTGATCGCCAGCTCCCCCTCGTCGGCGTCCAGCACGACCTCGTACCACGGGTCGCCCGCATCGAGACGCTCCCCGACCCACGTGTCGGGCGCGTACGCGAGTCCAACGGAGTTGGACGCGAACTCGAGGTCCCAGTCGGTGTGCTCGCCGTAGAGCCGATCGCGCAGGAGGACGTCGTCGGCGCTGATCGCCACGTCCGGGTGTTTCTGTCCGTCCTCGATCATGCGCATGACTGCGTTCGAGCCGTAATACTCGCCGTGACACGCCGTCCCGGTCTCCGCCTCGAACCGTCGCCCGACGTAGTCGTCGAGGACGACGGCGAGACTTCCGGCGGAGAGCACCGAGACGGAGTCGCTATCCGCCCCGAGACAGCCCGCCGTCCCGAGGACCGCACCGCCGGATAGCGCGGCGAGGACCGATCGGCGGGATCGGATACCCATACTTCGTGTAACGGAACGCTCCCCCGATAAAGTAACTGCCTATAATTAAGTCTATTAAGTTATGAAACCTAAAGATATTTCATTTTCGCCGACATCGCCCGGAAGCGTGACCGTTGGCTGTTGCGGCGGACGCCGCCCTCGCCGGCGGCACGGGCTCACTCCCGCCGGAGCAGGTATCTCGGCGGCACGTGCTCGGTCGTGTACACCGTCCGCCCACGCTTCGTGATCCGGCGTCCGTCCGCCCGCATGCTCGCCGCGTCGACGACGAACACGACCGGGTCCGTCGCGTGTCGTGCGCCGACCGACCGTGCCTCGGTGGCCGTCTCGGAGAGGTGAACGAGCTGGCGGGACATCGACCGGATCCCCTCCGTCAGAACGTCGTCGACGTTCGACGGTGCCGTCCCGTGGCAGAGGACGTCCGGCACGGGTTCGGCGGTGTCGTCGTTCGTCCCGTCGGCCGGTTCCGGTCCGCTTGCCGTGACTGCATCGTTCGGCTCGCGTTCGAGCGCAACCTCGATCGAGTGCCCGTACGTGGCCCGTATCCGCTCGCCGTCGACCTCGAACCGCCCCTTGGGATCGGTTTCGACGACCGCGTCGACCGACGTGTCGTCCGCCCAGTCGTACCGGTTCCCGACGACGGCGTTGAGCTGCTGCAGTTCGATCCAGCCTCGGCCGTCCGTTTCGAGACCGTACTCGTCCGGAAAGTGTCGGAGCACGCCGCTCATGAACTTCGAGAGGCGTCGGCGCCGAGCGCCCGACAGGATGCGAACGCCGTCGACATCGCAGTCGGGACAGGTCGATCCCTCGAACCGTCCGTGGTTCCCACAGGATCGGATCTCGGTCATCGGCGATGGACCCCCGGTGTCTCGGTCGTCGGTGGTGACTCGTCACGATCCGCGTTCCGTCGACGGCTCACTCCGTCAGCTCCTCGATCAGCGTCTCGACGTCGTACGTCGCGGGCGCACGTGACTCGTCGCGAAGCGTCGCGATGGTGAACGTCGAGTTGGTGCGTTCGACCTCGGGGATCGCCTCGAAGTCGCTGATGAGTCGCTCGACGGTGTCCGACGAGGAGAGTCGTGCGATCACGACGAAGTCCGTCTCTCCCATCGTGAAGAACGCCTCGGTCACGCCCTCGACGGAGAGCAACTCGTCGGCGAACGCCTCGTAGGGGCCGTCGTAGTCCGCGAGCACCTCGACGATCACCGTAACGCCGAGCCCCAACTCCTCGTGGTCGAGATCGTACAGGTCGTTTTCGATCACCCCTGCTTCCCGGAGATTGTTTAGCCGGTAGTGGATCGTCGACACCGGAATGCCCGTCGCCTCGTGTAACTTCTCCGGGCTCCCCGTTCCAAGATCGGAAATCGCCTTCACCAGTCGCACGTCGCGCTCGTCCATACGGTACCGTCGCGTGAACGACCCGTATATATTACGACCGACAGGGTTACAGAAGAATTCAAAAATGCGGTGTCACATTGCATCGATCTCGATTCAGATTCATATGTTGAGACTATAATGCAGTAATGCGAGCAAATTGGAAGTAGAATTTAAGTGTAGCGGAGTCAATCGAAATAATAACGGATGTATTCGAGAAACCTCCTTTCATCTTCCACCGGCGTCGCCGGGGCATTCCTCCTGTTGGCGACGCTATGGGGGACGTCGTTCGTCGCTATCGAGGCCGGACTACCGTACGTGTCGCCGCTCCTGTTCGCGGGGATACGGTACGCGATCGCGGGCGCCGTCGTGCTGGGATACGCGGTCGTCGTCGCCGGCCGCGTGTTCCCCCACGGTCGCGATGAGTGGCTCGGCGTCGGCGTCGCCGGCACGTTCGTGATCGCGGCGTACCACGGATTGCTGTACGTCGGCGAGCTGTACGTCTCGGGCGCTGTCGCCGCGGTCGTCGTCAGCCTCGCTCCGGTGTTGACCGCCGCCTTCGCGGCCGCGCTGCTCTCGAGCGAACGGCTCGGTCGGTTCGAGATGGCCGGCTTCGCGCTCGGGCTGGTCGGGGTCGTCGTGATCGCCGACCCGGCCGGCGTCGGTCTCGTCACCGGCGACGGGTCGGTCTCGCCGGCGCTTTTCGGCGTCATGTTGACATTCCTCGCGGCGGTCGCGTTCTCGATCGGGGCGGTGCTCCTGCGTCCGCTCCGGACCGATCTCCCCATCGCCGCCCTCCAGGGCTGGGCGATGCTGCTCGGGGCCGGTCAGCTGTTCGTCGGTGCCGCCGCACTCGGCGAGTCGCCGACCGCGATCGTCTGGAACGCGACGTCGATCCTCTCGCTTGCGTACCTCACGGTGCTGTCCGGCGTCGTCGCGTTCCTGATCTACTTCGCGCTTCTGGACGCGGTCGGCCCGACCCAGCTCCACCTCGTCGGCTACGTGGAGCCGATCGTGGCGGCGATCGGCAGCTGGGCCCTGCTCGGGCACCTGATCGAGGGGCAGGCGGTCGTCGGCTTCCTCGCCATTCTCGCGGGGTTCGCCGCGCTGGAGCGCCGCGAGATCGCCGCGTACATCACGACGAAATACGGATACGGCGGCTGATCGATCCCGGTCAGTTTTATTGGTTTTCGCGCCGTTGAGCCCCTATGCATATCGGCATCGTCTCCGACACACACGACGACCTCGAGGCGGTCACCGCGGCGGTCGACCTGTTCGAACGGGAGGACGTCGACGTCGTCGTCCACTGCGGCGACTTCGTCGCCCCGTTCTCGGTGACTCCGTTCGACGCCGCGTTCGAGTTTCACGCGGTCAGAGGGAACAACGACGGCGAGTGGGCGGTCCAGTCGGCGGTCGACTCGTTCGGCGAGTATCACGG
>LFFM01000188.1_pt1 | contig 40595 bp, 35 predicted proteins | sample 643131 | NCBI WGS metagenome assembly LFFM01 (sample SAMN03777445, study PRJNA286221) | soda lake metagenome | biome: soda lake; feature: Kulunda steppe; material: water; isolation source: sample Tc-Br brine of Tanatar trona crystallizer | place: Russia: Kulunda steppe | collected 2011-07 | reverse complement strand
GGCCAGTCCGAGCGTTCCTCGGGCGCGATGGTCCAGACCGAGCCCGTCCCGACCGACTTCGTCATGATCGCGGCGGGGAACCTCGACGCGATGGAGAACATGCACCCGGCGCTGCGGAGCCGTATCAAGGGGTACGGCTACGAGGTGTACATGGAGGACACCATCGAGGACACCCCCGAGATGCGCCGGAAGTACGTTCGCTTCATCGCCCAGGAGGTCGCGAAGGACGGCCGGCTGCCGGAGTTCACCGCCACCGCCATCGAGGAGGTCATCCTCGAGGCCAAGCGCCGCTCCGGCCGGAAGGGTCACCTGACGCTACACTTCCGGAACCTCGGCGGCCTCGTCCGCGTCGCCGGCGACATCGCCCGCGGCGAGGACGCCGAGAGGACGACGCGAGACCACGTGCTGCAGGCGAAGGGGCGTTCGCGCTCCATCGAGCAGCAGCTCGCCGACGACTTCATCGAGCGGCGCAAGGACTACGAGCTCCAGGTCGCCGACGGCTACGTCGTCGGCCGCGTCAACGGGCTCGCCGTCATGGGTGAGGACTCCGGGATCATGCTCCCGGTGATGGCCGAGGTCGCGCCCTCACAGGGGCCCGGCGAGGTGATCGCCACCGGCCAGCTGAAGGAGATGGCCCAGGAGTCGGTGTCGAACGTCTCGGCGATCATCAAGAAGTTCTCCGACGAGAACATCTCCGAGATGGACATCCACATCCAGTTCGTGCAGGCGGGCCAGCAGGGCGTCGACGGCGACTCCGCGTCCATCACGGTCGCGACCGCCGTCATCAGCGCCTTGGAGGACGTCGGCGTCGACCAGAGCCTCGCGATGACCGGCTCGCTGTCGGTGCGGGGCGACGTGCTCCCCGTCGGCGGCGTCACACACAAGATCGAGGCGGCCGCGAAGGCCGGCTGCACGCGCGTCATCATCCCGAAAGCGAACGAGCAGGACGTCATGATCGAAGAGGAGTACGAGGAGATGATCGAGGTCATCCCGGTCTCCCACATCAGCGAGGTGCTCGAAATCGCGCTGGAGGGCGATACCGGGAAGGACTCGCTCGTCTCCCGGCTCAAGTCGATCACCGGCTCGACGCTCAAAGACAAGGGCGTCTCCCAGCCCTCCAGCCCGAGCCCGCAGTAACGGATGCCCGTTCCGGCGACGTTCGCGGCCGCGACCGTCGCCCTCACCGCGGTGCTGTTGTATCTCACCCATCGCTCACGGCGGACGTTGGACCGGGTCCGCGTCGTCGACCGCGACGAGCCGGAGGGTTCGATCCGCGAAGCCGACGCGACCGCCGCGGCCGACGCGGGGCCGCCGCGCACGTTCGATCACCCCGACGCGATCGACCGCGACTTCCACGGCGACCCGCCGGTCGCCAACGCGGCCGAGCCGTTCGCCGACGAGACCGAACTGTTCGCCGACGAGGCCGAGCCGTTCGCCGACGACGTCGCGAGCGCGACCGACGAGCGCCCGGGCGACGGAGAACACCCGAACGACGGCGACAGCCGCGACTTTGCCCTCACGACGGAGCTGTTGTTGGCGAACGTCGCGGTCTCACAGTCGCTCGCGCTCGGGGCGCTCGTCGTCGTCGCGTGGTGGACTGGGGTCCCGGCGTCCGCGTTCGGGCTGGCTGCCGCCGACCTCACGGGAGCGATCCTCCTCGGCGGACTCGCGCTCGGGATCGCGCTCTACCTCGCGAACGAAGCCGTCGCGGGGGCGGCAGAACGCGTCGGCGTCGCCCCTGAGGACCGGCTCCGGGAAGTGATGGCTCCGTCCGACGCCCGAGGGTGGGCCCTGCTGCTCGGCGTCGTACTGCCCGTGATCGCCGTTTTCGAGGAGGCGCTGTTCCGCGGGGCGCTGATCGGCGTGTTCGCGTTCGGCTTCGGGATCGACCCGTGGCTGCTCGCGGTCGGTTCCTCGGTCGCGTTCGGGCTGGGCCACGGCGCACAGGGGCGGCTCGGGATCGCCGTCACCGGGCTGCTCGGGTTCGCGCTCGCGGCCGTCTTCGTCCTGACCGGGAGCCTCCTCCTCGTGATCGTCGCCCACTACGTCGTCAACGCCCTGGAGTTCCTCGTCCGTGAAGGGCTCGGCTGGGACCCGCTCCCGTCGCGGACGGACGCGGCCTGAGACGGTCGCGGGACGACGCGTCGACGGACGAAGCGACGCGTCGGCGACGACGTGAGCACGCCCGCAGTGGACGCGGGGGATGCGGCGGCACGGGAGACGCCGTCCGCCGGCTCCTGACGGGCCGTGCCGTCAGAACAGGCCGGTGATCTCCCCGTCGACGACGTCGATCCCCTCGGCGGCCGGCTCGGCCGGCAGCCCCGGCAGCGTCATGACGTCCGCGGTCTTCACGACGAGGAACCCCGCCCCGGCGGACGGCGAGACCTCACGGACCGTCAGCGTCCACCCGTCCGGGACGCCGGTGAGCGAGGGATCGTCCGACAGCGAGTACGGCGTCTTCGAGACGCAGATCGGGAGGTCGCCGAGGCCGGCCGCCTCGATCCGGTCGATCTCGTCGGCCGCGCCGTCGACGTACTCGACGTCCGCGGCCCCGTACACCTCCCGCGCCAGCGTCGCGATCTTCTCACGAACCGTGTCCTCGAGGTCGTACAGCGGCGACACCGTCGACTCCCGTTCGGCGGCGTCCCGGACCGCCTCGGCGAGGTCGATCCCGCCCTCACCGCCCAGCTCGAAGACGCGCGAACGGGCGACGGGGATCGACCGCTCGGCGAGCGCCTCCTCGACGGCGGCCAGCTCCGCCTCGTCGTCGTCCGGGAAGACGTTGATCGCGACGACGGGCGGGACCCCCATCGACTCGACGATCCGCGCGTGTTTCGCGAGGTTGTCGACGCCCGCGCGGGCGGCCTCGGGGTCGGTCTCGGCCAGCCGGTCGTAGTCGGCCGGCCACTGGTCGAGCCCCTGGCGTTTCAACGCGCGGACGGAGGCGACGACGACGGCGGCGTCGGGCGCTATCCCCTGGCGGGCGAGGACGTGGACGAACTTCTCCGCGCCGAGGTCGGCCCCGAACCCGGCCTCCGTCACGAGGTAGTCGCCGAGCGCCTCGGCGACCCGATCGGCGACGAGCGTGTTCGTCCCGTGGGCGATGTTGGCGAACGGGCCGCCGTGAACGAACGCGGGCACGCCCTCTATCGTCTGGACGAGGTTCGGGCGGAACGCGTCGCGCAACAGCGCGGTTACCGCGCCGGCGACGCCGAGGTCGGCGGCGGTGACCGCCTCGCCGTCCGCGTCGTCCGCGACCACGATCCGGCCGACTCGGGCCTTCAGATCGTCGAGGTCCGAGGCTAACCCGAGGACGGCCATCAGCTCCGAGGCGGCCGTGATCACGAACCGGTCCTCGCGGGGCACGCCGCCGGTCGTCCCGCCGAGCCCGACGACGACCTCGCGTAGGGCGCGGTCGTTGACGTCGAGCGCCCGGGGCCAGTGTACGCGTCGCGGGTCGATCCCCAGCTCGTTTCCCTGATGCAGGTGGTTGTCGAGGGCGGCCGACAGCAGGCCGTGGGCGGCGCTGAGCGCGTGGATGTCGCCCGTGAAATGGAGGTTGATCGACTCCATCGGGAGCACCTGCGAGCGACCGCCGCCGGCCGCGCCGCCCTTGATCCCGAACACCGGCCCGAGCGAGGGCTCTCGGGTCGCGACGACCGCGCGCTCGCCGAGCGACGACAGCGCCTGCCCGAGCCCCACCGTGGTGACGGTCTTCCCCTCGCCCTTCGGCGTCGGGGTCATTCCCGTGACGAGGACCGTCCGCCCGTCGTTGTCGCCGCCGTCGTCGGACCCGCCTGCCGTCGCGGATCGAACCGCGTCGAGCGTGAGCTTCGCGACGCCCTCGCCGCGGGCTTCGACGTCGTCCGGCCCGAGCCCGAGATCGGCGGCGACGTCGACTATCGGCCGTGGAGACGCGTCGCGAGCGATCTCGAGGTCGCTCCGCCGCTCGTCTTCGGGAGTGTCAGTAGATCCCATAGTGGCGCTTCTCGCGGGGCGATAATGATACTTTAGACCCGCGAACGTTCGGGCCGGGTCGGGTCCGTTCGACGGGAGGATCCCGGGCCGGGTCCGTTCGACGGGCGGACCCCGGATCGGATCCGTCCCGAATCAGATACCGAACGTCGCCCGTAGCATGTCGCGAGTCCCCGGGCCGAGCCCGACCGCGAGCACGGTGATGAGCAGCAGGAGGGTGTAGCGGGGCGTCTCCTCGAACATCTCGTCGTTGAACACCCAGACGACGAACGTGGCGGCCCCGAGCTTCACGAACAGGAACGGCCACGCGTCGCCCGTGACCGCGACGACCGAGTCCGGGAGCAGTCGCCCGGTCCACGTCACGATGAGCTCGTTGACGACGTGTTTCGGGACGAGGTTCGAGCTCCCAGTCAGCGCCGGCATCCAGTTGAGTCCGATGACGTTGGCGACGCCGTCGACGGCGTGTCCCCAGATGATCAGGAAGCCGGCGAAGCCGGTTCCCTGGTTGATCGTCGGCTCCCAGCCCTCGATCAGCTTCCACGTGACCCACGTCGACAGCGTCGCGAGCACGAGCGTCAACACGAGCACCTGCGGGTAGAAGGTCACGTGGTCGGTGACGACCGCGAGGAACGCCAGGTAGCCGAGCGTGACCGCGAGCGCGACGACGCCCATCCCGAACAGCGGGCGGGCGTAGTCGTCGGCATACCCCCGCTCGGCGAGCGCGTACGCCGCGAGCACGCACGCGAGCGTGACGGCGAACACGGTGAAGTAGATGAACGGGCTGATGATCAGCGCGCTCCACGGGAACGCGATCAGCGGCTCGGTTCCCGCACGGATCGCGGAGATGCCCGCGTCCTCGACGGTGCGGAGCGCCCCTCCGAACAGCATGAAGGGGAACAGCGCGTAGAAGAACCGGAGCTCGTCGCCGATCGCCAGCCGCTGGAGGAGGAAGACGACGCCGACGAGCATCGCCAGCAGGATGAACACGTAACTCAGCGTCGAGACGGTGGTGTACCCCGGGAAGGCGACGACCGCCCCGGCGGCGACCGCGTCGGCGCAGTCGGCGGAGCTCGTCACCAGCTCCGTGACCCCGCCTTCGTGGCGAACGGCACACTGTGCGCCCTGGCCGTCGGCGGCGACGGGGCCCCAGAAGTACCGCCAGAGGAACCGGTCGTACACCAGCCGTGGAAACAACAGCGACCCGAGAGCGAGGACGGCCGTGACGGCGGCGACCGCCGCGCCCCACGCCCGTTGGGGGCTGAGCCCGAGCCGCTCCTCGGCGAAAGCACTCATACCCCACGTTCGGAGGGTCCCGGAGTTGAGCGTTCCGGTCGCCTCCGACCGATCAGATCGGGAGCCCCGCGGCCTCGTAGTCGGTTCCGAGGATGATCATCGTCTGTGAGCGGGAGAAGCCGTCCATGTTGGCGACGCGCTCGAACATCAGCTCGCGGAGCCGGTCGGTGTCCTCGGCGACGACCCGCAACATCACGTCCCACTCGCCGGTCGTGAGGTGGATGTCTCGAACCCCCTCGATCTCCCGGAGCCGCTCTAACGCGTCCTCCTCGCGCCCCTGTTCGACCCGGAGGCCGACGAGCGCGCTGACGCCGTAGCCGACGGCCTTCGCGTTCACCTTGGCGTGATACCCCTCGATGACGCCCGCGTCCTCCATCCGGCCGACGCGGTCGTGGACCGTGGCGCTCGACATGTCTATCCGTCGAGCGATCTCCGAGAACGGCGTCCGGGCGTCCGCCTGCAGGAGCCGAAGGATCGCCCGGTCCGTGTCGTCCAGTTCCATACCCGACCGTGGGTCGCTGACTCCTTTGCAGTTGCGACCGGGCGGCATCGACGTGGCTCCCACCCGGATAGTTTTTAAGCCGATCGCTCCCGGTTGATCGGGTATGCGAAGCTACACCGTCGGCCGGATCTGGGGGATCCCGATCCGGATCAACGTCTCGCTCGTCGTCTTCCTCCCGCTTCTGGCCTACCTGATCGGCAGCGGCGAGGGGATCGGCCTGTACGCCGGGATCATCGGCGGCCTCGCGGGGACCGAGCTGGACCCCGTCGCGCTCGCCGACTCGCGCTGGACGATCGGGATCGCGGCGTCGGTCGGGCTGTTCGTCGGGGTGCTCCTCCACGAGCTCGGACACGCGTGGATGGCTCGCCGGTACGGGGTCGGTATCGAGTCGATCACCCTATGGATCTTCGGCGGGGTCGCCGCGCTCGAGTCCGTTCCGAAGGAGTGGGACCGGGAGTTCTGGATCGCGATCATCGGGCCGATCACGAGCGTCGGCGTCGGCGTCGTCTTCCTCGGGCTCCTGCAAGTCGTCCCGACGTCCCAGCCGGTCCTCCTGTTCGTCGTCGGCTGGCTGGGCGTGATCAACGTCGTCCTCGCCGTCTTCAACTGCATCCCGGCGTTCCCGATGGACGGTGGACGCGTCCTCCGCGCGCTCCTCGCGCGCACTCGTCCGTACGCTACCGCGACGCGGATCGCCGCCCGCGTCGGGATCGGGTTCGGGCTCCTGTTCGTCGTGTTCGGCGTGTTGGCGTTCGACCTGATACTGGTGGTCGTCGGGCTGTTCGTCTACGGGGCCGCGAAAAGCGAGTCGCGGATCACGACGATCGCGGACCTGCTGGAGGGGCTCACCGTCCGGGACCTGCTGTCGACCGAGCCCGAGACGATCCCGGCCGACGCGACGCTCGAGGCGTTCGCCGATCGGATGTTCGCGACCCGCCGGACCTCGTTTCCGGTCGAGCGCGACGGCGAGATCGTCGGCGTCGTGAGCCTCGATGCGTTGCGGCGCGGCCGGGGACTCGACCGGTCGACGACGACCGTCACCGAGGTGTCGTCGACGTCGCCGGTTCGGGTCGGGATCGGAGACGACGCCTTCGAGGCGCTCGTCGCGATTAACGCCGCCCGCGCGGAGTACGCCCTCGTCGAGGACGCCGCGGGCGACGTCGCCGGCATCGTGACCGTCGCCGACTTCGCCGAGACGATGCAGTTCGCCGCGACCGCCGGGAAGCCGGCGCGGGAGTCGCCGCTCGACGACGGCATCGTGTGAAAGGCGGTGTCGTATGAAAGGTGGTGTCGTGTCGGGCGGCGTCGTGCGGGGACGGTATCGTGTCGGGTGGAATCGCGTGAAGACGGTATCGTAGGGAGAGATCACACCCGCCGGAAATCGCCCAATCGCGTCCCGTCGAGGAGGTAGGCGTCGCCGGACGGGAGCCCGTCCGGGAGGAACGGCGACAGGAACGGCCCGTCCTCGACGTTGACCCACGTCCCGCCGGAGCGTTCGTTGAACGCCGGGAAGACGACGAGATCGGGGGCCGTAACGCCTGGAGTCGTAACGTCCGATGCCGTAACGTCTGAGGTCGTAACGTCTGAGGCCAGGGTATCGGGGTGTGAGTCTCCCTCGAAGCACGCTGACGGGTCGAGCGGGCCGCGGAGCCACGCGCGTTCCGTTCGCGCCCCGCCGACCGCGTCGGCCAGCCGGACTTGCGGGTGTTCGTGGCCCATGCAGACGACGTCGGTCGCACGGAGGCTCGGGTCCGGCCACGTGTGTCCGTGGAGGACGCCGACGCTGCCGTCCGAGTTCTCGCCGGCCGCATCGCCCAACGTGCCGCCCGCCGGCCCGATCACGTCGATCTCGTCCGCGAACGCCGCCGCGACGCCGCCGTCGTGGTTCCCCTCGACGAGCGTCATCGGGACCCGATCGGTGACCGCCCCGATCAGTCGATCCAACTCGTCCAGCTCCTCGCCGTCGGGTGCGGCGATCCGGTGTGCGAGGTCGCCGAGCACGACGAGCCGATCGGCCCCCGTCCGGCCGATCAGCTCGCACAGCCGCTCGCGCCGCTCCTCGGCTCGGCTCTCGAGTTCGACGCCGCGCTCGTAACGAAGGGCGACCTCGATGCCGGCGTGAACGTCGGCGACGAGCAGCGCGCGTCCGGTGCCGAGGTCGGCGACCGCGGCCGGCTCGCCGACCACCGGCTCGACGCGAGCCATCAGATCGCCTTGAGGACTCCGTCGCCCGGCTCGTAACACTTCCCGCTCATCAACGCGTCCTGGATCGCGTCCGCGACGTCGCTCGCATCCGCCCCGTACTCCGCGACGACCGCATCGACGACCGCGTCGTGGTCCGCACCGTCGCCCTCGTCGAGCGCCGCCATCGTCTCGACGGCGACGGCTTCGAGGTCGACGTCGGCTGCCGCGTCGTCGCCGCCGGCGTCGTCCTCATCCTCGTCCCCCTCGTCCTCATCGCTCTCATCGACCCTCTCGGATGCATCGACCTCATCGGCCCCATCAGCGTCGGTGGCGGGTTCCGGCTCAGGGACGTCGATGTCCGCCTCACCCGGGTCGTCGACCTCGGAGCCCGTCGAGAAGTCCGTTCCGTACTCCGCTTCGATCTCCTCGCGCTCCGCGTCGTCCAGCTCGTACATCTCGCCGGAGACGCCGGTCGCGGCCGTGACGTCCGACGGGTCGTCCTCGCCGCTCGTCGCCGCCGTGTCGTCCGCGTCGTTTTCGGCCGCCGCGTCGGCGGTACCCTCGGCGTCGCTGGGATCGTTCCCCTCGAGGTCGTCGAGTCCACCGTCGTCGAAGTCACCCAACCCGTCGCTGGTGTCTTCGGTGTCGCTGGTGTCTTCGGTGTCGCTGATGTCTGCGGTGTCGCTGATGTCTGCGGTGTCGCTGATGTCTGCGGCGTCGGCGGTGTCGATCGTCTCGCCAGCGGACGGATCCGCATCCGGCTCCGTATCGGCCCGAACGCCGTCGTCGACGGTGGGGTCGGCCGTTTCGACGGCGTCGTCCGCCTCGACGGGCTCGCCGGCCTCGTCGGCGTCCACCACGTCCGTGTCGGCCGTCCCAGCCGTCTCGGTGTTTGCCGTCTCACCACCCGCCGTTTCGCTGTCGTCCACGTCGACGTCGGCCGTCTCGGTGTCGGCGTCGTCCCCCGCGGGATCGACCGTTTCCGCGGCGACGGTGACGTCGGTGTCGGGGAGCGGACCGACGGCGACGACGCCGCCCTCGTCCGGCACGATCTCGGGTGCGCGGACGTCGTCGCGCTCGCCCGCGATCAGTTCGAGAGCGTCGACGGCGAGGCGGCGGATCGCTTCCACGTACGCGGGGGAGGTGTCGTAGTGATCGAGCGCGCGCGGGATCCCCGCCGCGAGCGACGCGGGCGCGCCGCCGGCCTCCAAGGCCCGCCGGAGGTCCTCACCGCGGAGCGGCGACTCCTGGGCGAGCCGGAAGACCGCAAGCCGGTCGAGCGTCGACTCCGCGGCGGAGACGACCCATCGGTCGCGGGTGTCGGCGTCGACCTCGTTGATGCTCTCCGGGCGCACGGACGTGAACACCCGGTCGGAGTCCTCCGGTTCGAACGTCCGGGCCTTCCCCGTCAGCGCGACGAACGCCGGCGGTTCCGCGCGCTCGAGGAACGTCTGGGCGGCCGGCTGGTACTGGCCGGCGTAGGTGACGAACGCGCCCGAGGGGTCGACGATCCGTCCGCGGCGCGTGTCGTCGTTGATCCGCTCGACCTCGGTGAGCACGCCGGCGACGAACAGCCGGTTGACCCGCGCGCCGGTCGGGGTGACGACGTAGTTCGGGGCGCGCTCCTCGTCGCTCTCGGAGTACGACAGCGAGGCGTCGTCGAACTCCGCGGCGAACGGACGGTAGGCGACCTCCCGGGCCCCGGGGCCGTCGTCGCTCATTCCGCCACCTCCGCGAGGGCGGCACGGGCCCCGGCGGCCGGGTCGTCGTCCGCGACCTCGAACTCCGTGGCGTCGAGGTTCGCGCCGTAGTCGTCGACCGAGAGGTTCCCCCGCACGCGGTAGGCCCGCCCGACGAGGCGGTCGGCGATCGCGTCGGCGACGACCTCCTTGTCCATCGCCTCCTGGGCCGCCGACAGCGCGTCGGCGAGCCCGCCGCCGTACACCTCGGCGGTGAGTTCGTCGTCGAGCACGACGGTGACGGTGTCGGTGCCGTCGTCGAGGATCGCCTTCACCCGGAGGTCGTCCTCGGCGTCGACCGCGCCGTGGCTCCGACACTGGCCGCCCTGTACGACCCGCCCGCACTCGGGACAGCGTTCGATGAGCCCCGAGCCGTCGCGGATCTCGAGGACGTTGCCGACGACCTCGACGTCGAACATCCCGCCGGACCCGACCGCCTCGGCGACGGAGAGCCGCGGGGCGTCGTCCGCGACCGAGACGGCGTCCGAAAGCGGTGCCACCGTCGAGAACTCCGTGAGGTTGATCGAGGGCACCCCGCGGAACTCGCGGACGTAGACGTCCTCGATCCGGAGGTCCGCGCCCGCCTGGAGCTCGGGGCGCGGGTTCCAGTCGGTAAAGGGGAGCCGCGCCGTCGCGTCGCCGAGAACGCCCTCGAGGATATCGGTCTCCCCGTCGCGCCCGGAGATGGTCTTCTCGTCGACCTCGAGCACTCGGACCTCGACGTTTCGGCCGCGGTCGCCCGCCTCGATGTCGATCAGGTCGCGGTCCCCACCGATCGGTCGGTCGACGGCGACCGTCTCCTCGGCGATCGCGACGGTCGTCGACTCGTTGAGGTTGAGCTCGGGGCGGCCGTCCCACTCGCGGACGCCGGCGTTACCGATCGTCAGCGAGTCGCCGGGTTCGAACCCGAAGTCCTGCCACGCCGTGTAGGAAATGCTCCCCGTTCCGTCGGCGAGCTCGCCCTCTCGAATGGTGATATCGTCCCCCTGATAGCGGATCGTTCGGGTGCCGGCCGAGAGCACGCGGGCGGTGACGGTCACGTTGCCGTGGTCGGTGGTGACCCCGCCGACGTCGACGGTGTCGGGGCTCGGCGAGGAGCCGCCGCCCCCGCCGCCGTGTTTCCGCCTGACGCTCTGTTTCGCCTCGCCGATCGGCACGCTGTACTCCAGTAGGTCTCGTAGGTCGCTTTCGACCTCCTCTTTGTCAACGCCGAGGTTGGAGGCGATTTCCTCGGCATGGTCGGTGACGTCCATCGTCCGCGGGTTCGTCGCGCCCGCACAAAAGGCTACGGCCCTCGCGCACGACCCGTCGTCGCGCGGTTCGTCGCCACACCTAAGCCGATCGCCCGCACACGTACCCCCATGACCGAAGTCGACATCGACACGCACGTCGGCGACGAGCGCACCGTCATCGACGTCGTCGGAACTCGGGACGTCGCCGTCGTCGTCAGATCGGCGTCGGGCGAGCGGATCTACCTCCCGCCGGAGGGGTTCGAGGAGCCGGTCGAGGCGTCACCGTACCGATCGCCGTACCAGAGTTCCTACGCCCGAAGCGACGAGGAGGAGAGCCCGTACCGGGAGGCTCCGGAGAGCACCCGGGGCGTGATCACGACCGCCGACGGCTTCCGGATCCACCACGCCGAGTCGCCGACCGAGATCGACGTCTATCGCGAGGCGTAGCGGCGTTCTCCTGACGCACCGTTCTCCTTACCCGACGCCCTCCCTACGCGACGTCCTCGTAGACGGCGAGGGTGTCCTCGGCGACCGCCGACCAGTCGCGACGCTCGTACGTGGGCGGCTCCTCTCGGTCGAGCGCCTCGACGAGCCCGTCGACGATCGACTCCGAGTCGGGCGTCACCTCGATCAGACAGCCCTCGGGGAGGACCTCGGCCGCGCCACAGCGGGTCGAAACGACCTGTGTCCCTGCCTCCAACGCTTCCGTGATCGTGATGCCGAACGGCTCGGCGAGCGAGGGGGAGACGAACGCGTCGGACGCGGCGTAGTAGTCGCCGAGCTCCGCCTCGGGGACGTAGCCGTCGAACTCGACGCGGTCCTCGATGCCGACCAGCTCGACGAACCGCTTCAGCTGTCCGGTCTGGTGGCCCGACCCGCCGACGACGAGGGTGACGCCGGGGCGGCGGAGCTTCTTCATCGCGTACAGGAGGTGTGAGATCCCCTTCTGGTCGGTGTGGCGACCGACGAAAAAGAGCATCTCGCCGTCGATGCCGAGCTCCGCGCGGACGTCCGTACCGCTGAACTCGGGCGTCGAGAAGCCGTTGTACACGACCCTGGAGTCGGCCCCGTACAGCTCGCGGATGTCCTCGCGGACGATCTCGCTGACCGCGATGTTGCAGTCGGCGGCGTTCGCGAGCCGCCGCTCCGTCTCGACCTCCCGCTGTGGCGGGTCGATGTTGCGGTCGCTCGCGAGCGAGTGGAACGACGAGACCCACGTCGCGTCGGACGCGCGCGCGGCGCTGCGGCCGGGGCCGTAGCCGAACCAGTCGTGGGTGTGAATCACGTCGTAATCGTCCGCCAGCTCGACGAACCGGTCGCTGAGCCGGCCGACCCGCGTGGCGATGTCTCCCTCGCCGGTCTCGACCCCCTCGACGCCCGGCTCGTCTTCGGGAGCGAGCTCCGCGGGTAGCACGAGCCTCGCGTCGACCCCGAGGTCGTCGCGCAGCCCGGAGAACAGTTCACCGACGTGGACGTCGAGGCCGCCGGTGATGTTCGGCGGATACCCCCATCCCAACATGAGTACGCTCGGCGACATACACTGACGTTGCGCGACTCGACACTTAGGTGTGCCTCTCCGTTGAAACGTCTCCGTGATCGAAACGAGCGCGTGCCCGGCCGGGCGCGTGGCCGGACGGGCGCGTGACCGGACGGGCGCGTGACCGAACGGACGGTTCGGGCCCGTCGCTCGGCCTCGTTCAGTGCGTGGGACCGGATTTGAACCGGGCGGAGACGGTCCGGGCATGCGGCCTCGCTTCGCTCGGCCGTTCCGGGCTACGACTCCTCGGGTTCAAATCGGTCTCCTTCGCTCACTTCGTTCGCTCAGTGCGTGGGACCGGATTTGAACCGGCGGACTCCTACGAGACAGCGTCCTAAGCGCTGCGCCGTTTCCTGGCTTGGCTACCCACGCGCACCTCCCCGTAGACGGAACCGACTCAAGAACCTGACGAACGGGGGCGGCGGCGTGGGTCGGTCCGGTATCGACGGGCGGCGGCGTGGGTCGGTCCGGTATCGACGGGCGGCGGTGCGGGTCGGTCCGGTATCGACGGGCAGCGGCGCGGGTCGGTCCGGTACCGGCGATCCGGTGTCGACGGTTCGACGCCATCGATCCGGTGTCGCCGCGTATCGCTTATATACGTCGCCGCGAAACGTCGTCGCATGTATCGGGCGAGCGATCGCGTCGACAACGAGGAGTGGGTGGCGCGGATCGAGTCGGCGTGTGCCGACCTCGACCTCGACGGGGAGGCGTGTGCGACGGCGACGGATCTCTTCCTCTCGGGCGTCCCCGAGACGGATCGGTCGAAGCCGGCGACCGCCGCCGCGAGCCTCTATGCCGCCGCCCTGATCCGCGGCCAGGAGCGGTCGCAGTCGGCCGTCGCCGACGCGATGGGCGTTTCCCGGCTCTCCGTCCAACAAGGGTGGAAGCCGATCCTCGAGGAGGCCGGCTTCTCGCCGCCGACCTGGTGAGACGGCGGATCGGGTTGATAAGTGGTGTCGTCCTCGAACGGTTGCAGTGCTCGGTCCTAGGCGGTTGCAGCACCCGGCTCCGGGCGGGGAAACCGTCACGACGCGCCGCCGCTCCCGGATCGGCGCGTGGACCAGCCCATGGACCGGTCCACGAGCCGTTTATAAGGGCCGTCGTCTCCGTACCCCGGCGGTTCAACGGGAGGTTAGAGGGTCGTCCGTCGAGGTCGTTCGCATCGCTCCCGCATCGCTCCCGCGCCGCTCCCGCGCCGCTCCCGCGCCATTCCCGCACCGTTCCCGCACCGCCACGGCACCTCGAACCTCCCCAGCCTCGGCCAGCGGCGACCGCGGGACCGCACCGCATCGCGCCGCGGTCGCCGCCGGCCTCCACCGGAAATCGGAGATTTCCGAGCAGTCGGACTCCGTCCGACGACCTCGCGCGCGTCCCTCGCGGTTCCACCGCTCGGGCTCTCGGGCTCCCGCCGGTCGCCCTCGCCCATCGCGCGCGCCGCCGCAAGCGGGGGGCGACGACGAACGACGGCGAATCACGGGTGACGGGCGGCGGCGGATGACGGACGAGGGCGAATCACGGGAGGCAGACGAGGGCGAATCACGGGCGACGGGCGACGGCGGATGGCGCGCGAGGGTGGGCGGCGGGAACCGACGGGTTCGAGGGCGATCGCCCGACCGCCGGCGTTTATAAGTCGATGCGTCCCGTCGTCCCCCCGTCCCGCGCCTTTTAACCCCTCCCGTCGTCAATCCCCGCCAACGAATGGGACTCACGAAGCGCATCATCCCCTGTATCGACGTCGACCTCGACGACGACGGCGACGCCGCCGTCTACACCGGGGTGAACTTCGAGAACCTGGAGTACACGGGCGACCCCGTCGAGCTGGCGAAGAAGTACAACGCAGCCGGCGCGGACGAGTTCGTCTTCCTCGACATCACCGCGAGCGCGGACGGCCGGGAGACGATGCTCGACGTCGTCAACGCGGTCGCCGACGAGTGTTTCATCCCGCTCACGGTCGGCGGCGGCATTCGGACGACCGCGGACATCAAGGAAACGCTCCGCGCGGGCGCGGACAAGGTGTCGATCACGACGGGCGCGCTCGAACGGCCCGAACTCATCGAGGAGGGCGCGGCCGCCTTCGGCAGCCAGTGTATCGTCATCTCCGTCGACGCCCGCCGCCGCCACGACGACGAGGGAGAGCACTTCTACGAGGACGCCGACGGCGAGACGGTGTGGTTCGAATGCACGAAGAAGGGCGGCCGCGAGGGGACCGGGATCGACGCGGTCTCGTGGGCCAAGGAGGCGGAGGAGCGCGGGGCCGGGGAGCTGTTCGTCAACTCCATCGACATGGACGGAACGAAGGACGGCTACGACATCCCGCTCATGACGGCGGTGTGTGAGGCCGTCTCCACGCCGGTCATCGCGTCCTCGGGCTGCGGGAGCCCGGAAGACATGTACGAGGTGTTCACCGAGGCGAACGCCGACGCCGGCCTCGCGGCGTCCATCTTCCACTTCGGCGACTACTCCATCGAGGAGACGAAGGCGTACCTCGACGAGCGCGGCGTCCCCGTCCGGCTGTAGACGCCGGACCGCCCGGCCCCTCGTCCTGCTCCATCCGAGCTCTCGTTCCGCTCTTCTGTTGCCGTCGTTCGGCCTCCCACCTCGCAGTCATCGGGTTTCCGGGGACGTGAAGTCGAAACCAACACCCCTTATGTCATGGCGAGGGTACGTGGAACCATGGCCCCGTCATCCACGCGTGCGTTCCGTGAGGAGCCGCCGGAGCTCGTCGCCCGCCGGACCGAGGAGGGGGACGGCCCCGCCGAGGTCACCCTCTACGAGGCGACCCGCGCCCCCGACGAACGAACGACGCGGTGGATCACGGCGGACGCCGCCGACTGTATCCCCGCCGACGAGTGGCGCTGACCCCCGGCTCTCGCGCCGGTTCCCGCACGAACGACCTCCTGCACCCTTCTCCGGCCCGTGTTATCGAAGTCCCTCCACCGACCGGAGCCGTCCACGGACGCCCTCGGGCGTCGCGTACGGCCCGCCCTGTACCCGGTGGTCCGGAAACAGGACCGGGATCGGGTTGGCGTGGAGCGCCGCCGTCACCAGCTCCAAATCGTCGGGGTCGTTGTCGTCGAGCCCGGCCAGCCGCGTCAGCCGGCTTACCGACGTCTCCTCGCCGTACGGGACGTTCCGTAGCGCTTCGAGGACGCCCCTTCGGTCGGTCGGCACCGTGAGCGCGACCGGCACGTCCGCGAAGCCGTCGCGCTCCCCCGCGAGGGCGTCGCCGATCCGATCGAGCAGCGCGTGGTCCCCGCCGGCGTCGGTCGGCACCGTCGCCGGGAACGAAACCGCGATCACCCGACCGCCGGCGAAGCCGACCTCGACGGCGGCGTCCAACTCGTCGTACGCGCGGGCGAACACGCCCGACGTTCCCATGCTGACCATGTCGGCCGTCGTGCCCGACGACGCTTAAAAGGGACGGCGTTCGACGACAGACGCCGCAGCCGTTGCCGGCACGGTAGACGTCGCAGCCACCGCCGGCACGGCAGACGTCGCCGACACCATCAATGCTGTCGCGTCGACATCGGCAGCTCCGTCCCTCGCGGGATCGACCGCCAGCCCGCAAGCCTTATGAACACATCCGTACATTAGTGTACACTAATGGACGATCCAGACGAGCTGGCCCCGGCGGTCCGATCCATCCTCGCGGCCGCCCGGGAGCGGTCCGCCGAGGGCGGACGCGACGGGGATGGCGGGGGCAGCGGGGACGGCGGACGGGTGACGATCGATCCCGACGACCGTCGGGACCTCCGGGCGGCGTTCGCCGAGGCGGCGGCCGACGGCCGCGTCCCGGTCATCGCCGAGGTGAAGCCGACGAGCCCGACCACCGACGGCGTCCGCGAGGACGACCCCGTCGAGCTCGCCGAGGAGATGGTCGCGGGCGGCGCGGCCGCGCTGAGCGTGCTCACCGAGCCGGAGCACTTCGGCGGGAGCGTCGACACCCTCGAACGCGTGCGCGAGGCGGTCGACGTCCCGGTCCTCCGGAAGGACTTCGTCCTCGACGAGGCCGGACTCGACGCCGTCGAGAGCGACGTGGTCCTCCTGATCGCGCGGTTCGTCGGCGACGACCTCCCCGACCTGCTCGCCGCCGCGCGCGACCGCGGCTTCCAGGTCCTCGTCGAGGTCCACGATCGCGAGGAGCTGGCGGCCGCGCTCGCCGCCGGCGCGGATATCGTCGGCGTGAACAATCGCGACCTGGCGAAACTCGACGTCGACCTCGGCACCTTCGAGTCGGTCGCGCCCGAGGCCCCCGACGACGTGACGCTGATCGCCGAGAGCGGGGTCTCGACGCCGGCCGACGTCCGTCGGATGCGGGCCGCCGGCGCGGACGCGCTGTTGATCGGGAGCGCCATCATGGCCGGCGACGTCCGGACGAACACCCACGAGCTGACGCGGGCCGAGGCCGACAACGACACGGAGACCGAGACATCCACATGACCGAGACATCCACGACCGAAACGACGACGCGACCGGGCCGCGAACGCGGCCGCGAGGACGGGAAGTTCGGCCGCTACGGCGGCCAGTACGTCCCCGAGGCACTGATGCCGGCCATCGAGGAGCTGACCGACGCCTACCGGCGCTACGTCCTCGGCAACGAGGACGGCTTCATGGACGAGTTCCGCGAGCGGCTCGCCGACTTCGGCGGCCGCCCGACGCCGCTCCAGCGCGCCGGCCGGCTCTCCGAGCGGTACGGTCGCGAGGTGTACCTCAAACGCGAGGACCTCCTCCACGGCGGCGCACACAAGCTGAACAACGCCCTCGGACAGGTGCTGCTCGCGAAGTACATGGGCAAAGAGCGGATCATTGCGGAGACGGGGGCCGGACAGCACGGTACCGCGACGGCGATGGCGGCCGCCCACCTCGACATGCCGTGTACGATCTACATGGGCGAGCGCGACATCAACCGCCAGCGCCCGAACGTGTTCCGGATGAAGCTCAACGGCTCGGACGTGAAGCCGGTGACTGCGGGTCGGGGAACCCTCAAGGAGGCGATAAGCGAGACGATGCGCGACTGGGCGGCCACGGTGGAGGACACCCATTACGTCATCGGGAGCGTCGTCGGCCCACACCCGTTCCCGGTCATGGTCCGTGACTTCCAGGCGGTGATCTCCGAGGAGGCCCGCGAACAGGCGATCGGGAAGGCGGGCGACCTCCCGACCGACGTGATCGCCTGCGCCGGCGGCGGCTCCAACACGATGGGGTCGTTCGCGGCGTTCGTCGATGACGGGTCCGTCGCGCTCCACGCCGTCGAGGCGGGCGGGTCGACGCTGGAGGTCGACGAGGCGGCGGGCGTCGCGCCCAACTCCGCGTCGCTGTACGCCGGCGAGGAAGGGGTCCTCCACGGCGCGCGCACGAAGCTCCTGCAGGACTCACACGGCCAGATCATGGAGAGCCACTCGATCTCCTCCGGGCTCGACTACGCCGGCGTCGGCCCCGAGCTCGCGTATCTCGTCGACGAGGGGCGGGTGACGCCCGTCGCCGTCGACGACGACGCCGCGCTGGAGGGGCTCCACCGGCTCTCCCGGACCGAAGGGATCATCCCCGCGCTGGAGACGGCTCACGCGTTCGGCTTCCTCGAGGAGCACGCCGACGAGCTCGGCGATCGCGTCGTCGTCACCGTCTCGGGCCGCGGCGACAAGGACCTCGAGAGCGTCATCGAGGAGACCGACAAACGCGACATCGCCGGCGCACCGGACATGTCGATGTTCACGGGGGGGATCTGAATGCCGGGCGACGAGGAGCGCGCGGCGACGGACGACGACGCGCCGAAAACGGGCAACAGCGCGACCATCGCCGCGGCGTTCGCGGACGGGCCGGCGTACGTCCCGTACCTCGCGGTCGGCGACCCGGACTACGAGTCCTCGCTCGCGTACGTCGAGGCGCTCGACCGCGGCGGCGCGGACGTCATCGAGCTCGGCCTCCCGTTCTCGGAGCCGATCGCCGAGGGGCCGACGATCCAGGGCGCGGTCGTCCGCGCGCTAGAGGGCGGAATGACTCCCGACCGGTTCTTCGCGTTCGTCGAGGAGCTCGACGTCGACGCCCCGCTCGTCTGTATGACCTACTACAACCTGATCTACCAGTGGGGCGACAGCGACGGTCCCCGGTCGTTCGTCGAGCGCGCCGCCGAAGTCGGCCTGCAGGGGCTCGTCGTCCCCGACCTCCCGGCCGAGGAGGCGGACCCGCTTCGGGAGGCGTGCGACGAGTTCGGGCTCGACCTGGTGTTCATCGTCGCGCCGACGACCGAAGGGGAGCGGCTCGAGCGGATCATGGAACAGGTGTCGGGGTACGTGTACGTCCAGGCGCGGCTCGGCACGACCGGCGCGAAGAGCGACGTCTCCGACCGGACGACCGAGAGCCTCGACCGGCTCCGCGGCTACGACGTGCCGAAGGCGGTCGGGTTCGGGATCTCGACGGGCGAGCACGCCGAACGCATCGTCGCGGGCGGGGCCGACGGGATCATCGTCGGCTCCGCGCTCGTCGACATCGTCGCCGACGGCGTCGAGAACGACCGCCCGACCGCCGCGGTCGCCGAGCGCCTCGAGGCGCTCTCACGCGAGCTGAAGGCTGGCGCGGAGCGAGGGTTCGCGGCACGAACGGCGGACGCGGCCCCCGGTGACGCCCGGTAGCCGCGCGCCGCGTCGACACGCCGCGAACGAAACCGACTTATCACCGATTGCCACACACTCACATAACGAGCGACCCATATGACCGCAGGACTCCCAGCACGACTCGACCGTATCTCCACGAACGACCGCTACCTCATCGTCCCGATGGACCACGGGATCACGATGGGCGCAGTGACCGGGCTCGTCGACATCGAGTCCACCATCGACGGCGTCACCCGCGGCGGCGCGGACGCCGTCCTCACCCAGAAGGGCGTCGCCCCGCGCGTTCACCCGAACAAGAACGGGGCCGGCTTCATCGTCCACGTCAACGCGTCGACGACGATCGGCCCCGACGAGAACGACAAGCGCGTCACCGCCACCGCCGAGGAGGCGGTCCGCGCCGGCGCGGACGCCGTCTCGTTCCACATCAACGTCGGCTCCGACCACGAGCCCGACCAGATCGAGGAGCTGGCGGAGCTCACCGACGACGCCTCGCGGCTCGGCCTCCCCGTGCTCGCGATGGCGTACGCGCGCGGGCCCGGCGTCGACAGCGCCGACCCCGAGTCGCTCGGCCACGCCGTCCGGCTCGCCGAGGAGCTCGGTGCCGACGTCGTGAAGACGGGCTACTCCGGCGACGGCGACTCCTTCGCGCGGGTCACCGAGTCGACCCGCCTGCCGGTCGTGATCGCCGGCGGCTCGAAGGGGACCGACCGTGAGACGGCCGCGATGGTCCGCGGCGCGATGGACGGCGGCGCGGCCGGCGTCTCGATGGGCCGGTCCATCTTCCAGCACGACGACCCCGAGGGGATCGCGGCGACCGTCTCCGCGATCGTCCACGACAACGCCGACGTCGACGCGGCGCTCCGGGCCGGCGGCTTCCGCTGATCCGCGGGGCGTCGGTTTCCGCTGATCCGCGGGGCATCGGTTTTCGCTGATCCGCGGGGCGGCGGCGGAACGACACGCGTCGGGGTGACCCCGACCCCCTGCGGCTTTCGCAGTTTTCAAGCCGCACCCCCGTGAGGTACCGGTAATGACACGCACGATATGGGTCAAGGCCGACGCGAGCGTCGGCGACTGGGAGGCGCGGAAGCGGCGGGTCACGACGGCGATCGAGGCGGGCGCCGACTGGGTCCTCGTCGACGAGAGCGACGTCGGCCGGGTCCGCGAGCTCGGCGACATCGCGGTCGCCGCGTTCCGCTCCGAGGCCGACGTCGTCGACGGCGACGACGAGGCCGCGGAGGCCGACGCCTACTTCGTCGGCAAGGACGGCGAGGGCGACGGCACGATCGACCTTCCGAACGACCTCTCGGGGTCGGCCGACCTCACGACGGTACGGCGGCGCGACGACCGTGCACAGGGCGTGTACGTCCGCGTGCTCGGTAAGGAGTACGAGGCGTTCGCCGAGGCGGCCGCCGCGGACGCCGACTACACGATCGTCGTCGGCGAGGACTGGTCGATCATCCCGCTGGAGAACCTCATCGCGCGCGTCGGCGACGACACCCACCTGATCGCCGGCGTCACGACCGCGGCCGAGGCCCGAACCGCCTTCGAGACGCTGGAGATCGGCTCCGACGGCGTTCTGATCGACTCGGACTCCCCCGACGAGATCCGGGGCGCGGTCGACGCGCGCGACGTCGCCGACCGCGAGACGCTCGACCTCCGGTACGCCGAGGTGACCGCGGTCGAACGCACCGGGATGGCCGATCGGGTCTGTATCGACACCGGGTCGCTGATGGACGACGACGAGGGGATGCTGGTCGGGTCGCTCTCGCGCGGGCTCTTCTTCGTCCACGCCGAGACGGCCGAGTCCCCGTACGTCGAGTCGCGCCCCTTCCGCGTCAACGCCGGGGCCGTCCACGCGTACGTCCGGAACCCGGAGGGCGGGACGAACTACCTCGCGGAGCTGTCGAGCGGCGACGAGGTGCAGGTCGTCGACACCGCGGGCCACACCCGCGAGGCGATCGTCGGGCGCGTGAAGATCGAGAAGCGCCCCATGTTCCGGATCCAGGCGGAGGTGGAGACCGACGACGGCGTCGACCGCGTCGAGACGCTTATCCAGAACGCCGAGACCGTGAAGGTCGCCACGTCCGCGGGACGGACCGCCGTGACGGACCTCGAGTCGGGCGACGAGGTGCTCGTCTACTACGAGGACGTCGCCCGCCACTTCGGCGAGGCCGTCGAAGAGAGCATCATCGAGAAGTAGGCCGCGTTCGCGCTGGCGGGGCGGATGACGGCGCGACGGTCTCCGTCGCTTCGGGTTGGTCCCGTCGCTTCGGCTGGTCCAGCCGCTTCGGGTCGTTTAACCTCGGGGACGGCGTGGTCATTCCCATGACGAACGCACTGGAGGTCACGGACCTCCGGAAGAGCTACGGAGGCGTCGACGCTCTGAAGGGCGTGTCGCTGACGGTGCCGGAGGGCTCCTTCTTCGGGCTCCTCGGCCCGAACGGGGCGGGCAAGACCACGTTCATCAACGTGCTCGTCGGATTGGTCCGCGCGTCGGGCGGGTCGGCGCGGGTGTTCGGCCACGACGTCGAGGACGACTACCGGGAGGCGCGCGACCGTATCGGCGTCGCCCCTCAGGAGTTCAACGTTGACCGGTTCTTCCCGATCCACGAGGTGTTAGAGCACAAGGCCGGCTACCACGGGGTGTCCCACGAGGAGGCCGCCGAGCGGGCCGACCGCGCGCTCCGAGCGGTCGGGATCCACGACAAGCGGGAGACGCGGTTCGACTGGCTCTCCGGCGGCATGAAACGGCGGTTCATGCTCGCGCGGGCGCTCGTCACCGAGCCGGACCTCCTGATCCTCGATGAGCCCTCCGCGGGCGTCGACGTCCAGCTCCGGCGCGACCTGTGGGACCTGGTCACCGAACTCAACGAGCGGGGAACGACCGTCCTGCTCACGACCCACTACATCGAGGAGGCCGAGCGCCTCTGTGACGAGGTCGCCATCCTCGATCAGGGGCGGGTCATCACCGTCGCGTCGCCCGACGAGCTGATGGACCGCGGCGCGGACCGAGTCGTCGTCACCCTGCGGGACCCGCCCGCCACGGTCGGGGACCTCCCGACGGACCTCACCGACGACGACCGGGTCGAGGACGTGACCCTCGAGGGCCCCCGGCTCGTCGTCACCGCCAGACAGGGCGGGCTCGTCGCGCCGGACCTCGTCCGCGGCCTCGACCGAACCGGGTACGGTATCCTCGATCTGGAGATCAAACGCACCTCCTTAGAGGAGGTGTTCGTGTCGATGACGCGGGACGATGGAGGCGTGTCAGACGCCGGGGTGAACGGGGCGGACGGGGGAGCGGACCGGAACGAGTCCGTCGACGACGCTGATGAGCCCGACCTCGTCGCGGACGGCGGTCGCGGGGGCGAGATCGACCATGGGGGCGAGAGCGAATATGAAAAGGAGAGCGGCCACGGGGACGACGGCGGCCACGGGGGCCACGAATGAGCGGCGACGCCCGGTCGATCGACCTCACCGGCTTCCTCACGCTGACGAAACGGGAGGTGCGCCGGTTCCTCCGGCGGCCGACGAACACGTTCGCGCCGCCGCTCATCACGAACGTCCTCTACTTCTCGGTGTTCGGCGTGATCCTCGGCGAGCGCGTCGGGACGATCACCGGCGTCCCGTACATCCTCTTTATCCTCCCGGGGCTTATCGTCCTCGGCGCGGTGTCGAACAGCTTCGAGAACGCGTCCTTCTCGATCTTCCACGGGCGATGGAACGAGTACATCCACGAGGTGCTCACCTCGCCGCTGTCGTACACGGGAATGGTGTGGGCGTACGTCCTCTCAGCGGCGACCCGGGGGCTGCTCGTCGGCGGGCTCATCGCCGCGCTCGGCTGGGGGATCATCTCGGCGCTGTATCAGCCCGTCCCCGTCGAGGAGCCGGCGTACCTCCTCGCGTTCCTCGTCGTGATCACGCTGCTGTTCGCGAGCCTCGGCGTCATCGGCGGGCTGCTCGCGAACGACTTCGAAGACCTCACCGTCATGAACCAGTTCATTCTCCGGCCGCTCGTCTTCTTCGGCGCGGTGTTCTACTCGCTCGACGACCTGACGCCGCTGCTGCGGGACGTCTCACTGATGAACCCGATGGTGTACATGGTCAACGGCGTTCGGTACGGCTTCCTCGGGGTCGCGGAGGTCGATCCGCGGTTCTCGCTCGCGGTGCTCACCGGGATGACCGTGGTCGCGGTGACGATCGACGTCGTCCTGTTCAAACGGGGCTACGGACTGACCGACTGAGGCCGCCGACCCGCGGGGCCGACGCTCCGGTCTCAGTCGTGGCGGAGCTCGCGGACGCGCTCGATGTTCCACGCGAAGCCGCGGCCGTCCTCCGTCGGCGTCTCCAACACGAACGGGACGTCCGCGAGCGCCGGGTGGTTGACGATCCGCTCCATCCCCTCGTCGCCGATGTATCCCTCGCCGATGTGAGCGTGTTCGTCCTTGTTCGTCCCACACTCGTGTTTCGAGTCGTTGAGGTGGATACACCGCAGGTGGTCGAGCCCGACCACGTCGTCGAACTCCGCGACCGCCTCGTCGACGGCGTCGGCCGACGAGAGGTCGTAGCCGGCCGCGAACGCGTGGGCGGTGTCGATACAGACGTCGATCTCCGTCGTCGTCCGGTCGATGACCGCCGCGAGGTGCTCGAAGTCGCCGCCGAGCTTCGTGCCGGAGCCGGCGTCGCTCTCGATCAGGATCGTGACGTCGTCGGGAACGTCGATGTCGTCTATCACCGACGCGGCGTTGTCGAGTCCGCCCTCGACGCCCGCCCCGGTGTGAGCACCCAGGTGGACGTTGACGTACGGGATGTCGAGCTGATGGGCGGCGTCGACCTCCTTTTGCATCGCGTCGAGCGACTTCTCGCGGAGCCCGGCCTTCGGCGTACAGAGGTTGACGAGGTAGGAGGTGTGGATCACCCACGGGCCGTCGAGGTCGCGGACCGTCCCCTCTCGGAACTGCGTGGCCTCCTCGTCGCCGACGTCGGGGTCCTGCCACACCTGCGGGGAGTGGGTGAAGATCTGCCCGCAGTTGCCGCCGAACTGCGTCTGTCTGAACACCGCGTCCGCCAGGTTCCCGTGCGGCGGGGTCTCCGGGTCGCTCGAGACCTTCGATCCCGAGATGGAGACGTGCGCGCCGACCTTGAGGGTCATACCCGACCGAGGAGGTCGACTCAAAAAGCCGCTTCGGAAGCGGACGACGCCCCTCCGGCAGTACGGAGCCTCCCGTCGAACGCGCCGGATCGGGTCACCCTCGCTCCCCTGGTCGCGTTCGTACCCAGTCGTCGTCGCGGTACTTCGCGTCCGCGAGCTCCCGTGCGCGGTCCAACTCGTCGGCGGTCCAGGACGCGTCCGTCGTCAACGACGTCCCGTCGGTTCCCTCGATCCACGCCGAGAGCGCCTCCTCGACCGCATCGACCGCCGTTTCGCGGTCGGCGTCGGCGAGCTCGTCCATCCCGACGACGCGCTCGCGGAAGGCGTCGGCCGTGACCGGCGGGTCGACGAACGTCCCCAGGTGTCGCTCCGCATCGACGGAGTACGTCAACGACCCGTGCTGGATCACCGCATCGCGCTTGCGGTACTGGGCGTTCCCGGCGACCTTTCGCCCGTCGGCGACCACGTCGTGGGCGGGGTGGAGCTCCCGGAGGTAACACGCGGGGTGATACAGCTCGGGGACCGGTCCGTCCACGTAGTCGGCGTCGATGCCGAGCCGGGCGAACGCGTCGAGGACGGGCTCACACAGCAGGTGATAACAGTCGAGTAGCTCGCCCGGCACGGCCGACCCGGGGACGACGATCGAGTAGGCGATGTCGCCCGTCCCATCGTGATAGATGCCGCCACCGCCGGTCTGTCGGCGGGTGACGTCGATCCCCTCGCGTTCGCAGAACCCCCAGTCGACGGTGTCGGGGTCCTGCCGATACCCCATGGTGAGACAGTCCGGGTCCCACCGGTACGTCCGTACCGTCGCCGGACCGCCCTCGGCGACGGTCTCGGCGGCGATCTCGTCGAGCGCCATCTGCATCGGTCCCGGTCGTCGCTCCTCGCGGATCAGCCGCCAGTCACCCTCCGGCGCGGTCATACCCGTCGTTACGCCGGGGCGACGAAGTGGATTGCGCTCGACGAGCCCCGGCGTTGGTCCGGTCACGGATTGTGGGGATTTCATATCGCAACATCCGATTTATACCCGAGTCCCATCGACACGCGCCCCTTTTAGGAACCGACGCAGTAGGGCGGGTATGGTCCGAAACGTCGCGGGCGACATGGCGGCGCTCGACGCCGAGGACTTCTATCTCCTCTCGGGCGTCGAGCAGGGGATGCGGTTCTCCGAGTGGGTTCGCCGGGACAAACTCCCCGACTATGCCGACCTCACCGTCGAAGAGGTCGATTACCGGCTGGACCGGTGTCTCGACCGCGAGCTCGTCCAGCGGAAGACGATCCAGTACGAGGGGTATCAACTGACCTTCGAGGGGTACGACGCGCTCGCGCTTCGGACGTTCTCGGAGCGGGACACGATCGACGGCGTCGGCTCGCCGCTCGGGTTCGGCAAGGAGGGCGACGTCTACGAGGTCCAGTCGTTCAAGCCGCTCGCGTTGAAGTACCACCGCGAGGGGTACACGAACTTCAGGGAGGTGAACCGCGAACGTGAGTACACCGCCGACCGGAACCACGTCTCCTGGATGTACACCGCGCGCAAGGCCGCCGAGCGGGAGTACGCGGCGATGGAGGCCCTCTACCCGGACATCTCGGTTCCCCGGCCGATCGATCACAACCGACACGCGATCGTGATGGACAAGTTCGACGGGGTCGAGCTCGGGCGCGCGAAGCTGGAGCCGGCACAGGCCGTCGGCGTGCTCGATCTCGTGTTACGGGAGCTCACGGCCGCGTACGAGCGCGGGTGGGTACACGCAGACATGTCCGAACACAACGTCGCGGTCGCCGAAAGCGGGGTCACGATCTTCGACTGGCCACAGGCCGTCCCGACCGACCACGAGAACGCCCGCGAGTTCCTCGAACGGGACGTGGGGAACCTCGTGCGCTACTTCGGCCGGAAGTACCCCCACGAGGTCCCGAGAGACGCCGACGTCGCCGCGATCGCCGACGCCATCGCCGACGGACGGTTCGAGACGGTTCGGACGTTCGCGGAAGAATGAATTGTATATCGCGATATTAAATGAGTCCGGCGGCGAACCAGGACCAGGGTTCGGCGGCCGGCAGCCACGGCTCGAGAGGCCTCACGCCGCCGTCCGTCGGAAACGGGAACGGAAACGGAAACGGGAACGGAAACGGGAGCGGGTACGAAACCCGTCTCAGTCCCGTTCGAGGCGGACGAGGTCGGCCTCGACGTCCTCGACGAACGCCCCCCGCCCGCCGACCGTGACCGGTCCCGCGTCGGTTTCGACGACGAGCGAGTGCTGGACCGGGAACTCGTTGTTCGCCGGTTCCACCATCCCCTGTCGGACCTCGATCACTCGTCCGGCGACCTCGAGTTGAGCGTCGTCTTCGGGCCGTCGCCCGCCGACCGTCGCGCGGAGCTGCGTGCCGAGCCGACGGTGGAGCGTCGCCTGCAATACGGTGTGCCGGAAGTTCGTGTACTCCGCGGGCAACGGGGCGGGGTCAGCCGTTCGCACCTCGTCGGCGGCGGGCCAGTAGTTGCCGAGAAACGACCCGGCGATCACGGGCGCGATCTGCTCCTGCGTGAAGACGATCGCCTGTTTCTCGGACCGGGAACGCACCAGCAGCTCGGGCGGCGCGATGACGCCCGCGCCCGAGTCGGCGGTGAGCAGCGTCGGCATCGCCTCGCCCCAGGCCCGCACGACGCTGGCGCAGCCGTCGACGTCGAGCGCGTCAGGGTCCGGCACGTCCGAGACGATGAGGAGCACGAGCACTCCCCTCTCGACGGCGTTCGCGAGCGAATCGGCGATCTCGGGGAGCCGCTTCGCCGGGATCGAGAGCGTCACTTCGGTGTCGGCCCCGTCGACGATCGAGCGGATCCGCTTGAGCACGGTGACGCGGGACTTGATCACCTCGAACTGCTCGGTCTCCGGTTCGACCCGGGAGAACCGTTCCTCGAGGCCCGGCCGGATGGCGTCGACGTCGGATCGGAGCCGCTCGATCACCGCTTCGGGCGGGTTCGCCCGGATCGTCGTCGGAACCGCGTGGTCGTTGACCTCGACGAACCCGCGGTCGGCCAGCGACTCGCAGACGCTGTAGACGTACCGTTTCGACACGCCGGCGGCCTCCGCGACCGTGCTCGCTTTCGCCTCGCCGTGTGCCAGGAGCGTGAGGTACGTGTCGACCTCCTTTTCGGAGAGCCCGAACCGTCGCAGGAGATCGGTCAGCGTCCGGTCGTCCATGTCACGGAACGCGTGAGCGGGACACTTAGCTGGGTCGATGGACGGTAAGTCGGTGGACGGTGGGTCGATGGACGGTGAGTCAGCGATAGCCACGGCGGTCCGTCGCCATCGCCGACCGATCGGACCTATCGTGGGTCCTCCTCGGGCAGGGCCAACACGTTCTCCCGACCGAGCCGGAACCCGACCAAGTCTCCCTCCTCGCGGAGGCCCTTGGTCACTTGGCTCGTCTTCGCCGCCGTCCAGTCGAGGTCCTCGGCGACCCGCTTCTGTTTCATCCGCCCGCCGTTCGCCTCGATGAGCCGAAGCACCTGCTCTTCGTTGCTGAGCAGTTCCGGGTCGACGTCGCCGAACGGTCCCGCAGTCTGCGTATCGGCCACGTCCTCATCGTCGGCTGCATCGTCGCCGTCGGCCGCGTCCGTCGCGTCGACCTCGGCGGTCGTGTCGTCCGTATCGTCCTCGTCGGACGCGTTGTTCGTGTCGTTCGTGTCGGCCGCGACCGCTCCGGATCCCACCCGCGTGTCAGTCGCGTCGTCGCCAGAGCGATCCGACCGGCCGATCGGACCGATCGGACCGATCCACCCGCGCCGGGCGACGTACGTTCCGGCGACGACGAGCAACACCACCGCGAAGGCGGCGACCATCGTCGACGAGACGGCCCCGTCGCTCGCGGGGGCGCTCTCGCCGTCCGTCCCTTGGTCATCGCCGGCCCCCGTATCGGCCGCGGCCGCCGAGTCGACGACGGCCCGAGGTTGTCCCTCGGCGAAGCTCGTCGGGCCGCGCCACACCACGGCGGTCTCCCGCGTTTCGGTGGGGGACGGCGTCGCCTCGACGAGCGCCCGGTCGTCGGGCCAGCCGATCCGGAGCTCCGAGGCGTCGTCGAGGAACAGCCCGTCGATCGCGTCGCCGGCGGCGATCCGGTCGCCGTCGACGGCCGCGAAGTTCGACCACTGGAACGTGTAGGTCACGATGCCGTACTCGCGCGGGAGCTGTCGCCGCTCAGCGTCCACGCGCATGTCTGAGATCGCCATTTCGCGGCCGGTCGCGGTCGACGCGTCCTCGGCGGTGGCGCTCATCCGGTCGGCGAACTCGACTGTGTACGCGTCCGGATCGGCCTCGATGTCCCGTCGGAGCTCCTCGAACGCCGCCTCGTCGTCGTCGGTGTCGAGTCGGGTTCGATACTCGATCGTCCACTCGGCGTTCCCCTCGCCGTCGAGGTCGATACCCAACAGCACGTCGTCGGGATCGACCTCGCCGACGGCGAACTCGACCCCGACGGCGCTCCGCGGCTCGTCGATTCCGGATCCATCAGTCGACCCGAGCGCCAACGGATCCGCGGACGCCATTCCCACCGCGGCGACGCCGAAGCTGGCGATCAGGACCGCAGCGACGACGAGCACGACCGCGAGCGCACGACGTTTCACGTCAGGGTGCGACGGCTCCGCCTGATAAAACCCTTCTCACACTGACCCGAGTCGGGCGAGTCGTCATCCGTCTCGCCGGTCGTGGCCGGCGGGTTCAGCCTCCGAGCCTCCGTCCCCCCCACGGTTCGACCGGTCGTCGTGGCCGGAGCCCGCGTCGCCGCCGCGGTCGTCCGCAGCCCCGCCACGGTCCGACCCTTGGTTCGTGCTCTGCCCGGTGGCCTGTCCGCCGTTCTGTCCGCCGCCGGTGCGAGCGTCGTCGGCCCCGGATCCGGAACCGGGATCCGACGCCGTACCGTTCCCTCCCGGTCGGGCAGGCGTCTCGTCGGTCTGGCTACCGTCGATCGCGTTCGGCTGTCCCGGACCGTCGAGGTCTCCGTGCCCCCCGTTCCCCACGTGAGGTGGCCCGGTCGCAGCGTCGGTAGCCGGGCCACCGCCACGCGTCTCGTTCCCGGTCGGCGGCCCGGCGTGGTCCGGCCGCGCGCCCGCACCGACCGGCCCGCCCACGTTGGGGCCGGCGATACCGCGGGCGATCTCGGCGACCTCCGGGCCCGAGAGCTCGTTCGCTCGGTCTCGAACGGCCCCGATCCGTTCGTCGTCAACGCCGCGGGCGTCGAGCGCCTCCCGCGGGAGGTCCGCCGCGGCCGCGGCGCTCCGGTCGGTCGTCCGCTGTATCGACGCGGTTTCGGCCGCGAGCCGGGCCATCCGCGCGCGGTACTCGCCGTGAGTGATCTCCCCGGCCGCGCGCCGCTCGCGAAGGTCGGCCTGCGCTCGCTCGATCCGATCGAGCCGAGCCTCGCTTTCCCGAAGCGCCCCGCCGATCGCGTCCGCGCGGTCGTCGACGTCCCGGTCGGCCGCGACCCGGCGGTCGAACGACCGGGACTCGATCTCGCCGTCGATCTCCGCGGCCTGCACCCCGATCACGCCGGCGAGCCGCTCGCCCGGGCGCGTTTCGTTGGCGTCACCGTCGCTTCCGGCGTCGTCTTCCTCGGCGTCGACGTCGCTTCCGGCGTCGTCTTCCTCAGCGTCACCGTCGCTTCCGGCGTCATCGTCATGCTCCGCTTGTGCGGCGTCGAGTGCGTCATCGTCGACGTCGCCAACGCTCTCGACGTCGCCCACGCCCCCGACGCCGTCAACGGCACCGGCGGCCCCGACGGTCCCCACGACCCCCGCAACCAGCAGCGCCGCGACCACGACTGCGGTTCCCGGTCTCATTGTACGCCTTTTGGTCCCCGCTTCACATATAAAGCCGTGTCCGTCACGCCGGATTTACCCGGATCAACCCGGATATCGAGGGGTCGTGTCGGGCGGAAGGCAACGGTTACCGGAGTCGGGAGACCGCGGCTACTGGCGGTCGGAAGGCGACGGGACACCCGCCGACTACGGGATCCACGACGCCGGCTTGAAGTCGGCGGCCGCGAACACCGGGTATGGAACGGACGCCAGACGGGACCCCGGTCGGCGTCGACGATCCGTACGCGGTCGCCGGCGTCTGTGACCACCTCACCGACGACGGCCGCTGTCGGTACGCGCTCGCACACGCCGGGCAGGACCCGGCGTTCGCGGCGGCACGTCGGGCGGACGGGGACGCGTGTCACGTCGGACCCGACGGCGACTGGCGCGCGTGCCCGAAGTACCGGTCGACGACCGACGGCGCGGCGTGCGTGCGGTGCGGCCTCGAAGAGATCCGCATGGCCCACGACGAGGCGCGCCCGCTCTTGGAGGAACACCACCTCATGTACGGCGACGCCGGCGATACGGACGCCGACGATACGCCCACCGCTGATACGGACGCCGGCCCCCACGAGATCACCGTCTCGCTGTGCCGATGGTGTCACGCGAAGGTCCACCGGTCGTTCGCGCGGATCGACGACGACGCGAGCCCGGGTCCCGAGGCGATCGCGGAGCGGGAACGTCGACGGACGCGTGAGCGGTCGGAGGCGGTCTTCGAGAGCGCTCGGGAGCGGTACGGCGACGACGACGCGAGCCGGTGACCTCCCCCGTCGGTCCGCGCCGCGTCCTTTAACCCCCGCCACGCCGACGGGTCGCGTAATGACCGGCGACGCCGACCCGACTGGAGACGCGGACTCGACGACCCGAACCGACGCGGCGGAGCTCGCGGACCTGACCGAGCGGCTGGTCTCGATCCCGAGCCACGACGACGAGACGGCCGCGGGCGACGCCATCGAGGCGTGGCTGCGGGCGGAGACCGACGCCGAGGTCGAACGCGACGCCGTCGGCAACGTGATCGCCTCCAAAGGCGCGGTCGACGACCCGGATGCGACGTCGCTCGCGCTGGTGGGACACCACGACGTCGTCCCGCCGGCGGATCGCCAGACGACCGGCGACGGCACGGCCGGCGACTACGTGGTCGAGCGTCGGGACGGACGGATCTACGGCCGCGGAACCGCCGACATGAAGGGTGCGGTGGCCGCCACCATGTGTGCGTTCCGCGACGCCGAGCCGCCCGCGGGCCGTGAGCTCGCGGTCGTCTCCTTCGTCGGCGAGGAGGTCGGCGGCACGGGCGCACGCCACGCGATCGACGCCGGCTTCGTCCCGGACCACGCCGTGGTCGCGGAGGGGTCGACGAACTACTCGAAACCCGGGGTAACCGACGTCGTCGTCGCCCACAAGGGACGGCGCGCGTCGACGCTCGTCGCCGAGGGCGTCGCCGCGCACGCCTCCGAGCCGGCCGCCGGTGAGAACGCCGTCTATCGCGCGTGCGACGCGGTCGACGTCGTCCGCGACCTCGACGCCCCGACTGCGACGACCTTCGGCGAGTCGGTCACCGGCTCGCTCGCGGTCACGGGGGTACACGGCGGCGACACCTGGAACGTGATCCCCGAGCGCTGCACGGTGACGATCGACGAGCGAACCGTGCCGGGCGAGCGGGCCGATCTCGGGCGAACGGAGTCGATCGACGGCGTGACGTGGAGCGTCGATCAGGACCTCCCGCCGATGGCCTGCGACGACGACGCGTTCGCGGACGCCGCGCTCGCGGTCGCACGCGAGGTGCATACGGACCTGGGACTCGACGCGCCGGAACACACGACGAAGCCACACGCCACCGACGCGGGCTGGCTCACGGGTGCGGGGACTGCCTGTCTCGTCTGTGGGGCCTCCGAACCGGGCGAGGCGCACACGAAGACCGAGAGCGTCGGCATCGACGTGCTCGACCGCTGTTACCGGATATATAAGGGCCTCGCCGAACGGGAGTGGTAGCCCGACGCTGATCACCGCCGGTCGTTACCGTCGACCGCCGGTCATCGTCGATCGTTACCGTCGATCGTCGTCGATCATCACGGTCGACCGCCGATCGTCGTCGATCGTTACCGTCGACCGTCGGGGGCGGCTACTCGACCGGGCGGAACCGGAACCCGTCCCAGCGCTGGCTGTCGGGTTCGCGGATGCCCGCCCCGGGTTCACGAAGGGTCTCGGCGTACACCGGTTCGACCGCGTCGCCGATCCCGACGTCGAACGTCTCGCCCGAGCCGTCCCCGCACTCCGCGATCTGTCCGAGCGCGCGCACGGGCGGGCCATCGTACCCTTCGCCCATCTCGAACTCGACGATCGCGAGCGTGTTCGGTTCGCGAACCCCCGGCGGCGTCGCCGTCGACGTCGTCCACGTGACGACCCGCGCCTCGTACGTCCGCAGATCGACGGTGCCGACGCGCTCCACCCCGTCCGGCCCGACCGGGTGGGGCGGGTACGTCACGGTCCCGTCCGAGTACTCCGCGGCCTCGAAGCGCCGTTCGCCGTCGTCGTGCGTGTCGGATCCGTTCATCGTGCAGCCTCCAGCACCGTCGTCGTCACGCAGTTGCCGAACCCGCCGACGTTACACGCGAGCCCGACTTCGGCGTCGACCTGCCGCGGGCCGGCCGTCCCCGTCACCTGCTGATATATCTCGTACGCCTGTGCGACGCCGCTGGCCCCGAGCGGGTGGCCCTTCGATTTGAGCCCGCCGGAAGTGTTTATCGGGAGGTCACCGTCCCGGTCGGTGACGCCCGCCTCGACCGCCTCCCACCCCGACCCCTTCTCGAAGAAGCCGAGGTCCTCGCTCTGGAGGAACTCGAGGATGGTGAACATGTCGTGGAGCTCCGCGACGTCGACGTCGTCGGGCCCGATCCCGGCCATGTCGTAGGCGATCGTCGAGGAGTCGACGACGCCGCCCATCGTCGTCGGATCCGCGCGCTCGTGGACGACGTGCGTGTCCGTCGCGCCGCCGATCCCCGACACCACCGCGTAGTCGTCCGCGGGGACGTACTCCTCGGCGACCGACGCGGGACAGAAGACGAGCGCCGCGGAGCCGTCGGTGATCGGACAGAAGTCGTACAGCCGCAGCGGGTCGGCGACGACCGGCGAGTCGAGTACCGTCTCGAGGTCGACCTCCTTGCGGAACTGCGCGTGGGGGTTGTCGACGCCGTTCCGGTGGTTCTTCACCGCGACCTTTCCGAGGCTCTCGCGCGGGGCGTCGTACGTGTCGAGGTAGAGCCGTGCGGTGAGCCCCGCGAAGGAGGGAAGCGTCACCCCGTGTTTGTACTCGACCGGGTGCGTGAGCGACGCGATGACGTCCGTCGCCTCCGCGGTCGTCCGATGGGTCATCTTCTCGCCGCCGACGAGCATCGTCAGGTCGCTCGCCCCGGAGGCGATCGACTGCCACGCGGCGTAGATCCCCGCCCCGCCGGACGAGGAGGTCTGGTCGATCCGTGCGGTGTACGCCGGAGTCGCCGCGAGGTCGTGGGCGAGCGCGTTCGGCACCCCCGTCTGTCCCTCGAACTCGCCGCTGGCCATGTTCGAGACGTACAGGTGGTCGAGGTCGCCGCCGGCCACGCCCGCGTCGTCAAGCGCGGCAGCCCCGGCCTCCGCCAACAGTTCCCGTATCCACGCGTCGCGCTGCCCGAACCGGGTCATCGACGCGCCGACGATCGCTACGCGTTCCATACGCCGAGGTCCGGCCGGCGTGCCTAAAACGTACCTGTCCACCGAGCGATCGGGCCGGAGGAGCGGAGGCCCTCGCACATGCCGTCCCCTGCACGTGCCCCCCGATCGCGACGTCCGCTACCGTGCACCCTGCGTCGGCGGGTCGAGCGCGTCGTCCGACCGGCGAAGCAGGGTCCGCCCCGGCGCTCGGTCACGGACCGGCGCGTCGCCGAGGTAGTCGACGAGCGCGTCCCGCAGCAGGACTATCTCCGAGCGAGTGAAGTCGCGACCGCGCTCGATGCCGTCGAGGGGGCGAAGCTGTGCCGGCGCGTCGTCGCCGGCGTTCACGGCCGTCTCGCTCGCCGCAAGCAGCGCCGCGTGAGCGACCCACGCCTCCTCACGGGAGAAGGGGAGGGTGATCCGCCCGTCGTTCGTCGGAGGGGTCATTCAGATGGGCACTCCGTAGGGAGGGTAATAAATCTATGTGTGAAGTTGGTATTCCGACGGAGCGGCGCGCCGATCGCCACGTTTCCGCATCCGCGGAGGACGGGATGAAACGGACCGTCGGTGGTGTGGTAACGACGGAAGTGGTAGTGCGCTAACGACGGAAGCGATGGTGTGACCCTGGTGTCGCGGGTAATAAGGGCAGTCGATTCGAGTGGGTGAATTCGGGCGGTGCGGTGGGTCGAGCGGATAAGTCGGGCGGTGCGGTGGGTCGAGCGGATAAGTCGGGCGGGTGGATTCGGGTGGGTTACCCGAGGAGGTAGCGGAGTGCGGGGTAGCGTTCGATGAGGGGTTGGCCGCCGACGTCGAGGCGCTCGAGGTAGGCGTCGACGCCGAGGATGCGGCCCGCACCGAAGGCGGCGACCGTGAGGAAGACGGCCGCGTAGATCAGCGTCGAGTCGAACAGCGCGAGCAGCTCGCCCTCCCAGCCGCCCAAGTAGAACATGAGCATCTGGAGCGCGCCGCCAAGGGCGGCGAGTCGGACGAACGCGCCGGCGATGAGCGCGATGCCGATCAGCACTTGCGTGACGGGGACGGCGACGTTGATGACGTCGATGAGCAGCGCGCTCGAGCCCATCGCGGCGTAGAGGCCGCTAACCGGGCTGGCGGCGTCGACGCCGTGGACCAAGTAGCCCGACGCGTCGAACGCCTCCCCGCTGACGAACGCGAGCTTGCCCAGCCCCGCAAACAGGATCATCCCGCCGATCAGCGCGCGCAGCGCGACGATGAACAGCGCCGACAGCGAGTGCGCCTTCCCTCGCAGCGTTATCCCGCCGAACTCCCCGCCGAACTCGTTTGGTGTTGTCGTGGACATCGGTCTTCTCCCTCTATTTCGAGAGACGACCCGACACCACGTATAAACCCCTCCACGTTCCACGACCCGGAGAATCGACCACACCGCCACCTGCATCATTCAGCTCTTTATGAGTGGGGCGGCGCGAGAGCGGGGTCTACGAGCATCGAACGTCCGGCGAGCCGGAGCGGCGAGTCGGGCGGATCGGGAAGATCTGACGAGGCGATCGGGGAAGGATCGGGCGAGTCGGGCGGGCGGCGCGGGCCGATCAGACCGGTCGACCGGACGGTACGGTGTTCACGATCCGTCGGTACGAAACTCGAAGCGTGTACCCCCGTCAACGCTCTCGGTCGCGGTGACGCTCCAGCCGTGTGCCTCGGCGATCCGCATCACGATCGACAGCCCGAAGCCGGTTCCGCCGCGGGTGGTCGTATAGCCGAACTCGAACACCTTCGACCGCTCGTCCGAGGGGATCCCGGGTCCGTCGTCGGCGACGTAGAACCCGTCGCCGTCCGAGAGGTCTCCGACCGTGAGCGTGACGCCCTCACCGCCGTGTTCGACGGCGTTGCGGATGAGGTTCTCGAACAGCTGCCGGAGCCGGTTCGGGTCCGCGACGACCGTCCTCTCGGTCCGGATCCGGAGCTCGGCGGCCCCCGTCTCGACGGTGTCCCAACAGCGTTCGAGCAGGGCTCCGAGCGCGACCGACTCCGTCTCGGTGACCTCCTCGCCGTCGCGCGCGAGCGTCAGCAGATCGTCGATCAGCGCGCCCATCCGCCCGTGTGCCCGCGCTATCGCGTCGTGATGCTCTGCGGCCGCGGGGGACGTCTCGCGTGCGAGCTCGAGCCGTCCCTGTGCCACGGTGAGCGGGCTCCGGAGGTCGTGGCTCAACACGTCCGCGAACCGCTCGAGCCGGGCGTTCTGTGCCTCGAGCTCGTCGCGCTGGCGTCTGATCGCCGCCTTCCGGTCGTTCGCCTCGAGGACCGTCTCGACGGTGGTCGCCAGGATCCGTGCCAGCGAGACGTCGGTCTCGTCGAAGGCGTTCGGCTCCAGCTCCCCGACCGAGAGCGTCCCGTACTCGCCGAGCGGGAGGATCATCAGGCTTCGGAGGCCGGTGCCTGCGTCGATCGCGTCGACGCATTCGATGTCATCGAACACCATCACCTCGCCCGCGTCGTACGCCTGCCAGTTGAGGCTCCCGCCGTCGGGGCCGAACGCTTCGCGGTCGGGGAGTCGCTCCGAGACCGCGTCGCTGTCGGCGACCGGGACGAGCCCCCCGACGTCGGCGTCGTACAGGCGCACCAGCGTGATCGAGAAGCCGAGGATGTCCTCCGCGGCCGCGACCGCACAGTCTGCGACCTCGGCTTGAGTGTCCGACGCGATCAGCTCCCGCGTCGCCTCGTGAAGCCGGCCGAGACGGCGTTCGCGCTCCTGGCGACGTTTCTCGCGTTCCACCCGGTTCAGCGCGGTCGTGAGGGTCCGAGCCAGGATCTCCGACAGCGCGTCGTCGGTGTCGGTGAACGCGTTCGGCTCCCGCGCGGAAACGATGAACACGCCGTGGTCGCCGAGCGGGTAGACGATCACGCTCCCGGCGGGCGTCGTCTCGCGGATCCGATCGTCGGCGGCGACGTCGGCCAGCCGCCCCGGCTCGCCGCGCTCGAAGACGTCCCAGACGAATCCCGCCCGCGACCCGGGCGGGGCCGATCGCTCGTACGCCGGCGGAGTGCCGAACGCCTCGTGCGCCTGATCGACCAGCAGCACAGGGGCGATCGTCTCCCCGTCGTCATCGAGGAGGTGGACCCCGCTCAGTGGGGCGCGCATGACGTCCTCGGCGGCGTCGACCGCGATCCGGACCGTCTCGCCCACGTTCGTCGTGAACGACAGATCGCGAAGGCGGTTTCGGAGCTCGCTGACCCGTCGTTCGCGTTCGACGCGGTCGGTGACGTCCCTGAACGTCGATACCACCGACTCGATGGAGCCGTCGTCGTCGGTGACGGTCCGGTGGTGCCACTCGCAAGCTATCGTCTCCCCGCCCGCGGTCACGTTACGCTCGACGCCACACGTCGTTCCGAAACCGTCGCGGTTGGGCTCGACGTCACACGCCGTCCCGATGCGGTCGCGGTTGGGCTCGATGGCCGCGCGGAGGGAGTCACGGTCGCCGTCAGCGGCGATCGTGGCCCACGGCTCGCCCCGAAGCGCCGACTCCTCGTAGCCGAGGATCGCCTCGGCCTCCCGGTTCGCTCGGGCGACGTCGAGCGAGCCGTCCCACTCGACGGCCCCGATCGGGAGCCGATCGAAGAGCGTCTCCCGGACGTCCTCGATCGCCGTGCGCACGCGCGCGACGAGGTCGAAGTATTCGTCTCCGAGACGGCCGTCTCCGGGGGACTCGTTTTCGAGGCACGCATCGTCCTCGCCGGTTCGCGGGACGTATTGGGCGGCGTGTCGCGTCGCCTCCCCGGCGAGCCGTTCGGACCCGATGCGAGGGAACACGAAGAGCGGGACCTCGGGGTCCCGTGCCCGGACCGACTCGAGCAGCGTCAACGCGTCGATCTCCGGCGGATCGTGATCGGACACGACGCAATCGATCGGCCGGGCGTCGACGATCGATATCGCCTCCTCCGTCGATCCGGCCGCGACGACGTCGACGTCAGGGCCTGAGTCGACGTCAGGATCGGAGCCACCGTCGGGGCCTCGGTCGACTCCCATCCTCCCCGAAGAGGATCGACGCACCGTGTGACCTCCGATCCCGCTCGCCACCCGATCCGCGGTCTCCGGATCGCCGTCGACGCACAGCACCCGGATCGGGCGATTCATGTAACTACCTACCACGTTCGCCCGTCAAAACCGTTTGGGTCGACCGGGTAACACGGCCGGCGGCGGATCGAGGTGACACGACCGTGGAGACCGTCGAAGAAAAGGGGTGACCGCGGCACCAGCTGTCGGCAACCGTACCGGCTCAGAGGTCGTACAGCTCGCCGTACTTCGCCTCGACGTAGTCGACGAACGCGTCGGCCGAGAAGTCGTCGCCGGTGGCCTGCCGCACGAGTTCGTTCGTCTCGTAGCGGGAGCCGTGCCGGTGGACGTGCTCGGCGAGCCAGTCGTGAAGGGGCTCGAAGTCGCCCTCGGCGATCGAGGACTCGAGGTCGTCGATGTCGTCTTCGGCGGCGGCGTACAGCTGGGCGGCCATCACGGACCCGAGCGAGTAGGTCGGGAAGTATCCGAAGTTGCCGTGGCTCCAGTGGATGTCCTGGAGACAGCCCTCGGCGTCGGTCTCGGGGCGGATCCCGAGGTACTCCTCGTACTTGTCGTTCCACGCCTCCGGGACGTCCTCGACCGCGAGGTCGCCGCGGACGAGGTCCCGTTCGATCTCGAACCGGACGACGATGTGGAGGTGGTAGGTGAGTTCGTCGGCCTCGACGCGGATGAGGTTGTCCTCGTACACCTGGCTGGCCGCCTCGTAGGCGTCCTCGACGGTCGCGTCCGCCGTGTCGGGGAAGCGCTCCTGGAACGTCGGGAGGAACCGCTCCCAGAACGCGCGGCTCCGGCCGACGTGGTTCTCCCAGAGCCGCGACTGCGACTCGTGGACGGACAGGTCACGCGACTCCCCGAGCGGGGTCGCCCAGTGCTCCCGTGGGAGCCCGAGGTTGTACTGGGCGTGGCCGAACTCGTGGATCGTCGAGCCGATCGCGCCGAGCGGGTCGGACTCGTCGAAGCGCGTGGTCACCCGGCAGTCGAACTGGTTGCCGGAGGTGAACGGGTGCGAGGAGACGTCGAGGCGACCGCGGGAGAAGTCGTACCCGACCGGCTCGAGCGCGTCGCGCGCGAGGGCCTCCTGGTCGGCCTCCGGGAACGTTCCCTCGAAGGTGTCGACCGCGAGGTCGACGTCGGACTCGCGGATCGCGTCGATCATGGGGACGAGCGTCTCGCGGAGCTCCTCGAGGATCGCCTCGGCGCGTTCGATCGAGAGGCAGGGCTCGTAGTCCTCGAACAGCACCTCGTACGGGTCGCGGTCGGGGTCGATCCGCGCGGCGTACTCCCGTTTGAGCTCGACGTGCCGTTCGAGGTGCGGGGCGAACGACTCGAAGTCGTCGTCGGCCCTCGCCGCCTCCCACGCGGGGAGCGCCTCGGAGCTCGCCTCGGAGATCTCCTCGACGAGGTCGACGGGGACGGCGTCGGCGCGCTCGTAGTCGCGGCGGATCTCACGAACGACGGCCGCCCGCTCGTCAGCGAGATCGGCGTCGGCGAGCTCGTCGAGCAGGTCACCGGTTTCGTCGGCGGTGAGCAGGTCGTGGCGGATCGACGAGAGCGTCGAGAGCTGTTTCGACCGGGCGGGGGTCCCGCCCTCCGGCATCATCACCTGTTGGTCCCACCCGAGCACGCCCGCGGCGCTGCCGACCGTGTTCCAGCGGCGCGCGCGGTCGAGGAGGGCCGCGTACGCTTCGGGAGCGTCCGACGCGTCGTCTTCCGTGGCTTCCGTTGCCATACGAGGACATCCGTCGCCCGACTTAAGAACGGTCCGGACCCGGGCGCGGAACGAACGGGTCCCGTGCGAGGATCTCGTCCGGAGGATCCCGCACGAAGCGGATCCCGTACGGAGCGCGAGCTATTTCCGGTCGGACGCGGTACGTGGCCGTAACCGATGGCCGACGCCAGCGACTTCATCGATCTGCGATCCGACACCGTGACCACGCCCTCGGCGGCCATGCGCGACGCCGCCCGCGACGCCGAGGTCGGGGACGACGTGTACCGCGACGACCCGACCGTCAACGAGCTGGAGCACCGCGCCGCCGAGGCGGTCGGCAAGGAGGCGGCCCTCTACGTCCCCTCGGGGACGATGGGGAACCAGATCGCCGTCACGGTCCACACCGAGCCCGGCGACGAGCTCCTGCTCGAACGCGAGTCCCACATCTACCGCTGGGAGCTGGCCGGCGCGGCCCGGCTCGCCGGGGTCCAGACCCGGACGGTCGACGCGGGCGACCGCTGTGTCCCCACGCCCGAGGCCGTCCGCGAGGGGCTCGTGACCGAGGACCTGCACCGACCCGGAACCGGGCTGCTCGCGCTGGAGAACACCCACAACTACCGTGGCGGCACGGCGATCCCGACCGACCGGCTCGACGCGGCCGCGGCCGCCGCCCGCGACGCCGGCGTCCCGGTCCACCTCGACGGTGCGCGCGTGTTCAACGCGAGCGTCGCGCTCGACGTCCCCGCGCCCGAACTCGTCGCCTCGGTCGACAGCGTGATGTTCTGTCTCTCGAAGGGGCTCGGCGCGCCCGTGGGGTCGATGCTCGCCGGCGACGAGGCGTTCATCGAGGCGGCCCGGCGGGTCCGGAAGCTGTTCGGCGGCGGGATGCGGCAGGCCGGGATGATCGCCGCGCCGGGGCTGCTCGCGCTGGAGAACGTCGACCGGCTCGCCGACGACCACGCCAACGCCGAGCGGCTCGCCGCCGGCCTCGACGCTCTCTCCGGCTTCGAGGCCCCCGAGCCGGACACGAACATCGTCGTCGTCCACACCGAGGGGGCGTCGATCCCGGCGGCCGACCT
>LFFM01000187.1_pt1 | contig 40596 bp, 30 predicted proteins | sample 643131 | NCBI WGS metagenome assembly LFFM01 (sample SAMN03777445, study PRJNA286221) | soda lake metagenome | biome: soda lake; feature: Kulunda steppe; material: water; isolation source: sample Tc-Br brine of Tanatar trona crystallizer | place: Russia: Kulunda steppe | collected 2011-07 | reverse complement strand
GCTTCTTGCCCTTGCGACTGGCGGCGACGTGCCAGCCCAGGGCCCACCAGAATAGTGTTGTGGCGCCGACGGCCGACAAAATACCGACGACGAGCATCACCGGCACACCATAGATCTCCGAATCGTAGTACGGCTGCAGCACCAGTGCCGACACAATGGCCAGCCCGGCGGCGATAACCCCCAGAAACAGGCGCGTCCCCATGGTGTTGAGCGTCTCCCCCATCTGGTCGAGCGACTCGTTTCGAACGGTAATCGTCAGATTGCCGCTCTCGATATCCATCAACACCTGGTCCATCTGTTGGGGGACCTTGGTGACGAAACTCGAGAAACCGACCGCTGTGTTGACGGCGCTCTTTGCAATTTTCTGGGCCGAAAATCGTCGCATCGCCAATTCACGGGCATAGGGCATGCCCAGTTCCATGACATCCAGATCGGGCTTGAGCCGGCGCATGATCCCCTCGATGGTGGCCGCCGTCTTCGTCAGTACCGCGTAGTTGGCATTGAGCCGAATTTTGTGGTGCTGCGCGGCATCCATGACCTCCTGGATAAATTTACTGACATCGATTTCGCCGACCGTGGCCTCGATGTACTTGTTTCGGATCCGCTCTACATCGGTGCGAAACTCCCGCAAATTCACCCGCCCGATCGGTTGCCCCATCCTGAGCAATACCCGCGAGATGGCGTCCACATCTCCGGCCAACACATTGAGAATCAGCGAAATCAGGTCATCTTGCTGGGATGCCGACAACCGCCCCACGAGCCCGAAATCGATAAAGACAATCGAATTGTCCTCCCGGACCAGAATATTTCCCGGGTGGGGGTCGCCGTGAAAAAATCCATCGTAGAGCACCATCTTGACCATGGCGTCCAGAATATGCTCCAGTACCTCTTCGGCTTCGTCGGTGCCGCCCTCGATGTCCGCCAATTTGCGGGCATCGATATACTCCATCGTCAAAATTTCGGTCGTCGTGTAGTCGTCGAAAATCTCGGGCGTCGATACCTCGTCGACGTCCGCGAAATTCGTGGCAAACTCCTGGACGTTCTGGGCTTCCTGCTCAAAATCGAGCTCCGCCAAAATCGCCTTTTCGAATTCGCTGACAATGATCGTCGGCGAGTACAATTCGACTTCCTCAATCGTCGCTTCCAGCAATTTCGCCAGGTAGTACAGGATATCGAGATCACTTCTGATTTTTTCCTGGATACCCGGTCGCTGAACCTTGACGACACACTCCTGGCCCTCGGCCGTTGTCGCCCGATGGACCTGACCGATGCTGGCGGCGGCCAGCGGTTCATCATCGAATTCCTCGAAGATTTCGTCGACCTCTTCGCCGAGACTCTCCTCGATCTGCTCGTGGATCTCGTCGAGCTCCATGGGACCGACCTGATCCTGAAGCTTTTTGAGCTCCTCCATGAATTCTCGAGGCACCAGATCGGGGCGCGTCGACAGCACCTGACCCAATTTGACAAACGTCGGCCCCAGATCTTCGAGGACCCGCCGAAATCGGATCGCCGCCTTGGAGCGATCTTCGCCGAGTAGCTCCTCGGTATCCCCCTCCTGGTCGACGATCGGCTCATCATCGGAGATAAACCGCCCCAGTCCGGCCCGTCGGGCGACAGCCGAAAACCCGTGGCGGGTCAACACACTGGAGATCTTTCGAAGACGGCGAATATCCTGAACAACCGGAGAAGCCATTGCGACAGACTCGGGGGCAAAAGACAACAACAACGGTGGACTGTCGGCGCCACCCTAACAGCAACCGGGCGCTGTCGGAAGTTTCTCAATTCGGCTGTCGGGAGTTTCTCACATCGATGGTCCCGGCGGTACTACTCACCTCCGCGCCTCCGCGCTTCCGCGCCGGGGTTGCTCCGCGTATCAGCGGTTCTCAGCGCGCTCTTCCGCGGCTCCGCGCTTCAACGCCTCAGTGCCTCCGCGCTTCCGCGCTTCCGCGCTTCCGCGCTTCCGCGCTTCCGTGCTTCCGTGCTTCCGTGCTTCCGTGCTTCCGCGCTTCCGCGTCCTCCGCGCTTCCGTGCTTCCGCGCTTCCGCGTCCTCCGCGTCCTCCGCGCTTCCGCGCCGGGGTTGCTCCGCGTATCAGCGGTTCTCAGCGCGCTCTTCCGCGGCTCCGCGCTTCAACGCTTCAACGCTTCAACGCCTCAACGCCTCCGCGCATCAACAGTTCTCAGCGCCTCCGCGCCTCCGCGATTCCGCGATTCCGCGCCCTCCACGCTACCGCGCCTCTTCGAAATTCATAGCCGCCGAGTTTATGCAATAGCGCAGTCCTGTCTCGTCGTCCGGTCCATCGGGGAATACATGTCCCAGGTGGCCGCCGCAGCGGCCGCAATGGACCTCGATGCGCGTCTGAGCCAGACTGTGATCGTATTCGGTACCCACCGCTCCCTCGTCGATGGGGGCCCAGAAACTGGGCCATCCGGTCCCGGAATCAAAGCGCGTCTGGGACGAGAACAGTTCATGTCCACATCCGGCGCAGGTATACGTTCCGTGACGCTCATTGCCGTATAGATCGCCGGAGTAGGCGCGCTCCGTGCCGTGCTCCCGAAGTATATGGTATTCCTCGTCACTCAGGCGCTCGCGCCACTCCTCGTCACTCAACTCAAATGATGGCTCGGCGGGATCGACATCAAAATTGGCCACAAACCCTCCGCCCCCGGAATCACCCATCGACTCGTCGCCACCGGAATCGCCGTTATTGGTACTGCACGCCGTCATCGACGCCGCCAGCAGGATTGCCGCTGCCATCACCGACGTCCAGTAAAGATAGCCTCTCATCGCAGTCCTCTCTTCAAGTTATTGATTGCAATACGGCCAGCGACCACCGACCTGTCACGTCCGTCGTCCATGATCTGGATGGTACGCCTTCGATGGGAGTTTCGATGCCCCCCCGATTCGACAACCACAAACGATCGAAGGGCCGGCATGCTACCGGCCCTTCGATCGCAGTGTTTGCCATCCGACGTCGCGCCTGCTGGCGCGACGTCGGATGAGTACGTCAGCGTACCCGAGTCGTCGGTTTCCGAACCGGACCACGACCACGGGCCGCCATCGTCATGTTACTCACCGTCGTACAACACCACTTGGTCGATGACGTGGACAATGCCGTTTTCGGCGACCACGTCGGTGATCTCGATATTCGCAGTATCGTACATCAAATCTTCTCCATCGGCACTGACTTCCACGTCAAGGCCGGCGGCCGTCTCGAACGTTCCGGGCGTGATCTCGAAGCTGGAGTACGCGCCGGAATCGAGTACGTGATACAGCAGCGCCTCTTCCAGTTCATCTTCATTCAAATCGGCGATCACTCCGGAGGCCGCATCAAAGGCGTCATCCGTCGGCGCAAAGACCGTCAGCAGATCGTCGCCGGTGACGACGTCGACCAACCCGGCGGCGGTGACGGCATCGACGAGCTCGTCGAGACCGTTTTCCTCCGCCACTTCGGCGATATCACCGGGCGGCATGATCACGCTGTCCACAGCATGGGCGACACCATTGGAGGCTTCGATATCGGGGTCGATGACCATCGAATCGTTGATCTGGAGGGCGCTATCGGCGTCGGTGGCCAGGAGAACTCGACCGTCGACGGTCTCGATGACCCCGTCTTCCACATCGGAGGACATCACCGCCCCCTCTGTGACGTGGTACAACAGGATATCGGCGACGTCGTCGCCATCCAGGCCGTCGAGCGCACCGTCGGGAAGGTCGTCAAAGGCATCATCGGTCGGCGCAAAGACCGTCAGATCTTCATCGCCATCAAGTGTGCCTTCCAGGTCGGCATCTCCCACCAATTCGGCGAGCATGGTGAAGTCATCGCTATCTCCCAGCAATTCCAGCAACGTCTGTTCCGTTTCACCGTTGCCGTTGTCGTCTTCCTCGGGCGGAAATGCGACCTCTCCCAGGGTGTGAATGACGCCGTTGGAGGCCTGAAGGTCGACGTCTGTGATCGGCGCGCCGCCATAGGAGATGTCATCACCGTCGATGGTGATCTCAACATCGATTCCGGCCACCGTTTCGAATTCACCGGCCGCCACATTGTCAGAGGTGATCTCGCCTTCGATGAGGTGATAGCTCAACAATTCGACCAGGTCATCCTGGTTTTCCGGCTCCAGAAGTTCGTCCAGATCAGCGTCGGGAACTTCACCGAACGCATCGTCATCGGGAGCAAATAAGGTGTAGTCTTCGTCGCCCTCAAGTGTCTCCGTCAATTCCGCGGCCTCCAGCGCTTCGAGCAACACCGTAAAGTTGCCCTCTGCTTCCGCCGTGGCCACCAGATCGACGAGTTCATCGCCGTTGTCTTGGTTGTCGTTGTCCTGATTTTGGACCTGATTTTCGTCCTGGTTGTCCGGATCGTCATCTTCGCCGCAACCGACGACGGCCAGGCCGCCGACGAGAAGCGTGATGAGTAATGTCTTTGAAAGGTGCGTCATACTGCAACTCCTGTAGAGGAAATACGGATCGAGTGAATCGACTGAACAGGTTATGGGTAGCGAAAACACAATCGCAGAACAAAAAGATTTCCCAATTGCTCCGATACAGGATGTTAAACAGCGACTACGCGACGGCAAGGAGACTTTTTGAATATCTTTTGAACACCTACGACATCCGATCGCCCGAAGCCATCACTCCTTTGGTTCAACTCGTCCGGCCTTGCCCGGCAAGCAGGCCTGTCTGGAATCTACTGGGAATCGATCGCCGATTCTCGTGGCGGAAACGCCTCCAGCGGTTCTACCGGTTCGTAGCACTCTTCGCCGGCCTCCAGCACGACGTTCATCATCCACGCCTGGGTCTTTTCCCCGATCCCGATTTCGCAATCTCGGCTTCGCTCTTCGACGAACTCGTCACAGGCCCGAAGTTCATCCATGGCCTCCTGACTGCACATCTCGTCGTATTCGGCGCGGATCGATTCGATGCACTCCATCCCCGCTGCTGCGTTGTCCGACATACAACCCATCAAACGACCGGCGTCCTCGGGGGGAGTACCGGACGGCCGAACGCCCTGCTCGATGCAGCGACCGAATTCTTCGTACGTCGAGCGCTCCTGGGTAAAACTGTCCACACACTCATCGGCAGAGCCAAACCCGTACTGCTCGTGTTCGCATGCGCACAGGGTATTCTGAAATTCATCGACGACCAGCATCATCTCCACAAATGCCGTATTCACTGCCTGAAAATCCGAGTCCTCGGGGACTTCCCGGCCTCGATCATCTGCTTGTTCGCCGGCCATTTCGGCCGGTTGTTCCCCGGTGATATCCGGGTCATCGACGGTGGCATCGTCGGTCGACGAACAGGCCAAATGAAGGGTGATGGCGATTCCCATACAACCCAGTGATAATACAGCACTCCGAATATCAAACATCGCACACTCCTCTATTGGATGGTGAGGCCGGCACTCCCGTTTGCTGCCAGGCGATCAATATCGATGCTGGCAGCCAAAAACCGAAGACACCGAACACGGTGACCGTTGACCGCGAAGTATTGAACTCCACAGCCGATCGTGTCGAGGTTATCCACCGGGACGCCGACCCGATCACAGGGGATGCTCGGGGGCACGTACAACGAATGAAGCAACCAGAAGTGTAACATTTCGGCGTCGAAAGGAACTAATGAGTAGAGACCGAATCACCAAGGACCAAAAACGATGCCGACTGACTCCACATCCCGACCCGGCGACGAAACTCCATGGAAACGATGGCTGCAAATCGGCTTTATCATCGCCGTACTGGTGGTGATCGCGACGCTGATTGTGGGCCCCACAGAAGAGTGGCTTCGCGCACTTTTGACGACCATCGAAGGTCTGGGGGCGACGGGGGCCGTCATCTTTGGCGCTGCATACGTGGCGGCGACGGTGCTATTTGTCCCGGGATTGATCTTGACGATCGCCGCCGGATTTTTATTTGGCGTCGTTTGGGGCACCGTCCTCGTCTCGTTGGCCAGCACCATCGGTGCTGTTGCGGCCTTTTTTATCGGCCGCTACCTGGCCCGCGATGCGGTGCGCCAGAAGGTCATCAGCCGGCCGCGCTTTCGGGCGCTGTACCGGGCCCTACAACGCGATAGTTTCAAGGTCGTCTTATTGACGCGCATGGTCCCCCTACTACCCTTTAATCTGCTCAATTACGCCTATGGACTGACCGAAGTATCGTGGAAACAATACGCGCTGGCCTCCTGGCTTGGGATGTTGCCGGCGACCGTCGCCTACGTCTATGCCGGGGCGACGGCCGGCAATCTCGCCCGTGTCCTGGCCACCGACAGCCCACCCGAAACCATGACCTACGTGTTGTGGGGGTTGGGGCTGGTGGCCACCATCGGCGTCGTCTGGCTCGTCACCCGCAGAGCCCGCGCCGAACTCGACAGGATTGTCCAAACCTCATCCAACCCACCGCCATCATCTACTGACACCGCCTGATCTCTGATCTCCCGGAGGATCCCCATGAGATTGACTCTCTTGTTAGTCGCCATCATCCCCGCCGCCGCCATCTCGCTGCTGGCCTGCTCGGCCCCCTCGGCAGAACTACTGGATCACCCGATCGTCGACGAACTCAACGAGGGTCGCGAGGCGGGCACCGAAACCTTTGACCACAGCATCTATCAAGCCCTTCTGGAAGACCACGTCGATCCCGACGCGGGCACCGTCGATTACGCCGCACTCGCCGAAGACCGCGAGCAACTTCAAGACTACCTGGATGCCGTCGACAGCGTCGACCTCAGCGAATTGACCGCCGACAGCCAGCATGCACTGCTGATCAACATCTACAACGCCTGCACCCTCGATTTGATCGTCGAACACTATCCGGACATCGACTCCATCCGCAACATCTCCTCTCCCTGGGACACACAGCGATGCCACGTCGGCGGCCATCATCTGAGCCTCGACGAAATCGAGCACAATATTATCCGTCCCCTGTATCGCGATCCTCGAATCCACTTTGCCGTCAACTGCGCGGCCCACGACTGTCCCCACCTGGCCGATTTCGCCTATACCGGCGAGGAGCTAGACCGCCAGCTCGCCGAACGCACCGAGGCGACCTTGAGCAGCGAAAAATTTGCCCGCGTCGACGACGGGACACTTCGCTACACCCGGGTCATGCACTGGTACAGCGACGACTTTGTCAATGAGGAGTACCACAATCCGGCACCGAACCTCGCTCAGTATATCGCTCGCCACAGCACCGACGAAGTCCGTCAATTTGTCGAGGATCACGACGGCAACCCGTCGATATCGCCGCTGGACTACGACTGGTCACTCAACGATGCCCATTGACCGACCACCGTGCCAATGACAGCGCCGCTGATGGCGCCCAGGCGATCGACGTCGATATTGTCGACCATGGGCTCCACGAAGACGCGAAAAAATTGGAGTGCGGCGTCGTCGAAGTCGCCGGCGACGTCGACCCACAGCGCAATCTGCCAGGCATTGCTCACGATCAATGCCGCGATATCGCGCATCACCTGTCGGCGTCGCCCGGGCTCCATCTGTGCGATCAGCCGCAACATCTGTCCGGTCCATTCCGGAAGCGACACCGGCTCTGTATCACATTGCGGAGCGTAGCGTTCATCGACGGTCTCAAAAAACTCATCGAGCCCGGAGACGTGGGCCGCCACAATCAACGCCATGCCGCCGTAGCGGTGGCCAAACCCCTCTTTATTGAACCGCCTGGCCGATGTCTCCATCGGCTCATCAAAGATCACCCACCGGCCGATATCATCGATCATCTCACCGATCTTCTGATCTTCGAGAAAGGGGCGTGAGTCGTCGAATCCTCCCAGTTGCTCGAAGAATTGGCGATGGATCATCAATCCCTGGTCGCCGTTAAAGACCCCCGGGCGCTCCACACGCGTCTTGGCCTCCAGAAATCGGTACCGAAGCGGTGCGTCCTTGTCTCGATCGCCGAATATAAGCGGGAATCGACCGGCCGTCCGCCGATCGCCGGCCGGCGTCGCCCGTCGCCAGCAGACGACGGCATCGGCAATACACCAGGGGTTGTGGAGGCGACTGTCGGCGTGGAGAAATAACAATAGATCGAAGTCGGCGTCTTCGACGCCGCAATTCATCTGGCGACCGCGTCCGACCTCACTGGCCACCAGTCGACCGCCGCAGGCCTCGACCACCGAGCCGGGGTCGTCTCCGGAACCGCCGTCGACGACCACCACATCCAATTCGACACCTCGCTGCTCGTCGAGGTCTTCGAGCAATACCGACAGCCTGTCGGCGTCGTCGAGCACGGGAATGATAACCGACAGACAATGAGATTGGTCCATAGAGAGTATACGGCGCAACGAGAGACAACGGCTCCGGCAAATGACTTCGCAATGTAGACGATAGACATCACCGCCTGGTTTCGAAACCACCACTTATCGCTGTTGTCGATGGTGATTTCGGCAACGGGCCATCACTCACGCCGCTGCGGCGTCGCCCCGCATCGACATCGCACCGATTTATACCACGACCAGAAGTGTCCCGAATATTATCACGCCGCCGAGAAAGGGAATAAACCGCGCTCGCCGACTGGACGGCAACTCGTCTTTGACGGCATTGATGAGCAACCCCCCGGCCACAAAGGCCATCGCCCCTGCAATGGCGACGGTGGTCAACGGCAATAGATAGCCCAGTGCCCAGCCGGCGACCACCGTTGCCGCCAGGACCCATCGCCCCGTCCCATGATAGACCTGGCGGTGATGGCGACGCATCGAGGCATCGACGGTCGAAAAGTGAATGGCGATCGCCATTCCGTACAGCACCAATCCGTGGACCGTCTCCTGCTCGCCGTACAGTAGCAACGCGCCGATGATCGCGTTGTACAGCCCGTACCACCCCATATGCAGCCAGAAGACGTAGTCGTGGCCGATCGTTGAGCCATTCTTTGAGCCATCGCTGTCGTCATCCGACATCGGCTGGCGGAACCGGTAGCCCAGATGTTCCAGCCCGTAGTAGACAATCACCCCGCCGAGCATCGACAGGTACAGCAATCTGTCGATCTGCCCCGTTGCCGGATGCTCCTCGAGGATCCTTCGAAAATAATCGAGCTCCGGCAGCAGATACAAAAAGATAAAGGCCACCGTCGTCCCCCCGCCCACCGACAGCCACCGGTGGTGAGAGTCGGAGAGTACAGCGGCGATCCGGTCTCCGAAGATGTGAACCGCCCCCAGTCCAACGGCGACAAAAAGCGTTGCGGTGGTCATGACCACAACTTATGCACCCCGTCGTCCTCCCCCAACTGGTCTCCGGTACTCCCTTCGTCGTTTCCCCCGTCGACAACGTTCTATAAAATCCCGCATTCGCCCCCGACACAGGGTCGCAAGCCACATCCTCCACAGTACTCCGTTCGCTCCTCCCCGCAATTATCGATCCCCTGGAGCGAACCGCATTCAACATCGGAGTTTTCACAAAAGGAATCGACGCCCTCGAATTGGCACACACATTGTCCATCTTCGCAGACATCGTCGCCGTCACATTCCCCACAATTCGTTATGTCCCCGCAACCATCGGTGTATTGACCACACTGCGCGCCATCGTCGCCAATCTCACTGCATTCGAGGGCGATGCAGGCCTCGTCCGTACACTGATATTCCTCTTCGTCTTCGCTCCCAACCTCACTGCAATGTTGGCCCTCTCTATCACAGACTCCACACTCGATTTCGCCGCCGCATCCATCGGAATGGGTCCCGCAGAATAGCCCCTCGTCGTCACAGTCATCGTCAGTCAGTGGCTCACAACCACATTCGTTGGACTCTGCCTCGCCTTCGCCACAGGAGTCCGGGCCCTCGCAGTCTCCGCAGTCGACAGTACGGGATTCGTCGCAGGAATCGATGACATCAATATTCCCGCACTGCGCATCGTGCTCATCGCATAATTCAAACGCCGCCTCTCCCTCACATTCCTCTCCGTCGTTTTGGTTATTGTCGTTCTCCTCGACATTGTCGTTGCCCGCATCGTCTTCGGGGCTGACGTCACCGCCGAATTCTCCCGACGTCGGCTCCGATGGACAACCGACCAGTGCGACCACCGAGCACAGGGCGAGCACAGCAACTATCGAGATTAAACGCGGGCAATTTCGGACCGGCAGAGAGTCCATCGACGGTCTCCAACACAAGTTCAGGTGGATAGGCCCTCTTTTTTAGAGGTTCCTCGACGGAAGCGAAAACCGGCTTGGATGTCAAGTTTTGTGGCGGTTTGGACCATCCGTACGGCGTATGGCGCGCCCTACTTTAGACCGTGCGCGAATACCGCCCTTCGCCGTCGTCGATATAGGCGTCAAAGGGCATGCAGATATTGCGCAACAACAGCCGCCCCCGATCGGTGACCGTCAAGCCCTGAGCGTCCAATTCGACGAGCCCGTCGCGCTCCATCGGCTCCAGCCGCGCCAATCCCTCCTCGAAGTAGTCGACGACGTCAATACCCAGTTTCTCGGACATCCCATCGAATTCCAGCCGGCCGTGACACATCAGGGCCATGATCCACCGACGGCGAATCCGATCGTCATCGTCGAGTACACGAGCTCTGTAATTTGGAAATGCCGAGGCATCGACGGCGTCGGTGTAATCGGAAATTTCCTTCGGGTTTTGCAGGTAGAGATCGCCGATCTGAGAGATACCGGACATTCCGAAGGCGTAGATATCGACGCCGGCCTGCGTCGAATAGCCCTGAAAGTTGCGCCGCAGTGTTCCAGCGCGGCGAGCCTTCGCCAGTTCGTCGTCGTTTTGTGCGTAGTGATCCATGCCGACAAAATCGTAGCCCTCGCCGGTGAGCCGCTCCACGATATGCTTTTGCATCGTCAATTTTTGTTCGGGCCCCGGAAGCGCGTCGCCCTCCAGTAGTTTTTGCGCCGGATGGATCCACGGGACATGGGCGTAGGTGTAGATGGCAAAGCGCCCCGGCTCGAGCGTCAGCACCTCGCTTAGCGTCCGATCGAAAGACTCCACCGTCTGGTGGGGAAGCCCGTAGATGAGATCGACGTTCAGGGACCGAAATCCGGCCTCCGAGAGCCAGCCCGCAACCCGTCGGGTCGTCTCAAAGGGTTGGATGCGATGAATCGCCTCCTGGACCTTCGGGTTATTGTCCTGAATTCCAATCGACGCCCGGTTAAACCCGGCCTCCACCAGCGCTTCGACGTGTTCTTCGGTCAGCCTGCGGGGATCGATCTCGACACTGACTTCGGCCTCATCGACCACATTGAAATGCTCGTCGATGCGCTCGCCGAGCCATCGGATCTGCCCGGGCTCCAGATAGGTCGGCGTGCCCCCTCCGAAGTGGACCTGCACCACCGGGCGCCTGGCATCGATAAATTCCGATTTTTGCTGCATCTCCCGATCCAGCGTCTCCAGGTAGGGCTCGGTGCGATCGCTGTTTTTCCCGATAATCTTGGTGCAACCGCAGTACCAGCAAAGGGACTGGCAAAACGGAATGTGAACATACAGCGACAGCGGTCCCCCGACCTCATTGTTGCGCCGGATGGCATCCAGTACGACATCGTCATCGACATCGTCGCGAAACTGCGGCGCCGTCGGATACGAGGTGTAGCGCGGTCCAGGCACGTCGTATTTGCGAATCAGATCGAGGTCGACATCGAGTGACGCGTTCATGGTGGGACTCCCTTCGGGACTTCGGCCAGGGCCGGTTTCGGCGATTTCGCTCGCAGTACAAAATTTGCAAACTGCGTACCGCATCCCCGGCGCCCACGACGGCCTTATCGGCACCACAGAGGCGCAATATTTGCGCAACACACGCCGGAAGGCGCAGAAATTACGGGCGTCTTGACTCCCTGTGGAAACTCCACATTAAGCCCGGGCCCAAAGACACAGTGCTGCGCCCCGGACTCGACGACATCAAAACATGGCAACGATATCGGCAAATTCGTTATTTTCGGCCCCTCCGGCCGCCGCCCCGTCCTGTCTTGGGGGCGACTTGTTGAATTGTCGGGACCTGGCGCGCCCTGTGGCGGCTGTCCTCGGGATGTATTCCGGCGAGTCGAGACCGCATTTCGTCGACCCTGTGTTGCCGACCCGATGGGGGTCGTTGTCTCATCTGGTTACCCCCGCCAGGGGGCGGGTTTTTTAGCGCCCTTGCGGGTGACTGAAGACGCCCGCTTGCACCTCCCGAAAGGAGGTGGTGTGGACCGCAACCGCTTTTTGGTGAGACAAAATTTTTGGAACCCGATCACGCCTTGATCCGAAGTGGACGGTAGCAGTCTGCAATGTCGAGATTGTGCTGGGCAAGGCGCGGCGACGAGGCGATGCCGGAGGCATCGTCGAGCGAGCCGCAACACAGCCATCATCGTTCAGCACCGCCTTAAGCCCTGGCGTAGTTTCGAAGGGCAGCAATAGTGACTCCAGACGATCGCGACACGTTCGTCCCCGGCTTCAAAACATGCCCCGGTCTACCACAACTGGCCTGGGCACCGGCAATGGCCTGCCACTACCCAACGGGTGTCTTGACAGGGCCCGCCTGCCCCGCGAGGCTCGACCCCGATAAATCGATGACTCGACACAGCCACGCTGTCCGACGCCCCGGTGTATCCATGGCCTTCGAAGAACTGGAACCGATCGACGTATTCTGCGACCGCCACGACTTGCCGTTTGATTCCGAGCGGGCAGAGCGCATGACCCACTACCTCGATTTGTTGATGCACTTTAACGATACGCTGGGCCTTATCGGCCCTCGCGACCGCCAGACCGTGGTCGACGAATTGCTCGTCGACAGCCTCGTCGCCGCCGTCGCCCGCCGTCCCCGAGGCGAGATGTTGGATGTGGGCACCGGCGCCGGATTGCCGTCGATTCCCATCAAATTGATCTTTGATGACCTTCCGATGACGCTGGTCGAGCCAAAGGGCAAGCGCACCACCTTTTTGAAGATCGCGATCCACCGCCTCGAATTGAGCGATGTGGAGTTATTTAACGACCGCATCGAGGAATTCGACCGCACCGGCTTTGATTTCGTGGCCTCCAAGGCCTTCCAAAACCCGTCGACGTGGCTCGAAACCGGACTCGATTACACCGCCCCCACCGGGGCCGTCGTCTGCATGGCCCGCCGCAGCGACCGCGATGACCTGGTCGAGGTCGGCGACGAACTCGGCCTGGGCCTCGTCGGCGACGCCAGTATCGGCGACGAGGGCCCCGAACAGCGCGTCTGCTATGCATTCGAGCGGGTGTGACGCACTTCATCGCTGGAGAAAGAGATGACCATCGACATCCTGGTCTTTGCCGTCGTGATCGTCGCATCTCCCTATCTGATGCTGGCGGTGACCACGGCCGTCATCAGCTTCAACTGGAAACGCGCGGCCCGTAAGATGGGACTCGACTACCCCGGATCGTTCAATCCATTTCACAAGCCGGTGTTGTCCGGAGACTACCGCGAGCACTACGTCCAGGTATCGATGGACAGCATCCTCACCGCCGGAATGGGCGGCTCCCATCTATCGCGGGCGACCAGTCGATACGAGCGCAGACAGGTCCCCTGGCCGAAATACTACACCAACATCGACGTCGAATTGTCGAATCACTGGTATTTCGAGTTCCAGATCGCCGTCGACGGCGCCAATGTCTACGACACCGCCGATGATGACGCTGCAGACGAACAGCGCCGGCGCCTCCTCGATGACCGGCGCCTCCACCAGGCCCTGGCGTCACTCCAAGAGCAGGCCCAGGGCGTCTACATCGAATACGGGGTTCTCTCCGTAACTCGACGCCGACGCCCCCTTCGTCGGACAACCCTTCAGGCGTTGATCGACGACGTTGTCGATGCTGCCACACGCCTCGACGAAACGGCACTCGATGTCATCGACGAACCCCTGCCCTCCGATGACGATGTCGGTCGCCAGGCGCCCATCGATGGTTCGGTGCTGGTGTGACCGAACGACCATATAATGAAACGGCTTCGAATAAATCTGGCATCCAGTGACTTGTCATCTACCACAACCGCTGTCGCACTGGCCGCGGCCCGAAACCTGCGCTACGATTCCACCTCCTCCGTTCGTCGATCGACTTTCGACGGGAGCTTACGTTGTCGACCACACTGATTGTAGTTGTTGTAGCGATCATGATCTTCGTGATCATCCCCATCGGCCTCGCCGTCTATCGATCCTGGAAACGGCCGAAGGCCTGGGATGAACTCGAAGAGCGGCGCCATCTGGACGTCGAAGGCCAGGACGGCGACGGCTCCACCACTCGCCTGGCCGGCACCGTCCGCTCCAAAGAGGTGGAAGTCTGGATGGATACCGAAATTGCCGCCGAAGGCAAAACCGGTCCGCCCCACGCCCAGTACACCAATGTGGAGGTACCGCTGAAATTTATCGACGACTCCCAGATCTGCATCAAGACCAGTGGCATCACCCCCAGTCTGTGGCGCAAAATTCTGACCGGCCCTGGGGGCTTTGAACACAAATCCGACGAGGTCGCCGACGGCTCCAACACCGATGTCGACGGCGACGCCTTCGACGCCGACTTCGACGTCGCCGGCAATTTGACCGAGGCTCTTCGAAAAGCCCTAAAGACCAGTGCCAGCCGGGCCCTCCTCGACGATCTTTTGAAACCGGACAGCGAGCTGCACATCGAACAAGGTACACTGCGCTACACGCAGCCCGGACAGGTCTACCAGACCCAGCGCCTCAAAGATCTGGTCGATGATATTGTCGATATCGCCCTTCATCTCGACGACATTTTTGCCCGAGAGAAACTTCCCCCGCGAGATGAGGTCGACGAACACGACCCGACTTCTACCGACCTGTCGGCCTGATGCGATCCTTCTTTCTGGAACTGATGGAACTCGAAATATGCTCCACAAGACCATCACCGCTGTACTCGCCACATTGCTGTTGGCGTCGATTGGCTGCCAGTCGTCGCCTCCGGAAGAAACAACCCAGCAGTCGGAGGCGACCACCGACGAATCCCTGGAGGTCGCGACATTTGCCGGCGGCTGCTTCTGGTGTATGCAGCCGCCCTTCGATGAGGTTGACGGCGTCGATTCCACCGTCGTCGGCTACACCGGCGGAACCCAAGAGGAGCCGACCTACCAGCAGGTCAGCTCCGGACAGACCGACCACCTGGAGGCCGTCGAGGTTCGCTTCGACCCCCAGCAGGTCGGCTACGATCAATTGCTCGACGTCTTCTGGCGAAGCATCGATCCCACCGACGACGGCGGCCAATTCGCCGATCGCGGCGACCACTACCGCACCGCCATCTTCGTGCACGACGACCAACAGCGCCAACTCGCCGAAGCATCCCGCGACGAGCTCGACGCCAACGGCCCCTTCGATGCGCCCATTGTCACTCCAATCGAAGCCGTCGACACCTTCTGGGTCGCCGAAGAATACCACCAGGACTACTACCAGAAAAATCCCGACCACTATCAAAACTACTACCGCGCATCGGGACGGGCCGGGTTTTTAGAAGACACCTGGGGCGAGTAAATGAGTAGCGACGACCCACTGTATCTGAACTGGCCTCCCTCCACCTCGTGCTCGTCCGATACCATCGCCTCGCCGGTCCGCCGGCGCGTCCGGGCAATCTCGACGACGCGACAAGGCGGCACCAGCAGCCCCCCTTTTGACAGCTTCAATCTGGGCTATCACGTCGGCGACGATCCGGAGGCCGTCGACGACAACAGAGCGCGACTGAGCAAGATTGCCGGCGACGACATCCGGTTTTGCTGGCTCTCTCAGGTCCACGGAACGACCGTCGTCGACGCCGCCGATGTGGCCGCCGCCAAAGCCCCCGTCGAGGCCGATGCCTCGGTGAGTCGAACCCCAGGACTGGCCTGTGCAGTGCTGACGGCGGACTGCCTTCCGGTGCTGATGTGTGATCGCGATGGGACCTGCGTCGCCGCCGCCCACGCCGGCTGGCGCGGGTTGGCGGCCGGCATTCTGGAGGCCACTGTCGACGCCACCGACACCGACCCCTCCCGACTCATCGCCTGGCTCGGCGCCGCCATCGGCCCCGACGTCTTCGAGGTCGGCCCGGAGGTCATCGAAGCCTTTGTTCGCTGCGATGACGGAGCCCGCTCCTGCTTTCGGCCCTCCCCGTTTCACCCCGACAGCCGCTGGGTCGGCGACCTCTACGAATTGGCCCGCCGCCGACTGCGCCGATGCGGCATCGAGGCCATCGTTGGCGGTGGCGCCTGTACCTACAGCGACGACAAGCGCTTTTTTTCGTATCGACGCGACGGCACCACCGGACGCATGGCCACTGCCATCTGGCTTCGCGATCGAAAATAGCCGACCCTCCGGCCACAACGAACCGCTGACGTCCCACACACCTCGGGGATATCTGCCGCCACCATAGGATGGATCATTCTGTCTGGCATTTGCCGATCCGTGTCTATCTTCGCGATCGGTCACCTCAATGGCTGACCCAGGCCTGTCCGTTGCTCACCGCCACCATCTCCATCGGTGTATTTCATGGCCGAACATCCCCATATCCCAGCCGGCTATGACGTCGTCGAGACCATCTCCGAAAGCTTTCGCACCACCGTCTACCGGACCCGCGATCGACAACAGGACCGACCGGTTATCCTCAAATGCCTGACGAGGGCACAGCCGACATCGGCCGATATTGTTCACTTCCGACGTGAATTCGATATCGGAACTCATCTTCAGGGCCCGGACCTCATCGACATCTACAGTCTGGAATACGTCCACTCCACACTGGTCCTCATCGAAGAGGATTTCGGTGGGCAATCACTGGACAAGACGTTGAAACACCAGCGCTTTGATATCGACGAATTTCTGGTGCTGGCCATCCATATTGCGGAGGCTGTCGGCGGGCTCCACGAACAAGATGTCATCCACCGCGACATCAACCCCTCGAATATCGTCTGGAACCGCGACAGCGGGGAACTCAAGATCATTGACTTTGGGTTGTCGACTCGTTCCACCGATCTTCAGACCGGCGGACTTCTGGCTCGCACCCTCGGCACGCTGCCTTATATCGCACCGGAGCAAACCGGGCGCACCCGTCGTCCCATCGACTACCGCACCGATTACTACTCGCTGGGAGCTACACTGTACGAATTGCTCACCGGCCGACGTCCCTTCGAACAGGGGACTGCCGGAGAATTGATTCACGCCCATCTGGCCCGTCAACCGGTCCCGGTCCATGATCGACGCCCCTTTGTACCAGTCGTCCTCTCCGAGCTCATCGCACGACTGATGGCCAAGTCCGCCGATGAGCGCTATCAGAGCGCTCAAGGACTGGTCTACGACCTTCAGAAATGTCTCCGCCAATACCGCAACTCCAAAGCGATCGCTGACTTCGAACTCGGCGAACGCGACCACCGGCACTCGCTTTGTATTTCCCAGCGAGTTTACGGGCGCGACGAGGAACTCAATCGACTCTACTCCGCGCTCCAACAGACCCGACGCGGTGGCCGTCACCTCGTCGTCGTCGAGGGAGTCAGTGGCATTGGCAAGTCGCTTCTCGTCGAGCAACTCCAGGCACCGGCGCTGGCCGCCGACGGATGGTTTGTCTCCAGTAGCGCCCAACCGACTCCCCAGCAGACTCCCTACAACGCCATCTCCGATGCCTTCGGCCAATTGCTGACACAACTGCTCGGCGGAAGTCGCCGGCAACTGCGCTCCTGGCGTACCAAGTTGCGAACCGCCCTGGGCGACGATGCCTCCCTGCTCAATTCTGTGGTCCCGGAGCTCCAATTACTGCTCGGCGACATTTCCGATGCTCCTGTCACCGATGCCGCAGAGGCCCAACATCGATTCCACAACGCCTTTTCGCGCCTTGTCGGCCTCTTTGCCACCGCCTCGACCCCGCTGGTCGTCGTCCTCGACGATCTTCACTGGCTCGACGGTGCCTCGGCACAACTTCTCGAGCAGCTCTTGACCGATGACGATCTCGAATATCTGCTCGTCGTCGGAACCCGCCGAGTCGCCCCCTCTTCTGAGCAACCGGATTCCGAAAATCTGATCGGTCGCCTCCAACACCGACCGGTCTCCGTCGACACCATTCGGCTCGAAGCGCTAAGCGATCGGGCGATATCGGAGATTGTTGCCGACAGCCTCAGCACCACTGTCGACCACATCCGCCCCCTTGCGGAATTGACGTCGGCGAAAACGTCGAACTCCCCGTATTTCACCGTTCAGTTTCTTAGAAATCTCATCGAGCGCAACCTACTCTGGTTTGATGCCGATGCCAGCCATTGGCGCTGGGACCCGGCAGGGATCGCCGAGTTGCCGGTCACCGACAATGTCGTCGATCTCTTGCACTCCCGTCTGGAGACACTGTCCGACCGAACACGCCAACTACTTATCGACGCCACCTTTATCGGGCATACCTTCGATATCGACACTCTCGCCGAAATCACGGACACGCCGCCAAGCGAGATCTACCACAGTCTTGTGCCAGCACTGGAAAATGACATTGTGCTCGCCGCCTCCGACCTCGAATTATCCGATCCCGACGATCTCGACTCGCCGACCTATTTTCCACGGCTCGTATTTTCCCACGACCGAATTCGAGAAGCCACAGCTCGTCTACTGGACCCCGATGAAAGTACACGGGCCCAGCTTCGCGTCGGCCGACGACTCGCCGCATTGCTCGACGAGTCTGAAGACGACCGACTCCTCTTTGCCGCCGTCCACAATCTCAATGCCGCCATCGAATTGATCGACAGTCACCCAGAGCAACTCCAGGTGCTTCGACTCAACCAGCGGGCCGCCCACCGGGCGTTTGAACAAAAAGCCATCGCCGAGGCAGCCCGGACTCTCAGCCCGGCGAGCCGGGCCATCGACGACGACATCTGGACGCACGCCCCCGATGTTGCCACGGATATCATGCATATGAGCGCCGAATCCGCATTGTTACTCGGCGACTACGAAACCACCGGCGAACACATCGCCCGGACATTACCGCACCTCGATGACCCGCTCGAGGCCGCCCCCTTTTATTGCCTGTCGATTCGACAATTGACACTCAACGCCGAGCTGGCCGAAGCGACCCGGGTCGCCCAACGGGCTCTTCGCGAACTGGGATACGAACTACCGCTGTCGAATCTCGACGCTCCCCTCGAAGAGGCTTTCGAGAGCATCGCGACCCAACTGGAAACACAGTCGATCGACGATATTGCGCACCTGCCCTGCAAGCCGGACCGGCGCGCCGAGGCCGCCATGAAAATCCTCGGCGTCCTCCACCCGGCTGCCGGACTTGTGCAATGGGAGCTGTTGCAGCTTGTGGGCCTCAAAGCCACGGCGCTGACCCTCGACATCGGAATTCGACCTGATTCGGTCGTCGCTCTGGCGATGTATGGCGCAGTACTCTGCTCTCGTGCTCAACCCCATGCTGGTTACCGGGTCGGCCGCATCGCCATACGACTGGCGCGCCGCTTCGATCGAAAATCCATTCTGACTCACACCGTCTATGTCGTCGCCACCATGATCGTGCCCTGGTCTCGCCCCATCAAACAGAGCCTGGAGCTACTCGACGAGGGATATCGCGCCGGTCTTCAGTCCGGAAACCACCTATTTGCCGGCTACAGCCTCTTTATGAAGGCCCTCCACCAATTTCATATGGGACGCGATCTACACGTCATACTGCGCAGTTCCACCCACAGTCTCGACGTCAACCGGGCGCTGCACAACACCACAGGCGTCGACCTTTCGATTGCTCTGCGCATGATCGCCCAGAACCTCGTGGGCCTGACTGACGGCGTCGACACCTTCGCGAGCGACGATGCCTCATCGGCTCCGGCGTTCATCAAACACTGTCAACACCACAACACCACTGCGGCCATCGCAATCTTTGAAATTGCCCGCGCCCAGATTGAATATCTCTACGGGAACTCGACAGACGCCGCCGAACGATTGCTCCGAACGGGCAAAGAGCTCGATCCCCTTCTCGGCACCTTTGAACACGCACGACACGTCTTCTGGCTGGCTCTGGCTCTTATCGATATTGCAATGACAGACGATGGCAACGACAGCGGCGGCAACCGGCGACAGCATATCGACGAGCTGCGTCGCAAACTGGCCGGCTACGCCGACGATACTCCATCGAACTTCCAGACGCGACTTCAACTTGTAGACGCTGAAATCGCCAGACTCGACGGAGATCTCGAAGCGGCGATCAACGGCTACGACATCGCCCTTTCGTCGGCGCGCTCCGAAGACCTGCTCCATCTGGAGGCACTGGTCAATGAACGCGCCGGGCGCTTTTGGCTCGACGAAGACAAACCGGATTTCGCCTTTCTCTACCTTCGCGATGCCCTGGACCTCTACGAGTTGTGGAAGGCGCATCCCAAAGCCCAGCAACTCAGTGATGAATTTGGCGTTCACGTGCTTCGTCACCGTCCCCACAACACGACGGCCTCCTCGTCGTCGTCCGCTGACGCCATCGACCTCGACAGCATCCTTCAGGCCTCCGAGGTCATCGCCAGCCATCTGGAATTCGACGAATTATTGCCGGCACTCATGGAGGTCACCCTCGAGAATGCCGGAGCTGCGCGCGGAACGTTTATCGTCGCCGACGACGATGACCTGTCGGTCGCCGTCCAGGGCGATGCCGAAACGGAGCCCGTCTTATTCGCCCCCCCGACCCCTCTCGACGAATGGGACGACGGGCCACGCTCCATTGTGCGTTATGTCCATCGCACCGGCGAAGAACTGGTATTACAGCGAGCCTACCGCGATGAGCGATTTCAGCATGATCCCTATCTTCGAGACCACCGGGTTCGCTCCGTATTCTGTATTCCCACCGACATTCGTGGCCAACTTCAGGGCCTGTTGTATGTCGAAAACAACCTGGTCCCCGATGCCTTCGATCCGGAGCGCGTGCGCATCCTGAGCATACTGGCCAGTCATATCGGCCTGGCACTCAACAAGGCCCGCCTCTACAGCCGATTGCGCGAAAAAAGTCGACGCTTTCGACAACTCGCCGAAAATATCCGGGAGGTCTTCTGGCTTATGGAGTATCCCTCCCGTGATATCACTTATCTCAGTCCGGCCTACGAGCCTATCTGGGGACGACCGATGCCCTCGTTGCCAATCTCCATCGACGAGTGGAGCCAAAATATCGTTGCTGACGAACGAGCTGCCGTCGAGGAGTCGCTTCGAGATGACGTCGCCTCCGGAGAATACGACATCACCTACCGCATCCAACGCCCCTCCGGATCGCTGCGCTGGATTCACGCCCGTGGATTTCCCATCACCGACAGCAACGGAGTCATCCATCGCATCGCCGGCATCGCCCGCGACATTACCCGTGAGCGCGAGGTGGCGCGGATGAAAGACGAATTTATCTCCGTCGTCAGCCACGAGCTTCGCACCCCGCTGACACCGATTACCGGGATCTTCTCGATGCTCAGTCGCGACTACCGCGATGAACTGCCGGAAGATGTCAACAAAATGACCGAATTAGGCCTTCGCAACAGTCGAAGACTGCTCAGCCTTATCGACGACTTGCTCGACATCCAAAAGCTGTCGATGGACAAAGTCGATTTCAACTATGAGATCTTTGATATCCGCGACATTGTCGAGGAAGCGGTCTCACTTAACACCCCGCTCGGAGAGGCCCGCAACATCCACTTCAAACTCGACCCCTCCGACGTACCACTGACGATCTGCGGTGACCGCAATCGATTGATCCAAGTCTTGACAAATCTGATGTCCAACGCCGTCAAATTCAGCCAACCCGACGACGTGGTGACCATCAAAATCCGGCGAACCGCCGAAAATGCACGGATCTCAGTCATCGACCACGGTCCCGGCATCCCCGTCGAGGTCCGCGACAAGATCTTCGAGAAATTCACCCAGGCCGACGCCACCCTGACCCGCCAGCACGGCGGCATCGGACTGGGCCTGGCGATTGCCCGCTCCCTCGTCGATCGACTGGGCGGACGCATCTACTTTGAAACCGAACTCGACCAGGGAACGACCTTCCACGTCGAATTGCCCCTGACGACCCAACCCCGGGGCACACCGCCCAAGCGGCTGCGCTAAATACCGCCGAAAATCCCCCCGGATGGATCTCCGACGTACATGCATCACCCTTTATTTCCGCCACTTCCCCGACTTTTCCCCGTTGCACATCCACTTCAGATCACTCCCTCATTGAACCCCCGCGTCACCAGTATCCCCCCTGGGTCGACACTCGAATATATTTGGCCTCCGTTCACCTGTTGCAGGACGAACCGCTCAAGCTGTGTCGGTACTATTGCAGGTCAGCCTGGGTGCCCACCTGATTTCTTCGATTTACGACGACTACCAATGTGGATTCACCTGGACCCGACAGCGATGTGACAATGACGCGCCGATTCACAAACCGGACTACACGTGGCCCCGAAAGAAACTGGCGTCATGGTGGATTGGCGATGGTAAATACAGGCTTTCAAAACAGGCGGTTTTGCCCCCTCTGACGGTGCTCCGAGGTAGATGCATCGGCCCCATTTCATGGGCCAAATCGCGGAATATCTTCGTTCCCATTGCCAATTTTCGTGAGCCGTATTTGGCTCAACAGAAAGGCCACCCACCGTACCTCATATACGGTAAGGCAGGTGACTTACTGCGCCACCGCAATGTCCTCAGTAGACGACCGTCAGCTCGAGGCCCGTGGTCTCGCTTTCGCCCCAGCCGAGCATCGGGCGTACTTCGGCAGTAAAGTCACGGTCTGCCTGACCACGACGGGGTTGTCCATCGAGACCAAACCGACGCCAGTAGGCGAGATTGGCAAAACCAAAACCAATGGCAGCACCGCCGACGACATCGCCGAGGTGATGACGGCCATCCTGGATTCGAGAGGCAGAGACCCAACCTGCACCACCCATCAGCGCTGCCTGCGAAGCAATCCCGGCAACTCGACTGACCGGCGTTGCAGAATCTCCCCAGACAAATCGTCCACCGACCGAAAGTGACATAAAGCCCGCCAGGCTGAACGACTGGGAGGCGTGCCCAGAAACAAAGGCTTTCTGGCCTCGACTCAACACGTGTTCCGTATCTTCGCGTGCCTCGGCAAATTCATCGCCCTCGTATCGCGAACAGTCGACCTGATCGGATTGTGTCCCCTCACCGCACCGATGCAGACGTAGTCGGTCCTGGTAATCCGGTCGCAACCGACCGGTTCCCACTTTTATGACGTCCACTGTACCTGCAGTCAGAGCAGCGGATTCCAGAAACCCCACCATCGTATCGTGTACGTGTTGCGCAGATCCCTGGTCTCCCAGCGCCCAGGCCAGCGACTCCTGAACCCCCAGATAGACACCGCCTCCGACAACCGAATACGCCAACCACCGCAGCGGAAACGTCGAGGTTGCAAGATAATCTTTTCCCAGCTCACTTTCATAGCGCTCGGCAAGCAATTCTTCGCTGGTCCGATCATGGCTGGGGCCCATCAGTGCTGGACTGCGCGCATCCATACTGCGGCCCACGGCGAACGTACCAATTCCGGCAGTAATCAGGCCGTAATCAATCAGGTACGTCGGCGTCCACCACCCCTGTTGTGCCTGCTGCTGTGTTTCAGTTTGCTGTTCCCCCGCCGGTGGAGGCGTCGCGTCGGTCTCGGCCTGAGCGACCGCCGGCGTTCCAATAAAAAAGAACGCCGTTACCACTGCCAACACCGACAGCCGGGTTCCGAGCGTACTTGGATCCGCGGATTCATTACCTTCGGACGACACCATAGACACCTCATCACAACAATATTCATCCATTTCCATCACTCATTTTTATCACCGACCAGTCATCGAAGGTGATGTGCGCAATGGTAGTCGACCTCGCAGCACTGACCCAAGAGCCATCGAATTCCGAGCATCGAATCAGTCTTCAGATATTCAAAAAAAACACCCCGAGCGCATCTCCGACGTACGTGCATCGGCCTAAATTGACGGGCTTTCCGCCCAGATGGCCACCTACTGAGCCATGATCAATTCGACCCTCGTTACAGCCTGACACAAAAAAACTCGAACACCGTCCCCGTCCTCTGTCGACAACAGTCTTGAGGCCACTACCGAAGCCATTGCCTGGAGACTTCTACAATGACACGACCTCGCCGACACATCGACGGCCAGATAGTCATGATGACTCGCCGCTGTTTTCAGCGCCGCTTCTTGCTCCGCCCCGACAATTGGATCAACTCCGTTATTGCCTTTGAGATCGGTCGTTACGCCCCGCGCCACAATCTTTCGATTCACGGCGTGATGGCGATGTCCAATCACCTCCACCAGATCGCATCGGACCACGAGGCCAACCGAAGTGACTACATGCAAAATTCGATGCGTGAAATCTCGAAGGCTCGCAATCGCCACCTCAACCGAACGGGCTCGCTGTGGGACGGTCGCCCCTTCGACGACACCTATATCCTCCAGCAGGAGTCCATCGTGGAGAAATTGCTGTATATATGGCTCAATCCCGTCAAAGCCGGGCTCGTGCAGCGCGCCGAAGACTGGCCGGGCTTCAAAATCTTGCCGCGCCACTGGGGCAAGACCTTGACCATTCCCGTTCCCGATCAGGCCGACTACTACGGACGCTATTCACCAGATGTCGTGGAGTTCACTCCGCAACCCCCACCTGGATACCGGGATATGCCCATCGAAGATGCCCGCGAACACTTCGAGAAGCTGCTTCGCGACGCCGAAGACGAATTCCTCAAACAGTACTCCGCCCAGGCTTTTGCAGGCCCCAAAAAAGTCCGCAATGTAGACCCCACCTCCCGGCCCTCCAATGACGACATCTATACTCACAACCACAACGGCCCGCGCTTTGCGGCCAAGGACGCAGAGTTGATCGAGCGCGCCAAAGCCCGCTACGAACAATTTTTGAGGGACTACGAAAAACGCCGTCAGCGCTGGGTAAAAGGCCACACCAACATCTGCTTTCCGGCCGGTACCGTCTGGTTCCGAAAATGCACTCCCTGCCAGTGCAGTGAACCCGACGACGATGAACCCGGTATTTTTTCGTCGGGTCCTCCCCCGGACTAAGAAGGCCTGTAAAAAAGACGACCATCGGCATTCGGCGACTGACGAGAGGCGTCTTGACCGTTTTCTCACTCCGATGAGACTCCCAATGCGTCGGCGAGCAGCCGCAGCGATTTCACTCGCTCTTCATGGCTGTGCAAGAACGAAGCGACGATCAGCTCATCGGCATCGGTCATCTCGACAAACGATTCCAGCTCGTCTCGTACCGATTCCGGCGTTCCAATAAACTGCGACCGGCGATGAGCGGCGATAACTTGCTTTTCGAGCTGCGAATACTGGCGCTCCGCAGCCACTTCGGGCGACGGGAAACGGGTGTGGTTACCCTGTCGAAGCCGAAGCATGGCCAAGTCCCAGGAGCCGGCCAGGAAGTCAGCATGCTCCTGGGACTCGGCGCAGATAACACCGACGGCCATGATGACATGGGGCTCATCGAAGGCCTCCGAGGGCTCGAAATTATCGCGGTACGCCCTGAGAGCAGGCCGCGGATCATTTTGACTAAAATGCGTCGCAAAGCTGTATCCATGCCCGCGTTGCCCGGCCAGCCTGGCACTGGCTCCACTGGAGCCGAGTATCCATATCGGTGGGAGCTCTACATCGTCGGGCATCACCTGCACCGACGAAAACTCGTGGCCGGCCGGTAGTGTGCCCCGTGACAGCCCCTCCAATTCCACGAGTTGCCCGGGGAAATTGGATGCATCGACGGCCCGTAACGCCCGTACCGTCTCCTGATTGGTCCCCGGTGCCCGCCCAATGCCGAGGTCAATTCGCCCCGGATGAAGTGCCTCCAATGTATGAAACCGCTCGGCGACCTTCAGTGGGGCATGATTCGGCAACATCACGCCGCCTGATCCGACGCGAATACTCTCCGTCGCCGCTGCCACATGACTCATCAATAATTCAGGCGTCGACGTAGCGACGCTGGGCATGCTGTGGTGTTCGGCAAACCAGTGACGTTTAAACCCCAGTTGCTCTCCGAGTTGAGCCAACTTCACACTGTCAGCTATCGCCTGCGTTGCCGTCGATCCAGTGCCAACGGTCGACAAATCGAGTATCGAACATGGGATATTCATGGGAACTCCGCCGGATGCAATATAACGCCTTGAGCCGAAGTTGACGGTAGCAGGCTGCAACGTCGAGGGCGTGCTGAACAAGGCGCGGTGACGAAGCGATGCCTCAGGCATCGTTGAGCGAGCCGCAACGCAGATCCAGCGCGTTCTCGACGCATCAGACGCACCATCAACGATTGCTCAAGGCGTAGTAACTGCCAGATATTCACCCATCTGTCCCTCCCAATCATTGCCACAGCCGTCAACACCGATCTTCGATGCTTAGCGCCGGTAGACCAGACGGTATTCGACGATCCTCGACAGATCATCCATGTCCATCTCCATGACGATGTCGAGTCGATCGCCATCGTCGCTTAGTTGATACACGCTTTTGTATTCTCCCCGATCAGAATCGGTGTAAACGACGAGATTTCCATTTTCCCGACCGGCGCGTAATTCGACGACATCGCCATCGCTATTTTCGTGTTCCACCGTTTGACCATCGAGAGGGATGGTCCGCGTCGGTTCGTTGCTGGTGTCAATTCGAACGGCATCGTCCTTTTCCTCGATCTCCATCCGCTCGCCGGGGCCATCCTGGCGCTCCAGTACCCGACGGGCAATTCCACGGCGAATACGCCCCATATCCTCCAACGCAGGCTCAAAGACTTCACTCAACTCGTCGCTTTCATCGGCATCGAGGGTATAATTGCCGGTCAGCGACGTCGATGAATCGGCAAAAGCCATCCCCGAAACTCCCAGGGCACCCAAAAACAAAACGACAGCGAGCAAATTTGAAAATCGCATCACAGTTCCTATCCCGCATTATTCATGAGACATCGTGACGAGGCAAAATCAGCGACGAGAGGCCGAAATCGAGCCCCACAGGCGATGCAGCGCATCGTCGAGGAGTGAGATAAAGGGATCTCGGTGCTGATGAGCCGCAGTAGATGGGTCATGAATAATCGGGGCTATCATCGAATCTCAATTTCCAGTCTCGATATATCCTGTGTAGGGTCCTCAATGACGCGTCGAAGATCAAATGATCCCTTCGCCCTCCCGCCTCAGGTATGCGTATCCATCTATCTACAGCTCATCCGTCAATACGACTTCTCGTCATCTTCACCGTCCTGATTTTCGGTGCCACATCCTGTTTCGGTGACACCGGCGATGACCACTCCACGGAGCGCTACACCCCGGCCCCCGACGGTGCCGAAATCCCGGATGACACCGATTTATACGAAGTCGGGACATCCTATCTGAGTGACACCGGTTACGTCGAATATATCCCCGGGGACATCCCCATCGTCGTCTCCGTACCCCACGGCGGTTACGATGAGCCAGAGGCCATCGACGACCGAAGCGGAACCACCATCCAGGATGCCTATACCCTGAAGTTGGGTGAGGAATTCGCCGACGCATTCTACGACCAAACAGGTCGCCGTATTCATATCGTCAATCTCTTGCTGGCTCGCACCAAATTGGACGGCAATCGCGACCTCGACGAGGGCGCCGAAGGCGATCCCCTGGCTGAATCGGTATGGCATGAATTCCATCACTTTATCGACGAGGCCAAAGCCCTGGCCTCCGAAACTGACCATCACGCACTGTACCTCGATCTCCACGGCCACGGAAACCCACTTCAGCGCGTCGAACTGGGCTATCTGCTGACCGGCAATGACCTGCGCAACGACGACTCCAACCTGGATAACCAGGAGTATATCGAGTCCTCCAGCATCCGAACACTCTACGACCAACAACCCTCCGACATGGCCTTTTCCCAACTTCTGCGAGGCCCTGAAAGCCTGGGTGGACAACTCGAACAACGCGGTCATGCCAGCGTCCCGAGTCCCTCCATCGACGCTCCTGAGTGGTGCTAGATCTACTTCAACGGCGGCTACAACACCGAGGTTCACGGCTCTCGCGATGGTGGTCCAGTCAGCGGCATCCAGATCGAAGCTCACCGCAATGTGCGCTTCGACGAAAACGACCGACTCCAATTTGCCGACGACCTCGCCGAAGCAGTCATCGATTTCGCCCATTTACACTACGAGTGGGACTGGTAGAGCTCGACGAGCCTCCTCCAGAACCTCGTCCAGTTCAGGTGAGCGTTATTCCGCCTCACCGCAGGGGGCAGTGGGATCGAGAGAGCGAAAAGAGCCAACGGCGGACAGAGCTGTACGCGCTCCTTGAGTGGCAAAGCGACGACACAACGGCAGACAGGGCTGTCCGCGCTCCTCGAGTGAGGTTTTGACCGAGTTTCCGGCGCATCTCACTGCGGCATAAACGCCCGGAAACTGCGGTTTTTGATCTGGCCGTTTTCTATAGCCCGCAGGGCCTTGTCTGCCACAGGACGATCGACGGCGACGAAGGTGATGCGGTCCTTGACCTGGATAAGCCCGATGGCGTCACCGTCGAGATTGAAGTCGCCGGTAAAGGCGCCGACGATATCCCCGGGACGCAATTTGTCTTTGCGCCCGCCGCGAATGGCCAGTGTCGTCATCTCCGCCGAAATCGGTTCGTCATCCGATGGCGACAATTCGGTGGCCGGCACCGCTTCGAGATGACCGAGATATTCGTCGAGTTCGCAAATTTTATGCTCGTCGCGCTCGCTTACCAGGGTCAGCGCCATGCCCTCTTCGCCGGCTCGACCGGTGCGGCCGATGCGGTGGACAAAGGTCTTGGTTTCTCGGGGCAGTTCGTAGTTGATGACGGCATCGAGTTCATCGATATCAATGCCTCGGGCAGCGACATTGGTGGCCGCCAGAAGCCGCAGGCTGCCATTGCCGAATCGAATCATCGTGTGGTCGCGGTCTCGCTGCTCCATTCCGCCGTGAAGCGAGTCCGCATCGTGACCGGCCCTCCGAAGTCTTGCGGCCACTTCATCGCAGGTATCTCTCTGATTGCAGAAAATCACTGCAGACTCCGGCCGGTAATGGCCGATCAGCCGCTCCAGAGCGTCGAGTCGCTCCATATTGCCGATATCGTAGAGGGATTGCTCGATATCCGGCGTTGCGCCCTCGTCGACCACTTTGATGTGCGTCGCATCGCGCTGGAAATTGTCGGTTAACCTGCGCAGTCCATTGGGAATCGTGGCAGAAAAAAGATGGGTCTGCCGCCGCCTCGGAGTCTCGCCGGCGATTGTCGATACATCGTCGATAAAACCCATCTCCAGCATCCGATCGGCCTCGTCGAAGACCAACGTCGAGACGTTGGACAGATTCAGGGTCTCCCGGCGGATGTGGTCCAGAATTCGTCCCGGTGTGCCGACGACGACGTCGACTCCGTGGCGAAGGGCCTTCTTCTGGCGACTCAGCGAGCGTCCGCCGCAGATCGTCACCACATTGGTATTGGGCAGAGCCCAGGCCAGCCGTCGAAGCTCCTCGGTGACCTGGGTAGCCAATTCGCGCGTCGGACACAGCACCAGGCCTCCCGGAAGCTGGCTTGCCGGCTCAATCTTCGACAACAGGGCCAGCCCGAAGGCCGCCGTCTTGCCGGTGCCGGTGTTGGCCTGGCCGATGACATCACCGCCGTCGAGCATCACCGGTAGCGACTTCGCCTGGATGGCCGTCATTTCGGTGTAGTCGATGCGCTCCAGGTTCTCGAGCCACGCCGGGCCCAGATCGAGTTTCGAAAAGCTCTGTGTCGTCAATGTATTATCTAGTTGTTTCAAAGTGGTGAACAGACTGATGCCCTCCCTATCACAGCCACCACTGCAGAGATACCACCGTCGACTGTCCTCGCTGAGAACCCCTGTTCAATTACCGGAAATATCGGTGCGATCCACCTGGCCGTAAATACCGGGCAAAATCCCGGATCCCCCCATCAAAACTGACCGATGCATCTACCTCGGAGATGCATCGCCCCCAAAAACCACCACCTGATACCCGGCCCAAGATAACCCGATCCAGACGACATCTCGAACTCCTCCCATCCCTTCATTGCCACATTTTTGAATCATCACTCCGTGAATAACTTCTCCGTATCGCAACCTGCTTTTTGCCGTTGCACGGAGCACGACCATGCCGAAGTTTTCCACCCCATTTTTGATCACAGCCGGCGCACTATGTTCCATCGCACTACTGGTCGCGATATCGGGCTGTGAGAGAGCGGAGATCGCCGATGAGCCGGAAGTCGCCGAACCGTCGGCCCAGGACGTCGAAGACGTGGCCATCGCCCAGGACGTCGGTGATATCGGCGAAGTCGACTTCCAGTCGTCCTGCAACGACGAAGCCCAGGCCAACTTCGAGGTCGGACTCGGTCTGCTTCACCACATGTGGTACGAGCGAGCACTCGATGCATTCGAGGCCGCTGTCGACGCCGACCCCGACTGCGCCATGGGTCACTGGGGCATTGCCATGACCCACTACAGACCACTGTGGTATCCACCGGACGACCAGGCCGTGCAGGCCGGTACGGAAGCCGTGGAACAGGCCCGGCAATTAGAGGCTACCGAGCGCGAACAGGCCTTTATCGACGCCATCGATGGATTCTTCGACAACTACGACCCGGACGACCACCAGCAACATGCCGAGGCCTTTCGAGATGGCTGGGAGCAAGCTCACGAGCGCGACAGCGACGACATCGAGGCCTCCTCGTTTTACGCCCTCGGTATTCTGGCCACCGCTCCGCCGGCGACGGAAGACTACGAAGAACAGCGCCGGGCCGGCGAACTCATGGAACAGGTCCTCGATGAAGAACCGCGCCATCCGGCGGGCCATCACTACTTCTTACACGCCCACGACGTCCGGCCGCTGGCCGCTGAGGCCGAAGAGGTCGCCCGCAATTACTCCGATATTGCTCCCGCCGTACCTCACGCCCTCCATATGCCGGCTCATATCTTCGTGCGACTCGGCGAATGGGACGACGTCATCACCTGGGATACCCGGGCCGCTGAAGTCGGCGCACAGCAGCGCGTCGATGGGCGAACGCCGATGGACTTTTATCACTCCCTTGACTACGTCACATACGCCTACCTCCAACAGGGACTCGATGACGACGCCCGCGACACCGCGCAGTGGTTCGAACAAGTCCAAGACCCTGCTCAGGCCCTGACGACAGCCTATCCCGCCGTGGCCATACCGGCCCGCATCGCCCTCGAAGAGCGACAGTGGGAACAGGCCGCCGACATTGAACCCCTGCACACCGATGAATTTACCTGGGACGACTGGCCCGTCGCCCAACTCGTCGAACACACCGTCCAGGCCACCGGCGCCGCCTTTGGCGACGACGCCGAGAGGACGCGCCAAGAATTTGAGCGCGTCGACGAACTCCACGACGTTCTCTCCGAACAAGACGATCCTCACTGGGCTCCCCACGCGCAGGCCTATCGCGATTTCGCAGAGGCCCTGGTCGAATACAGCGACGGAAATACCGACGACGCCATCGCCATGATGGAAGACGTTGCCGACTTTCAGGACTCCTTCGACAAGCATCCCACCATGCCCGGTCGCGTCATCGAAGCTCGCGAATATCTCGGTATGCTCCTGTACGAAGATGGCCAGTTTGAAACCGCGCTTCAGGCCTACGAGCAAGCCCTGGAGCTAACGCCGAACCGGTTTCACCTGTACTACGGCGCCGCCATCTCGGCCCGAGAGGCCGACCAACCGGAAGTGGCCGCCGATTACTTCGAGGCACTACTCGAATTGGCAGACCCCGACCAAGTCGATCGGCCCGAAGTCGAGGAAGCCCGGCAATTTTTGGACGATACCGGCCCAGATATCTGACAGATGCTCGATGAGGGAAAACGCCGAGTATTAGGCGGTATAACCACAGCCTACTTACGGGCCCCCGATGCAGCTCCGAGGTAGATGCATTCCCTAGCTATAGCGCCGAATAATGAGATTCAACGCCCCTCCCAATGCCCCTCAGACCTCGCCGTAATTGGACTCCAGATAGGCGATAATCGCATCGGACTCGTACATCTCAACATCCCGGTTGGGATCGACGAGATAGGGAACCATCATTGTGCCGCCGCGCTCCACTAACTCCGGTCTTCTGGAGCTGAACTTCCCGACATTTTCTACGATGTAATCCAGATTCAATTCATTGAACGTCTCCCGAACCTTCCGGCAGTACGGCGACGCCTCGATATTGTACAGGACTGGCAATTCATCGGGCTGTGAACGCGATTCGAGGCCGGAGCGCACCCGACGGCCTCCGGGGCGCACCACCGACGCCGCCGCTGCCCCCACCGTCTGAAGTGGCGCCACGGCGCGACTCAGACCACTTCGCCCCGGTCCGTAGATCTCTGTCAGGTAGTCGATGATGTCTTCGGACTCATAGAGTTCCGTCGATGTATTGGGGTCGACGAGATACGGAAATTGTTGCTTTCCTCCCCGACTCTCAATCTCTCTCCGTTTCGCCTCCGCTCCCGACGCACAGGTCCGATTGATATAACTGAGATCGAGCTCCGTCATCGCCTCTCGGACCTTGCGACAAAACGGACACCCTTCAAATTCGTACAACTCAAGCAACTGCTCCGGGCGAGGCGGCTTCTCCCGATTCTCGGCCGTGACAATCAGTCCGAAGGGCCCCCGAACCGCAGAAGACACCCAGGAGTGGGCATCATCGACGCTCGAAATTTCGGACATCGCCTCAATCATTCCCGGGACAATTGACAGTATCTTTTTCATTTTCGCACTCCGTTGAGGATTGACGGGATTCGAGTTCAGCCCATCCATCAAGCGTCACCTGCCGGTCCAACACCGAATTAGAATTATTCGTTATCATACACCGCGCAACACGTTCGCATCTGAGTACGTACCATGGCAAACCACACCGATACCCTGGCCTCACACATCCCCACTTTTTTGTCGGATCTGCCGCCATTGCTGGCTTTTGCATCTACCTCGGAGATGCATCGAGGCTGTATAGCGGGGTAATTTCTACCATCGCTCCTCTCTACTCCACGCGCCCGATTTTCGTCGAATCTGCCGCCGTTGCTGGCTTTCGCATCTATCTCAAAGGTGTATTGAGGCCGCCGATTCGGACGGCGACCTCGACGAGTGCGACACCGGCAACATTGAGACGACCTGCGTCGTTCCAGGCTGAATTCATTCTCAGACCTCGATGACATTGTCCACCGGCTCCCGTTGGGGAGCGCCCCCACTCTTTGTTACCATTGGCGCGATCTTATACACCCCATTGTGGTCACGCCCCCGCCTTTGAGTGGACCCTTCTGTCGAACTGGATGAGCATTAATGTCGACTGAACTGCCCCCCAAAATATTCGCCCTGGTATCGGCCGCCGTCTTCGCGATTTCCTGCGGAGAACCGGAACCCGTTGAGCTGTCGAATCAAAACCACGACGATGACGGAGCCGAACACAATCACTCCCAGCCCCCATCACAACCGGAGTGTATGCCCGTCATGACCCAACCCGACGCCTGCGGCGGTCACATCGAAGGAACGTGGGAAAACGCCGAAGTATGCAGCGACTTCGAGCTTCAGGGGACCCTCGATCAATTCGGTTGTGCCGACGCCGACGTCCGTACCTTCGACTACTGGGTCGCCGAAAACTCGGGCACCATCCATTTCGAAGATGGAAGATTTGTGCGCACCTTGGAGGTCATCGTCGACCTCGACATGCATATTCCCCAATACTGCATCGACTTGGCCAATATCGACGATTGCGACTCCTTTGCCGCCACCGCCGGGCAATATGTCGGACTGCCGATGGACTGCAGCGAGCCCGAAACACCGGACTCTGACGAGGCCCCCGGCTGTGATTGCATCGCCGACGAGGCCACCGTCGACCGCTCGGACACAGGCTCTTATGAAGTCGACGAAGATACCAGACTGATCACCGTCGACCCCGGCAACGATCAGTACTACTACTGTGCTGAAGATGGAGTCCTCAATCTGCGCTCAGTGGGTGGCGATGAAGACCTGCCAATGACCGAGGCCTACACCTTTGTACCGTAATCGAAACGGTGCATAAGCCCCCTGGTTGAGGTGTCTCAAAATGGGGCGATCGCAGCTCCGAGGTACATGCATCCCGAAGCTATAGCGCCAAATACTGCAATCTACCGGTAATTTGAGCGCTCCCCCCACATTGAACTCGAGATAGACGATACTGGACTCAGCATCGCACATTTCGCCCCCCGGTTGGGATCAACGAGATTCGATTTCAGACACCTGCATCACCGGAGCCAACGAAAGCAGCGCGCCCCCCGGAATCTGACGCTATTACTGGCTCCTGCATCTACCTCGGAGGTGCATCAACACCGTTTTTCCGGGGGCCATTTCTGCTCTCCCCCGCAGGCTATTTCACGGCCCTAAATCCGGCGTTCGCTGTGTTGGCTGCATCATCATCTGTTGCGGTGACAAACGTCTCGTCGGGAAGTACTGCCGGGGTCGGCGCATCGAAATTTGCGGCGGCTTCGATGGCGGTGTATCGAATCGCATTCGCCGCTCGGTGGTTGGCGTTCTCACAGAGACGACGCACGATGCGCTCTACAGTCGCCGTGGTTATGCTGCGTTGGGAGTCATCATCGAGGATCTCTTGCGTCGGTCCGTTGCCGATCGTCTCTGTTGCAGTATCGACAACCCGGAGCAGCACCGAACCTGCCCCCTCTTCGGGGCCATCGCCATCGGCCACATCGACGCCCATCGGCAATGACGCCAATCGCTCTGCAAATTTCGATATATTGTCGCCGGCAATAAGCCGGCCGTGTTGAGGAGCGATAAGCTCAACCGCCGGCTCGAATTCCTCGATGCGCTCGATGGCACTTACGACCGCCGATCGGGTCGGCATATAGAGTTGATGAAAAGCCCGCATTCCCGCCCAGTCGCTTTCGTCGGCCATTAGACCATCGGCGTCGGGTGCCGTGACCGACGAGAAGAGATCACCGCTAAACAGTACTCTCGTCTCCGGGTCATAGAGCATCGTCGCTCCCCGGAAGTGGCAAAACGGCACTGCCACCGGGATCACCACGTCGCCGGTTGGCAACTCCAGTCCCTTTGGATAGTCCTCGAGCTCTACCAACTGCCCCGGCGATACGTCGTGGTAATTGTGAATCAACTCCCCGGTATCATCGGTGCACAATACCGGCGCATCGGGGACGTACTCCTCGAGCAACACGCCGACCGACGAGCTCAGATCCGGGTCCTGATGGTTGAGCACCATGGCGCTGACTTCGCCCACATCTCCCAGTACATCGGCGATCTTCGACAGAACGACCTGGAAGTCGCCACTGGAGGCCGGATCGACGAGTAGATTAAAATGGCGCTGCTCTCCATCGCCATCAAAGCGGCGCAAAAAGGAATTGGAGTACAGAATCTCGCCATCAGGGCGATTTCCCACCCAGTAGGTCTTTTCGGCAATCTCGGTCGTCGTATTGCTCTCTTTTCGGTGTGACATGGCAAATTATCCTGTTTTTGGCGGCGTTTGACTTCCGTAGTGATCGCCTTCGTGCCTCGACCGACGACTATCCACGAATGCAACTGAGTCAACCCCACAATGCCCGCTCTCCGGCTACCACGAGATTCCCGACGACTGGAACGCCGGCGAACGGTGCCGCATCGAAGCTCGCTGTTATTCTCTGGACACCGCCGAATTCCACCGCTAAAAACACGATTCCTTTCCCCGGTCACCATTGCGCACGTGTCGCTGCGGTGTATGGACAGGATTTCAACGCCGGCACCGCTTTTTCGCTTCGGTCGACCAGCCCACCTACCGACTTCTCGATGGCCCTCATGATCGACGATATCGCCACAACATTTCGCCCTGGCATCGTAGTGGCGATGGCCGTCGCGTTGGCCACCGTCGCAGCCACTGGATGCGCCGATCCAGAGCCCACCTATCTCGTCGAACCGTCCGCTGATGACGTCGGCGACTACGGTGTCGCCGTCGTCGAACGAGACCTTCGGGTTCGCGTCGACGATACGGTGTCCACTCTGGTCTACGTCCCAACCGACGGGCCCCGAGACCTCGCCGACGGCCCCTTTGAACTGGCGCTCTTATTGCACGGAGGAGACGTCAAGGCCCACCAATACGCCTGGCTGGCCCGACACCTGGCCCGACGAGGCTTTGTGGTCGCTGCTCCCGAACACGCCTTCGATCTGGCGATTTTTTCGACGGGCAATGGACCGGCGGTCATCGACGCCATAGACCGGGCCTCCAACCGCTCCGGTGACCTTCTGGAAGGACGCGTCTCCGACGAACCTGCAATCGCAACCGGTCACAGCCTGGGCGGCGTCGTCGCCACCAAGACCTGGCTTCGCGCCCCGGATCGAGTCTCCCATCTATTGTTGCTTCAATCGATTCCCGACAGCGCCGACGCCGACGACCTCAACGATCGAAGTTCGGCTGGCCGCGTCTTTGCCATCGCCGGCGAACGCGACGGCCGCATCCCCCCCGACGAGATCGCCGACGAACTCCAGCTCTTCGACACCAAGATTCCACTGGCCGTCGTGCAGGGTCAAAACCACTTTCAGCTCGTCGACGGCCCCGAACCGTCGCGCTTTGCATCCGACAACCCGGCGACCATAGACGAATCCACCGGGCGCCGCCGCCTCCTGGAGACGGTCGACGTCTTTATCGACGACTACCGCGGCGACGATACAGACTTTGCCGATCCCCAACACTGGCCTTCCGGTGTAGAGCCACACGACGGGCCGCCGGAGGAACTGTGATCGATCGTTGCCATAAGAACCCAGCGTCCTGCCGACGGCTGTGGATGCTCGTATTGGGCTGCCTGACAGCGGTACTGGCCACGTCTCCCCCGGCGATGGCCGCCGACACATTGCCGATTCCAGACGATGGACTGACCGTCGCCGCCTCCACGAAGGCCGGTTCGATACACTACGGCTACCACCTGAATCGCTGGCAACTTTCGGGGGGGCTGCGCTACAGGCCGGGGCCGCAAGGTGTCGAGTTGCCGCTGCGGGTCGACACGAACGTCATCACCACCGAACGCTACCGCCTGGTGCCCTCTGTCGAGGTCGCTCCATCGATGCTTTTTCGAGGCGATACCACCCCGGCGCTGAGAACCCGGATCGGCATCGACAACCGCTGGATCGGCCCCATCCTGGCAGCCCGTATCGGCGTCGACGTCGACTTCGCCACAACGCTGTCGACTCCCTTCGACCGCCGCACCACTCCCGCCCTGACGGCCGGCCTGGCCCACCGATTTGGCTGGGGCGACGCCTGGCTGACCGGCCGCTCGGGCTACACCTTTGCTGGCATCTCGGGCGGTACGATTACCTGGGAACTCGGCGTCGGAATTACGTTCTCCTTTTAGCAACGCGCAACAGAACGGCCGGCGATTCCCTCGATCAGTTTGCGGCCCCTCGGAATCATCACTGCCAGCCCGTCACCCACTGCTCTCGGTTGCGCAGGTTACGCCACGGGATTTGTCGCCGATGGCCATCGATGACGGCGCGCAACACCACTTCTTGCGGGTCCGTTCGAAACTCGACGACCTCCCAGTGCTTTCGGCGCTCTTTGACCTCGACGGCCGTCCACCGGCTGCCGACCAGTTTGTCAGGGTCATGAGGGGCATTTGTTGCCATCGATATCTCCAGAAGCGAGCATCTCAAAATTGAACTTCGGCATGGCCGTGACTAACTTACCAACGTAGCGCGAGCGCCATTTCAGTACCTTTATCCCCCGGATACCGCGATGCGAAAACCGACTCTCAAAGGCTTCGACAACCCCGTCCACGCCGTCGTCCAGGGGGCCAGCCGAGGCCTGGGGCTGGCGTTTGTGCGCCAGTTGGTCGAGCGAGATAACGTAGAACGCATTCTCGCCACCTGCCGCAATCCATCGAACGCTGACGAATTGCAATCGCTCGCCGACGACAGTCCGGACCGCCTCCACATTACAGCTCTGGATGTGACGGATGAACAACAGATCTCCCAAGCGGCGGACGTGGCATCCGACAAACTGGGCCATTTCGATCTATTGCTCAACGTCGCCGGAGTTCTCCACGATAAGTCAGAGGACATCCGGCCCGAAAAGAAACTCGATGACGTCGATCCCGATGCCACCATGCGCGCGTTTCGCGTCAATAGCCTCGGCCCACTTTTGGTGCTCAAACACTTTTCGTCGCTGATCCGACGCGACCGGCGCTGCGTCGTCGCCAATCTCTCGGCCCGGGTCGGAAGTATCGGCGACAATCACCTCGGCGGCTGGTACTCCTATCGAGCTTCCAAAGCCGCTCAGAATATGTTTACGCGAACGGCCGCTATCGAATTGGGCCGCCACCGGCGCACGGGCGATACCATCTGTGTCGCACTGCATCCGGGCACCGTGGACACCGAATTATCCAAACCCTTTCGCTCCAATATTCCGGAAGACCAGGTGTTTCCAACCCAACGCGCCGCACGTCAGCTTCTGGACGTCATCGGCAATCTGGACCCCGACGACAGCGGTCAATTCTTCGATTGGGCCGGAGAGCCGGTTCAGTGGTAATCGACCGGCAGGCGTCGTCGCCGACCACGAACTCAGTTTGGTATCGCCGACCCGTATATCTCGTGCTTCACGCAACGCCGGCCCCGGTGACGCGCCTCCCGCTTAATGCTCCACGAGCGCAAAAACCCGTCCCGGCGATTTGGTCGCGATGCCGCTTCGAGCGACGCCATTCGTGCGCGATGACAGCGCCGGGACCACGCTGACGCTCGTCCCGTCGCGGAGATGTCATCGGCTCCAACGTCTCTCGAAACGGACGCCCCTAAAAGCTCCAGTTATCTATGCCCTCCGAACCGCGCGCCGGGACCGGTGTCCATCTGCTGCATATTGGTCCGTTTGGCTTTCCCGCCCTCAACTGCGGAGCCATCAGCCCTGCCCGGATGCTGTGTAGATCAGCCCTCGTGATCATCCGTATTTGGGTCTCCTCCCGTTCCGCCACCATCTTCCAGACAAATCGCTTCAAACCCGACATATCGCTTTGGCGAGGAGGTTTGCTGGATTTCCGTTCGTTTGTTGACCAATTGGTCGACGGTATCATTCGTATCGGTCAATGTGCCGGTATCAACGTCCGATGCCGCGATTTCATCTTTGAGATCCGATACTGAAACGCCGTCGAATTCGTCCGGAAAGTAGGCACCCCAGCCCCACACGAGCGGGCATCGTTCGTCCTGCGTCATGTGAGCTTTGATATCCTCGTTTATCGGCTGTGGGTACACGACTTCATCGAATACCTCGAACATCCTGAGCGGTTCGACGTAGAATTCCCCGTCTGTAACTTCGTTGAGTGCCAGACCGATCCGATCCACGTCCGCCCAGTCCTCTGTTGATCCGGGAAATATGCCGCTATTCGCCTCCTGTGTCCGGACCCGAACCTTTAACGGTTCCGAATCCGACAGATCTTCTCCGTGCAACAGGTCAACATTCGTCAGTTCCAATTCCAGGGGCTTTTGGATTGACGAACACACACTTGCCGAGTCCTCGTATTGCCAATCTTCCTGCGCATTTCCCACATCTCGAAGCAGTGAATCACTGACTTCTTCGACGCCTTCGATGTCTCCGATGATGTTGGCGTCAGCTCCAGCCAACCACGCCTCCAGCGAAGGGTCCTCATGGGGAGCTTCGTCTATGTCGCACTCGCTTTCTCCATCCGCTTCAATCGATGGAAGTATTCGCTGTTGTTCTTCTGTCGTTTCGTCTTCTTCGACACATCCGACGACAACGAGGGCGGTGACTCCAACGAAAACAAACGCGATATTGAGGATGCACGTCTTTTCTGGAGCATTTATTGTTGTATTCATCGCTCTCCCCTGCTTGAAGCAAATTAGATATCATGGATCTGCAGGCACCAACCATCTCAAGAGCATGGATGTCTTTCAAATTTTGGTTCTAAATAGGCGTTCGAGTTAGTCGACCACTCTCGAGATACAAAATCGACAGAAAATGGCCTCCGAGACATGGTGCCAATGGACCTTAAACCGTTCGGAGTACTGCGGCCCCCAACCGGCTCTATGTCACCAAACTCATTGACCACCGGCAAAAAACCGGTGGGGTCTTGTGGTCCACGGCGGCCCCAGCCGGCTCTATGTCATCAGACTGATTCACCACCGGCATAAAACCGGTGGGGTCTTGCGGTTCACGGCGGCCTCAGGCGGCTTTATGTCATCAAACTGATTCACCACCGGCATGAAACCGGTGGGGTCTTCTGCCCCGCGCGCCCCAACCGGCTCTATGTCATCAAACTCATTGACCACCGGCATAAACCGGTGGGGTCTTCCGGTCCACGGCGGCCCCAACCGGCCTCGCGCCGGTGGGGGAGCAAAGTTTGAGAACATAGTCTGAAGAACCTCCCGGCATTCTGCGGCCCCATCCGGCCTTGGGCCGGTGGGGAGCAAAGTTTGAGAACATACCACCGCACGTCGTGACAACTGCCGAAATGCATCTCCGAGGTAGATGCATCGCGCAGTGATGGCGGGGAAATACGACGACGGGAAGAGCGGCGCACCAGAGGAGCGCCGCCGGTGCTTCACCTCGAGACGTCGATTCGGCAGCGCCTCCGTGCGCACGCGCTGAAACCGCCGGGATATCACTGGTGCTATGCCCCCCCCACAGTGGAGCTCCGAGGTACATGCAACATCCCCACATAGCGCCAAATCCAGACCTTCGCGCCGATTTTTCGCACCCCGGAACACAGGCGATCTTTCGAGATTCAACCCACTTCTCGTGCAGCCTATTT
>LFFM01000185.1_pt1 | contig 40661 bp, 36 predicted proteins | sample 643131 | NCBI WGS metagenome assembly LFFM01 (sample SAMN03777445, study PRJNA286221) | soda lake metagenome | biome: soda lake; feature: Kulunda steppe; material: water; isolation source: sample Tc-Br brine of Tanatar trona crystallizer | place: Russia: Kulunda steppe | collected 2011-07 | reverse complement strand
GTCCAGCTCCACAGGCAGCTAAACCAAGAAACTGACGACGTTGCACGGCTGAAACTTGGCTTTTGGTACAATAGGTCTTCTGGAAGTGGTCACACACAGTGGTCACTGAGTCAAGGGAGTTGCCACAGTCAGACAAACGCCACCGATACACGCAGCTACTAAATACTAATCTCACGGCGAGTGCGTGGAATTAAAGAACAGGGGGGTGCTGAATCCACCCTCTGGATGTTGCACGCTGTTTTTGCCAACCGACGTATGGATCAGGCTCTACTGAAGGTTCTCTCTGGTTCCGAGGCCACTGTCGATACACGAATTTCTGACCGGAACAAAGACAGTGTACGTGTGTGTCGTGACAGGCATGGCACAAACCGTGGATGAACTACGAAATGCAATCAGGGTAGCGGTAGGTCGATTTGAACGAGAGTGATCGCCAGAGTTCACGAAAGAGGACCTCGAAGCAGTTTGTGATACAGTGGGGTATGAGATTGATACGAGCGGGCGTCTGCCTCCGAAAGCAGAAATGAGGGCAGGCGTGGAAAATCGATGTTGTAGAAGAAGCTAATCCGGAAGCAGCACCATCATCGTTCCGAAAAGATGAGCTGGAAGCGATCATAGCACCTGTTCAGTAGGTTTGGAGATCGGTTGTGGATTCATTGATGAGGTCGGGGAACCCAGTGAGTGATCCATTTCCCGGGGCTTTAACTCGGGTATGTTCACCGCGTCCGAAAGTTGGTCTCATTGGAGTAGGTCCACCTCATAGTCAGCAGCTAACTCCTGGAACTCATCCCACTTGGGGAGGCGGTCGCTGTCGACTTCTCCCTGCGTCTCGAGATATCGGAGCAAGGTGTCGATTTTGTCTTCGAGGCCGTATTTCGCGGCTTGCTCTCGAAGGTTGCTCTCGTCGATGTGGACGTGGCTGAGCAACAGGAGACAATACGAGCGGTAGCGTGGGCCGTCGTCGATCAACAGCGTGTGGCAACAGAACTCCGCCGGCGACACCTCATCTAAATCCTTAGAGTAGCGGTAGTATCGGTGGCGGGTCAGCAGAAACCGGAGATCGAAGGCCGCGAACCGCGCAAGCCCGGTTTCGTAGAAGTGTTCGGCGTCAATCTTCGTTGTGGTTTGCGCGAGAAATTCGTCATAGCCCTCCCAGAGAATCGTCCCTTTCGGTGCAACCGATTCGAGGCGCTGTCGATGGAGATGATGCACAAGTTCGCGAGCAAACTTGTGCAGTCGGTCGAAGTCACCGTTAAAGTGGTAGCGGCTGTCATCGGTACCGACGAGGCCACGGTCGCGGAGCCGTTTGAGAATACGGTTGACGGTGTTGCGATAGTTGCCGCTCTTTTCGGCGACATCAGCAACGGTCCGCAGCTGGTCGAGGTAATAGAGTACCTCGAGGGCTTTTCCCGTCAGTAACTCGGGAAAGTCGATGTGAGAGTGTTGGCGGACGAGATCCTGATATATTTCAACTGCCCGGGAATCCGAGGGGATAACGCATTTCCGGCGACCGTCACGTTCCGTGTAGACCAGCCTCTTCTCGACGAGACCTCCGACGGCACGGGAGAGGTAACTCTCGCTATGGTCGAGCTTCGTCGCGAGCTCCGAGATCGTATCGCCGCGTTCGACAGTAGCGAGGACCTCGAGTTCGATTCGTCGCAGCATGTTGTAACACAGTACGAATATTATATTTAAACAAGTTTTGAGTAGTGTTACACCAGAGAGAGGGTTGAAGGAGAGCGGTCAAACACAGTCTTAACCAACAATACTATGCAAGCAACGTTTTTGTTGGTTAACACGGATTGAGTTACCATGTCCTACGAGCCACCGACACCCCCGCAGGAACTTCCCGTCGACGTCGTCGACACACTTGACGACTACTCGCCTGAACTCCTTCGGCACGTCGCCAGGTACACTAGGGATCTCGCGGAATACCGCGAGCGAGAGGCACGACTAGCGGAAAACGAAGGGGACAACCAGATCGAGGAGCAACTAGAAGACCTTCCAGATGACGTCCCGTCGAAGGCCACGATCACAGTGAAGGAGATTAACGACAACCGCTACTACTATTGGCAGTGGCGGGATGGAGAAAAAATCAAATCGAAGTACAAAGGTCCTGTCAATCCCGACGAGTAGACTAAAAAACGCCCTAGTTTGACGACCAGTTGTTCGGGATGACACCCCATGTGCGAAGTGAATTCGGCGAGGGAGTCGAGTCAGCACCCCCCGTGTGCGAAATGAATTTGTTTCCGTTTTAATGGGGTCCCCGTGTGAGAGATGAATTGACTGATGGATCGAGAGTAGGGACACCCCGTGTGCGAAGTGAAATCTTGAATACCGTTGTCAGACATATGCATCCATTCTAACAAAATTCCCAGCACAAACACACCCCGTGTGCGAAATGAATTAAGACTCGGAGCCGGCGTCTCTTCGTGTTAGTTCCCCTCGAAGAAATCGTCTATCTGTGCGTTGACAACAGATTTGACAAGCTCCTCCTCGTGCTCAGCTTGTTCAAGTCGGATGTCAGCCTGAAGGGTTTCGGCGACCACCTCTGGATCGTCGACGAAGGTATACTCCTTGTGGACGCCACTCCCGTAGCCACGCCCTCGTTTCGCCGACGTGACGAAATTGTAGGTCTCAGCTTCACTCATGTACCGCAAGTACGAGTCACGGGATTTCTCGTCGGTATCTAGCAGGTCAGTGAGGTACTGATATACGCGGTAAGCAACCGTGCTGGGAACAGCATTCAAGTTGCGCTTTGAATGGACAGGGACGATCGCGGTGGCATAAAGTGAGAGCTTCTTTTGTGTCGATAGCCCCTGCATCTGAGTTAACGTCCGGTCCCGTTCAGCTTCTTTCTGGGCGCCGCGAACGTGCTCTTCACGAATCGTGTCTTCACCGGCCCGATCCGCGATCTCACCAGCTTTCCTGAACAGATCAATTGCCTTCCGAGCATCGCCATGGTCCTGGGCGGCGAATGCGGAACTGAGCGGAATGATACCGTTTTCTAGGACATCGTCTTGGTAGGCGTCACGACGTCGTTCGAGAATCGACTGCAGTTGATTCGCGTCGTAGTCCGGGAAGACGACATCCTGTGGATTGAACGAACTCTCGGCCCGGCCGTCGAGATCCTCCATGAACCGGGGATCATTCGTGAGCGCGGCGACGGAAACGTGCCCTTCAATGCGGCCGAGCTGTGATGCTCGCGACAGCTGATAGAGCAGTTTCGAATACGCCGGCTCGTCGTTGGGATCCCGTTGCCGGCCCACCAAAAGATCAACCTCGTCGAGGATGATGATGACCGAATCGAAGTTGTTGCTCAAAATTTCGTAGAACCGATTGAGCTTCTGGTCCGTCGAAATACCGCTTTGGGGAATACCGACGTCGACACCGGCTTCGTCAGCTGCATTCTTTGCCAAGCGATAGACAGCGCGGTCGTGCGACTTGATCGTTTGGCAGTTGATTTTGATAACACCGAACCGGTCTCCCTGGGAGTTCGCGAGTTCAAGAACCTGTTGACAGACCGCGTTGATGATGAGCGATTTCCCGGTCCCCGACGGCCCGTAGAGGAGCATGTTAGGAGGACGGTTCCCCTGCAACGCTGGTCGAAGGTAGGTGATGATATCGTCCAACTGATCATCACGACCCACGATCCGGTCCTCGTCGATGACGGCATCCGGGTCGAGAAGTCCCTTATCTCGAAATACAGAGTTCTGAACGCCCTCTTGAAGACGGCCTTTGATAGATTGTGAGAGGGATTGTTGATCTTCGCCGTTTGCCATGTTTGCGGATTAAGTCGAGGCCATAAATAAATATGGGTACCGTGTGCGAGGTTAAATCAGCCGAAATCAGTCGATAGAGGTGTTTTTGTAGAGGGTAGTCGGTGAGGCTCAGTAACCGCGGGCGAAATCAATTGGCAGTAGGGACCCCCCGTGTGCGATATGAAATGCCATCAAGCAGCCGTCGATACTGAGGCGAGGCAGAAGAACTCGGTGGAGACACCCCCCGTGTGCAAGATGAAACATCGGACGTGGTCTCAATCCGGATAGTACCAAAATATCTCTTGACGATCCCGAGTAGAATCGGATCTCACCGGTAAGTTACCCCCACACCCCGTGTGCGAGATGAATTTGACGAGAGGGTAAGTAGGGACGAAACATCCAAAATCCCGGGAATCGGTGAGAGAGTCCACGAGAAGGTGTAGAACCGATGAAGACGCCCAGTTCACGAAAGAACCAAGCTGCGGAAGAGTACGATCATATCACGAAACGTACTGTTTCGTTTCGACCGACCCTAGTATCACTACGGTTTTGGTTGACAGAGCGGATATATAAAGATTTCCTTAACACATAGCTTATCTCTATTCTCCTTCCTTGAGGGTTCTCATCAGTGAAATCGTCTGTTCTGCGTGTTTCATGGCTTCTTTCCTCAAACACCCCTCCCACCATCTTCTCGATTTCATCTCGCACACGGGGTGTGGGGGTTCGTCCTCGCAGGGACTGCGGTTAACCAACAAACCTTTTCATAACGACCGCCGTGTTGGTTAACTCCACTCCGTGTTCGCGAACGCCGTCAACTCCGGTACTCGTGTCTCCGCGAGTTCTCGACGAATCTTCGAACGATCCCACCCTAACGGCGAAAGCAAAGTTGTAACACGTCGACAAGGTAGCCGCGTTCGTCGCAGATCGAGTACCCGAGCCTGGGGACGTCTTCACGGCCTCGGTGGCACTCACACCAGATAACGCTCTCGAAGAACGAACCTAGCGTAGAGGATGGGTGCCTTGCGAATCATGCGTTACTGACAGACTGTTTTGCGCTAGGTCCTAAAAACGTGACCGGGTTATGGTATGAACAGGCGCAAAACCTCGACGTTTACAGTAGACGCCGAACCCAATTTGCGGTGTTGCTGGTAGGGTGGCTATGGTCAAGACGACCGAAGCTAAACAGGTCTGTCGCGCCGCTTCCACTGTTATACAAGAGATCCATTTCCCCGCGTACGATGCAGGTGATCTTCAACAAATTCTCACCTAGCGAGCAGAGGTCGCATTTTATAATAGCGTTCTCGACGACGCTGTCATTCCTCTTTGTGCAGCATACGGCGCCAAAGATGCAGGAGATGCTCGCCAGTCAATACATCTGTTAATGAAAGCCGGTGACCTCGGTCGGGACGGCGATACCGAGACCGTGACCGAGAAGCACGTCGAACGTGGTCGCCGGGATCTCGAGCGCGGACGGATCGAGGAAGGCATCAATGGGCTTACCCAACACGGGCATCTCGTGCTGTATGCTCTGCTGACGCTTGACCTAGAGAATGATACGCCAGTTCGATCTCGAGATGTCCGCCCACGATATACCCGATTTGCGGAACGGGCCAGTCGGGGTCCACTTGTCCCGCGTCGGATGCGCGATCATCTCTCCGAGCTCGCGATGCTCGGTTTGATCTCTGTAACCGAGCGGAATGAAGGTCGACGAGGGGGAACCTATCGAGAGTACAATCTCGATATGAACGCTGATCTCATCCTCAACGCACTTGATGATGTCATCGAGGATGTTGGCGTCCACGAGTCTATCAATCAATATCTCAACGCTGATGATAAGTTCGAAGAAGAGCCTGCATTGTCCGACTTTTCGTGAATTAGCATTAATATGGGTCACACCACTTTGTCCGGAGTAATAGGTCGTGTTAAATTTGTCTTATTGTGCCAGGGTGCGAAGGCTTTGAGCCACGAATCGGCCGTTTCTGGATTGGCTTGAGAGAACGAGTTAGCAAACAAGGGCGTCCGATGTTTTACCTCTCTGTAGACACGTTTAATTGAGCTTCGATCACTGTAGCGTTCATATCGAAACTCGAGGCTGTGGTGGTGGAGTGCGGCTTTCAGCCAGGCGGCCCAATCAACCAGAAAGACGGTGTCTTCGACGTCGTGTTTCTCCATGAGTTCGGCGAGAAATATTTCGGTGAGAGCGGTTGTACGTACCGAATACAGCTGAACATGCAGGAATCGGTTCGTCGCTGGATCGACCGCTGCATACAGCCAGTACTGTTGACCATTGATCCAGATCACCGTTTCGTCGAGGGCGACGGTGGTCGGATCAGAGCCTTCAACGAGAGCAAGGTCAGCCTTGTGCACCCAATCGTGAACGGCTTTTCGGCTCCGTTCGACACCGTATTTCTCGAGTTCTCGAACGGTATTCGAAAGCGATAGACCGCCCAGATTGAGGCGAATACCGAGCGCCATAAGATCGCGCGGTGTCCGCTCGCGGTGCACAAATTCCAAGTCAATCCATCCACTAGGTCCTCTAAGGTTGGCAGTTTTCGGCATTGGCACCAAAGACTGCCACCGCCTCACCACTTCGTACTCAAACTAAACACTGCCGCCAGGTCAACTCCGTATCCGCTGATATCATCGAATACTATTTCGATGCGTTATCGTCCAAACTGGTCGTTCACCTCTTCTCGTTCGTCGATCATCGCCGCTGCTGTTTCTTCCCAATCCCCCCAGACGAACCCTGACCCGACAACGATGGCCCAGGAGAGATAGGACAGTACAATGGAAATATACACACCGGAAAGGCCGTACTCGAGCGTGATTCCGAGGAAGTACGAACCGCCGAGCATGAACACGAACGTCCCGATAAATCGGGCGTAGAACGGCGTTCGAGTGTCTCCTGCCCCGTGTAACGTTCCGGCGAGGGTGAAAAATATCCCCATAAATAGCATCGATACGCCGAAGGCGCGCGTAAAGTCGATCGCGTGGCCGACCGTCGCCGGGTCCCGAGTAAAAATCGCGGCCAACTGTTCGGCTCCCAGGAATAAAATGACACCTGCACAGCCGTGGAGGATAACGCTTAGCGAAAGAATCGAGGTTGCGGTCTGCCGGGCCTGAGCGGGATCACCACCGCCTAATGTTTGTCCAATAATAATACTGGAGATTGTCCCGAAGGATCGGTAAAGTGGCCCGGTCAATTGCTGATATATCCGCCGGGCAACGTGGTAAGCAGCTGTTGCTTCGGTACCGAAGAGTAATAACAGCGCGTTAAACGGGAAATTGGCGATCGAGGAACTCATTCCTTCGGCAAAGTTCGGGATACTCACGGCGGCGAGCTGCCGAGTGATCGTCGGATCCCTCGGCCGGACGAGCGATGGCGAAGTCCAGGGACTCGCGATAGCACCGATCATGGCGAGGGATTCGAACGTTCGACTGACGGCAGTCGCGATCCCGACACCCACGATCCCCCAATCGGGAGCGATCCAGATGCCGAGCCCGAGTCCGACCGTCAGGAGGATGTTGAGGACGTTCGTACAAACGTTGACGATCATCGGCGTTCGCGTGTCACCAGTTCCCTGCAACGCGCGAGCTCCGACGAGGCCGGTGATCCGCATCGGTGCGGAAACGAAGATGATCATCAGATAGAGTCCACCTAACCGGACGACCGCTTCCTCGGCGCCGAGAACCGCGATCAATAGCTGGCTCCCCAGCAGCCCGACGACGACGAATGGTACGCCACAGATGGCACCGAGAAGTAACGCCTGCGTGACGGCACGGTTCCGAGTGCGGGTAGCCTCCCGTCCGGTATCCTGACTGGAGAGTGCTATCGCACCGGTCCCGAGGCCTAATCCAACTCGAAGCGGGATCTGTGCGTAGAGATCCGCGAGGCCGATCGCAGCGACCGCTGCAGGTGAGAAAAGTCCAGTAACGATGATGTCCACCGTTCGCATCAACGTGTTCAAGGTCTGCTCGATAACAATCGGCCACCCCAGTCCGAACGTTCGTTTCCAGACAGCAGGAACCCGTTCGGAAAGACGAAGTGTCAAATTTACCCCACCTGAGAAGACGGGTGCCAGTATATGTGGCGGTCAATATTGATGGAAGGCGCCCTCGTCCAGACCAATTTCGACTGCGTCAATCAGATCAACCTCGATGCGGGATTAGTGTTGCAGCTCTTACAGCGAGCCACGGTCATCCCTGAACGGAGCGGGGTGGGGCTATCGAGTATTCCCTTAGAGGGTTAGCTCGCCATCATCGTCTAGACATTCGAAGTTTTCAGGATCGGGGGTTTCTTCGGCGGGCCACTGGTCGGATGGGTCGTAATCCTCGGGGTACCGGAGGTTGTCGTCGTCGTCCCAGCCCCACCCGTTCTCCTCGAGAAGTGCGCGAGCGCCTTCGGGGTCGCCGCTCGAGTCGTCGGTGTAACTGACCAGGACGTCGTCGTCCTCGGGCCACCACGGGTGCGTATCGGAGATCATGGTCGACTCCACGATCGGATCGGAGTAACCGCCCGTGGAGATATCCGTAATCTCGTCGCGATTGAGCGACATCCCGACCGCCTGACGATACTCGACGAACTGTGTCGGGCCCCAGTTGGCCGCGGCCCAGTACTTAGCGGGGTGAATGTTCGACCCGGTCGCTACTTCGATCTGGTCGCCGATACTGTCCTCGAGGTTTGCGACGATGTCCGGCATGAAGCGGGACGCCGCGTCGAGTTCGCCGGCCTCCAGAGAAGATGCGAGCGTGGGATGCTGCTCGAAGCTGTGGACGGTAACGGTCGACTCTGGGGAAAAGACCGGGTGATCTTCGAAGGGAACGAGCGTCCCTCGCTCGTTGACCTGGAAGTCCTGCATCTGGAACGGACCAGAGCCGATAAATTCGTCAAACGACGCACCCGGGATGTCGTCGAGGTAGCCCTCACTCTCAACGTGGTCACGCGACCAGATACCGTACCGCGGCACGACACCTTCGACAAAGACAGGATTCGGCTCGTTGAAGTGGAATTCGACGGTCGAATCGTCGACCACGACGATGTCTTCCTCCGGACCACTCTCGAACGGCATCGAGGCACCTTTCGGCAGATCTCCCCCGAAGTTCTGATACACCGAGAAAGTGAACTTTACGTCTTCAGCCGTCACTTGGCTCCCGTCGTGGAAGGTCGCGTCGCGCAAGTGAAACCTGAAGAGCTGCCCGTTGTCCTCGACGTCCCAGTCCTCTGCGAGGACGGGTTGCAGCGACAGGTCGGTGTCGCGTCCGACCAGCGGCGAGTAGACCAGATTCTGCCACATCATCTGGGAGAGTTCGTTCGGGTGGATGAACGGATTCCGGTTCGTGAAACCGGGGAACGGGCTCCCGATATCCCACGAATCGCCGCTGGTCGGCTCCGTCTGGATGATCGAGTGCGGGTTCGCCGGAGACAGCCCGGCGGTCTCGTGTCCGGAGACGTCGAGGTTGTCCGTGTAGTAGACCGTCAGGATGGGGTCTTCCATCGTCGGTATGGCGAGGTACGCCTCGCTGATCATCTTATAACACTCGTTGACGACCTCGCGACGTTCCTCTGGGTCGCCCATGCTTCTTTGTTCGACCGCGAGTTCGGTGTAGTCACAATTGACCCAATTCGACCAGTTCAACTGACCGTTGCCTCCGGCGAAATCAGCCCGGAAGTCGTTGATCAGTTCGTGGGCATCGTGACGGGCCGGGTTCCCGGTGAGGTTCACTTGGTAGAGGTGGTGGAGTCGCTCGTCGTTATTGACCGCCGCGATCGCCGTCAACCCTTCGGAGGACTCGACTTCGACCGGAAATCCTGCTTGCTCAAGCTGTATCTCGACGACCTCGGCAACGTCGGAGAAGATCGGTGCCGCCGAGAAGGTCGAGGTGTAGTGGACGAGCAACGGTTCGACGGTCTCGCCGAGCCCTTCGGCGTCGTCGTCATCGTCACTGCCGATACAGCCGGCGAGTGCAGAGGCGGATGCCCCCGCGCCCATCATCTTGACGAGGTCACGACGGGAAAACGAAGTCGCGGTGCTGCTATGAGTCGCTTGGCTAGTGCCATCTAATGACATGAGAAAATAAAGATATCGTGGCCCTATAAATTTTTCGACTGTCTCAGGTCGTCCGTCAGCCGAGATCCGTCCGGCTTAGAGGGCGTCTCGAACGGCCGCGTCGGCTCGTCGCAGTTCGTGGACGACGCGATTACGAGCGCGTCGCAGGTGAACGTCGGCGAAGCGAGCTTCATCGTCGTCGAGCGAATCGACCGCTGCCACCTTACCCAGTAGCGGTAACGGCGGTCGATACACCGCTGGATCTTGCTGGAAGGGACCGCGTTCGGCGAAGTCAAGTCGAACCAACCGCCGCGACAGTTCGACGATCGCGCGGTTGGCAGTCTCGGGTTCAATCGCGCCCGCATCGATGGCCGCGTACAATCGTTTGAGATCGTTACTGAGCGTATCGAGCGCTTCCCGGACAGGATCCAGCACTATCGCTTCGGCCCCGTGAGACTCGTAATAGTCGAGCGACGTGTGGAAGTGTTCGACGGAGCGGCGATGATCGAGGGGAAGGTAGTCAGCGTTCGTGAGGCGGGCGACTGCCGTCGCAAAGACCCGGACGTCCCGCACCAGTACCTCCGGGTCGGCTTTCTCGATCGTGTCGGTCGACAGGTGCCAGGCGTCCGCGTGGCCACCGCTTCCGCCAACGGGGTGATAGCCTCGTTCTTCCCTGACCTCGGCCGGGAGGCACGACTGCAGGGACATGCCGGTGATACCGAGGTTGTTGAACGAGTAGTCGCCGGCGCGCGGCGGTCGGTTCTCCTCGGTGTCTTTCCCGGCGATGTCGTCGATCGCGCCGCGACAGAGTCTGTCGGCGTCGGGCATCCATTTCGGGCGCACGAAGAATTCCGTCGCACCCTTCACGCCGGGACTGTCCATGTTGACGTGGGCGACACAATGGTCGTGGAGATCGTGGGCGAACTCGTCTACGAACCAGGTGCTGCCGGCATAGCGCCCGGTCGAATGGCCCGGCCACCAGGCGACCCAGAGGTCGCGCTTGAGTTCGTCACGGTGGTCGTTGAACACGCGAGCCGTTTCAAGCAGGCCCGCATCTCCGGTCGCGTTGTCCGTGATGCCTTCGTACCAGGAGTCGATGTGGCCGTGCAGCAAGACGAAGTCGTCGGTATCAGGAGCGGCCTCCCCCTCGATCTGGGCGAGTACGAGCGGGCACTCCATCCAGTCGGTGGTGGTGCTGGCGGATACCTCAAGTTCTACCGTCCCGTGCTCGTCTATCTGCTCGAGTAATCGATCACCATCTTGCCGAGAGAGGTTCGCGACGACGATGTCGGGAATTTCCTCGTCGCTCCACGGGTCGGGGACGCCTCCCCATACCGGGGTAGCGATCCCCTCATGGGGTTCCTCGTCGTGGGGATGGATGCCGATGAACGCCGCTGCGCCGGCCTTGGCGAGCTCACCGATCGCCTCGATCGGCAGGATCGACTCGACCACGATCACCTTCCCGTCGACATCTCCTTCGAGGTGATCGACGTCGAGCCCGACGTCGAAGGCACCCGCCAGTTCGTCTGAGTCCTCCGTCTCCAGGTGAACCGCCTCGCCACGAGACGTCTCGTCGTTCGAGAAGGCGACCGTCTTCGCGGTGGGAAAGTCGGTTTGGATCGGCGACTCGATCGATACCGTCGCGTCGTGGGGCTGGCTGATATACAGTTCGGGTGTGAACAACTTGTGGGAAACGTCGAGCGCCTCGAGGCGCTCAGTCACGTAGTCAGCCGCGGTGCGCTCGTCTTCAGTGCCCGAAACACGTTCGAGGTCGGCGAACAGCTCGAGAAGTGCCCAGGGTTCGTCCTTGGACACGTCGTCGTACAAACTGCGCTCGAATGGAGACAGTACTGGTTCCTCTCGGTCGTAGAGAGCATACTCGGTCATCGTACACGACGAACCGAGGGGGCCCTAGGTGTTAATCGTTATCATCGAATTATCCTTCGAGTCGAAGCGCAGTGCACTCGAACATAGCGAGACGGTACTCGAAGACGGCGCGACGTTACTCGAAGACTGCATCGTCAACGGTGACACCGAGGCCTGGACCGTCGGGTGGCTGCATGATCGGATCGCGTCCGAGCTGCGGGTCGGTGGGATCCTCCGTCAGGTAACTGGCTCCGAACTCACACGCCGACGAGAGGTTCGGAGCGACTGAAGCGAGGTGCAAGTTCGCCGCCACGTCGAGGCTCGTGCCGAAGGCGCTGACGACCGTCACCGCGAGGTCGTGGCGGGCGGCCGCGTTCGCCATCTCGGCTTGATCGCCCAGGCTTCCAGACTTAGCGAGTTTGAAGTGACATCCCGCGGCCAGCCGGTCCGAACCGATCCGACCGACGTCGTCGGGGCCGTGGATCGCCTCGTCGGCGTAGACCGGGATTCCGGTCTCGGCCCAGATCACGGCGAGGTCTTCGACCCGCTCGGCCGCGACCGGCTGTTCTAAGTACTCGATTCCGTCGGTCGTCTCGAGTCGTTCGACCGCCGCCCTGGTGGTGGGGTAGTTCTTCCAACTCGTATTCGCGTCAACCCGCAGCGTGGCATCCGTCGGGATCGCCGATAGGACCGCGTCGATACGGGCCACGTCGGTGTCGATGTCGCCAGTCGCTTTGACTTTGAACCGGCTGAACCCCGCTTCGACGCGCTCTCGCGCTAACGCGGCCGCCTTCGTCGCTTCGAGGCCGGGAATGGTCGTGGCGACAGGAACTTCGTCCCGGCGACGGATGCCGATCAAGGTCGAAACGGGAACGTCGGCAACTTTTCCGCGTAGGTCCCACAATGCGAGATCGACGGCCGACTTTGCCCCCGGATTGCCGGGGATCTCGTTCCGCATGCCCTCGAACGCAGTCGACGCCTCGTCCAGCGTCGCGTCGACCAGTTGTGGCGCGAACCACCGTTCGATGGCGGCCGCCATCGTCTCCGTACACTCGCCGGTGAACCAGGGCAGGGCGGTCCCCTCGCCGTATGCAGTGAGACCGTCGTCCGTCCGCAGGCGAACGAACACGTGTTCGGTATGGCTGTGCGATTCGTACGTGACTGGGAACTCGGAGGCAAGTTCAATCGGGTAGGCTGCGACATCGACGTCGGTGATCGTCGGCGTCATCGGACGGCCTCCACGGCGTTCCGCGCCGAACGGATATCGTCGACTAGTCGATTCCGTGCACGTCGAAGCGCCCAGCGCGTAAAGCGGTATTCGTCGGAGTTGGGTTCCATTGATGGAAGGTCCGTCGCGGGTTTGATCTGGGCGTAGGGCGGGCGGTGCACCGCCGGATCCTGCTCGAACTGGCCCTCGGTGACGAAATCGGCGCGAACAAGGTGTCGTGAGAGCGTCTTGATGACTTTGTTCGCGTCCGCGGGATCGAGCGCCGAGCGTTCCGAGTAGAACGCGTCGACGGCCTCGGCGAGATCAGCGAGTTCGGACTGGATCGGTTCGAGGTCAAAGTGCGCTCCTGTGGTCTCGGCGTAGTCATTGATGATCTCCCGGTGGCGTTCGACGGTGTGACGGTGGTCGAGCGGGACCACCGATTCCGTGAGCAAGCGCGAAAGCACCGTCAGGTAAATCCGGATGTCCCGGACCAGCACGTCCGGATCGGCCTTCTCGATCGTGTCGGTCGAGAGGTGCCACGCGTTGGAATTACCGCCGCTGCCCCGGACGAGGTGATAGCCACGGTCTTCGCGAACGTCCTGTGGGATGTTTGAGTTGAGGGTAAACATCCCGGTGATACCGAGGTTGTTGAAGGAGTAGTCGCCGGCACGACGGGGGCGGTGTTCTTGGGCGTCCTTACCGGCAACGTCGTCGATTGCGCCGCGACACAGCGCATCCGCTTCAGGCATCCAGACTACCATGTCCTCGAACTCGGTTGCACCTTTCACACCCGGGCTATCCATGTCCACGTGAGCGACACAGCGCTCGTTCAGGTCGTGGGCGAACTCGTCAGCGAACCAGGTACTGCCGGCGTAGCGGCCGGTCGAGTGGCCCGGCCACCAGGCGACCCGGAGGTCACGCTTGAGTTCATCGCGGTGGTCGTTCAGCACGCGGGCCGCTTCGAGCAGGCCCGCATCTCCGGTCGCATTGTCCGTCACGCCTTCGAACCACGAGTCGTAGTGGCCGTGCAGCAAGACGAAGTCGTCCTCGTCCGGATCGGCCCTGCCTTCGATATCAGCGACGATCACCGGACACTCGAACCAGTCGGTCGTGACGTCGGCCGTTACGCGGACGTCAGTCGATTCCTCACGCCCGGCGAGGTCTATGAGTTCGTCGCCGACGGTCCGAGAGACCGTCGCGATGGTCATATCGGGAACGCGGTCGGTCTCATCTGGGTGCGGCACGGCGCCCCAGACGGGCGTTGCGATCCCGGAGTGGGGCTCTTCGTCGTGGGGGTGGACGAGGATGACGCCCGCCGCGTCGCGCGACTGTAAGGTCTCCAACGCTTCGATCGACAGCCCGACTGACTCGATGAGGACGACTTGTCCCGCGACCTCGCCGTCGAGATCGTCGTCGATCTCGGCCATGATGTCGACGTTTGAGCGTTCGATGTAGACGAGTTCCCCCTCAACCGTCTCGTCGTTAGAGAACGCGACCGTTTTGACCGCCGGTCGTTCACCCGAATCGTCGTAACGGCGGTTCTCCGGGCTAACAACCTCGACCGTCGCGCTGTTGGGTTGGCTGATCCACAGCTCGGGGTCGTAGCGTTCGTGGTTGATCCCCAGTGCATCGAGGCGATCGGTGAGGTACTCGGCCGCCCGCCGTTCGTCTTCGGTTCCCGTGACCCGTTCGAGCTCGGCGAACCGTTCGACGAGCGCCCACGGTTCCTCGGCGTCGACTGCGTCGTACAGCTTTCGTTCGAACGTCGACACTGCCGGTTCCGATCGCTCGTAGAGTACGTATTCGGACATCCTGCTTTGGAAAGCGGGTAGCGGGGAAATGAATGTTTCGGTGGTGCGGATCCGTTTTGGGGCCGTCCGACCGCTCGGTCGAATAGGGTTTAATTGCGCTCGTCAGTCGAACAGCGTCTCGTACTGCGAGTCGTCGAACTTGGGATAGGAGAGTCGACTCGGCTGGATGTCGTGGCGCGCCCACATCTCCGCGGTTTCGAGCGAAATCGACGCCGGGTCCAGCACGGGGATGGAGATGGCGGACTGAACGTCCTCGTGGGCGCGCATGAACGCCAGGCTCATACAGCCGGGGATCACCGACTCAGCACCGTCTTCTTCGACCGCTAGCCGACTGGCGTCGATCATCTGGTCGACCAGCCCGGCCCCCTCCGTGTTGATCTCCTCAACGGAGGTTTCGACGACGCGGACGCTCGCGAGTTGCGAGTCGAGGTGTGTCGCACGGATCTGTCGCCGTTTCGAGGCGGGCGTATCTCGGACGGTGAGACAAGTGAACCGATCGGAGATTTGGGACGCGGTGTGAAACGTCGAGGCGGCGGGGCCCACGACTGGCGTGTCAGTGAGTTCGCGCGCGGCAGTCACGCCCGGATCGCCGAAACAGCCGATGACGAATGCATCGAAATCATCCTCGTGTTCTCGGATCAGCTCGAGTGATCCCTCCACCGACCACTCGTGTTCGACCTCGCTCTCGATCGATTTCGGCCCCCGGTCGGCAGCGATGACCGAGACGTCCGCGCGGACGAGTTCGTTGGCGATCCCTTCTCTGCGCGATAGCTCTTCGTCGGCGAGCCCGTCACCTGGGACGAGGTAGGCAATCGAAACCATACTGTATTGGTTGGTGGCATCTTCTCTTAAAAGTTCGCTGTGCGCGGCACAACAGCGTGTGGCTGCGCGCGACGTTACGGCCAGTCGCCGATGATGCGCATACCTTCGAGTTTGTTCTCGGCGTCAAGTTGGGATTCGACGGAGTCAACCGATCGCCGCGGGGCGTCGCAGTCTTCGGCCGCGAGTTCGACGACAGCTTCGGTGAGGAGAACCGAGTGGTGTCGAATGTCCCTGGAGTCGACCTTATCGAGGGTGTCGGCCGCCGTGTGGCCCCAGCCACGGTCGCGGCCGCCGGTATCACTTTTCGTCTGGCACCCGGGAATGCCCCGGGAGACGAACGGCCAGTGGTCGCTGTTGGGGTTGAAGGTGGGCAGGATTTCGATCGGGGCGTCGAACCGCTCGGCGGCCACATCAAGGACGTCTTCGAAGGTATCGAAGCCGTGAGTAATCACCTTGAGATCGCGCGCTCGGCCACTTCCGTCGTTGTTGACCACGGCCTTGACGGTATCGAGGTCGATCTCCCCCACAAGGTGTTCCGAGCCAAGCAGCATCAGTTCCTCCGCGCCGAAGACGACGAACTGTACCTTCGTCTCGAGTTCGTCCTCACGGGCTTTCAGCGCTTTCGCCATTTCGACGACGATAGCCGTTCCCGCGCCATTGTCGAGCGCGCCCGTGGCGATGTCGTGGCCATCGACGTGACTGGTCACCAGCACCTGCTCGTCGGTGTCGGGCCCCACTTCCGCGTGGACGTTCTGACTCGTCGCGTCGCCGATCGTGGCTTCGACGTCCACGCTGACGGTCTCTCCCTCATACCGCCGTGCAAGTTCGAGTCCGTCTTCCTTACTGACTCCGACGGCAGGAATATTCCCGATCGGGGCGTCCTCCGTGCCGATGCTCCCGGTCGGCGGAAGCTGGCCGTCGATGTGATTGCGGAAGAGAAAGCCCACCGCCCCGTGCTCGACGGCGTAGTAGTACTTTTCGCGTCGATGAATGAATCGATCGTAGTAGGAGGGCACGTTCGCGGCCGCCATGACAATCTTGCCCTCAATGTCAGTCTCTTCGAAGTCCTTCGGCAACCCGTATCCGAGGTCGCAGAGTTCGCCCGTGGCGCCGGCCGACGGACTTCGCGGAAGCGCGATGCAGGAGAAAGACCGATCTTCCGCCGGTAATTTCAGGGAACTCGACCCGCGGCGCCACCCGACCATGTCGAACGGTTCCATGCGAACGGAATCAAGCCTGAGTTCGTCGAACGTGTCGCGGACGATCTCGGCGGCTTCCCGTTCGCCGCTGCTTCCCCCGAGTCGGGGACTCACGTTCGTCAACCGGCGCAGAACGTCGTAGCCCAGGTTATCGGCGTACGCGTTGCCTATCCAATCTGGCATGGGAAGAGGTTGCCATAGTGGGTAATAATACTTGTGTCACACGCGGCTGGCCGATGACCTATCACGGCCGCGCGGCTCTCCCTGACACCACGCTAGACTGCACTGCGGTGAACGCTCTCGTCGACGTCCGTTCGCGCCGAACGGTGGCCTCGGGGCCAACCTACTTACACCGATCCGAACGTATCGAAGAGCAGCTCGGTCTGGTAGGTCGCTGCAGGTCGAAGGACCGGGATCTCCACACCCGCCTCGCGATACGCCTCCACCCGGTTTCGGGCCTGATCGGGCGTTCCACAGGCGGTCAGTCCGCGGACCCATGACTCGGGCAAGGCGCGTTCGATCCCGGCATCACTTTCCCGTTCGTAGGCCTCCTCCAGATCGGGAAGCACCGACTCGTCGATCACCGGTTCGCCGACCCGCTTTCGCATGCCGAACTGGTAGAACGGGGGGCGGAACTTGCTCGCGACCTCCCATCGAACGGCGTCGACGGCGTCGCGCTCTCGCTCCTCAATCGAGGTGTTGATCAGCTGTGCAACGGTGAACTCGTCCCAGTCCTTGCCGACTGATTCGACCTGCTCGCGGAGAAACTCGATCGCGTTAGCGCTGTACTCCGGCGATGAGACGGTGTTCAGGAGGACGCCATCGCCCAGTTCGGCGGCGAGTTTTAGCCCCGTTCGACTCGTCGCGGCCACGTAAAAGGGCACGTCTTCTCTCACTGGCGTCCACCCAAGTCCGATTCCGTCGAACTCCAGGTGCTCCCCGTCGTATGTGACATCCTCGCCGGTGAGGACGTCGCGCATCACGTCGAGCCACTCGGTGAGCGTTCCCGGCGGATCGACGTCTTCGAGCGAGTGCGTCCGCGCTTGTGCCGACGTACAGGCACCGGGGGCAAGGAACAGCCGTTCGTCAGCGAGTTCATCGAGGGTAGCGACCGTCTGACCCATCGTCACCGGGCTGCGGAGTCGGACGACCTGCGTGAATCCGAGACGCATCTTCTCGGTGGCTCGGGCGAACGCACTCATCGCAGAGACGCCGTCTCGCATCAGGTTATTCGTCTCGGAGAAGAAGCCCACGTCGAAGCCGCACTCCTCCGCGCGTTGCATCCAATCGGCCATTTCCGGGACGCTTTGGTCCGGATCGTATCCCGTGGCAAAGCCTATCTTTGGCATCTGGTCGCGTGATTGTGGGGCCCCGGCGCTCATATAACTTCCGGCGGATAGTCGACGTTCGAACAGGCGGATCCGGTCCACCCTTCCGTTGGGTGAGTGCAGGTCATTCCCTCGCAGGGCAAGCGTTTACATTCTACCCAATCATCCTGTCGGACTGTTCCGAACAGAGAAAGAGGGCGGGGTCGGCGACGTCCTCAGGAGACAGCAACTGTTGTAACGAACTGGCGGCTACCATCGCGGAACGAGTTTCATCGACAGGAGGATCCTGCTCCGCCAACCGGTTCCGGAGCCTCTCCTCGAACCGCTCGCCCTCTCCGTGGTCGGGAGAAACGGCGTTCACGTTGATCCTGAACTCCTCGAGTCGACCGCTAGCGTACGAGTGAATCCGATGAGCCCCGAACGTGATCGAAGCCCGAGCGGACAGCATTCCCGTCGGTCGAATCGGGGATCCGACAAAGCTGGGTGATGCGGTGGCGTACCTCTGCTTGGACCGTGCAGGGTACGTCAACAGTCAGGCCATCATGCTCGACGGCGGATCCGGTCGTTCCAACATCAGACGCGGGGCTCCGGAGACGTCCGGTTTCGTGACTTCTCGGCATTTCGACCGAAGACTTCCCGACGCGGCGACCCTCCGGTCGAAGGTTGTCGCAAACGAGCGTGTCGAGGCTGAGACCTTCATCGAACCACAGTTCGCGACTGACGGCCCTCGGACACGGCTAGACGAGTCTCTCCGGCCGTCGAAACGGGCGGCGACTCCGCGTTCGACTCCTGGGAGTACACTATCAGTCTCGTCGGAGTCGTTCGACCGCGCCTCCGAGCATGACCGCGGTCACCTCGTCGTTCCAGTCGGCGACGATCTGCATTCCGACGGGTTTGCAATCTACCTCCCCGCAGGGAACCGAAAGCGCGGGGGTACCCGTCAGGTTGAACGGCGCCGTGTTAGCGACGGTCCGCCGGATGTCCTCGTGTTCGTCGACCGCACCGAATTTGGGTGGAATCAGCGCCGTTGTCGGGCAGACCAAGGCGTCGTACCGGTCAAGCGCGTCGGCGACGCGGGCGGTGAACTGCTGGCGGATGATCTGGGCCGTTGCGTACGTCTGCCCACCCGTTGCTTCGAGGAGTGCGCTGTTCGGGACCAGTCGGTCCGTAACGTTCTCGCTGTACCCGCCGCTCTCGTTCGCCGCCTCGACGACACCCCGCCACTCCTCGCTGTACCCCGTGCCAGTACCGTAGGTCAGCCCGTTCTTTTCCACGTAGGTCGCGAACTCTGCCCCGCTGATGCGCGACAGTACGAACGGAGTATCCTCGTACCCGTCTATCGAGATACGATCGACGCCGACGCCCTCGTCGGCAAGGGCCCGGGTAGCGCCGGAGACGGCGTCGGCTACAGGGTCGTCGGACAACTCGAACGCCTCCTCGATCATGGCGACCTGGAGACCCGCCGGAGATTCCTCCGTCGCGAAGGCAATGTCGCTCGGCGGGTTCGAAACCTTCGTCGAGGGGTCACGGAGGTCGCGGCCGCTGATCGCCTCCAGACCGCGCGCGGCGACCTCGACCGAGTCGGCGATTGGACCGAGGTGATCTAGTGAGGGGGCGAGATCAGCGTAGCCGAATCGCGACACTGAGCGATGGGTCGGCTTGATACCGACGACACCGCAGAACGACGCCGGTATGCGGATCGATCCACCGGTGTCGCTTCCGATCGCGATGTCGACTAGTCCGGCGGCCACGGCCGCACCGCTGCCGCTGGATGAACCCCCTGGAACACATCCATCAGCCCTCGGATTCGCCGTTCGGCCATGAGCACACGTTTCCCCCGTGGTGTGGAGGGCCCACTCGTCCATATTAGTCGTTCCGACGAGGTCCGCACCGGCCGAGAGGAGTCGCCGGACTACCGTCGCGTGGCACGATGGAGTGAACGCTAGCGTATCCGAACCACACGTCATCGGGACACCAGCGACGGAGACGTTGTCCTTTACTGCGGCGGTCAGGTTCGAAAGTGGTCCATCGCCGCCGGCGATCCTGAACCGGTATCTGAAGGCATCGTACTCGTCGTCGGCGACAACGACGTCGCGAGCATCCTCCGAATCCGGTGGTTCCGGTCGGAGGTGCCCAAGCGTCGATTCCATCTCCTCGGCCCGTTCGACGTAGGAAACCACCTCGTCGTCCGATAGTTCAATCCCGAACTCGGCGACGAGTTCCTTCACTCGCGACGTATCGATGAACATGGCCATATTACTCACCCGCCCCCACTTAACATTCCTGTCGGTGAAGCTAGTAGTCGTTCATTCGACGCCTGGATCCGGCACTGCCGCCGTTGATATTTAGTTCCGATTGCCACCGTTCCAGAACGCTGTTTGCTAGGTCCCCCAGTAGCCACTGTGTACTGTCCGGTCCGACGGCGGTACCTGAATCGAGGCGGCAACGAGGTCGGGGGCCAACGTGTCCAATGGGAATTGTGACGAACGGGCGGTGGGGATGGCACTGCTCAGGGGGAGCGCTCTACCAGCCTCGAATTCCGACCTGAGTCGGTGAATCACTCGCTCGATGGTGTCAAAAAACAGGATTGAAGCAACCAGCGTGATGCCACCAAGTAGCTGGAATGCTTCGGCAAGTAGGCTTCTGTCGGCGAGAAACCCGACGAATACCGATCCGAGCGAACTGATCCCGAACATCACTATCTGTAACAGCCCAAGGTCGGAACCTTCCACGTTATCCGGGAGAGCGCCAAGATGTGGCCGCTAGCGACCGGGCCTGGCCCAAAATTCAGCGCAAGCTACTAGCAGGAACGCGACGAGCGTGATCGCCGAAACTGCCGCCAGTTCGTACAGGATGTATCGGTCTGAATAGCTGTCGGACAGCTTTCCGGCGATTTGTTGGACGAGGGGTCCCACGGCGAAGTGGAGGGCGTAGAGTGCGTTTGCGACTCCCTGATCCGTTTCCCAGATCTTGACCATGTAGGTTACGAAGAACGATATGAATCCTTGATAGCTGAAGAGGACGAGAGTAAACCCGAGGGTCGCCAACAACACGGGAAGGGATCGACACTTGCCGCGATCATCCACAGCGCTTCGTGGGCCGACTAGATCACGACGGTATTCCGGTTCGTGCTCCGATGCAGAATCGCCCGCGACGCACCGTAGGGCAGAGTAAGCAACAGCGGGAGCGTCAGGAAAAAACCGGTCGCCATCCGCAGCGAAGGTAATTCCCAGGGCCCTTCCTTCCTGCTTCGGATAGGCGTGCGCAAGGACCGTGACCCTCAGAGTCGCGTAGAGCCCCGTACCAATCCCTAGCAGGCCAAACGCCGCGACAAACGTTACAAACAGGGAGGACGTACCGACCCCGACGATGCTGAGTGTGATGATCGCTGCACTCGCTACGAGAACATTCCGTTCCCCGAAGGAGTCACTGAAGAACCCCAACGGGAACTGCATGATGTCGTAAGTGAACCAGAGAACGCTGATCGCTCCACCCGCTGCCGTGTTAGAGACGGGAAATTCGACCTTGAGCAGAGGGAGGGGAGCAGGGACGACGACGCGAGCCCAATTACCAAAAACCAAACGCCAGCGACGACGAAGAGGATTCCACGCTCACGTTTCGTCCCGCCGGACCGGGTCAGTTTCTGAACGTACACTGGTCTCTTGGAAATCCCTGTTTTGCAAAAAAACCTGTGGTTGGGACGGGGACGTGGACCGCAGTGTAACGAGAAATGAGTTCGGACCGGTGTTGTGTGCGCCCGTGAGCCCGACCCAGTCCGAAATCGGACACCGCGAACGTCCCCCGTCAAGCCGGGGAGCCAAACTCGGTCAGTAACTCGCTACTCCATATTTTGAGCTGTTCCATCAGTTCGATTGGATCGTACGCCATCGGCCCGACGATCACCTGATCGAAACCGCCGTCCTCGAATTTTCCGAGTTGACTCCGGATCTCATCGGCGGATCCTGACAGGTTGTGCTCCATAGCGAAGTCGACACCTCGGCTGGACGAAACGGCCTTCCCGTACACTTTCCGCTGGTGACGTCTGGCGACCTCGCTGTCGGAATGGGAGATCATGTGACACCAGTTCAGCGCGACCGTATCGAACGTCTCCGGGTCCCGATCGTGAGCGGACAGATAGCTGGCGATGTCCCGCCACGTTTCGTTGAGGACGTCGGGTGACCGTGCTGCACCGATCCAGCCGTCCCCATGACGGAGGATGCGCTCCTTCACCGACTTGAGGACGCGGTACTCACCGTCGACCTCTGAACCGGTTCCGGCTATCAGGATTCGCGGGGTTTGATTGGGGCGAGGTTCGATGGAGAGGTCCTTCACCTGGAAGAAGTCCCCATCGAACGTTACCGACTCCTCGGAGAACAACCGCGTGATCAGTTCCAGCCCTTCGGTGAATCGTTCCCCGCGTTCCTCGAAGGGAACGTCGACTACTTCGTACTCCTTCTCGTACCAACCGATACCGAGACCGAGCGTGAGTCGGTCGCCCGTGAGGTGCTGGAGCGTAGCCGCCCGCTTGGCGACGAGGACTGGATTTCTCATGGGGAGAATGAGGATGCTCGTTCCCAGACCGGCCGTTTCGGTCACACCGGCCACTGTCGAGAGTGTCGTCAGTGGGTCGAGCCGGGAGGAATTGTACGCGGGCGGTCGGACTAGGTGTTCGGTGGTCCAGATCCCAGCGAAGCCGTACGCTTCAGCTTGCCGTGCGTACCGCTGGAGCCTGCCGGGCGGTAATCGGTATCGATCAGTTGCGAACGATGGGACTGCCACACCCAGTTTCATGTATCCACGTCTCGTCCGAGCACGCAAATAAAGATACGGGTAGTATCAGGACGTAATGACGACCTTGCCCGTCACCTCCCGGTTCTCGAGCGCCTGGTGGGCGTCGGCAAGTCGATCCAGCGGGAGGGTGCGATCGATCTCCGGACCGACTTCGCCGCGGGCGATGAGCCGGCCGACGTTTCGAAAGTCCCGTCGGTTTCCAAGTGGCGCGCCCAGGATCTGGCGGTGGTGCTGGTACAATGACCGAATATTGATGTCCGGGTACGGTCCGCTGGTCGCTCCGCAGACGACCATACGTCCGCCCTTCGCCAGACTGTCGATGCTCTGTTGCCAGGTGGCCTGTCCGACGTGATCGGCCACGAGGTCGACGCCGCGTCCGTCCGTTAATGTGCGAATTTTCTCGGCGAAGTCGACGTCCTCGTAATTGATGACCGCCTCGGCCCACTCACCAACTTGTTCGGCCTTTTCCTGCGTCGATGTCGTCGCGTACGTTTCGGCGCCAAGTCGCTCGCTCAACTGGAGGCAAGCGTGCCCGACCCCGCCGCTTGCACCGAGAATGAGCGCCCGTTCTGACGGACGTAACTCGCCCGTTGTGACGATCATTCGCCAGGCCGTGGTAAACGAGGAGGGATACGCGCCGGCCGTGACGAAGTCCATTGAATCGGGGATCGGATCAACCGATTCCACCGGGACAACGATGTACTCGGCGAATCCTCCCGGAATATCCCTTCCGATCTTCTTATTGTCCTCGCACATCGTTTCTTCGCCAGCGAGACACCATTCGCACGTCCCACAGGTCTTCCGATGGTAGACGTTCACCCTATCACCGACATCGAATTTCGACGTGGGACTCCCAACCGCGTCAATCACGCCGGCGATTTCGCTTCCCGTCTGGAGCGGTTCGCCGTCAGTCATCTCGTCGAAGTTCTTGCGCATCAGGACGTCAGCGCGGGTGATGCCGCAGGCCTTCACCTCGATGCGGACCTCGTCCGGGCCTGGTTCGGGGACGTCGATGTCCCGAATTTCGATCGATTCGACTGGATCGCTAGCGCTGGTTATGAGTCCGGCCTTCATGATTGTTCGCTCTAGGGCTGCTGGTATATAATCTTCGATCATTCGCGTACGTGATGGCCAGATCCTCGGCCGGCAATTGTTCTCTAATAGGAAACTTTTTTGAGAGAGTGTGACAAGCATACAATGCATGAAAAAGAACGAAGACTTCGACGGGATCATCAAATCCGACGTCACCCTCTTCGAGATCGTCGAGTATCTCCAGCAGAACGGACCGAGCGGCGTGACCGAAATCGCGAGCGAACTTGGAAACTCCAAAAGTAGCGTCCACAAGCACCTCAAAACGCTTGCCCTAATGGAGTACGTCCACAACGATGACGGCGTGTATCGACTCGGTTTCCGTTTCCTTGAACACGGCGGTTACGTCCGCGATACGACCAGATGCTACTCGCAGGGACGAAAGGCGGTCATGGATCTCTGGAACGAGACCGGCGAAGTGGTGCTCCTGACGGTCAAGGAATTCGACCGCGGCCTGTTTCTGTTTCGCTCGAGCGACCCGTACGGACTTGTTCCATCGACGCCGATCGGTCAGCGCTTCTATCTTCATCAGAACGCCGCCGGAAAAGCCATGCTCGCCCGACTCGACGAACAGGAACGCCATGAGTTACTCGAGCGGAACGGCATGCCCGCTGCCACGGAGCGGACAATCACGGAGGAGGAGCAGCTAGAAGCGGAACTGGTGGACATTCGCGAGCAGGGATACGCGGTCAATTTCGGCGAGAAGAGCAGTGCCGTCTGGGCGATATCCGCATCGTTTCACGATTCGGTCACCGGTCAACTCGGAGCTATCTCGATCACCGTTCCGGAAAGCGTAACGAGCCGTCGCCGACTTCACGAAGAGTATTCTTCGCTACTCATCGATGCCGTAAGCAGCCTCGAACTCCGACTGCGACAGCCGACGGATTTGCTTCAGTAGTGTGTTCTCTGTTATCGAACGGTTTGGAATTACGCACCTATGTTTGTAATTCATAGTTGAATAATAACACACCGCATATTGCCGCAGCTATGTTCGATGTAAATATGTAATTATTTATCACCGGAATAATCTATGAGAGGGCTGTTCTGGTAGCTATTCACTATTCCCATGCTGTTTCCATTCTAGATCGAGTTTCCGTGTTATCGCGACCAGCCCGTCAGCGTCCATCTGAATACTGTTCACTATGAGTGAATGGCTCGTTCTGATAATTCTGTGATAAAAGATAGATTCTTAAGCGTGGGTTTCGAACCCCACTTACTGCCATGAGCCAGCCAACCTATACGTCATTCGGGTACAGCAGCGACGCACGATCACAACTGATCGACGTTCCAGAGATGCCCCACGCGGGAGAGCCCTACGAGTTCCCGCTTGATCCGGGAGATGAAACGAAAGCGGAGACACTTCTCGAAGAACTTCCGCTTATTTCGCTCCACGAGCACCCCGCCTACCAACCCGCCGAGATGGACGACCGTCCCGAGTACGTACGAAGCGGCCGCGTGCGAACTCCCTACGACTTGCTCCCGACCGGTCCGCTGGACGCGGCCTTCGTGGGTATGATGGGCGTAAAAACGTGGGATGATGCGGTGCGAAATCTGGGAATGCGCCGGTGTGACTACGCGAAGTCGGAACTCGTGGACGTGATCGAGACCGCAGAGCAGTTGCAATCCGTCGGATCGGACACTAACTTCGGCGCCGTCCTGACAGTCGAAACCTCGCAACTCGTCGGTACCGACGTGGACAGACTGGATGTCCTCTACGGCCTCGGAATCCGCTCGATGGGTCTCACGTATTCGGAGTCGAATGCGGTGGGAACCGGCCTTGCGGATCAGAACCGCGACGGCGGGTTGACCGGTTTTGGGGAGAACGTCATCACTCGCATGAACGAACTCGGCATCCTCATCGATGCCAGCCACGCATCGGACCGGACAACGCTCGACGCCGTTGAGGCGAGCGACGATCCGATCATCCTGTCACACAACGGCGCACGAGCGCTCAACGACATCGATCGGCTTGATCCGGACGAAGTCCTCGAAGCGGTCGCCGACACGGGTGGCGTGATCGGGATCCAGGCTGCTCCCCACAACACCGCTTCGCCGGACCATCACCGCCACTCGATCGACTCGTATATGGATCACTTCGAGTACCTAGTCAACCTCGTCGGTATCGACCACGTCGCGTTTGGGCCGGACGTGAGCTGGGGCGATCATCTCGAACTACACCGGTACTTCGGCAAGGACCTCTCGCAGTATCCCGACTGGGTCAATCTGGACATCGACTACGTTGAGGGGCTCGAGAACCCGAACGAAGCCTGGCAGAACATCATCCGGTGGCTGGTCGGAAACGACTACTCGGACGAGGAGATTCGGCAGGTCACGTCGGAGAATATTATCCGGGTTGCAGCAGACGTCTGGTAACCGGGTGCGGTTACGCTTCGAGCCGTTCGGCTCCGTTTCTGGAGCGGCATATTCTTTCTTCCCGAGAAGCCCAGCAGCCGGTATCCGCGTACGAACCAGTCGCCCACGGTGGTGGAAAAACATTCAAACAGCGGGGAAAACATTTAAGGAAAGCGAGGAACATGAGCCTACTAGATGACTCAGTACTCACCTGTGCCAACAATTACTCGCATATATTCGCGAGTTCAAGACCGGTATTATCCCTGGCTCAAGCCGGCAAAATCGGTATTTTTACAGCTGTGGGACGACACGAGGGCACGGCTGGCGATCCTGTACCTCGTGATCCTCGTGTTGGTCGCCGCCATCGGACCCTCGATCCTGCCTTACGAATATAACGAGTTCATTTACCGGGGTGGCGAACTGTACCGCAATCAGCCACCGTCGCTCCAACACCCGCTCGGGACGGACACGATGGGGCGCGACCTCTTCACCCGACTCGTCTACGGCACCCGTCCAACGCTGATCACCGGATTCGTCGGCGGGGGAATCCTGATCACGATCGGGACATCGATCGGAGTCACGTCGGGTTACATCGGAGGCAAGGTCGAAAGCGTCCTGATGCGCATTACCGACTTCGCGTTCGCCGTTCCTGCACTCCCGTTCGGAATTGTCCTCGTTGGACTAATCAACGTTGGCTATTACACTGCGATCGTCGTCATCGGCATACTGCTCTGGCGAACGAGCGCACGTGTAATCCGCTCACAAACGCTGCAGATCAAAGAACAGGAGTTCATCACCGCGATCGAAGCGGAGGGAGCGAGTCGACCCTACATAATGTTTCGTCACATTCTGCCGAACATCGCGCCGATCGCGATGCTTTACTTCGCGCTCGGCATCGGATATGCCATTTTGCTTCAGGCGGGGCTCGTCTTTATCGGCGTGCTTACGCCGTTCGTCCCCTCCTGGGGCGTGATGATCCGTAATGCCTTCGGCGCGGGCCAGGCCGACATCTGGTGGTGGTCGCTTCCGCCGGGGCTCATGCTATCTATGACCGTACTGGCCGCCTTCTTGATCGGTCGCCGATACGAAGACCTGACCGGCAATCAATCGGAACAACTTATGGTGGATGCCGAATGATGGAGTTGATATGGATATGACGGACCCGTTGCTTGAGGTCGAGGACCTCGAGGTGGCCTACCAGACGCCTGAGGGGCGCCTCACTGCGGTCTCCGACGCGACCTTTACCATCGAGCGCGAGCAGTTCTTCGGCCTCGTTGGCGAGTCGGGCTGTGGCAAGAGTACCCTCATCAAGTCTATCATAAACGGACTGGACCCCAACGGAGCGATCACGTCTGGGACAATCAAGTACAAAGGCGAAGAGATTCAGGACTACTCTGAGGAACAGTTTAACGAAAAGATTCGATGGGGCGAGATTTCCTACATCCCGCAAGGGTCGATGAACAGTCTGGATCCCATCGAGCGGATCAACAAACAGGCGGTCCGTATCGGTCAAGCACACACGGACTTCGGAAAGGAAGCGTTGCTCGAGCGGCTGCGAGAGCTCTTCGACGTCGTCGGTATCCCGCGCGAGCGCATCTCCGACTACCCACACCAGTTCTCCGGCGGGATGAAACAGCGCGCTATCATCGCGTTGAGTCTGCTGTTAGAGCCTGAACTCATCATCGCGGACGAGCCGACGACGGCGCTTGACGTCATCATGCAGGACCAGATATTCAAATATTTGACCGAAATCAAGACGGACTTCGACACGAGCTTACTGCTAATCACCCACGACATCAGTGTCACATTCGAAATGTGCGACGAAATTTCTATCATGCACGCCGGCCAAATTTGCGAAACAGCGACGCCGAAACCGCTTTACGATCAACCGTTGCATCCATATTCGATTGCGCTCCAACGCTCGTTCCCCAGCCTCGATAACGTTGGTGAGAACCTCGGCGTTATCGAGGGCTACCCCCCGACGCTGTACGGGGACGACGCGGGCACCTACTGCCACTACGTGGACCGGTGTCCAATAAGCACTGAGAAGTGCCGGCAGGACAACCCGCCGCTGGAACAGAAGGGAGAGGGTTCGCAGTCCGTTGCCTGCTTCCACACGGATCGCGCTGAGGAACTCCGATCGCAGAACGCTCCTGGTGACGGGGCGCAGGAGGTGGCAGATGACTGATCAATTAATCGAAGTGAAGAATCTGAAAAAGCATTTCGATCAGGCGACGAATTTCTTCGAAAAGCACTTTAAAGACCTCGAACCGGTACAAGCCGTCGATGACGTAACGCTCTCGATTTATCCGAACGACGTGAAAGGCGTGATCGGCGAGAGCGGCTGTGGGAAAAGTACCCTCCTTCGAACGATGCTGTTTTTGGAGGAACCGACGAGCGGCGATATCTATTACCGTGGAACGCGGCTCGAACCAGGAAACAGTTCACTGCTCAAGGAGTACCGCCGTCACGTCCGATTCATCTTTCAGGACCCGTATAACTCATTGAATCCGCGTCTGACGGTCAACCAGGCGCTCTCAGAGCCATTGCGCATCCACGACATCGATTGCGACGTCAACGAACGGGTGCGCCAAACGCTCGAAGACGTCCAACTCTCTCCACCCGACAGCTACCTCAACAAGTTTCCGGCAGAACTGAGCGGTGGCGAACGACAGCGCGTTTCGATCGGACGTGCACTCGTGGTAGACCCGGAGGTCATCCTCGCGGACGAGCCGGTTTCCATGTTGGACGTCTCGACGCAGGCGTCGATCCTGCGCCTGCTGCAGGACCTTCGCAAGGAACACGATATCTCGATTGTGTACATTTCCCACGATCTGTCCACGGTTGCGCATCTGTGTGACGAGATCAACGTGATGTACCTCGGACGGATTGTCGAAACCGGTTCAACCCAGGCGATCATCTCCGAACCGAAGCACCCCTACACCAAGGCGATGATAAACGCAAATCCGGTGACGAATCCACATCGTGACCGGGAGTTCACCCAGTTGCCGGGCTCACCGTCGGATCCAATCGGCTTGGGAGAAGGCTGCCGGTTCCGCGATCGCTGTCCCGAACGAATGGATATCTGTGAGAAGACCCCGTACTTCGTAGAAACGGACGATGGCCACTACACTGCCTGTCACCTCTATTACGATCACGAAACGGCAGAGCCCGGCGGATCAAAGTACGAGAAACAACCAGTGGGGGTGAACTGACATGAGTTCAGTAAAATACTTCGCGTACAAGGTTGGACAGCTACTGTTCATGTTCTGGGCAATCCTGACATTCCTGTTCTTCCTGTTTCGATCGCTGCCCGGATCGTTTGCGGACCAGCTTATATTTCAGGGCGCATCGCCCGATCTGGTCGCCGAACTCGAGACAAAGTGGGGGCTCAACGAACCGCTGTACGTACAGTATTTCAACTTCCTCACGAACTTCGTCCAGGGTGACGCAGGCGTCTCCTTCCAGTACAGACAGCCCGTGATTGAGGTCGTGCAGACGGCGTTCATCAACAGCATTCTCCTGGCACTTCCCCCAATAATCCTCGGGTACCTCTTCGGCGTCGTCGTAGGAACCATCATGGGAACGAACAAAGGGTCGAAACTCGAGAAGTACGGCATTATCCCCCTCTTCGTGCTGGGGACGGTCCCGTCGTTCTTCCTCGCTATCCTCGTCGTGCTGGTATTTGCCGTCTGGTTAGGCTGGTTCCCAACGTCGGGGATGTCGAGCGCCGGGAGCGCCAGCGGACTGGATCTGTACCTCAGCCGCGACTTCCTCTGGCACTACACGCTTCCATTTTCGGTCATCTTCCTGCGTTATACGTTCTTGCCGACCGTCTTGATGCGAACGAGCGTCGTCGATACGATGCGCCAGGATTTCATCTTCTACCAGCGTATCACCGGCATCCCCAAACTGCAACGGATGCGAAGCGTGATTAAACACTCCTCTATCCCCCTAATAACCATGTTTCCGATCTCGATGACCCAGGCGGTCGGCGGCGTCGTACTCGTTGAGTTCGTCTTCGGCTGGCCCGGCATTGGGATCGAGCTCGTGAACGCGGTGAACGCTCGTGACTATCCGCTCGTTCAGTTTACATTCTTCATCATCGCAGCGGTGGTGATCACGCTGAACGCCGTCGTCGATGTCCTCTACTCAGTGATCGACCCGCGAATCGAGCTAAAGTAATCGATTACTGTCGGCCGTTTATTTCTCCCACCAGCTCGGTACACCGTCGCCTGTTCCACTTCAGACTGCTTCGTCGGTCCGTTCTTTGACCGTCGAATCGACGAGTTCGAGAAACTCTTCGTACGTGCGAACCATCGATTCGGCTTCCATGCGGAAGGCACGATGGAGAACCTTCGGGTGCTGGCCACCTTGTATCCGCATATCGACGCGGTCGCCCTCACAGAAGAGGACCGTCGGCCCGCCGTACACATCGTACTCTCTCTGGAGCATCGTTGACGAGTCGGGGCCGTATATCGAAAACAGTGGCCGATCGATGGCAGTCGGGTCTATCATTGTTTCGAGATCCGATCGAACGAGTTCGCACGGGCGGCAGTCGTGGCGCCAGACGTAGACGATCGCCGACGAGGAGAGTCTGAGAAGCGTAGAGAGGCGGTCACCGTGAACCGGGAGAAAATACTCCGGGCTCCCATCTCGAGGTGGGAGCGACGGCCGGTATTGGTCGAGCATCATTGCACTCCAGAGGAGGGGGCGACTTCCGATCGACCCGACAGCGTCGACCAACGCCAAAAGCTCCGGTAGAACGTGCGTCTCGTCACCCTCGAACACTGTCGTGAGGTCGGTGTCGAGACGCGAATCGAGCTCCGTTTCGCGTTCCTCGTCGTCCAGTTCGGATATCGCCTCGCGTTCTTTCTCAATGGCCTTGACGAACCAGTCGGAACGCTCAACCGTCCCGTCTACCGTTTCGTACAGTACGTCAGAGTCGAATATCGTCGCCGTTATCGTTTCGTCAAACATCCTTGATCACGCGCATGCTCTACCGTAATAACATGATGGCTCGTATTGTAAGTGACGGTCACCACCGCCCGGACATGGCCCTATACAAACTGACGGAAGCCATTGAAGAGTAGATCGTCTCACGCGTCCGTCCCTCTCACCAAGAGTAATACATGGTGACTGATGCCACTACACGTTCGATGTATGAATCTCTTTGGCTGCTGGTGTAAGAAACCGGTAGGTCTAAGCCTATCCGGATGAATCGCCCACTATCGGTATGGATACACGCAAGTATGATGTCGTCGTCGTAGGCTGTGGTATCGCCGGCGTCGCAGCCGGTATGCGCGCCGCCGAGAAAGATCTCTCGGTCGCGCTGTTAGAGAAATCCCCGGAAGACGATCGCGGCGGGCACACTCAGTTTACCGAGTCGTTCCGCATCCCGACGGCGGACATCGACCTCGACGCGAAGTTCAACGTCCCGGATTACTCGGCCGCTGACTTCTATTCGGACATCATGAAGGTAACGAACTATCGGGCGGATCCAAATCTGGCCGAGGCCGTCACTCAGGAATCAGCGGAGACGTTCGAATGGCTCACCGAGAAAGGTATGGACTGGGAGTACCAGGCACCCCACCCGGGGTATACCGCGGGACGAGTCTGGCTCGATGGGGAAGAGATGATCGACGTCTACGTCGACGTTCTCGAGGATTCGGACGTCGATATCTACTATCGAGCCGACGCACGGGACGTCCTGCGTGCTGACGACGGCTCCGCAGCGGGAATCGAGGCGTTCGTGGACGGCCAGCGCACCGTATTTGAGGCCGGGGCGACCATCCTCGCTGCAGGGGATTACGGTTCGAGCAAGGAGAAACGCACCCGCTACTACGGACCTGGATATGGGAACATGAAGGTTCGCGGCAGCCGGTACAATACGGGCGAAGTAATCGAGGCCGCGATGGATGTCGGCGCGAAGTCTGACGGCGAGTGGGGCGACGCACACATGGCCCTGATCGACGCCGGATCGCCGGACGTCGAGGGCGGAATCACACGTATCGACGGCTACCAGTACGGGTTGATCCTGAATCACGACGGTGAGCGCTTCGTCGACGAAGGCGAGGACGCCCGGGCGCACACATACGCCAAATTCGGTCGACGTATCTTCGAGCAGCCCTATCACGAGGCGTTCGTCATCGTCGATTCGAAAGTCGTCGACGACGTCGCTCACATGGGCCCATCGAGAGCGATCACCGCCGACTCGATCGAGTCACTCGCCCACCGTCTCGACATAGAGGACGTTGATCGGGCGGTCGAGACGGTCAAGTCGTACAATGCGGCGACCGGCCGCGAAGCCGCCGAGCGCTACGATCCGGAGGTGCTGGACGGCAATAGCACCAAAGGGCTCGAGCTATCCAAGTCCAACTGGGCGCTCCCCTTGGACGAACCCCCGTACACAGGCTACCCAGTGACTGGTGGTATGACGTTTGCCTTCGGCGGTGTTGCAATCACGGCGGACGCGGCGGTTCTCGATACTACCGATACCGTCATCCCGGGGCTGTACGCCGCTGGCAATGTGACTGGCGGCCTGTTTTACAACAACTACCCCGGTGGAACCGGGCTGACGAACGCTGCCGTCTTCGGCAAGAAAGCTGGCGAATCAGCCGCGGAGTACCTGTCCAAGTAGTCGCTCAGTCGCATCGGGACCGAGCTGCCCCGTATGACGGCCGATGACGCCATTCAGGCGCGGAACCGAACGTGATGTCTTGTCATGGTTTGACTCAAACGAGACGGGTATCACGGCGTGGTCACGTCAAATCCGTCACTGCAGGTGTTCGTCGTACAATTGAAGTTGACGTACAGCGTCAGTCGGCTCGTTTGTGACATAATCGGGGGTGAGGTCGTCGATTGCCCTCTTCCTGAACCGATCACACCTACCGCCGCGCCGGAACACGTAACCTCTTTTTGGTCAGTGAGCCCCTTCTTGGGTGGCGTCACGTCGATGTGACCGAGAAACGAACCAAGAAAGAATTCGTCGAACAGATTCGATAGCTTGTTGATGAGCACTACCCGGATGCCGACCGCATCCGGGTGGTGCTCGACAACCTCAGTACCCATGCTGAGTACGCTTTCTGCGAGTTTCTTCCATCAGCACAAGCGTGTCGACTACTCGAAAACTGGTGTTTCACTTTACACCACCACATGGGAGTTGGCTCAATATGGCAAAAATCGAACTCAGAACATTCGGGACTCAATCCTTAAATTGTCGAATTCCGGACGCAACGACCCTTTGGTCGGAGGTCGCTGCGTGGTAACAACACCGAAATAAGGTGGCGCCCGCTATCGAGTGTCAATTCACGACAGCAGATGCTCGAACCAAACTCCGAACGCTCTATCTCGTCTCAAATGACGCTTGAAGAAACACCAGTTAGGCTAGTTTGAGAAGCGAGCAGGTCGATAGATAGTTTGAAAGGCCGTGTTGAATCGCCATACGGCATTGGAATTTACTGTTTCACGGCACGCTTGATGTTGTAGACGACACACATCAGGGCTATTTCGCGGAACTCACGAAACCAGGATCGTGCTCGCACGGCGAAGCCGAGCGAGCACTTGACAGCGGAGTTCACGGTTTCGGTCATCGAGCGCTGATTGTAGCGTTGTTCGTCGATTCTGGCGTTGTGCGCGTGGTCGTAAGGTGCGAAGATACGATGCTTGATCAACGGTCTGATGCCGAGTTCACGGAGTGCTTCGCGGAGCGATTGCTTGTCGTAGCCCTTATCGGCGGCTAGAGACCGCAGATCGCTCGCATTTCGGCGGGCGATCTGCTCGGCGAGATCTGCGTCGCTTCCTTCCCGGTTTGTCGAGCAGTGTACGTCGAGGACGGCTTGAGACTCCGTATCGACGAGTTTTGTGACTTTGAGCTTCTGGACGCGGTAGCTTATTCGCTGACAGTAATGACGGCCCGCGGCTGATCGCTCGTAGAATGTGGCGTCAATAGCTCCGTGTTTCGAGGGATCGTGCGGCTGCGCCGACTGGCGCAGCAGCACTCGACAGACGCTCATACTGATCCGATCGAACGCTTTACACAACGTAGAGGGGCAGGGGAGATCGGTCGCGCTGAGGCCGATCTCCCCGGTTATTTGTGGCATCTCTTTGAGCAGGTCAATCGTCATCCGGTAGGACGTATCGAGGTAAATCCGCAGACAGTGGAGTGAAACGAGGGCATAGTCGGCGAATCCGCCGCCACCTTTCGGGGCGGCGGATTCGTCTCCATCGCCAGTAACGTTTTGAGCAAGCGGCACAACTTCCCCAATGAAGCGGGAGATTTGTGTCATGAACACGCGCAGCCTCCCGCTTCAACTCCTTTGATTTACTGACTTGTTCCGCCGCCGTCTAGTGATTAAACACAGCCGTTTGAAACAATGGTCTCAGACCTGCTCAGCAAGAGCTACGCGGCGGAATTTGATGAATGTTGGGAGCGTGAGCGGGGGTCGTGTTTAGTTTATCTCATTGTGCCAGCGGCATGGTTCAGATTAGCCTGTTCCAACAGAACATAAAGCTCTGCAACCACTTTTTGGCCGTTTCTGACTTAGCGTTTCTGAAAAAGTTTCTAAACTGGTAGGTCCATTACTTTGCCTCTTGAAAGACATGTTCGATGCTGTTATCTTGGCCGAATCGTTTGTACCGAAACTCAAAACTGCGGCGGTGGAGTGTCGCTGTTAGCCGGTCGGCGAATTCAACGAGAAATACGGCGTCTTCAATGTCGAGTTTCTCGTTCAGTTCCTTGAGGAACATTTTGGCAAGTGTCGTATCTTGAGTGGATAAATAGTCCTATGTGGGGGAACCCGTTGATATTGTGATCCTCTACAGCGAACAGCCAGTACCGTTTTTCGATTAGCTGGATCGCGGTCTCGTCGACCGCAACGTGATCCGGTGATTTGCCGTCTTCGGCTACAGCTTGGCTTATTTCACCCAATTGTAAACTGTTGATCGGGCGTGGTGTGCACTGAAAGTCTGCAGGATACGAATAGTATGTAAAAGTGATAGAATATGGAAGCTGAGGGGGGGGATACTGAAGTGCATTACCTCGCGTGGAGGCAATTCGTGCTCCACAAATTCTAACTGAATGTCGGTCAATCTAGTGTAAGGTGGTTGAGTTCTGGCATAGACACCACGAACTTCACCGTGTCGGTGCTTAAATCGCTAATTTGAATTGCACCCGGCCAGTCAGTTCCGAGACGGACATAATCTGCGAAGACAGTACTCACTTCTCGTGATTATTGAGTGTCTGATATTGATGCTCTCATATAAATTCGGGTCCTCTTCATACATTCCAGGTTCAGTAAATCACTGATTCATTGATTCACTGATTGATATCTTGCTGGGCGAGTTCACGAATCTTATCTTTTGTCTCCTCTTGGTGCTCGCCAAACGCCACCTCGAAGACGCCGCGGTAGAAGTGTTTGTTCTTCTCCAGCGTGATGTCTTCACGTTTGAGCTGCTTTTTCAGGCGGGTAAATGTGATCTCGATATCCTCGCTTTGTTCCGGTTCGACATATATCGTGGCTGAATCCCAATCCTCCCGGATGTTCAGCGGTTCATCATCTGCCTCCACTGTCTCACTGGCCGACAAATCAGTATCGGTTGTGGCTGCCGTCCTCTGCTGTTCTTCTTGATTTTTCGTTGTCTCCGCAGTTTCACGACCCTGTCCTTCTGATTGCACCGGTGTCTCCGTGGGCTCCTCGTCTGAGGGGTCCTCAAACCGCTCATCCATTCCTCGAGGCATATTTACACCTCCACCTGCGTTTTGTCGAACGCGTGTTCCATCGTTTCTGCAACCTCGAGGAAGATCTCGCGTTCTACTTGCTGGTCGTTTGCGTCCTCCCATTCAAAGATATCCTGGCCGTTGTCCCACGCACGTTGGATTGCCACTCGCATCGGGAGTTTGAAAATCGGTGCCATTGATGCAAAGGACTCGTCGAAGGCGTTGAGGAACTTTTGGGACTGACCGTCGTCACGATACATATTCGCCAGGAGCCCGACGATTGCAATCTCGATCTGCTGGTTATCCTCGATGGACTCCAGCTGGTCCCACAGGTCGTCCAGCGCATCTCGTGATGTCGCTTGGGTTTGTGCAGCCAGGAAAACGTTCTGAGCCGCGATGAACGCCGCGTCCGTCAAGACTGAGAGGTCGGGAGGACAGTCGATTAAGATGAAATCGTAGTTGTATCCATCGTCAACCATCCCCTCAAGGGCGAGTTTCAGAGAAAGACGAGCATTCGAATCGTCCATCCAATCTCGAGCAAGACCCATGTCCTTGTGACTGGGAACCAAATCGAAGTTCAGATGGTCGTACTCGTCGGCTTCAATCACAATTTCTGATAGCCTGGTGTCGTGTGTGCGCGGATTATCGACGAGAACGTCGAGAAGATTCGCATCATCGGTGACAAGTGTGTTGGGAAGATCGTTCTTTGGACTTGATGGGTCCTTTTCGTCCCCTGGACCTAGCCCTAGTCCCTTTGTCATGTCGGCTTGAGGGTCCATATCGATCGCAAGAACCTCATGATCGCGAGTGGCTAACGCCGCTGCGCTGTTAATCGTCGCTGTTGTTTTCCCGGTCCCGCCCTTTTGATTCCCGAAGGCGATCGTGGGGATGCCAGTTGATGGTGTGACGCCCCATCCTCGAGGTGACTCTGTCATAACTCGATCATTGAATCAAAGACTCATAAATCCTTGTCAGACATCTGGGTGTGTTTTTCTCAGCGCGGATATGGCCAATCATGGGGTATAGGGCCTGAAACACAAGAATTCCATATAAGGATATTAAATCTGTGATTCATGGGTTCAATGATTATCTACTTCAGGGATTCTTTGAATCCATGATTTAGGCCCCACCAACGATTGAACACCTCAAGCTCAGTGATTCAATGAGTCACTGATGGCTTAACTCTAAAACTCATTGAATCATTGACTCCATACTTCATGGATTCTTTGAATCCATGACAATACACTGGTGTTTGCATTAGTTCATTAATTCAATGATTCATTGATTTTCCTCCGACATAGTTCCATGATTCAATGATTCAATGACTCATGCAAATACATCGTTTGTGGAGTCAAAGAATCCAGTAACTACAGAGTCAAGGCTTCTTGATTTCGGCCACTCCTTGATTCCGTGATTTACTGATTCAAATGCCCTTGGTGGACACAAACTGAATCAAAGATGCCACGTGACGCTATCTGGTCTCACCGAAGGCTGCATCTAAATGTTTCCGCATAAACTCTCGGCGCACTCGGCGAGATCGCGAGTCAGACAGGTAATTTTGCATCACCACCCGGGGATCGTTACTGCCCTGCTCTGCAGCTATCTCGTCGATGCCTTCAAGAACACCCTCAAGGACCGCTGTATAGGTATCGTACCAGAAGCGACGACAGAGTTGTGGACTCGGTCGCTCACCTTCAACTCGATTGGGAAGCCCTGCATTTAATGCGAGATTCTGGAACCAGTTCCGGATCGTATCTCGTGTCACGTGTGGTGATTCTCCCTGTGGAGATGGGAATAGATACCCTGTCCAGATTTGATCTTCCGCTAGCTCGTCGATTCGGGAGTCGAGGATGTTCATTCCGAACAGGAGAGACACTTCGCCAGGCCCATTCTTTCTGCTCTCGAACGTGATGAATGGGACATCGTCATCGGGAACGCCACGGTGGAACTGCGAGACATGGAGTGCGGCGGCTTCGCTTGCTCGAAGTCCCCACCCCGCTAATGCCACTACGAGCAACTGTTCTCGCGTAGTTGTCGCTGCCTGCATCAGCTTTCGAATATGATTCGCTGAAAGCGAAGGAGTCGGAGAATCTTCGACTTCCCACTTGAATTCGTCGTAGAGGCCGCTTGCAGGATTCATCGAGGCGATCCGACGACCGACCAGGTGCTGATACCAAGCATCGACGACTCGTCGAACCCGCTGAAGGGTCTGGGCACTGTATTCGCGTTCTTTTCCCTCGTTCAACCAGTCGAATGCTGCATAACATGCGTCGACGGCTTCGTAGGCGGGTGTTTCCTGTTCCCGATGAATTGGTGTGAGGAGGTCGTCTGTACCGTTCGCCTCCTGATAGGCACGGACGTAGAGATTGAGCCGCGTTCGGAGTGCGTCGACGGATGATGTTGCTAGACTATATCGGGATTCGCGGCGGTCGAGAAACTGTTCGAGGGTATCGATTGTTCTTTCATCCGCTGTTGCCCATGCGTACCCCTCCTCATCGTCCCTAAGTCCAAGGTCTTCGATCCAGAACTCCCCGAAGGACCGGTCGTGATGGCGACGGAGGGCTGCGAGGAATGGTCGCCCATCGTGATCTCGAAACCACTGGTGGGTCGGTTTCTCGCTTGTGGGATCGATACCCTTTGCTTCGAGACATGGGGCGATCTCGTTCCAGTACAGTTCGGCGAAGTCCTCGAGTGAGCACGATGTCCATCGGACATCATCAAATGAAGGTGTCCGCTCTACTTCGGGTTCCTGTTCGGCCTCTGGCTGGCTCATTGGTCTGTTCCCCATGGGTTTTGTCGGTTAAGATTTCGAGTGCAGCGGATTTCTGTTAGAAGCTCGATCACGTTGCTGTTTGGTAATTCTAAGAGTGGCATATTCGGGTTGTTCAGCGTTTTAGTTGGATTCCTTATTAGTTTGTGGGTTCGGCTGACTGCGAGAGTCTGCAGGACCCACGATAGATTTGGCGATAAAATGCACCATACGAATAAACTGTATATTGCGATATGATTTTCAAAAACTGGTGGGAGTTGCGAATATCATCAATCCTGTGCGTGGATCGACAGCTGAACAGAGAGAGAAGGACGATCGAGAGCGAGTGGCCTGAACTCATCGGCCACTCACCGGGGTGAGTGGCCAGTTAGTCCCGGTTTGAGCCGAAATTTAGCCGTCTGGACAGCGATGCCTCTCGGGAGGGGCAGACACGGAACGGAATCTAAATCAATGTGACCAACCTCCGGCGGAGGAAGCCACGAAACCGCAGGGCGATCACCCGCGGTTTCGTGCGGAACTCGACGATATCGAGTACTGTCTGGACCGAGGAAGTCAACCAGCAGCCATATATCGTACAATAGGACGGCCAAGCCGAAGTGGAAAACCGCACTGAGAAGTTCTTCGACGTCGTCCACGATGCGAATTCTATGAGACTACTGTAGGTGTTTTTGACGCGTTCTATTCAGTTATACAGTCTAATATTTTGCGCAGTTCGCCACCGACATCGACTGACAGCTACATTGATACGTTTAAGACTACGAATCGACGTCAACAACGGTGTTTTCGAGCGTCCCGATACCCTCGATATCGATTTCGACGGTATCATTTGGATAGAGCTGAATATCTTGGAACGTCCCGACTCCCTCCGGTGTCCCGGTTGCGATGATATCGCCAGGCATGAGGCGAACCCGCGACGAGACGAAGGAGATGAGTTCAGCCGTCGAACGGACCATCTTACCGGTGTTGTCGTCCTGTAACGTCTCGCCATTAACGTGCGAAGCGATAGCGAGGTCTTGTGGATCGCCAATTTCGTCGATCACAACGTAGGGTCCGACCGGAGTCGTCCCCTCCATCGCCTTCCCCGAGAACCAGTCCAGCAGGTCGTCCTCACCAACTGTCAATCCAAGTTGTAGATCTCGTGCAGAGGTATCGTTCAGAATTGTGTAACCGGCGACGTACTCGAGTGCCTCCTCGTTCGTGACGTGTCGTGCCTCGCGACCGATGACCGCCGCAAGTTCTGCCTCGTAATCGATTTCGTCAGTCACTCGAGTGTGATAGGAAATCGGTTCCTGGTGGCCGACGAGCGTCTGTGGGAGTTTCAGAAACACGAGCGGCCAGTCGGGAACTTCGATGTTCGATTCCTCAGCGTGGGCCTCGTAGTTTAACGCCGCACAGAAAACCGTATTCCGCGTTGTTGTCGGCGGGAGGTATCGTATCTCATCGACCGAATACGAATGCCCGTCGACTCCGTGCACGTTAGTCGGATTTTCCAAGGCATCGGAAAATGAGCTAAATGCCCTCGTCACGTCACGAACGGTATCGTCTTCGAAGAGGCCGATACGGTCTTGACCATCAATTTCGAATCGTCCAAGTCGCATGGAATCGAATTCGTGGGTAGGCTTTTGACTTTTTCTCTTTCAGGACCGTCAGCGGCATCAATCTCATAGGAGCTCGCATTGCCATCCATATCGTGTCATCCGCTGCCGCCGACACTGTGTGTCGGTTTCGACGGGCAGAATCTATACAGCCGGACGCGAATCACTAATACTGTCTATCGCCGATCGTTCAACTGCGTTTTGGTCACAATTAGTGCCACCAGATGGTCGTTTGTCGTGGCTCTCACGTTCTTCCTGTTCGTTAATCGCCGATCGAAGTGCATCACGTTCTGTGGTGAGCTGCT
>LFFM01000184.1_pt1 | contig 40722 bp, 27 predicted proteins | sample 643131 | NCBI WGS metagenome assembly LFFM01 (sample SAMN03777445, study PRJNA286221) | soda lake metagenome | biome: soda lake; feature: Kulunda steppe; material: water; isolation source: sample Tc-Br brine of Tanatar trona crystallizer | place: Russia: Kulunda steppe | collected 2011-07 | reverse complement strand
GGCGGTGCTGAACGACGATGGCGGTGTTGCGGCTCCTCGACGATGCTAAGGCATCGCCTCGTCACCGCGCCTTGCCCTCGCCGCCCAGTCCTCGCCGGGACCACCCATGTACTTCCGGCGGTCAGCACTACTCCGACAAGGATGTGGGGAGTGGGGCGCAAAAATGGCAATGAGGCCGTGAACTAGGGCTCATGTCAGCCCCTCGGTGGGGTTGGGAGGGGGAAATTACGGGTGTATAGTGGAGTCGAAACGCTCGAGTTGGCGGGAGGCACGGGTCGGGGCATATTCGAGGGGAGCGGTGCCTGTGCGAAAGGAGTAGTTGACGGCAGGTTGGTGATCGCGGGCCCGTAGGCCGGTAGAAGGGTCGATGGGGACGCGCTCAATGACGACGTCGTCGCCGGGGGGCGATGGCCACTGATCGGCGGTTTGGTAGGGAAGTCCTTCGTAAAAATCAGCGAAGATCGGCAGGGCTACGGTCCCGGCATGTTCGCCGGAGAGAAAACGCTCGTTGTGTTCATCGCTGCCGACCCAGATGGTGGTCGTGAGGTTGGGCTCGATGGCGGTCAGCCAGGTGTCGAAATGGGTGCTGGTGCCGGTCTTGGCGCCGACGGGCCAGTGGTCGGGGAGGTCACGGGCCGTCCCTCGGGTCGTCACATCGTCGAGCATTTGCGCCAGCAGGTAGGCGACGTCCGGTTCCAGGACACGCTCGCGGTGGGGGACCGGTGCCGCAGCACGAGTGAGTCGGGCCAAAAGGCTGGGATCGCGCTGGAGGAAATCGCCGCGGTCGCGAAGACGGTTCGACCACAGATCGCGGATGGTGGCGACAGGTCGCCGGTCGGCTGCAAGCCCCGAGCGAGGGATGGTGGAGTGGGCATCGAGCATCTCCGTCGGTGCCGTACAACTGGCGCCGAGTGCCAACGACGGTGTGGGGATAAGCTGGGAGGTGATCCCCATCAATTGTGCGCGTTCTGTCACGGAGGAGGCGCCGAGATACTGGTAGAGATTGACGGCCGGGATATTCCGACTCTGAACGAATGCCTCGTGAGCCGGAAGATATCCTGAGAAGTCGCGATCTGCATTTCGGGGCTGCCAGACTCCCCGGTTGTCGGGGACATCACTGAGGAGTGTGGCCGGCGTGATGTCGCGGGAAAAGGCCTCGGCGAAGACGATGGTCTTAAAGAGGCTTCCCGGCTGGCGACATGCCTGCTCGGCCCGGTGATATTGGCTGGCATCCACATCGTAGGCCCCGACACTGGCCAGTACTTCGCCGCTGTGATGGTCGGTGACAATGGCGGCCCCCTGGTGAAGCGGAGGTTGCCAAAGATCCCACTGGTCGCCGTGATTTCGGAGGGCGATGATGTCATCGACGGCGACGAAGTCTCGCCAGTCGGATTGCGGCGACCGGGAGAGACCACTGTCGGGATCGCGTCCCGGCAGCCAGTCCAGGTCGTCACCGGAGACGCTCAGTGCTCCGTCGGCGGTCTGGACCCGAAGGCTTTGTTCGTCGACGGCTTTAATGCGCGCCGGAGCAAAAGAACCAAATTCCGGGGTTGCACCGAGGGCGTCGTCGAAGGCTTGTGGGTCGTCGGCCCGGCCGACGGGCCCGCGGTAGCCGCGACGCCGGTCGTGTTGTTCGACTCCCTGTTGGAGGACATCGCGAAGAAGGGATTGAAATCCGGGGTGGTGGGTGGTGGTGACCTCCAGAGAGCTGTCGGACCACTGATCCTCGCCGCCGATGTCCGCCCATTGGCGCTGAACGGTGTTGACGGCCTCCGGCGCCTGGGAGGCTTCGGGCGGCAGGGTCTGGGGGCCTTTTAGTGAACGCTGGCGAAGTTCTTGTGATTTGTCGTCGTCGAGAAAACCAACCTCCCCCATTCGACGCAACACACGATTTCGTTCTCGAAGCGCAAGTTGGGGATTATCGACTGGATTGTAGACGCTGGGGGCCGGCAAAAGCCCGGCCAACGTCGCCATTTGACTCGTCGATAAGTCCCGTGGTGAGCGCGAAAAGTAGGTGTAACTGGCCTGGGTGACCCCCCAGGCATTATTGCCGAAGTACACGCCACCGAGATAGGCGTCGAGAATCTCGACCTTGGCGTAATCAGCTTCGATGTCTCGCGCCAGCAGAAGTTCCTGCAATTTTCGGTGCCAGGTCTTATCGGGCTCCAGAAAGTGTTTGGCGACCTGTTGGGTGATGGTGCTGGCGCCCTGGGTGGTGTGCCCGGCGCGAATATTGGTCATAAGAGCCCGGGCGATGCTTCTGATGTTGTAGCCGCGGTGATGAAAAAAATCCTCGTCTTCCGCAGCCAGCACGGCGGCGACAAGCATCGGGGGCAATTGCTGATAGTCGACGGGATCGACGGCGTGCTCGCCACCGAGGTAGGCGCCGGTCTGGGCCTGGATGCGAGTGCCGTAATCGGGTCGAAGTTCCGCCAGATCTGTAGGCGACGGGAGGTCGGCCCGTGTTCGATCGACGATGATACAGGCCCCGATAAGGCCGAGCATCAGGAGTGTCAGTCCACCGATGGAAACGATGCGGACCAGACGGCGAAGCCATGTGGACGTCGAGAGTCGGAGACTCATATCGAGTGCGCGCTCCTCAAAATTGGGTGCCCACGCCGAGGCCGAGATTCCAGAGATGAATGTTGTCGAAGCTCCCGTCTTCTCGCAGTTGCCACTGACGGGCAAATTGTCCCTGGCCATACAGGGGGCCGGCGATGTCGATGCGTCCCTCGAGAGCGGCGAGAGCGCCGTCGAGTCGGGTGACTTCGCGAAGCGTGGAACCGAATTCCCGGGAGTTGGAGGAAAATTGGTAGAAAAAGAATCCGAGCCGCGCGCGGTCCTGGTAGTCAAAGGAGGCGCGAAGTCTCAGGTCAGCACCGGTATGGCCGGTGCCGTCGGAAAACGCCGCCGAAAGGGTCATCCAGTTGCGAATCCGCGCCGATATCTGCGCGAAGCCACCGTGGCGAAGAGCCGAGTCGGCACTGGCGGCGGCGCGCAATTTGGGGCCGGCGAAACCGCCGGTGCCCATGGTGGGATGGCGATAGCGCGTAATTTCGTACACCGGGTCGAAGTAGTCGGGGATATATCGTGCGGTCATAAGGCGATACTCGAGTCGCGACGATAGCCGAAGCGATGTGCCGAAATTGTGATTCCACAAAAGACCGGCATGGACACCACTGCCCAATGCGATGTGGTGGTTGAGATCGGTGTAGGCAGTGAGGTTCCAGTTCGAACGATCAAGCCCCTGCCACTGGATGTCGACACCGAATGCTGTGGTGGGACGAGTCGTTTCCACGGAAGGGTGAAGGTCGGGGCCCGCCACGGGTTGATCGGAGTCACCGACGGTCTCGAGCTGATAGGGGGCGGTGAGATCAGTGACCAGCGATGCGCCCAGCGAAAATGTCTGGGCGTCGGAATCCGTTTCGTACATGACGGGAGGCCGGTAGCGTCCTCGCAGTCCGATGAGGTTGGGCCCGGTGAGGTCATTGATCAGAAGTTCGGCTCCCCAACGGGGGCGGTCGATATGCCCGGTCAGGCCGAGTCGGTAGTGGTCGGTGGTCACAACGTTGTAGTAGCCATTGACCAATGTACCGTGGCCCAGGTGGGCGGGGCCGATTTCACCGGCGCGGAGGTGGAGTGGTTCGTCGGGGCTGCCGTATTCAACGCGGCGTATTACGCGAACGAAATCGGAGACTTCGCGCCAGTCGCGGCGGCGGATCGATCCGTCGTGTTCGCTGTCAATCGAGATCCGAAGTGGAATGTGGAGGGAGACTTCGAGCAGTGTTTCGCATCCCGTGGTGTCGCCGCATCCGACGACCGGGATCGGGCGAAGATACGTAAGCCTCGGCGTCAGATGGACAAAGAGGGCGTCATCGATGGGCCCGACGCCGACTTCGGCCGACGTCAGCCACAGAGGTCCGGAATTGCCGTTATTCGCCGAAGCCGTGGCAGTGGCCAGAACTACGACGGCGACAAGTGCGGCGGAAGTTGCCAGTCGAATACATCGGAACATGGTGGATCGCATCAAACGCACGGCAGTAAAGGGGCGTCAGTCAGTCCCGATCGTTGGTAGCATAACGGTCAGCGGCGACCAATGAGTCAACGGGTCCGGGGGCCGAAGGTAGAATGGAGGCGTTCGGTGTAACAAGAGGTCGAAGACGTGTTGCTTGTTGAACACAATACGGCGAATTACACTCCCCGCAGAACAGCAGCATTGAGTTTCTATTGCCGGAGTCGGACAGCGCATGACCAAGATTGTGCATTCAGAGCAGGCGGCAGCAGAGGGACGAAAGAAGACAGTGGTGACCATCGGTAATTTTGATGGCATGCACATCGGTCATCAGGCGATTTTTGAAACGGCGGTGCGGGAAGCAAAGGAGCGCGATGCTCGTCCCGTGGCATTGACGTTCGAACCGCATCCAGAGGCTTTTTTCAGGCCCGACGATGCGCCACGACGTCTGTCTCCACCGCCGTATAAATACGATCTGATGGGGGATTGCGGTGTCGACTGGGTGGTCTCGTTGCCATTCGATGCGAGCCTCGCCAATTGCAGTCCCGAGGAGTTCGTAGAGCGGATTCTCGCGGGAAGCCTCAGTGCCGTTCACGTGGTGGTCGGCGAGGATTTTCGCTTCGGAAAGAAGCGAGCCGGCGACACCGACAGTCTCCAACGGCTGGGGGCGTCGGTGGGGATGTCGACAACGGTGGCGTCATTTGTCGAATGGGACGGAGAGCCCGTTAGTTCGACGCGGATTCGGGCGGCCGTCGCCGACGGAGATATGGCGTCAGTTGAAACGATGCTGAATCGACCGTACCGGCTTTACGGCGAGGTCGTCCCCGGTGAGCAGCGAGGCCGGAAACTGGGTTTTCCGACGGCCAACCTGGATGTCGTCGACATGGCATTGCCGCCGTCCGGCGTCTATGTCACGACGCTGGGCCGAGCCGACCAGGAGCAGTGGACGGCGATCACGAATATCGGTTCCCGTCCGACCTTCGACGACGGCGAGCAAACGGTGGAGACCTTCATTTTGGACGACGCCGTCGACGATGACCTCGATCTGTACGGCGACGCCGTCGAACTCGACATCTACCGGAGAGTGCGCGGGGAACAAGAATTTGAGTCCCCGGAGCAGTTGGTCGAGCAAATACAGCGGGATATTGAGGAAGCTCGAACATTCTTTGCGCGGGAGGATTTCGATGGGGGCCGATAAGTTTATCGAGTTGATGCAGCACGGCGAGCATAGCGAAGAAAACTGGAAAGAGGCCTGGGATCAGGTGCGGGCATCGACGGCGATGGAGCCCCATGGTGTGGAGCTTCAGAGCGTCGATGCCGAGCAATTGGTCCTGGAGATGGAGATCGGCGATCACGCCCGCCAGCCCTTCGGGTTGTTGCACGGCGGGATGAGTATGTTGCTCGCCGAGTCAGCGGCGAGCATGCACTCGTGCTGGGATCTGGATATTACCCGTCGATTCCCGGTGGGGATTGAGATCAACGGGTCCCACATCCGGAGTGCGGCGGCCGGGATTGTGGAGGTTCGGGCAAATTTAATTCGCCGAAGCTCGACACTGGTTCACCATCGAGTGGAGGTCGTCGACGCCGGGGCAGAGCGCGAGCTATCGATCATTCGCACTACGAATTTGTTGCGCGACGTCAAATAGCGCTCGCCGTGGGCACGGAATTCAGCGTCCGGTCAGGGCGTCGGCGGGATCGACGTTGCCGGCGCGGCGGGCCGGCAGATAGGCACCGATCAGACAGAAGATAATCGCTGTCGCCATGGCGAGCGCGAACATCCAGGGCGACCAGGCGAAGAGCGTCTCCGGTTTAAACGGAAAGTCCGGGACGTAGCGCGCAAAGAGGGCATCGACGACAAGACCGCCGGTGGCGCCGAGAGCGATGCCGGCGAATCCGGCCACCAGCCCGACGATGGTGGCCTCGCCGACGACCAGGGCTTGAATCTGGCGCCGCGTCGCACCGACAGCCCGCATCAATCCGATTTCGGTACGCCGCTCCATGACCATCATCGAAAAGGTGTGGGTGATGGTGATGGCGGAGACGGCGAGGATGATCAGCGCAATCAGGTTGAAGAGCAGCGTCAGCGAAAGGATGAGAATACCGGCGCGGCGGGCCTGGCTGTGGCGATCGGATAGCTCCAGCCCCATTTCGTCTTCCAAATACTGGGCGACGGCGGCAACATCTTCATTGCTGTCGGTTTCGACGAGAATGGAGTGGTAGTATTCGGCGGCCTCCTGGCCGGTAAATTGTTCGTTGAACTGGACGACGTAGTCCAGGGGCATCGTCGCTCCGAGTTGCATCGCCTGCTCGGAGAAGCCGACGATGCGGGCCCGTTCGGTCTGGCGTTGAGCCTCGCCGGAGCGGCCCAGAAAACTGGTTCCCAAAATCAGGTCGAATTCAAATCCGATGAGCATCGACTCCGTCAGGCGAGGTAGATTTCCACCGGCTCCCTGTGAGTCGGCCAGAGCGGTATGGACGCTGCCGTTGTAGACTTCCAGCAGATAAGGCGAGATGACGATGGGGATCGGGAGGGCGCATTGCTGGCGGTCGGAGTGGCAGTAGGCGGTGCCCTGACAACTCGATTCAGCGACGGACTCGTCGGGGTCGCAGCGACGCCACTGGCACTGGTTGTCATCGGAACAGTACTGCCCGTCGCTGCAGGCTGAATCGTCGGCGCATTCCTGGTCGGCGGAGTGGTCGCGAAATTCGAGGTCGTCATCGACGTCATCGGCGACGACGCGATCCGGAATGCCATCGGCGATAAACTCGATGCCCATATCCTGACCGACAATGCCCTCTCCACCGGAGGCGTAGGAGGGGAAGGTCAATTTCATTTTGGGATAGACGGCGCGGACGCCGTCGACATTGTCGACCCGTTCGACAGTGGCGTCATCGAGGCCACTGGCGCCAAAGAGGCCGCCGCCCTGGAGTCCGGCGCCGGCGGCGGGGTCGACGACTTCCAGCCGGTCGATAACGAAGATGTCCTCCAGGACGGTGGCCCGGACGCCTTCGCCGAGGGAGGTAAAAAAGAAGAGTGTGGCAATGCCGACGATGACGCCGATACTGGCGAGCAGAAAGTGGCGGCGGTTTCGGCGAAGGGACTGGGCAACGAGGGATACAAAGCGCTGATGATTCACGCCGTCACCTCCCGGTCGGCACAGGCCTCGTTGTCGGACGGCCAGGACGGCGTCTGCGGTTCATCGGCGACGATACTGCCGTCGGAGATACGGATACGTCGCCTGGCCATATCGGCGACGTAGGGTTCGTGGGTGACGACGACCAGGGTCCGTTGTTCGTTGCGATTTAGGTCGTCGAAGAGTCGCATAATCTCCAGACCGGTCGATTGGTCCAGGCTGCCGGTGGGTTCATCGCAAAAGATGACCGATGGCCGGCAAAAGAGGGCCCGGGCGATGGCGACGCGTTGTTTTTGGCCACCCGACAGTTGGGGCGGGCGCGCCTGGAGGCGGTCGCCGAGGCCGACGCGTTCGAGCAATTCGTCGGCGCGAGTGGGCTCCGGTGTATCGTGGTCACCAAAAAAGCCGGGAAGGGCGACGTTTTCGCGCGCTGTAAGGTGGTCGAGTAGACTGAATTGCTGGAAGACAAATCCGATGTGGCGGTGGCGAAGCTGCGCCAGTTCCGGCTCGCTCAGTGTCTGGAGCTGATGGTCGCCGAGTTGAACCTGGCCCTCGTACTCCGTGTCGAGACCGCTGAGTGCGTTCAGAAGGGTCGTCTTGCCACTGCCGGAACTGCCGACGATGGCGACGAATTCGCCGGGGTCGACGGTCAAATCGACGTTATAGAGAGCCTCCGTGCGCACCTCGCCGGAGCGGTAGGTGCGCCGGAGGCCGCGGGCCGACAGCTTCATTGTTCGTCGTCTTCGAGAGGATCGCTAAAGGCGAGTTCGGTGCTCATGCGGAATCCATCGTCATCGACGCCGGCGGTCATCAGCAATTCGTGCAAGGGGCTCAAGACGTTGGCGTAGCCCGCAATCGGAGCCCCCAGTTCGCGGACGCTGGACTGGAGATTGCCGAAGTTGAGGTACAATCCGTTGGTGCGCTCTGCGGTGGCAAATTCAGTGCCCAGCGGGGAATCCTCGGCCTCGGACAACAGCGGTTCGTCGCGACCTTCGGTGAGGTATTCATAGACCGACGAGGCTCCGATGCCGGCGGTGGCAAGGGTCACGGCCTGGCGGTCGTTGAACAGGCGGACCGGATATTCGTCGACATTGGCCAACTCCATGACCTCCATGTCGTCGACGGGCTCGCCGTCGTACTCCAGGGGGTTGCGCTGGAGTTGATCGCCGCCAAAGGTGGTCATGTAGTCCAGAAGTTGGTCTTTTTTGTCGGTATCCGCAAAGTGAATGCTGTACAACAGCCCGGAATTATTAAGGAAGGTGTTGATGCCACCGGTGATATCGCGCTGCATGAAGTCTCCGGCGGCCTGGTCGATGCCGGGGCCGACACCGTAGAAGACCAGCAGGCTGTGGCCCGAAAAGGCGCCGACAACATCGTCCATGATGTCCATGTCGTGATTGCGTCCCATCTGGGCGATCTCGCGCTCGATGGTGCGCCGCTCGGAGTCCGGAAGGTTCTGGAGGAATGTCTCAATCGATTTCGGCAGGTCGATGGAGGTCCGCGCGGCAAGGGTGGTGTTTTCGGTCAGCAGTCCATCCCACTGGACGTCCTGCTCGGTGGCGTAGGCGTCGCGGGCCTGAGCGATGACCTCGTCGTCACCACCGACAAATCCCTGAACTTCGATGGACTGGTCGCCGGCGCGAAAGCCGAGTCCCATGTTGTCGGCATTGGAGTTCGACCACTCCATCAGGCTGTCGGCGAGGGTGTCGACGCCGCCAAAGCCCAAATGTTGGTCGTTGACATCGGTATTGTCGAGGTAGTAATCGGAGTGCAGGTACAGACTGACGGGGAAATCGCTTCCGACCCCGCTTCGGAAGTCGGCAAAAGCCTGGCTTTCAGCAAGCGATACATCGCGCTGGAGGTCGCCGAGCTTGTTGGCCACGGAGGTCGCAGTTCCGGTCTCGAAGACCTCGAAGGCATCGAAGGGGGGCAAAATCAACACGACCACGGAGTCGTCGTAAAACCAGGCCATATCATTGGCCAGGCCCTGACCGGAGATTCGAAAGCTGCGCTCGCCAAATTGCTGTTCTTCGATGGGATCTTCGGTCTCGAATTGGCGGCGAAGGGTGCCGACGACATTGGTTTCAAAGGCATTGGTGTCGTCGACATGGGCCGCCAGGACCGGCCGGGTCCCGAACATCGAAAACATCAGCGAACCGTCGGTATCGAAACCGGCGGCATCCCAGCTTTCGATGTCGCTGATGCGAAAGCCGAGCATGCGGTTGATGGCCTGCTCGTGGTTGCGGGCTTCGGGCTGGAATTGTTCGACGCGCCGCAGGGCGTAGTCGAGGTTGTCGGGGAGATCGGCGAGTTGGGGAACGACCAGGACCCCTTCGCTGGTGGCCGGAAGCGTGGAGGCCAGATTGTCGATTCGGGTCTCGGTGTCGGCATCGGCTGTGTCATTGCAGTCACAGGCGGTGGCGGCGATGAGAACCAGAAGAAGGATGGAAGCCAGAAGGCGGGCGCTTTTCATCGTTGCGATCTCCGCGAAAGACGGAATTGTGTGATTCGACACTCAAACGTAGTGACTACCGGGACGGCGCATACACAGGAGATGGTAGTATTGCCACAGTAAGGGGGCAACTTCAGTTACTGTCAAGTTGTTCCATTGGCCGGCGGCCGGGGGCGTCTACGGGGCGTTGCGGCAGCCGCTGGCATTATTGAGTCCGGTGCGCAGGGTGTCGGTGACGTCTTGGACCCGAGATGAGGTCAGTGGCGAGCCATCGAATTCCTCGACATAAAAGGTGTCAATAGCTTTATTGCCCAGAGAGTCGATGCGCGACAGGCGAGTGCTGACTCGGCAGTCGTGCAGCAGGCGAGCGATGGCGTACAGAAGCCCCATGCAGTCCGGGGCGCGGACCTCGAGGACGGTGTGTCGGGAGCTGGCATCGGGTTGGTGGCGCACGTCGGTATCGACGGCGGGGACCGGCCGCGGCGCCAGGCGCTGCTCATTGCGGCGTTGTTCGAGAATCTGATCGATGTCGACGGTCTCGGTGAGGACCTCGGAGATCCGGCGGTGGAGCCGGTCGAGGCGCCGCGGGGAGTCGACGGGGCGCGGCGGGGAGGGGGGGACGGCGCGGGGATTGAAATGAGCCACCAGGAAGGTGTCGAGCATGCGTCCGGAGTCGGTGGTGATGATGTCGGCGGTCATGATATTGAGGCCGACGCTTGCGATAGCGCCGGCGATGCGGGCAAGTGTTCCGGGGTGGTCGGGACCGCTGATGATCACCTCGGTGACACTGCGATCGGGGAGTGTATGGGTTCGAATGGCGAACCCGTCGTCGCTGTCGAGGGCCCCGCAGTAGGTGGCGCAGCGTCGTATCATGGTATCGAGCTCGATGTTGCGCAGTTGGTCGGCCGGGAGATCATCGATAAAGGCGCCGATCTGGGTGCTGTCGCTTTGGCAGTCATCGTCGAGGGCGTCGATCAACTGGCTGCGCAGATCGTCGATGTCGGCCGCCGACGGCGGAGTATGGGGCCGGTGGGGGCCGAAGTCGATGGCGGCGCGGATGCGGTGGAAGCACTCCGCGAGAAGAGAGGCATTCCAGTCGTTGAGGACATCGGGACCGACGGTGGCCATGTCACAATAGGTGAGGGCCGTCAGTTGCCGGAGGCACTCGACGGAGCCGATCGTTTCGGCCAGCCCGGCGATGATCTCCGGATCGGAGAGGTCGCGGCGTTTGGAAGTGGTACTCAGGTCGAGGTGGTGCTCTACAAGGAAGGCCAGGCGCTCCGTCTGGTGGGCATCGAGACCGAGTCGCGGAGCAATGCTCTCCACCAGGCGTGCCCCGCGCTGGCTGTGGTCGCCGCCTCTGTTTTTGCCGATGTCGTGGAATAGACAGGCCAGCAAGAAGGGGGTTGGATCGTCGATGTCGGCGGCGATCTGACAGAAGGTCGGGCGGGCGTGGTCCTCGGGGGCTGTCGAGCGCAGTGCGCGGGCGGCCTCCAGGCACTTCCGCGAATGAACGTCGGTCGTGTAGACGTGGTACAGGTCGTGCTGGACGTGGCAGATCAGGGGCTCGAATTCGGGGACGAGCCGACAGAGAATGCCGAGGTCGACAAGGCGCTGAGAGGTGCGCTCCGGTTGATCGGGATCGACGAGAAGATCGGTGAGATGTCGGGCCAGCGAGTCCGGAGCGTCATCGCCGACGGGCCACCGGGCGACGCGGGCTTCGATCCGGGCTTCCAGTCGCGGATCGAGCAGGAGGTCGTGTTTTGCGGCGATTTGAAGGGCCCGGAAGACGGCGTGGTCATCGAGTGTTGCGGGGTCGACGAGATGGAGGCGCGCGCCACAGATCTGGAAGGGGCCCTGGCGGCGGGTCGAGTTGTTGTCATCGGTTGCCCAGTACCGCAGCAGCCGTTCGGAGGTCGTGGCGATGGCGCGAGCCCGTCGGTAATATTCGCCCATCATCGATTCCAGCCGGGGATAGACGTCGGTCCGCCGTTGCTGATCGTCGGCAGGGGCTTCGGCCGACGAAAGAACCTGTCGCGCCGTCTCTTCTGCGGCCTCCGGGTGTTGAGGTGGGTCGGTATCGGCGAGCAGTGCCAGGGCCTCCTGTTCGCGAAAGTTGAGACGATCGTGTTTTCGTCCCCGCAACAAATGGAGCCGGTTTCGAAGCGACAGCAGGCTGTCGAGGCGCGCGCCGTAATCCGTCCGGTGCTCGTCACTCCAGCCGACGGTGTCGTCGGTCTCGGAGCGAATATCGAGATTCCACCGCACTCGGGCGGCCCAGTTCAGACAGTTGAGGTCGCGAAGTCCGCCCTCGCCATTTTTGACGTCGGGTTCCAGCAGATAGACGGTTTTGCCGTGGCGGGCGATGCGTCGGCGCAGTCCATCGACCAGGGTGGCGACAAAGGTGCGGCCGCCGTCGTCGCCGCGAAGGTGGTCGATGACGCCGGCGCGTAGGAAGGCATGGTCCGTGGGTTCGGGGCCGGCGAGGCGTCGAAGATCGAGTAAGGCGATGGCATTTCGCAGGTCGTCATCCAGAGCGCGAAGGGCCTGTGGGGCGGTGCGCACGGCGTGACTGAGGCGCAAATCGGCATCTCTCGACCACGCCATCAGGCGCTCGATGGCGAGGTGGAAGTCGGCCTCTTCGGTGACGTCGGGATCATCGACGGCAATCAGGACGTCGATATCGCTGTGGTAGGCCAGTTCCCGTCGTCCGTATCCCCCGGTGGCATACAGCGTTACCCGTTCACAATAGGACGGCGGAAGTACTCGATCCCAAAGTGTGCACAGCCAGTGGTCGGTGAGTTCCGTCAATGATGCGGCGACATCGAGCCCGGTGCGGTGGGCCATGATATGAGGCATCAATTGACGGCGCCGGTAGCCGATGTTCTGGTTGGCCTTTCGGACCGGATCCGGTATCGCCAGTGGAGAAGAGGAAGTCATGGTGTGGTCGCGATGGAGTCGTCGGCGCGCGCCGTTTATGGCGAGAAGCTACGGGAGTCTTTGATACATGAGCAATGATGGCAGCGACAGCGAGCGCAGTGAAGCGGTGTGTCCGACAGAGCGACCGATGTTGAGCGGAGACCTACCCAACGTGGGCGGCCGCATCAAAGTCGAGCCGGAGGACTTCGAGGTGCGAGAAATTCCGGCCTACGAGCCCTCCGGCGAGGGGCCGCACTACTATCTTCGGGTCGAAAAAAGAGATGTCGACGGCCGATCGATGGTCGATGCCATCGCCGGGCGCTACGGTGTCCAAAGCGCCGATATCGGCACGGCGGGCATCAAAGACCGGCGCGCGGTGACACGTCAATGGGTATCGATACCGGCTCACAGTGTCGAGGAGCCCACCCCGGGGAATATCGATGAGGGCCTGGAGGTCCTTCGCGTTTCGCGCCACCGCAACAAGCTGGGCACGGGCCATCTAAATGGCAACCATTTTTCGGTCTGGATTCGCAATACCGATCGGTCGGGAACAGAGCTTCGAGAGGCCGTGGAGTCGGTTCGAGACCGGGTCGACGAACTCGGTCTTCCGAACTACTACGGGCTCCAGCGCTTTGGGAACAATAATTCGACGCTGCGAGCGGGACTGAAGTGGCTGGTGGAAGGGGACAAGCCGAGGACTCACTTTCTTCGCAAAATGGCGGCCAGTGCCGTTCAGAGCGAGGTGTTTAATCGGGTTCTCAAGCATCGACTGGAGGCCGATAGTTGGAAGACCGTCGTCGACGGCGACATCTTCGAGAAGACCGATACGGGGGGGCGGTTCTGGATCGATGCTTCGGAGCGCGAGGAGACGCAGCGGCGGCTGAAGAATCGGGAAATTGTGGTGACGGGACCGATGCCGGGCAGCAAGCGGGGTCTTGCCGACGGCCGGGCCGGGGAGATCGAACGAGAGCACATGGCCCAGTTGGGAATCAGCGAAGAGGACGTACAGGCGTTCGGTCGGCGGGGGCGGGGGACGCGGCGACCGCTGACGATCTACATCGATGAATTGGACATCGAGGTCGACGGACGGGATGTGCGACTCGACTTTGAGCTCCCGGCCGGTTCGTATGCCACGGTATTGATGCGGGAGTTTATGGGTGACCGCTGATCCGGGGGACGTACAGAGGACGGGCTTGCGGATTGTCGATTTGGCGCCGGGACTTGGAGCCAGCGTGCAATGGGGGTTAGACTAGAGGAGAATCCGGTTTCTCGAGGCCACCAGGACAAGAGGGCGCCATGACCAGGGTCGAATTGAGGACGATGGACATCGAAGAGTTCCTGGAGGTGGCCGAGGCCTGCGGACTGGAGGTCGACCGCCAGATGCTTCAAAAGCTGGAGCGCCGTCGTCTATTCGAGGCCAGCGATGGATCGGACGAGGCGATATATACGGGGCTGGATCTGTATGTGCTGGCTCGTTATTTGGAGTCTGTGAAACAGTGGAAACATCCGTGGAGGACGAAACGAACGGGGTTGACGACGGCGGAGTTTCGGGCACTCAGTGACGAGGTGCATCGTCTGGTGGCGGCGTTTACGGACCCAGAGGAGGGTCGTCGGGCGGTGGACGATGAAGTGATCGAGGAGATAGAGGCCTTTTTGGAGTCGATCAATCCCTTTGGAGCGCTGAGCGATGTGGCGAAAATGCTGGAATCGGAGGCGGTAGCGACGGTGCGCAATCAGGGGCGGTTGTATCTGGAGGTGTCGGCGGCTCTGGAGCGAATCTCGCAGAGGACCCCGGCGGAGATTGAAGGGCCACTGCAGCCGGAACCGGAGCCGCCGACGCGCCAGATGTATGATCTGGAGCCGGAACCGGAAGAAATTTCAGATGTCGATGCCGAGCCACAGGTCGAAGGCGATGGGGACGACGCCTCGCCGACGCGAGAGGCCATCGATGAGGTCGTATCGGCCACCGAGCAGGGCGGTGATGAGAGCAATGGCGGTGGATTGGGTGAGAAGGTTGGATTGAAGGAGGGCCCGAAAGACGGCGAGGATCAGGGCCAGCCGGAAGCGCGTCCGATGCAGGTCATTCAGGTCCATCTCGATCCGGAGGACAAGGGGCTCGATGAAGAGAGTTCGGATCCAATTGTGCTTGTCGACGACGAAGAAGGGGAAACTCATCTGGAGGAATCGACGGATGGCGTCGATGTGGACGTCGACAGCAACGGAGCGCCCCCGTCTGCGCCACCACCGAGTCCGGCGGAGCGCAAGGCGCAGTTCGACAAGAGGTGCCGGGAGTTGGAGGCCCAGCAAGAGTGGGAACATCTGGCGGAGTTGTACGAAGGCCGCGGGACGGATGGGACGTCGAAACCGGCGGAGCGCCAGAAGGTATTCGTAGAATTGGGGCGACTCTGTGAGGTGAAGTTGCGCGACAAGGAGCGCGCCTTCGAGGCCTTTGACCGGGCCTGGAGTCAGGGGGCGTCGACGGCCCATCGCCAGCAGGCACTGGAGGGGATTGAGCGGATTGGGAAGTCCTCCGGATTTTACGGGCGCTACCTTCAGTGGCTGCGCAGACAACTCGAAGAGCCGTCGAGCACCGCCGAGCAGGCTCGGTTGTCGAAGGACCTGGCGCGAGCACTCTTTGCCGATCAGCAATACGAAGACGCCTTCCAGGCCTTTGCGTCGTTTCTGGTCGAGGCGCCGGAGCGCCACATCAACGATGATACCCTGGGGCAACTCGATCGACTCGGGGAGCACGTCAACGACGGTCGACTCCAGCAGTGCTACGCCAGACTCCGGCAACGAGATATCGATGGAACGACGCGAGAGACCATCGAAGATTTCGCAGCCAGTACCAGTCATTGAAGGGGTTGCGATCGCGGTGGGGCGCGGATATCGTGCCCCGTCAGTTTTGACAATTTTATGTGGCTGTGGCTAAATGATACGAATTTTTACGCTTGGAGTGCGGCCCATCGGTGGCCAACTATCGAAATGCTCCGAGTGATACGGGGAATGGTCGACCTGCGAGCCGTTGTTGAACGTGTCATTCGACGGCTCGGTATTTGCTGCGGCGCCAATATGACGGCTTGACGAGGAGAATTCCGTGAAAGTTTGCCCATCATGCAATGTTCGCGTCCAGGAAGAGGAGAAGGACTGCCCTTCCTGCGGCCACGAATTTGAGTCGCAGGATCAAAAAAAGACCATGATGGGGATGCCGGTGGTCGGAGAGGACGGAGAGATCGACGAGTCGTCGATGGATGATGATTCGGGCGATGATTCGGGAGGCGGTCTCGGCATTGATCGGGCGCGCCTGTCAAAAGCGCTGGATAAGGCGCGCCAGGAGGAGGCGGGCGACGAGGGCGACGGAGCGGAGGGGGGTAGTTCGGACCAGGCGACGCGCCAGGTTTCGGCGTCGGAATTGCCGGATTCACTGGGGGCGTCGGGTGGGGACGGCGATGTCAAATCGACGGCGTTTGGAATTCCGTCGCCGGATCTGGACGGCGACGATGAGGAGGAGGATGTCGCCGGAGCCTGGGATCTCGGAGAGCAGCCGTCGTCGGGGACGGTGGCGAAGACAGAGGTCGTCGATCCCGATGAACTCGACTTTTCGGACGATGCCAACAAGGCCGGTGTTGTGGAGGGAGAAGAGAGCACGAGTGGGGCCTTCGGTGGCAGCGCCGTTGAATCGGCGGATGACGACAGTGGGGAACGGGACTTCGGGACGTTGATGGGGATGTCGCTCGATGAGCAATCGGGAGACCAGGGCCATGAGGGGGCGTCGATGCAGTTCGGCGGCGATGGCGACTCGGAGCCCGGCGACGATGGCTCGACTCAGGCATTGAGCCCCGAGGAATTGGCGGAGGTCGAAAAGATGGGGATTGGCGGCGATGATCAACGCGGGGAGCCTTCCTCGGATCGCCTGCAGCCGGGGCGAGCCCAGCAGTCGACGCCGACGAGCGATAATCTCAAGACGGCGGTACTCGATGAATCCGCCGACCCCGGCAGTTTTCAGTTGCGCAAGCCCGAAGACGCGACGGAGCCCAAAAAGGTTTCGACGCCGAAAGCGGGCGATTCGACGCCGAAACCGGGCAATTCGACGCCATCGAGCAGCGAAGCACCGCAACGTCCGAAGACCGATCCACCGGCGCGCGAGCAGCGGTCCACCAGCGACATCGGAGAGTCCACGGCGGGAGCCCAAGAGGACGTGGAGAACGCCCGGGATCGCCCGCTTGATACCCCGATGAGCGGAGTATTTCGGGCAGCCGGTGAAAAGAAGGCGTCGACCTCCGATGGAGATCGTCAACCGGATCGTTCCAGTGTGTCGGATACCGGTGTGAGCGGGACGGGGACCTATCAGCTTTCGAATACCAGCACCGGCAAAGAGGCGGGTGAGGAACTGGAGTCGGAAGAGGAAAATCTGGCCGTCGGTGGAGTCGGATCGGGGGGCTATACGACGTTTCCCACCGGCGGCGATGATGCAGAAGACGAGGACGTCGACAGCGAGTCGGTGCCACAGGATGACGTTGAGCTCAATGACGACGACGGCGGTGAAGGCCCATTGGATGTGGGACTCGGCGAAATCGACGACGAGCCGCCGGCCTCGGGTCCGGAAGTCGGTTTCTCCGGTGCCGATGAAGGGCGCACAGAACCGACGTTCGACGATGATATAGACGGCGCAGCATGGGAGGACGAAGCGGTTGCGCCCGATCCAACCGGCGAGCCCGGTGGCGAGAGCTCTCGCGACGTCAGTCCAGAAGCGGCGCCGGAGAATGAGGTGAGCAGCGCCGAAATAAAACCGGAGGTCGATGCCATCGGCGATCTGGATATGGCGCCCGACGATGATAGTGATAGCGAGCTATTTGGTGCCGGCGGCGAAGAGTCGGGTGCCTCATCGCCGACGCCGAAAGAACCGGGGACAGCACCGTCGGAACCGGGTCACCCGGGTCCTTCATCGACACCATCGACAGAGCCCAGACAGGCGTCATCACAGCCCGCCGGGGGCTCGGAGTCCGATACCTCCGATACCGATGGGGCGGGAACAGGAATGCAGGTCGAGCAATTGATTTCGCTGCTCCAGCGGGGATTCGGTCTTCTGGGAGCTGTGACCATGCTTATCGTCGCCATCGCCGCGTTGGTCATCGAGGGTATACCGGCGGAAGCGGTTGCTATCGGTGCTGTTGGGGCAACCGTGCTTCTGGGAGCGCTTGCCGCTGGTTGTACGGTTTTGCCCGTGGCCAATATGAAGCGGTCCGGCGGGTATGGAGTCATCGCGGTGTCGTCACTGGGAGCCTTGGGGGCGGTGTTGGTCGCCGGGCTCAGTCCAATTGTGGCGATCGCCAATCTGGCGGGAGGAATCTTGCTGTTGGTCGCCGCCGCATTTCCGCTGATCGGACGAGCCATCGACTGAAGAGGCGACCGGGAGAGTCTCCCAGTCGCGATTTCCGGCCGATTTCGAACGCAGTGTTCGTCGAAAATCCTTCGAACTGGCGCGACAGGGCCTCGTCTTTCGATTGAAAACTGCGGCAACATCTCCTCGGTCTCGCTCGGTCCGACATTATGTTGACAGCTTCCATGCGTTTGCGTCATCCGGTGGCGTCGGGCATCGCTGGCCCCTATTATCGGGGAGCAGGCGGATTACTTCGCTGCGCCGGGGGCGGTGCGACGTCGACGCGGTGGAACGAGCGCTGAACATCACCTCAAACGTATCGGATAACGAATATGACAGTCGACGACATCGTGGTTCAGAAATACGGTGGTTCCTCGCTCTCCGATCTGGATCGAGTGCGAAGGGTGGCCCAACAGATCGTGGATACACGGGAAGAAGGCTACGACGTCGTCGTCGTCGTGTCGGCGATGGGCGATACCACCGATGATCTACTGGAGATGGCCAAGGAGCTGTCGCCGGATCCGTCGCGACGCGAGTTGGATATGCTGCTGTCGGTGGGCGAGCGGATTTCCATGGCGTTGATGTCGATCGTCATTCAACACCTGGGCCACCAGGCGGTCAGTCTGACGGGATCGCAGTGCGGGATCATCACTACCCATAGTCATGCCAACGCCCGCATCATGGATGTGCGCCCGTTTCGAGTGCAGGATGAACTGGCGCAGGACAAGATCGTGATTGTCGCCGGCTACCAGGGGGCGAGCTACCGCCGCGACGTGACCACCCTTGGGCGGGGAGGAAGTGATACAACGGCGGTGGCCCTGGCGGCGGCACTGGATGCCGAGGCCTGCGAAATCTACAGCGATGTCGACGGGATCTACGATGCCGATCCGGGAGTGGTTTTGGACGCCGATCAACTCGTGGAATTGAGTCACGACGAGATGCTGGAGATGGCGCGCAGTGGAGCGCGGGTGCTCAATGAGGCGGCCGTGGAGTACGCGCGCCGAGCTGACATTGCTCTGTATACCCGAAGTTCGGAGGGGGCGGGGACACCGGGTTCGACGATCCGACGCATCGATCTGAGCGACGAGGATATCGAGCGCGCCGAACGGGGCTGTCCAGCCCGGGCCGTCAGTCACGTCGAGCGAGGATTGTGGGTCGTCGCCGGGGCCAGTGCTGACGGTCTGATGGCCCACCTCGACGACCACGATTGCGCCATTGTGCAGTGGGAACCGGGATCGGTGGGCCGGGCGTTTATGGCCGTGGATGATATCCACGGGGTGGCGTCGTTTCGCGCATCGCTGGAGGCCATTGGCGATGATGTGAGCACGGAATTGGCGGGGCTGGTCAGTCTTGTCGGAAGTGGCATCGGCCAGCGCTGTGGATGGGCCAACGAGGGCCTTCGCAGACTGAACGGTCAGGGCATCGACGATCGGCACATGGCGATCTATCCCGATCGGATCAGCTGGGTAGTCGACGGCGACGACGTCCACGATGCCGCTCGGCAATTGCACGCCGAATTCCTGGGCGAGACCCGGTAGCGACAGCGACAACCGCAACAGGGGCGCCAAGAACCGACGAAGCCGACGTCCCGGGCTGGGGCGTCGGCTCGTGTTTTGGACCGTGCCTATTTGTGTGCGAAGTAAGTTGGAAGGAAATTGGAAGGATTTCCTGAAAGGATATTAGGAAGGATATCCAGAAGAGAGAGGGGATATGATGCAACCTACCTCGCACACAAAAGAGCACGGTCCGTCGATTTTCCGAACTCGCTATGTATAACCGTCTAGAGGTCGTCGTTTATTCCATGCCTATTGTAATTTATCAGTAGCGGTAAAAACGGACACTGTCTTGGCACACCGCTAAATTACAGCAGCAGTAAAAATTGTCAAGCATACTGTAAGAAAATTGCCGAAAAAATGTGATCGATGCCCTGAGAGGCCAGAAATTGCGCCACAGAGCCCGTTGTGATGCCGAAATCGGGGTTGCGGGCAGCGATCAGTTGCCAGGTTCGGTGTCCGTTGGCGGGGCGTCGACGAGTTGAAGGACGATGTTTTGACCGGTGTCGGTCTCTTCGATCGTCAATTGTTGGTCGTGATAGTCGTCGTGATCGACGAGGAGTCTTAGATACGGGGCCTCCAGCATTTGCTGGGGAATGGCCTGGGGGGTATCGCCGAGGATCTGCGGTTCATCGTCGTCGACCTCCAGTACCGATAGCTCGGCAGATGACGGCTCGGTCTGAATCTGGAGGCCCGTCGGAAGTGCGTAAGCCGTTTCGGCGTCGGCGGATTCGCGCTCGACGGCTGCGTCGTCGGGACTGTCATCCATCGCCCAGAAAAACCAGCCCACATTGCTGATCAACAGCGCCACCAGGGCACCGGTTAACAAAAAACCGCTGGGTTGGGGCTCGACGGGGCCGGAAACCGGTCGTCGATCGTCGAAGGCAAGATCATCGTCGGAGGCGTCGGCCGCCGGATTGGGATCGGCGTCGGGTGCGTCGCCATCGCTGGCAGACGAGGGCCCGGAGGGGCCACCGGCCGAGGCGGAGGTCGTGGGGCCGTCGATGGCCCGTCGAAGGGCCGTCGAAAAGGCCTCGATGGTAGGCCAGCGCTCATCGGGTTCGTGACGGAGTGCGCGATCGACGACATGGGATACGGACTCGTCGATGCCCATTTCACCAAGCGATGGTGGAGATTCGGTCTTGATTCGAAGAATGCCCTCGCTGGCGTCGACGGGATCGTCAAAGAAGGGGTGAACGCCGACCAGGAGCCGATAGGCCAGTGCCGCCAGCGCCCACTGATCGGCGGCCGGCGTCAGATGGGGGGCGGTGGCGTCGGCCGAAAGCGAGACGTCTTGCGGGGAGGGCTCGTTGTGGTCGTCATCTCGAGAGGCGACATCGAAAGACTCCGGGGCAAATGTGTCGACGAGATCGGTGGTCAGTACCGTCTGGGACAGGGCGACCAGTTCGCGCATCGAAGGACCGATCCCGAGGTGCGACAGACAGGCCGTATCCAGCGGGGCCTGGTCGTCACCGAAGACGATCCAGTCCGGTCGGAGATTTCCGTGGCAGATTCCGGCGTCGTGGGCGCGCTGGAGGAGATCGGCGATGCGGTCGACCAGGGCTGCCACATCGGCGGGGGCGAAGACGTCGCGGGCCTCGATGCGGTGTGTCAATGACGGGCCGGGTCGGGTCTTTTCGATGACAAAGGGGATGCCCGGTTCGATCTCGCCGAAGTCGACGACCGGCAGCAATCCCTGGATCGGCAGATGGCTGGCATCGTGGGCCGACTGCTTGATGCGGGCGGCGATGTCGGGGCCGACGGCATCGTCGGCGAGGCCGTCGTAGACGGTGACCCGCACTGGATGGTCGAAGGGGTCTTGAGTGGCGGCGTAGACGGTGACCAGTCCGACGGAGCGGATGCGTTCATCGAGGTGATAATGGTGGTCGAGGGCGAGGGTGCCTCCCTGAAGGTTTTCCATCGTGCGTCCTCAGTCGTCGTCAGTCGAAATTTCGGAAGCCGCCGGGATCCCGCCCTTGCGCGGATCGGTGACCCCGATCCACTGGTCGTTGTCTCGCATGATGAACTGCACGGCGCTAAAGATGCGGGCCACGTCGACATTGTGGCCCCGCTGTCGGAGTCCGTCGGCGACGGGCAGTCCGTCGACCTCCAGTCGCAACTCGTCGGGAACCCACTGGTGGTGGAGCCGGGGGGCGGTCATCGCCTCCATCGGGGCAGTATCGAAGAGTCGAGTATGAAGAATGGTCAAAAAGACGCCGGTAATGATCATCGGTCCACCGCTGGCGCCGAGGGTCATGGACGGCTCTCCATCGGTGGTCATCAGGGTGGGGCTCATCGACGACAGCGGCCGTTTGTCGGCCTCCACGGCGTTTTGCTCGGTGCCGATAAGGCCGAAGACATTTGGTTCGCCGGGCTCGACGTTAAAGTCGGCCATTTGATTGTTCAAAATCAATCCGTAGTCATCGACGAGCACCATCGATCCAAAGGAGGTATTGATGGTGGTCGTGCAGGCGACGGCATTGTCGTCGGCATCCACGGCGCTCATGTGGGCGGTGCCGGTCCCCTCCCAGTGCGGTGGTATCGAGCCGTAGGACTCGGCATCCAGGGTGGTGTCGGACTCGATCTGTGCGGCGAGTCCGGCGGCGTATTCACTGGAGGTGAGTCGGTCGATGGGTACGTCGACGAAGTCGGTGTCGCCGAGCCATCGAGCTCGGTCGGCGAAGGCGTGTTTGAGGGCCTCGACGATGTAGTGAACGGTCTGGGGGTCGTCAAAATCACCGTCTTCGGCGTTCATCGGAAGTTCATCGAGAATATTGAAAGCTTGAATCAGGGCGATGCCCCCCGAGGAGGGAGGGGGCATCGAATAGATCTGGTGGCCGGCGACGTCACCGACGATGGGTTCCCGGCGCTCAAGGCCGTAGGAGGCGAGGTCGTCGGTGCTCAAGATCCCGCCGTCGTCGTCGGTGGCGGCGACGATGGCCCGGGCGATCTCTCCGGTGTAAAAGGGACGGATGCCCTCATCGCGGAGGAGCTCAAGTGTTTCGGCGAGCCGGGGACGGGTCATCTCGTCACCGGCTTCGAGCCATTGGCCGTCGTCGTCGCGAAATAAGTCGGCCAGTCGGGGGGCCTCATTGAGAGCATCTTCGCGGGCCCTCAGCCGGTCGGCCAGCGAGGAGCCGACGGTAAAGCCGTCGGCGGCCAGTTGGCGGGGCGCATCGACGACGCTCTCCCATTGCAGTTGCCCGAAGCGCCCGTGCAGCGACCACAGGCCGGCCGGTTCTGCGGGCGTGGCGACGGCCAGTCCGCCGCGGCGCGAAAGATCGTGGTCGACCTCTCCGTCGACGTCGTACATATCGCGGTGCGCCTCGCCGGGAGCGGTTTCTCGAAAATCGATGACCTCCACGGTCTCGTCGTCGCCGTCGCGGTAAAGACAAAACCCGCCGCCACCGAGACCCGAACTGTGGGGATTGGTCAATCCACTGGTGAGCATGGCGGCCACGATGGCATCGGCGGCGTTGCCGCCGTCGTCCAGAATCTCAGCGCCGACACGGGAGGCCTGAGGTTCGTCGGCGGCCACCAGGCCGCCGTCGGAGACGACGCGGTATTGTTCGAGGTCATCGAATGAAACGGCCCCATCGTCGTCGGTGTCGGCGACGGCGATCGCCGGAATGGCCAACACCAGGGTCAATGTGACAGCACTGTGACAAAATCTAAAATAAGTCATGGGCAACTCGGCCAGGCGTTGACAGAAAAGGGGGATATTTTATGGTGCCCGTCGACATGGGGAATTTCTTATCAACCTCACATGGGGTTGCCAAGTCCACAGACGCCGCGATGGCCCGGGATGGGTCGCTGGTATGCGGTCAATTCAACGAGGAAACGATTGGTCATGGTACGTTCATTTTTTGGCCTCTTCAGTGACAGTCCCTTCCCTTATCTACGCGAGATGGCCCATCGGGTCGAGGAGTGTGCCGACGAAGTTCCGCGGCTCTTCGACGCCTTCTTTGAGGGCGATTACGACGAGGTGCGGGCCATTGCCGAAAAGATCAGTCATCTGGAGCACGAAGTCGACATCCTTAAGACGGGGATTCGCGACAAGATGCCGAAGACGCGCTTTATGCCGGTGGACCGCCGCGATCTTCTGGAGGTGTTGGCAACCCTCGATGCCGTTGCCGATGCTGCCGAAGATGTGGGAAAGCTATTTTTGCTCCGCGATATGGAGCCCCACGAGCCATTGGTCGAGCCACTGAAGAGTCTGGTGCGACGCGTCGATCGCACGGTGGCCAAAGCCGTCGAAGTGGTGGAGGCCCTGGAGGTATTGGCGGAAGTCGGATTTTCGGGCAAGGAAGCCGAACGGGTGACGACGCTGCTCGACGAACTCAATCGGCTGGAGCACAAGGCCGACGTCGTTCAGGACGAATTGGCGCATACGCTGTTTGAGCTCGAAGACGATATCAAACCGGCCAGTCTCATCGTGTGGAATAAGATCTTTGCCGAACTGGGCGATATGGCCAACTCGGCGGAGAAGATGGGCAACCGGCTGCGGCTGTTTTTGTCGGAGTAATCGGGCACCCAATGCTCGATGAACTCCCCGGCGACACCGCCGTGATCGTCACGTGACATACCCCGCACCAAGCGGGCGTGGTCAGAGTAGTCCGGTCGCCGCGAAAGTGATCGGATGTCATCTGGAAGTACCACCGGAAGTGAGGCGCTATGGGCTTGGAATTATTCTTCGCAGAGGGACCGAATCAGATCATTTTGTGGGCCGCCTTGGCCTTCGGTTTTTATATGGCCTGGAGCATCGGTGCCAACGATGCCGCCAATGCCATGGGAACCAGTGTCGGTTCCGGGGCCATCACGTTTAAGGAAGCGGTGATCATCGCCGCCATCTTTGAGTTTTCGGGCGCCGTATTGGCCGGGGCGTCGGTGACCGATACGATGCGGCGAGGCATCGTCGATCCGCTGCTGTTTAACGACGCCGCTCTTATCGGATCGACGCAGGGTGATATCATCTTCATGCTGGGGATGCTTGCGGCCTTGATATCGGCGGCACTGTGGCTTCACGTGGCGGCGACGTTTGGATGGCCGGTGTCGACGACGCACTCCATCGTCGGCGCCGTGACAGGATTCGGTCTAATCACCGTCGGGGCCAGTCATATCGAGTGGGGAACGCTGGCCCAGATCGCGTCGAGCTGGATTATCAGTCCCCTGGCGGGAGGCATTCTGGCGTACTTCTTATTTTCATTGATCCGAAAGGTGATTTTTAATGCCGATGATCCGGTGCGAAGCGTCAAACGGTGGTCACCTGTGCTGGTGGCGCCGGTATTCTTTGTGTTGACGCTGGTCATTTTCTTCAAGGGCCTTCCCGGCGTCGACCTCGAGGGCTACGGAATCGGAACACTCGAGATCTTCGGGATTTCGGCATTGGTATCCTTTGTCGGTGCCTCGGTGGCGTCATTCTTTATCCGTCGGATGGAGGAACCGGACGACGACGCCGAAGACGAAACCTACGTCAAGCGCGTCGAACAGATCTTTCGCTATCTTCAGATTCTGACGGCCTGCTTCGTGGCGTTTGCCCACGGGTCCAATGATGTGGCAAATTCGATCGGGCCGCTGGCGGCGATTGCGGGGACGATGGAGGCCGGAGAGGTCGCCCAGGAAGTCGGGATTCCGCTGTGGGTGCTGCTCGTCGGTGCCATCGGCATTGTCATTGGTCTGGCAACCTATGGCTATCGCGTCATCAAGACCATCGGAGAAAAGATCACGGATCTGACGCCGTCCAGAGGCTTTGCCGCGGAATTCGGGGGGGCGACGACGATTGTCACCGCCAGCCAGATGGGCATGCCGATTTCGACGACTCATACCATCGTCGGCGCCGTGATGGGCGTCGGTTTTGCGAGGGGGATGAATGCCCTGGACCTGAGTATGCTCTGGAAGATTTTCAAGTCCTGGGTCTATACCATTCCGGTGGCCGCGGTATTGACGATCGGTTTGTTCTATGTATTCCGCGGATTGTGGACGGTGTTTATCGGTCCGCTGTAGACAGGAGACAGGGCCCAGGGAGCGCCGATGGCGCCCGGTGCCGGCACAGGCCACCGGTCAGCCGTCGTTGCTGTCGAGCCAGGTCCTCAGTGCGTCGGGATCGAAGGGATCGAGTCCCCGGTCGGCCAGGCGGTGTTCGAGGCGATCGCCTCGAACATCGAAGTCGTGACTTGCCAGGGCCTTCTGGACATCGTTGTGAAACGCGGTGTCGTCGAAGTAGTCGGTCAATTCATCGGACATGGGATTGATCATCAATTGCTGAAACCAGGGGAAGCTAACGTCGTCATCACGGCGATCGAAGACCAGCTCCCACTGCAGCGCCCAGGAAGCGGCGGTCACCGAATTGTCGACTCGGGGCACCACATCTCGGCACAGGGCCAGAAAGGCTCCCTGCCAGTCCGGATCGAAGTGGCGAAATTCGCCGCTGTAAAATAGAGCGTTGTGAAAATAGGAGGGGACGGTGGCAATGGCGCCCAGATCGAGGCGTTTGCAGATATTGCGCAACATCTCCAGGACCTGGGCGCCGACGCCGAGTCCCGGATGTCGCTGGCCGGGAAGCGGGGGGCGGGCGGTATCGAAGGGGGCCATCGGGTTTTGCAACAGCAGCCAGTCGACGGTCAATACGGGGATGTGGGAGTCGTTGAGGCGCTCTGCCAACTCGGAGTGGGGACGCAAAAAGTCGCGGCGGACCACCAATTCCACCAGGGGATCGTCGAGTTGTGGTTTCGTCGACCACAGACGAAAGAGGTGTTCGTCTGGATCGGAGGTCCGGGTCTCGATGTGGAAGTCGCGAAAGCCCAGTCGCTCCAGATCTCGGAAAAAGCCGTATTTTCGAAGCGCCGTGTCCAGTCCCTCGGTGGTGTAGTAGCCGAGCCAGCGATCGTTGCCGGAGCTAAAGAGCTCGGGGCCTGCCGAGATTTCTTTGAGGCCGTCCGACCCCTTCTGGAGTTCGGCGCGGCTGAGCAGGTCGTAGATTTCTTCGTATCGGTCGCGGAAGCGAGTCATGGGGGGCCACCATCCAGGTTGGTCGGTTCACCGCGATGATACAGAGTTTACCGCAAAGAAGGCAACGGGGATCGAACCGCAAAGGGGCGGAGGTGCAAAGGAAGGACATACCGTCAAAAAACCGAAAACCGGGGAACCCGGATCTTAGCCCCGGGGTGACGGAAGCGGCATCGAGGTAGCCCGGGGGGACAACTCAGCGAAGAGCGCAGGATGCCTTGGCTTCCGAGCACCTCGCCGAAGGCGACACGACAAGGCACGGGTGTAAGCCCGTGTGGAATTGATTCGATTACATGTCGGGAATCGACACGTAGAGCGGTTCTGTCCATTGGCTGAAGAGGGGAATGGGCCGGCGGCGGTCGACGAATTGGATTCGATAGGCGTAGACGGTGTCGGGGCGAATATCGCCGTCGATGAAGCCTCCGCCGGCGGCGGCATCGACGATGGCGACCGGGGTGAATTCGTCGTCGGAGATGACATCCCGGCGGAGGATCCGGGCCTCCAGGGGGCGGTGATGTTCCCATTGAATGCGAATGGAGCCGGTGTCATCGAATTCGGCTCCTGGCGACGGCGCAGCCAGGTGTCCGGGCCAGTCGACATCAAAAGGGGCGGAGTGCTCCTGGCGGTCGTCGCCGACGAGCCTTAGCCGGTACTGGAGTTGTCGGGGTTCGTCATCGAGATTATCGGTCCATCGGACATCGGATTCGCGCAGCGCGTCGGCCAGGTCGTGGTCGACGTCGATGGACTGACGGAGGCTCCAGTCGGAGTGCGGCGTGCGTCGCCAGATCTGGAGGGTGTGGTCAATGTCGGGATCGACTCTTTCGGCACCGAATTGAAGGGTCAACCCATCGGGGTCGGCGCGCAGTGGGGCCATCGACAGCGGATCGCTTCCGGGAGGGGCGTCAAGCGGTGGGTGGAGGGCGGCGCATCCGGTGGGAATCCAGAGGGCGACGGCGGCCGCGAGGAGGGCCATGGAGGCGGAGGAGCGCCAGGCGGTGGGCTGCATGGATGCGGTACAAAGAGAGACCATCGCCGCCCATTATCGGGGTGATGGGCGGCGATGTCGAGGAGGGCTGACGGGGCCGTCAGCCCCGGGGGCGCTGTTTAGAACTCCCAGGAGAGCCGACCCTGGACGGTCCAACCGAGGCTCGGACTCTGGTCGTCCGGAAAGAGGCCTTGATCGCCGTAGGCGTTGAGGCGCTGGCCGCCATCGCGGGCGGCGAGGCCGTCGAAGGGAAAGAGGATGCCGCCGTCGATGGCGGCCACAAAGTCATTGCCGGCGATGTAGCGAAGGGAGGCGTCCAACTCCAGTCCCAGCCAGGGGTTGTCGCCCGGGGTCCCGGCCTGGTTGAAGGCCCGGGAGGCGATACCGTCGAGCTGAAACTCCATGTGCTGGGTGCCGCTGTCGAGGAATTTGGCGTTGACGTAGGGATTGGCGTAGTAGGCGTTGGTGACGGTGCCGATGACTTCCCGAAATAAGATCAGGTCCACGTGGTAGTCGGGACTGAATCGGGCGAAGTCGAGTCGGTCGCCGGCATCGGCGCCGTAGCCCCAGTTTTCGGTGTCGCCACCGGTGGCGAACCCGCCGTTGACACCAAAGGTCACGGGGCTGTCGAAATTGAATTCGGTCTCTGCTGCCAGTCCGTATTGTTGTACAAATTGGTCGGTGTCATCGCCGGCCTGGTCGGTGCGACAGGCCTCGGGGTTGGCGTCTCGGGCATCGCCGTCAAAGCAGTTGACGTCGGGGCCATCGTTGCCGTTTTCGGTGTCGTCGAAGCCGACGGGTTCGTCGGTGACGTTGTCGATTTGACCAAGTGAGCCCAGGCCCTCGAGCTCGAGGCGGATGTTGTGGCCCGGTTCCGGTTCCCATTGAAATTGGGCCCAGGGCGACAGGCTGACCATATTCATACCGCGATAGACCGGATCGCCGGGATCATCGGCGTTGAATTCGTCGGGGAATTGGCCGTTTTGGATGCGATGCGTAAAGTAGAGACCGCCGTTGTAGACCGGGTCGCCGCCGTGGAGTTGATGTAGGCGCTGTTCGTGGTCCTCGCGACTGACCGGACTGTGAAAGAGAGCTGCCGTCCACTGATGGGCGTGATCGAGTTGACCGAGTTGGTGTGGAAAGCCGTGGTCGAAGCCCGAGGTGTCGGGACCGACGCCGGAGTCGGCGAGATCGTAGGTGAGGCGGGCGTTCAATTCCCAGATGCCGGTCTGAAAGGCGATGCGGTCGACCTGGTCGCCCCAATCGCAGTCGGTGCACGTGCCGTCGTTGGCAAAGATGCCCAGCCCCCAGTCATCGAGTATGCGTCCGGCGCTGATGGTGCCAAAAAAGGCGTCGACTTCTCCGTAGGCCTCGCGGACGTGGATTGGGCCGAAGGTGCCGGAGCGACTATCGAAAAGTCGGTCGTTGGCCGTCGGTTCGCCGTCAAAGAAGTAATGGTGGCGTCGGTCGGCACCGAGGGAGACGTTGTTGAGAACGTCGATGTCGGAGTGGACGCGGAGGGTCTCCGTCAGATGAAGGGTGGGACCGAGCCGAAAGCGCAAATCGGTGGTCCACAGCGCGTTGGCGTCGGGGTCGGCCGGTTGACCGTCGGGCACTTGGGTGTCGACCGGGGGCAAGACTGCGGAGGTGCCATCGGTGCCGAGGTCGAAGTTGTAGCGCAACCTCGATCGGGTGCGGAGCTGGCCGTTCCACTCCACGTGCGGGAAGGTGGTGGCCGCCGTGATGCGATCGAGCATCTGGGAGTCGAGTTCGTCGAGCCGGGTAAATTCGATGTCGTCGTCTTCAAAGTCCTCGAAGGCGTCGTCGTCGAAGTCATCGGGCCAGTCTTCGTCGGGGTCATCGAAGGGGGCGTCGTCGGGCTCATCGGTCGAGTCAGCAGGGTCGTCGCCCGGTGGGTCGGGCTGAAGATCGGGGGCCTCTTGGACGTCATCGTCGTCTTCGATGGGGACGTCGTCATCCTCGTCGTCTTCGATGGCGTCGACCTCATCGGTATCGCCGTCGGCGTCGTCATCCTCGTCGTCGTCGATGGCGTCGACCTCATCGGTATCGCCGTCGTCGTCATCGGTGTCCTCTTCGATGACGTCGTCGTCCGTCGGTGGTTGCTGTTGCTGTGCCCATGCACCGGAAGTGGCAAGCAATATTGCGGCGCCGACAGCCCATCCACAAAACCGTGTACTGCGTATCATCGAAAACCCGTAAGCCTTGCTAGAAAAATTCCTCGAAACGGGGCCGGACGCTAGCACGGGCCGCAAGGTCGGTCAAGGTGGCCCGATCGGCGTTGAGGAGCCCCTGGGGGCCGGTTTGAGGGGGCCAAGGTGGTGATTATTTTTGAGGAGCCGGTCGACGCAGACCGACGAGCTCGACGCAGGCCGACGAGCCCGAGCAACGATCGGGGCGATGGAGTCGATGGCCAAAGGGGGCGTCGGCGGTGAATCGATGCGACTTCCAGGAGAGCCGATGGAGATATCGTGGTTTTACGCCATATTCGCCGGGATACTGGGCACGGGGCTGATGACGCTGGCCATGGTCGCCGGCCGGGCGATGGGGCTGGCGACCAATATGGTGCAGGTCCTGGGGCTGATGTTTCGGCCCGAAGATCGGCGCGCCGAGGTCTTTGTGGTGGGCCTGGTGGTCCACTTTTTATTTGGGGCGGTCTTCGGGATCATCTACGCCGTGTTGTTGACGGCCACCGGAGCTATCCATTTCGTTGGGCTCGCCGCGGGCTACGGTGCCATCTTTGGGGTCGTCCACGGAGTTGGTGTGGGGCTGGCGCTGGGATTGGTTCCGGCGGTTCATCCGCGGATGGGCCGCGGACAGGTGCTGGAGCCACCGGGGATGTTCGGGCGCAATATCGGTCTCGGATTTCCGGTGGCCGTCATTTTTATGCACATCGTCTACGGGGTGGCGGCCGGCGTATTCTACGCGTCGGGCGTGGCCTGACGGATGGCATCACGGGCGCTGTCCAGCGCTCAGACAGCCGTTGTACCGGTGCCGTGTGACGGTGGATGGTGGTCTCGTTCAGAAGCGGTCAAAAAAGTCTCCTGTCGGCATTCGCCGGCTGATTTGTCCGGCTTCTTTGCGCTCAAGCCTCGCCTTATCCTCCAGATAGGGCTACTTTTGATCGCTTCGAAGCCAAACAAATCATCTCGCCGAGCCTCGGTCCGCTGTTTTTGACCGCTTCTCAGATCTGAGATTCGTCGAGCCAGACCTTGTCGATAGAGGACTCGAAGTCGGCCATCCGGTCGAGCAGTCGGGCCGGATCGTCGTCGACGATCAGCAGTTGGCGATGCTCGCCACTGACAAATTGATGGTCCACGGCGTGATCGAGAAATGCCAGAATGTCGTCGAAGTAGCCGTTGACGTTGAGGACGCCAATCGGCTTTTGATGAATGCCCAGTTGGGCCCAGGTGGTGACTTCGCACAGCTCTTCGAGGGTGCCGAGTCCACCGGGGAGGGCGATAAATCCGTCGCTTCTGCGTTCCATCATTGCCTTGCGTTCGTGCATGGAGTCGACGACGTGCAATTCGGTGACGTCGCTGTGGACTTTTTCGCGGGAGGCGAGACCGCCGGGCAAAATACCGACGACGCGGCCATCGGTATCGAGTGCGGCGTCGGCCACGGCTCCCATCATGCCCTGGGATGACCCGCCATAGACCAGCTCGATGTCGCGCCGTGCAAGTTGGTTGCCCACGGAGGCGGCGGCCGTTTGAAACGCCGGATCCGTTCCGGGTCGGGAGCCACAGTAGACACAGATTGCGTTGAGTTTCATCAGGTGCCTCCAGGTCATGGGGCCCGGCGTCGGCGCCGGTGTGGTTGTCGGGGCGAGACGTCGATGGTGCCACCTGCGATTGTGTATCGCCCAGGACTGGTCTTTGTCGAGCGGTTCCGCGACGGCCGATGACCGGCGTCGCCACCGAAGCCGGCGGTCTGCGAAGCGGGCCGGTCCGGTGGCGGTTCCGATCGTCTCACCGGCAGAGGCAGTGGGAACCCACGAGACTACCCCCGAGATCCATCTACTGCGGCTCATCAGCGACAAGCTCCCTGCCTACTTACTGCTCGACGATGCGCTCGCCCCAAGGGCACGTTCTCAGTTTCACCCCAAAGGTGCTCGGTCCGCTTTTTTTGACCGCTTCTCATGTACAATGCAGGCAACCGAGCAGCGGTGGGTGGAATGGTTCCGGTCACGTGGGTGTTGTCATGGCAGCGGACGTCAATTATACACTGGTGAACTTTGAGAAGACCTTTTCGAACGATTCTAAGGTTACGCCGGACCCGATCAATTCAGTGGAGGCGCAAGGCTGTGAGTCAAGAGTTGCAGGACGAAGAGCGAGAACAACGCATTGCTGATGCCATGGAAGCATTTCACGAGCGCCTCCAGGAGGCGGGGCTGAAATCGACGCGTCAGCGGGATGTGATCGCCGAGCGCTTTTTTACGCTCGATCAGCACATCAGCGCTGACGAACTCCTGGAAGATGTGCGCAATCACCAGCCCCGAATCGGCTATGCGACGGTCTATCGGACACTGAAGCTGATGGTCGAGCAGGGCTTTGCGGTGCCCAAGGATTTCGGCGATGGTCAGACGCGTTACGACCCGATTCACAACCAGGATCCGCAACACGATCACCTGATCTGCGTCGACTGCCGAAAAATCGAGGAGTTCAACGACGCCGCTCTCAACGACCGGCTCCGGTCGATCGTTGAGGATATGCAGTTTGATATTCGACGAAAAAAGATCGAATTGTACGTCGAATGCACCCGAGAATCGTGTCCCAACAAATAAAGTTAGGTGGCACGCCGGGCGCACCGACCCGTCGATGTCGAGCACCATTCATTCGGGGGGGAGTACGAGGCGGAGCGTCTCCCGCTTGACCAACGCCGGTTGTTGGTTAGCATCCGGGCGCCCGCTCGGAGCTTCCGAATCAGATGTCCCCATGTGAGAGATCCACAGATGAAAGACGATTTTACGATCAAAGGCGAAGTTATTAGTGCCCTGGAGGGAATCGACGATCCGCAGGAGGGGGCGAGCATCGTCGATTCCCATATGGTCGAGCAGGTGGAAGTCGACAGTGGCGTCGTCGACGTCACACTGGTGATGGAGGCCAGTCGCGACCGAGAACAGCGCTTTGCCATCGAGGATGGCGTCTACGATAACGTTGAAGAGATCGCGGGTGTTCAGGAAGTCAAAGTCAAGACCATGACGCCCAAGGCGTTGGAGCGAGAGGCCGATGGCAAAAGCCCGACGCCGTCGTCGGATGCGCAGCCGGGCGGCTCCGGTGGTCCTGCACCGGGGCCGTCGTCTCCCGCCGGTGGTGGTCCATCCGCCGCAGCAGGAGGGGGGCAGCCCGGAGCCGGGGCACCCGGAGGCGGTGGTCCCCAGCAGACCGGTCAGGGCGACGAAGCTGTGCCCCTGGAGGGCGTCGGCAAAGTACTGGCCGTGGCCTCCGGCAAGGGCGGTGTCGGCAAATCGACGGTGGCCGTCAATCTGGCGCTGTCGCTCAAAGAGAAGGGCTACCGCGTCGGTTTGCTCGATGTCGACATTTACGGGCCGTCGCTGCCGACGCTGCTGGGCGTGGAAGAGCGTCCGGCGGTCAGCAATCGGCGGATTCTGCCGATCGAAGCCTCCGGGTTGCGACTGATGAGCCTCGGGTTTTTGATGGATGAAGACTCGCCGGTGATCTGGCGAGGCCCGATTGTGACGGGGATCATTCGCCAATTTTTGCGCGATGTCGACTGGAGTGGCATCGATTATCTGGTCGTCGACATGCCTCCGGGGACCGGCGATGCCCAACTCGCCCTGGCGCAGACAGTACCGGTGGACGGAGCGATGATCGTGACGACCCCATCGGATCTGTCGCTCGTCGACGCGTCGCGAGGCCTGGAGATGTTCAAGACGCTCAATGTGGATGTCATGGGGATTGTGACCAATATGTCGGAATTTATCGTCCCGTCGACGGGCGAGAAGTTCAATATCTTCGGAGATCCGGAAGACGTCGAAGAGGCCTCAAAGCGACTGGAGGTTCCGATCCTGGGCGAGGTTCCACTTGATCCGGAGGTCCGCAAAGGCGGTGACGCCGGAGAGCCGGTGGTCGTCGGGGCTCCCGATAGTCCGGTATCCGGGGCGTTTATGAAGCTTGCGGAGTCGGTGATCAATACCCAGCCGCTGGGAGATGGTGACGGCGAAGCGGATGGAAAAGACGACAAGGGCCTATTCTCGTTTCTCAAAAAGTAGGTGACACACCGCCTGGAGCCGCCTGCCGGTTGGCCCCAGCGAGAGGTGGGCCGGAGTCGAGTTCCTGGCGATGGAATCGACTCCGGTTTTTTGCGTTTATGGGTGACCTGTTGCATACTCCGGATCCATTTTCAGCGCCGTCGGTTGGCGGCGTGTCAACGCCACGATGTGATCCGGTGACGAGACGAGCGAGTTCCGATTGAGTGGATATGGTCGACATTTTGTCCGCATTCGCGAACTCCAGGAGTTCGAACAGCGCCTGATCGAACTTCTGGTCGATGACCCGTCGGTGCTCCATCCCCGACACAAGGCGTTATTTCGCTATGCCACATCGATGGCGCAGCTCGACGAGTTTCGAACGCCCGACGGCGTCGATGTCTCGCTCGGCGACGACGTCGATGATCTGCGCCGATGGATGATCGATGCCGTCGTTCCTCTGATTCCCGAGGAGGGCGATCCAAATGTGGAGTCGCTGCGCGATATCGCACCGGTGTTGTCGCTTCGCGTCGATACGACGCGCTCCGCACTACTGGACCGGCATATCAACGACTTTTCGGCCTCCGATCTGGACGACGAATTGAGGCAAAAGGAGCCGGTCCTGGTCCTCGGCGGCGGCGGGGGAGCGGGACTTGTTCATCTGGCGACGTTCGGGTTGCTCAAGGAATTGGACGTGACCCCGGAGCTTATCGTCGGAAGCTCGATGGGCAGTATCATGGGGATGATTCGCGCCGTCGATCGGTCCTACGACCCGATTTCGATGGCCATGGCATTTCCCAAGCGCGTCGATTACGAGACGCTATTTCGACCGTTTTCGGGGTTTTCGCGCTTCGGGTTTCCGGGGGCATTTCACCTCAATTTCATGCGGCTGGCCCGCGAGATCTTCGAGGAGTTACTCGGCTATAGTATGCCGCGATTCGAGGAGCTTCCGATCAACCTCGAGATCGTGGTCACCGGTATTCGAAAAGGGTTTAACTTCGATGACCGGGAGTACGAGCAGGCCGGGGATACGAGCCTGACGCCGCTGGCGTTGCGCCGGAAATTAAAATTATTTTTCGGCGCGGTCCGTCAGTTGAGTAAAAATCCCCGTCTTCTCAAACAGATCGTCTTCGGCGCCGAGGAGGGCACCGGGCAATTTCCGGTGTTGGAGGCCGCCGGATTTAGCTGTGCGGTACCGGGACTGCTGCATTTCGATATTTTTCACGACGATCCGGAGACAATTCGGCCCTTGGAAAAGCTCTTTGACCGCCACGACTTGCTGCGGCTTTGTGACGGCGGCGTCATCAATAACGTGCCGTCGAAAGTGGCCTGGGAATCGGTCCAGGGCGGCTCGATCGGGTCTCGGAATGCCCACATCATGGCCTTTGATGCCTTCGCTCCGATTTCGAGGGGCCGCAATCTTTTGTGGGTGCCAGTCCAACAGATTGCGCGGCCGGCGGTGGTGGCCAATATGCCCTACGCGTCGTTTCACAAGACATTTCAGAGCCCGCCGAGTCCGCTGGATTTTATGGTCAACAGCTACTCGAAGCTCAAAAAGATCATCGAGAGTGCCCGCCAGGAGTTAGAGCCCGATGTGGCCTACATCGAGGAATCCCTCCGCGAGCTTCCACCCTACGAGGTGTGGGGCGGGGAAGACGCGGTTTAGATAATCACCAATCGAAAATGCTCTTGGGGGAGTCACGACGGAAGCTGCCAGGCAGGATGTCGTACGTCGTCGGGGGGTTAGCCCGGAGGGAGGAGTCCCATGGCGAACCCGACGGCGGTTCCGATGAGGACCACGGCCAGTGCCACCAGCAAGGTGGTCGCCATGGGGCCGAGACCGCCGGAGGCGTCGTTGCCGTCGTCGACAGAGGTATCGGAGCGCTCAGCGCGGGGCGTGACGTCCGGTTCCGACGGTTGTTGTGGCGCCGGTGAGCTGTCGGGGGCCGGTTGAGCCGGCCGGGGCTGTTGCGACGATTGCGGCGCCGGGGCGGGAGTGGAGTTTTGGGACGTCGTTTGGGACTGCGATGGCGGCGGGGCGGTGGCGGTCTCACCGGGTAGGGTGGGAGGGCCGCCGGCTGTGGACGCCTCTTCGGCGGCATCTCGGGCCTTCAGCGGTTCGATGGCGTCATACGATGATGTGGAGCGGGCCAGATCGTCGAGGCCCGTCTCCTGCCAGGAGTCGGAATCATCGGGGCCGGGCCCGACACCGGAATTGGAGCCGGTGTCTGCGTGGTCAGCACCGCCGTCGCCTGGGTCCTGACCGAGACCCAGATCGGACCAGTTTCGCGGATCCTCGAAGCCGCCAGCGGCATCTGGATCGCCCATCTCTCCCTGGTCAGGCAGGGATTCGTAGTGCTGGGCGAGGTACATGTCGAGGTCTTCGATCTCCTCGAGGGACTTGAGTCGATCGAGCTGTTTTTGGACCGCCTTGCCGACCTTTTCGTCGCGGCGCGTCTTTTTTCGCTCCGGCCGTTGCTGTCGGTACTGCTCGACGAGTTCAGCGATGTCGTAATTGGTGACGACTTCGCCGTAATCAAAGAGAAATTCCGCCAACGACTCGCCGAGCTGGCGGGCCGTCTGGTAGCGATCGTCGGGGTCTTTGGCCAGTGTGCGGTCGAGGATTCCCTCGAGGTAGGGAGGGATGTCACCGCGAAGCTCGGAAATCGGGGTGATGTCGGCGCTCTGGACCTGCTGGAGGGTCTCGTGGTCGGACTCGCCCAAAAAGAGCCGGCGCCCGGCGAGCATTTCCCATAGAAGGATACCGACGGCAAAGATATCGGTGCGTTTGTCGATGTCTTCGCCCTGGGCGGCCTCCGGCGAAAGATAGCCAAACTTCCCCTTGACGACCCCCGGATCGGTGCTTTCGGCCTGGCTCTTGGCCTTGGCGAGGCCAAAGTCGGTGATTTTGATCTCTCCAGCCTGGGAGAGCAAGATATTGGGGGGGCTGATATCGCGATGAACGATATCGAGGGGGTCACCGTCCTGGTCGCATTTTTCGTGGGCGTGGGTCAGTCCCTTGCAGATTTCGATGGCGATAAAGACCGCGTCTTCGACGCGCATCTGCTGGTCGTGCTTGTCGAAGAATTGGACGAGCTTTTTGAGATTGGTGCCGTCGACAAACTCCATGACAATGAAGTAGGTGCCGTCGGCAATCCCGAGGTCGAAGACGTGAACACAGTTGGTATGATTTAAGTGGAGGCTGACTTTGGCCTCGTCGAGAAACATTCGGACGAAGCGCTCGTTTTGCGTCAGGTTGGGCAGGATGCGCTTGATGGCCACCAACTTCTGGAAGCCCTGCATGCTGGTGGAGTTGGCCTTAAAGACTTCGGCCATTCCACCGGCGTCGATGCGCTCCAAGACCTTGTATCGTTGGTCAGCCATCTAGACAGGGGGCGTCGGGAATATGTGAAGGTGTGCCGGTCTGCGCGGCAAGTATAGGACAACGGGACATATTGGCCAAGGATTCAGTCGGGCGTTGACGATTACGTCGAAGACGACGACGGATTGCGAAGTGTCGGCTGGATGGGGCGGCGCCGCAGACCGCGGACGCGAAACATGTCGACGTGTTGGGCTTTGCCCTTGAGTTGCGTCGGCGGAAGTTTGTCGGCGGTTACCAGTTCGCCGACTTCCCGATAGGTGTCGGGTCCGACGACAATATCGCCGGGACCGGCCTCCGAGCAGATGCGGTTGGCTGTATTCACAACATCGCCCATGACCGTGTAGTTCATGCTCTTGGTTGAGCCCATGTACCCGGCGACGACTTCTCCGGTGTTGAGTCCAATGCCGACGCGCAGCGTCTGGTTGTCGCTTCCCTGGCGTTGGTCGTTGAAGACCCGGATCGCCTCCTGCATCTCGATGGCACACCGAACGGCGCGCTCGGTGTCATCGTCATGGCCGATGGGAGCGCCCCAGATGGCCATGATCTCATCTCCGATAAATTTATCGAGTGTTCCCTCGTGCTTGAAGATGATGTCGACCATCAACTCAAAATACTCGTTGAGGACGTCGACAACGCGCTGAGGGGTCTGTTGTTCACTGTAGGAGGTGAAGTCTCGAATATCGGCGAACATCACGGTGGCCCGGCGCAATTCGCCGCCCTTTTTTAGCTCTCGGCGCCCGCTGACGACCTCCTCCACGAGTTGAGGTGACAACAGGCGGTTGAGTTTTTCTCGAACCACGACCTCTTCTTCCATCTTTTTGATCAGGCGATGGTGGTTGATGAGCATCGCCGCCTGGCGGGCAAAGCCGGTCAGGATCTGGAGGTCTTTTTCGGTAAATGCGCCGCTTTCAACGGTGGAATCGAGGTGGATGACGCCCAGAATCTTGTCGTCCATCAACAGCGGTACGCTCATGGTGGAGCGAATATTGCCGAGAATAATGGAGTGGGCCCCTGAAAAACGGTCGTCTTTCATGGCATCTGACGACAGGACGGCCTGCTTTTCGTCGATGACCTCGTTGAGAATGGTCTTCGAGATCTGGACATCGCCGACCTCGGAGCCATCTTCGCCGCTGCTGCGGACGACCATCGGGACCATGCGCTCGCTGTCTTCGAGGCGCATCATGATGACGCCGTGATCGGCGGGGAAGAGCTCGAAGGCCTTGTCGAGGATCTTTTCGACGAGCATATCGAGGTCGGTTTCGACGCCGATCGATTGGCTGAGTTCGTGGGCGATGCGAAGTTTTTCGTAGTCCCGCCGAAGCGCCTCGTTGCTCTTGATGCGATCTTCGGGCAAAAATCGGTCATCGACGCCCTGGGCGATGCGATTTTGGATATGAGAGTCGTGGTCGTCGGCGTGAATGGTGACCTTGTTTTGGGACTCCTTGCGGGTTTTGGCCTCCCGGAAGGTCAGATCCGTGGAGCCGATGGCGACGGTGTCGCCGTGGGCAAGTTCGTATTTGTCATCGAGTTTGTCGCCGTTGACGTAGGTGCCGTTGCGGCTTCCGCAGTCGCGGAGGATGAAGCGGCCCTCGATATCCTTTTCGATGACCGCGTGGTTTTTGGAGACGACGCGATCGAGAATCTGGATATCCTGTTCGGGGTGGCGACCGATGGTGGTCGTGCTCTCCAGAACATGGGTGCGGCGGACGCCGCGGGTGTCGCGGTAAATGACCTTGGCCATAGCCGGACTCGGGCCGATAAAAACGAAGTGATCTGCGAGATGGGACGTGCGGTGAGTGGTGTGAAGCCGCGGCTTGATGGGCCCGCTTGTGGCCCGATACAGGTGACAGCGATCGTGGAGTCCATAGTTTATCGCAGGGCTCGATAGGTTGCAACGCGTACGGCGGACCCCGGATGGACGCCCCGGTGTGGAAAAATCGAAGCGGTCAGCCGGAGGGCCTTCATTTTGACGATGGAATGAATTTTCACCAGAAGTCCTCTATCAATGCTGCGGCTGTCGAGACAGACCCACCTACGGTTCAGGAGTCCCCATGGAATTGGAAGATGCCCGCATACTGTTGGTCGACGACGAGGTCGCCCATCTGGAGACGCTGGATCGGTTATTTCAGAAGGAGGGCCACGAAGTGGTGACGGCCACCGGGGGCCAGCAGGCGCTGGATTTGATGCGAGAACAAAACTTTCATCTGGTGATCACCGACCTGATGATGCCCGATATCGACGGGATGGACGTGTTGAAGCTGGCACAGACGCTTCAGCCCGATACGGAAGTGATCTTGATGACCGCCTTCGGCACCGTCGAGCGGGCCGTCAAGGGGATGAAGGAGGGGGCCTACGACTTCGTTCCCAAGCCCATTAAGCGGGCCACCATCTTAAAGGCCGCCGAAAAGGCGCTGGAGCGCCAGGCGCTGGTGGTGGAAAATAAAGAACTCAAAGCCCGACTCGCCGACCTGGAGGAGGAGCGCACCATCGTCGGGCAATCGCCGCTGATGCGCGAGGCCGTCGACCGGGTTCGCCAGGTCGCGCCGTCGGACGCCACGGTGCTCATTACCGGGGAGAGCGGCACCGGCAAGGAGCTTTTTGCGGAGATGATCTACCGCCTCAGTCACCGCTCCGACGACCCCTTTATCGCCGTCAATTGCGCGGCGCTTCCGGAGTCGATCTTGGAAAGCGAGTTATTCGGCTACGAAAAGGGGGCGTTTACCGGGGCCAATGAGCGAAAGATGGGGCGCTTTGAGGCCGCCGACGGGGGCACGCTTTTTCTCGACGAGATCGGCGAGATGTCACCGCAGGTCCAGGTCAAATTGTTGCGCGTCCTCCAGGAGGGCGAATTCGAGCGGCTGGGCGCCAACCGGCCCACCGAAGTCGATGTGCGCATCGTCGCCGCCACCAACAAAAACCTGGAGGCGGAGCTGGAGGAGGATAATTTCCGCGAAGATCTATACTACCGACTCAATGTGATCGGCATCAAGATTCCGCCGCTTCGACACCGGCTGGAGGATGTTCCGCTTCTGGCCGAACACTTTTTGCAGGTCTACCGCGCAGAAAACGACCGCGATATTTCCGGTTTTAGCGCCGAGGCGCTGGATACGCTTCAGGACTACGACTGGCCGGGCAATGTGCGGGAGTTGGAGAATGCCATCGAGCGCGCCGTGGTGCTCGATACGGACAATTTGATCGATGTCGACGATCTGGCAGAGCATGTGGAGTCCGGTAATTCCGAGGGGCGCCATATTACGATACCGCTGGGGACGTCGCTCGATGAGATTGAACAGATGGTGCTGCACGAAACGCTGAAGATGACGCAGGGAGATAAGAAGTTGGCGGCCAAATTACTCGGGATCGCCACACGCACTATCTACCGCAAGCTCTGAACGAACCGCGAAGGGGCGAAAGAAGGTCAAAAGCGTGTGGAACCGCAAAGGGGCAAAAGGGGCGAAGGAAGGTCAAAAGCGGTTGGAACCGCAAAGGGGCAAAAGGGGCGAAGGAAATCAATGGTGGCGAAAAATCGAACCCCGGAAACCCGAACCGCGCCAGGACCGGATCGTAGCCCGGGGGCATAAGGTCGAAAACCACCGACCGCCGAAAGCACCAAAAAGGAAGGTCAAAAGCGGTTGGAACCGCAAAGGGGCAAAAGGGGCGAAGGAAATCAATGG